>Ga0156328_1063_pt1 | contig 25044 bp, 21 predicted proteins | sample RifCSPlowO2_12_FD_107976 | JGI IMG/M metagenome (GOLD analysis project Ga0156328, IMG submission 107976) | Candidatus Tectomicrobia bacterium RIFCSPLOWO2_12_FULL_69_37 | reverse complement strand
CAGGCGCTCCAGGAGGCGGAGGATCTCGCGCCCCGCGCCGCCCGCGGGGGAGAGGAGGCGGGGAGCGTTCCGCACCGCGCTCCGGCAGAGGATGAGGTGGGGGTCGGCGGCCCGCCGCCGCGAGAGGGTGCAGCCGAAGAGGAAGGTCTGCCGGGTGGCCGCGGTGAAGAAGGGGACGTCGATGTCGAAAACGAGGTTGCCCATGCTGTAGACGATGGGACGGCCCTTGTAGAGCTCGACCCCCTGGAGGACGTGGGGGTGGCCGCCCAGGACGAGGTCGGCCCCGGCGTCCACGGCGGCGCGGGCGGTCTCGCGCTGAAAGGCGCGCACCTCGTGGGTCATGCTGGTGCCCCAGTGGTGGTTGACGACGAGGGCGTCCACCTTCGGCCGGAGCGCCCGGACCGCCTTCACCATCGCCTGGAGGTCCCCGGGGTCGGCCCAGGTGTGGACCTCGGCGGGGGCGCCCGGGTACTCGGCGGGGTTCATGCGGGGCCGGTAGGCGGTGAGGGCGCGGAGGGGGCTCACCCCGGGCTTGGAGGGCCCCGCGGCGCTCCCGTAGGGGAGGATGGAGGAGTAGGCCAGGCAGCCGACGCGGAGTCCCTTCCTCTCGATGACGACGGGCTTGCGGGCCTGGGCGAGGTCCGCCCCGCAGCCCGCCAGGGGGATGCGGCGCTCCCGCATGAGGGCGAGGGTGTCGGCGAAGGCCTCCTCGCCGTAGTCCATGGCGTGGTTGTTGGCGAAGGAGAGGAGGCCGAAGCCCGCCTCGAGCAGCGCCTGGTCCATCTCGGGCGCGCCGCGGAGCAGGATCTTGTCCGGGGCGCCGCGGCCCCGGCGGGAGAGGGGGCACTCGAGGTTGGCGAAGGCGAGGCCGGCCCGGCGGAAGAGGGGGGCCAGGCGCCCGAAGGCGCCCTTGCCCCGGGGGCGGTTGAGGGCGACGTCCCCCCCGGCCAGGAAGGCGCAGGAGGCTTTGGCGGACATGCTACTCGGTCAGGCAGAGCGCGTGGTCGGGCCGGAAGGTGAGATACACCTTCTGGCCCTTGGCGAGCTGTTCGAAGTGGTCGATCTGGACCCCGACCTCGTACTGCCCGACCTGGACCTGGCAGTCGAGGAAGTTGCCCAGGTAGACGGTGTCGATGACCTGCCCCTCGATCAGGTTGGAGGCGTCCTGGGGAAGGTGGACGTGGAGGCTCAGGTCCTCGGGCCGGACGCTCAGGATGACGCGGTCGCCGGCGCGCGCGCCCTCGCCCCCGGCCGCCTTCAGGCGCAGGGGAGGGCGCCCGGGGCCCAGGGAGATCTCGATGTCGGCCGTCTCCCCGCTCCGGCCCAGCAGCCCGCCCTCCAGGAGGTTGGCCACGCCGATGAAGTTGGCGACGAAGGCGTTGGCGGGGCGGGAGTAGATGGTGTGGGGATCGCCGATCTGCTGGATGACGCCCTTGTTCATCACCACCACCCGGTCGCTCATGACGAGGGCCTCGGCCTGGTCGTGGGTGACGTAGACGGAGGTGATGCCCACATCGTGCTGGAGGCGGGCGAGCTCGACCCGCATCTGCTCGCGCAGCTTGGCGTCGAGGTTGCTGAGGGGCTCGTCGAAGAGCACCACCCTGGGGTTGTAGACGATGGCCCGCGCCAGGGCCACGCGCTGGCGCTGGCCGCCCGAGAGCTTGGTGGCGAAGCGCTCGGCCAGCTGGCCGAGGCCCACGAGCTCCAGGGCCTTGGTCGTCTTCTCCCTGATCTCCGCCCGGCCCCGCCGGCGGACCCGCAGCCCGTAGGCCACGTTGTCGAAAACCGTCATGTGGGGCCAGACGGCGTAGCTTTGGAAGACCATCCCCAGGTTCCGCTGCTCGGGGGTGAGGTGGACGCCCTTGCTCACGGAGGTGACGACGTCGCCCTCGATGCGGATCTCGCCGCCGTCGGGCCGCTCGAGCCCGGCGATGCAGCGCAGGGTGGTCGTCTTCCCGCAGCCCGAGGGGCCGAGCAGGGTGACGAACTCGCCCTGCTCGATGCTCAGGTCGATGCTGCTGACGGCGACCTCCTCGCCGAAGCGCTTGGTGAGGCTGTCGAGTTCCACAAAGGACATGTGGGAGGTCCCCGCTCAGGGCCTGACGGCCAGTGTGTGCTCGGGGTCCAGGCGCAGGTAGACGCGGTCCCCGGGGCGGAGGCGCTCCCGGGAGTGCGCGAGGACCTTCCATTCGAAATCCCCCCACCGCACCCGGCAGTCCTGGCAGTTGCCGAGGAAGATGGTCTGGATGACCTCCCCCCGGATGCCGGCGCCGAGGCCCTGGGGGTCGCGGAGGGCGTCGACGTTCTCGGGGCGGACGGAGAGGACGGCCTCGGAGCCTTCGCCGATCCCGTCGGCGAGCAGGCAGGGGAGGCGGACCTTGTCGCCTCCCTGGGCCACCTCGATCTCCCCGCGCCCGGGGCCGAAGACCCGGACGATGCGCCCGTCCAGCAGGTTGGCCACGCCGATGAAGTTGCTGACGAAGCGGTTGAGGGGGCGGGCGTAGATGGCGTGCGGGCCGCCCGTCTGCTGGATGACGCCCTTGCTCATGACGATGATGTCGTCGCTCATGACCAGGGCCTCGGACTGGTCGTGCGTCACGTAGACCGAGGTGATGCCGACCTCGTGCTGGATGCGCTTGAGCTCGACCCGCATCTGCTCGCGGAGCTTAAGGTCGAGGTTGCTCAGGGGCTCGTCGAAGAGCAGCAGCCGGGGCCGGAAGACGATGGCGCGCGCCAGGGCCGCGCGCTGCTGCTGGCCGCCCGAGAGGTTCGTGGCGAGCTTGCCGGCCATGTCGGAGAGCCCCACCAGCCGCAGCGCCTCGGCCACCCGGTCGCCAATCTCGGAGTGGCTCAGCTTCCGGATTTCCAGGGGGTAGGCCACGTTCTGGGTCACCGTCATGTGGGGCCAGATGGCGTAGCTCTGGAAGACCATGCCGATGTCGCGCTTCTCGGGGGGCAGGTAGGCCCTCTGGGAAACCGACGTGAAGAGGGCGCCGCCGACGCTGATCTCGCCGGCGTCGGGCTTGTGGAGGCCGGCGATGCACATCAGGGTGGTCGTCTTCCCGCACCCCGAGGGCCCGAGGAGGGTGAGGAACCTGCCCTTCGGGACCCCGAAGGAGATGCCGTCCACGGCCCGGTCGCTGCCGAAGTACTTGACCAGCCCCTGGACATCGAGGTAGTTGCCGTTCGCCGCTTCGTTCACCCTCGTATCCTTAGAAATTCCCGCGACCGCTCAAGCGGTCAGGGCTTCCCTGCCCGCAATGCGGCGGAAGAAATACACGCAGAGAAGAAGGACGACGCTTTGCGCCACCGAAAGAGCCGAGGTCAGGGGCTCGTTCTCGAAGTTCGTGAGGTAGTAGACCCCCACCGACAAGGTTTCGGTGCCCGTCGAATAGAGGATGATCGAGATCGAAAGCTCCCGCAGGAAGATCACGAACAGGAGGATCCAGCCGGCGAAGATGCCCGGCTTGAGCAAGGGAATCGTGACGCGCTTCAGGGTGGTCAGCCAGGAGGCCCCGGCCATGCGCGAGCTCTGGTCCAGCTCCTCCGAGACGGCCAGCATCACCGCCGAGATGTTGCGCTGCCCGTAGGGGAAGAAGCGGGTGATGTAGCCGAGAAGGATGATCCAGAGCGTCGCGTAAATGGGAGTCTTGATGTAGGTGACCAGCACCCCCATCGCGATCACGATCCCCGGAAAGCCAATGGGGATGACGCAGAGGAAGTCGAGCAGTCTCGACCCGAAACCCTTGGTCCTGTGGATCATGTAGCTCACCACGAGGGCGAGGATCATCGCGATCGAGGCCCCGATGAAAGCGAGGATGAAACTGTTGACGATGCCGTTCGTGGCGGAGACGATCCGCTCGGGCCACCAGAAAAAGAGGGTCTTCTTGTAGTTCCAGAAAGTCAGGTCGGTGAATATGATCCGTCCCTCCCAGACCGGGTGCAGGCTCACGATGACGAGGCAGACGAGGGGAAGGAGGACGGCGATGAAGAGGTAAGCCAGGTTATAGGCGAGGGCGGCCCACTTCCAGGGGCCCAGGTCGATCAGGTTCGGACGGAAGCCCTTGCCCGTGACGGTCGTGTACTCGCGCGGGGCGATGATGCGCCGCTGGATCCAGATGAAGAAGGCCGTAATAGCCCCGAGCGTCATGCTCATGGCGGCGCCCAGGTAGTGGTTCGCGTCGTCGCCCACGGCCTTGGTGAAGATCTGGGTGGTCAGGGTCTCCCAGCCGTAGGGGGCGCCCAGCTTGAAGGGCACGCCGAACTCGCCAGCGCTTGTCACGAAGACGATGATGGCGCCCGAGAGGATGCCGGGGGTCACCAGGGGCAGGGTGACGGTGAGGGTGGTGCGCAGGAGCCCCGCGCCGGTGGTGCGGGCGCTGTCCTCCAGCGAGGGGTCCATCCGCCGAAGCGAACCCACCACGAAGAGATAAACGAGGGGCGTGAAGAAAATGCCCGTGACCCAGATCACCCCGTAGATGTTGTCCACATTCAAGAGATGTCCCTTGATGCCCAGGATCTCCCGGGCCAGGTTGTTCAGCAGGCCCACCTTGGGCGCGGCCAGGTTGTGCCAGGCGATGGCGCCCACGAAGGGGCTCAGGAAGAAGGGGATGAGGTTGAAGGGCTCGAGTTTCCCTCTCCAGGGACAGTTCGTCCGGGCGTTGATCCAGGCCAGGGAGACGCCCAGGAAGGTGGCGAGGAGGGTCGCGCCCGAGCTGATGAGGAGGGTGTTGACGAAGGCCCCGTAGATGACGCGATCTTTCAAGAGGGAGCGGTAGTTGTCCAGCCCCCATTCGGTCCCGAAGCCCGAGGAGTCCAAAATCTGGAAACTGCTCAGTATGATCGCGAACAGGGGGAGGATGACCGCCGCCCCCACGAGGAGGCTGGCGAGCGTGGTGGCGATGTTCTCCTGGGTGAAGATGGAGTGCCACCGGCTGGTCGGGGCGTCTTCCACAGGACGCGTGAGGATCTCGGTCGCCATCTTCGTTCCGGTCAGGAAAAACAGAATGAACGAGGGGGCCCCGGCCGCGTGGCCGGGGCCCCGGCCGTCACAGGGTTTCGTGCAAGGCGCCCCGCTTCATTACTTGAACCGCTTGGTCCACTGGTCGCGGACGGCCTTAAATTCCTTCGCGGCGCCGACCCAGTCCTTGAGCCCCAGGAGCTTGATCTTGCTCAGGTCGAGCAGATAGGGACGGGCCACGGGCGGGATCTCGTAATTCTTCCGGAAGGTGTAGAGGATCTCGTTCTCCACGATGACGTCCGTCCCCTCCTTGCTCAGGAGGAACTCGATCATGAGCTTCCCCGCGTTGAGGTGGGGTGCGCCCTTGAGCACGGCCGCCTGGTTCCCCAGCATGACCTGGCCTTCCTTGAAGTAGCCGATCTTGAGGACCTTGGCGAGATCGGGCTTCTTCACGACGTTGTGGTACACCCGGCTCGGGATGTTGAACATGTCGAAGGGCCGCTCGCAATTGATGACCATCTGCATCTTGGGCTCGGTGCGGAACTCGACGATGGGGTCGGTGGCCTTCAGCTTGTCCCAGAGGCCGTTCATGTCCACCCCGGCCTGCATGAGGCCGATGACCGTGTTCGTGTAGGTGGTGCTCTTGGTGATGTCGGGCGAGATGGTCTTGCCCTTAAGGGCGGGCTGCACCGTGTCCGCGAAGGAGGTCGCGCTGATGTTCGCCATCCCCGGGCAGGAGGAGTTCCACACGGGCTGGAAGGTGTAGGCGAAGGGGACGACCACGTAGGGGTAGTTGTGGTATTGGCCCGCCTTCTCCACCAGCTCCACATGATCCTTCCAGTGGCCGCTGTCGAGCTCCGCGAAGGCTCCCTGCTTCTGGGCGGCGGCAAAGAAGCCTGGTGCACTCACAATGTGAACGTCCACCGTGAACTTGCCTGCCTTGATCTCTTGGGTCACCTGGGAGACGGTCGCCCCGGTGCCCTTCCGCAGGTTGTTGAACTTGAAGCCATCGCCCAGGCCGTAGCGCTTGACGAAGGCGGGGCCGATCTTCTGGGCAGTGTAATCGCCCAAGATCGGGTTGATGACGGTGACGGAGCCTTCCTTCTTGGCGTCGCGGATGAGCTTCTGCTCTTGGGGCGTGAGGCTGGCCCCAAGGGAGCTGGCTGGCAGGGCCAGCAACGCGAGCGCCGCCAGCGGAGCGCATACGCGGAGGGCGAAAGAGCGGAAACGGGCCGACATGGAGGTTCTCCTTTTAGTTCGTTAGCCGATCGGCGGCAAAATATTAACGAGCCGGTATCGCGAAACTCCCCGTCCTGCGGCCCCCAGCGTCCCAAGGGCCGGCACAAACCCGGCGGCCAAAGCGTAACGGCGCGCCTTCACCTCTCTGATCGTATGGAAAATAGCAGATTTTACATGCCTGTCAATGCCCGCGTCACGGGCCGCCCATCGCGGGCTCCGCCAGCCGTTTGTCGAGAGTGTCCCGGGGGAAACTTTGGGACCGCCTTGAATCCCGGGCGAAATTTCCTAAAATGGGGGGTGCCACCGATGAAAAACGTCCCGGTCGGTGAACTGGACCCACCCGGAGGGGAGGAAACCGCGCTTGCGCCTGTTCGCCACCGAAGACCCGAAAAAGGTAGACGCGCTCTACCAGCAGAGCGAATGGAATAAAATCATCCAGCTCCTGGCCAAGAAGCCGGTCCAGGAATACGACGACGTCCGCCTCCTGAACGACCTGGCCGTCGCCTACCACCAGCTCCAGAAGTTCGACCAGGCCCTCGCCGTCTGCGAGCACATCGCCAAGCTGGAGCCGAACCCCGACCTGGCTCGGCAGCAGACCGAGCTCACCCCCCGCTACATGCGCTACCACGCCATCATGGGCGAGGTTCTCTACCGCAAGGGCGAGATGGACCAGGCGCTCGACATCTTCACCCGCCTCAAGGTGGTCGGCACCCGCTTCTCGGACAAGTACTACTACTCTGGCCGCATCCACACGAAGAAGGGCGACTACCGGATGGCCCTCTTCGAGTTCAAGGGCATGATCGACAACGTGCCCGGCCGCATCCGGGACGCCCTCCGGGGCCTGAGCGAGCTCATCGCCGCCTCCCCGGCCCAAGCCGACGCCTACGCTCAGCTCTACCGGGGCTGCCAGCAGAGCGGGAAGCTGGACGAATACCTCTCCCGCTACAAGAAAGAGATGGCCGAGGCCCCGGGCGCCCTCCCGCCCGCCTTCAAGGTGGCCAGCCTCCTCTTCCACAAGGGAGACAAGGCGGGGGCCGAGAAAATCCTCTCCTCCCTCAAGCCCAAGGACAACAAGGAGAAGGGCTGGCTGGAGCTCATCCGCGGGGATTGGGCTCTGGCGGACAAGGGGACGCCCGGGGCCATGACGTGCTACCAGGCGGCGGAAGCCCTGCTGCCGGCCGGGGACCTCGTCCTCATCGAGCGGCTGGAGGACCTCCTCCGCCGCCCCGACGCGGGCCCGGACATCCGCCGCAAGCTGGCCAAGCTCGCCGAGGCAGGAGGGGACTCCGAGCGGGCCTCCCGCCACCTGGAAGCCCTGGTGGCGGCCCTCCCCGCCGACGCCGAGGCCAAGAACGCGCTGGGGCGGGTGCTCCGCGCCATCATGTCGGCGGCCTTCGCAGCCAACGATCTCGAGAAAGCGGGCGGAGCGGCCGACCGCCTGACCCGGTATTTCCCCCAGGACACAGAGGCCGCCGCCCAGGCCCAGCAGATACGGGAGGTCCTCCAGAGCCGGCGCAAGGAGGAGCTGGAGAAGATCCTCTCGGCGGGCAGGATTGTCCCCAGCCGGGCCGCCCAGGCGCACTACGAATTGGCCCAGCTGGAGCGCACCTCCGGCGGGAGCGCGGAAGTCATCCTCTCCCACCTCCAGAAAGCCGCCGTGGAGCGCTCCCCCGTGCGGGCGGACGCCCTCCGCGAGATGAGCCGCATTCACCTGGAGAAGGGGACCTTCGACGTCGCCGAGAGCGTGCTCGACATCCTCTTCACATTGAAGCTGGTCGAGGAGAACCGGCTCGAGTGGGGCTACGACGCCGCCGAGGCTTTCGACGCCAAGGGCCAGCGCAAGCCGGCCCAAAAGTACTACGCCATGGTGGCCGCCGCCGACGCCGGCTTCCGCGACGCCGCGGCCAAGGTCCAGGCGCTCACCCAGGCCCTCCAGGCGGCCCCCCAGGCTGCCGCCCCGGCCGCGCCCGCCGGGCCCGTGGACCCCTTGCAGTTCCTCTCCCGCCGCTACGACGGCATCGTCGAGCTGGGCCGGGGAGCGATGGGGGTGGTCTACAAGGCGCGGGACAAGATTCTCGACCGGCAGGTGGCCATCAAGATGATCCTGGGGGATTTGGGCAAGGACCCCGAGGCGCTCGGCCGCTTCATCACCGAGGCCCAGAGCGCGGCCGCCCTGGAGCACCCGGGCATCATCACCATCTACGACATACGCACCGACGACCCCATGTTCATCGTCATGGAGTTCGTGGACGGGAAGAGCCTGGGGGACCTCGTCGCCGGCCGGAAGCTGCCCGTGGCCCAGTTCACCAAGCTGGCCGTCCGCATCTGCGAGCCCCTGGCCTTCGCCCACCAGGCCCAGGTCATCCACCGCGACCTCAAGCCGGACAACATCATGGTCACCAAGAACGGCGGGGTGAAGGTGGCGGATTTCGGCCTGGCCCGGAAGGGGGGAGGGAGCGGCATGACCCAGGTGGGCCAAGTCATGGGCACCCCCTTCTACATGTCCCCCGAGCAGATCCGGGGCGGGGCCGTGGACGGGCGCAGCGACCTCTACGCCCTGGGCATCATGTTCTACGAGCTCCTGACGGGCAGCGTCCCCTTCAAGGAGGGCGACATCGCCTATCTCCACATGCACGAGGAGCCGCCGAAGCTTTCCCTGAAGAACCCGGAAATTTCCAAGCAACTTGAGGACATCATTCTTAAGTGCTTGAAAAAGACTCCGGAAGAGCGCTATCCAAGCGTGGACGAATTGCTCGAGGCTCTCAAGGCGCTGGGCTAGCCCCGCCGAGGCCGGGAAGGAGCATCAGGTGGAACAGGCCGTCGAACCGACCCGGATATCCTGTCCCGAGTGCGGCACGGTCTATCGGGTGAACCGGCCCGCCGCCGAGCTGGCGCGCGCCCGGGTGAAGTGCAAGAAGTGCGGCGCCACTTTCACCCCGGCGGTGCTCGATGGCGCCGCGCCCGCTCCGGCCGCAGCGGCTCCCCCCGCCCCGCCGCCTCCCCCCGCACCGGCGCCGGCGGCGCCGGCCGCTCCTCCGGCTCCGCCCGCCCCGAGAGGCACGGGCGACCCCTTTGAGCGCCTAGAGGAATACGTGGGCGAGCTGAACCGCGCCCTCTACACGGCCCGCCAGGCTTCGGCCTCGGCGATCCCCGAGGCCGTCGTGGCCCAGGCCCAGGCCCTTGGGGACGTCCTCGTCGAGGCCAAGCGCCAGCAGAACATCCTCAAGCGGGGAGGAAAGGACCTCGAGACCTTGCTGGAAGTCAGCCGGGCCCTGAACCAGGAGCACGACCTCGGCAAGCTCCTGGAGCGGATCATGGACTACGCCATCCCGACCCTGAACGCCAAGCGGGGCTTCCTCATGCTCCGGGACGAGGGCACCGGCGCCCTCGAGGTGAGCGTGGCCCGGGGCATGGGGGGCGATCTCGAGCAGGGCGAGGCCCGGGTCTTCAGCACGGGCGTGGCCAGCCGGGTGGCGGCCGAGGGGACGCCCTTTTTCACCGCCAACTCCAAGGGGGACACCCGGACGGCAGGCTTCGCGAGCGTCATGCGCTCGGACGCGCGGGCCATCCTCTGCGTCCCCGTGAACTACCAGGAGCGCAACCTGGGCACCCTCTACGTCGACAACCAAGCCGGGGCGCCCGGCTTCAGCCAGGACCTGGTCCGGCTGGCCCAGTCCTTCGCCAGCGCCGCCGCGGGGGCCCTCGAGAACGCCCGCCTCTACCAGAACATCCAGGAGGAGACCCGCAAGCGGTCCAGCCTCTCGCGCTACCTCTCCCCGGCCATCGTGGAGGACATCCTCAAGCAGGAGAGCGACTTGGCCCTGGGCGGGTCCACGGTGGAGTGCTCGGTGCTCTTCTCCGACGTGGTGGGATTCACCCCCTTCAGCGAGGCCCTCCGGCCCGAGGAGCTGGTCGAGCTCCTGAACGAGTACTTCACCCTCATGGCCGAGAGCATCTTCAAGAACTTCGGCACCCTGGACAAATTCATCGGGGACGCCACCATGGCGGTCTTCGGCGCTCCGGTCTTCGAGCCCGACCACGCCGCCTGGGCCGTCAAGGCGGGGCTCGACATGATCGAGGCCGCCGGCGGCTTGATGGAAAAGTGGAAGTCTGAGGGCAAGCCCACTTTCAAGATGCGGGTGGGCGTGAACTCCGGCCCCGTGGTGGCGGGCAACCTGGGCTCCCCCCAGCGGATGGACTACACCGTCATCGGCGACGCCGTGAACCTCGCCAACCGGATGGAGAGCGCCGCCAAGCACAACACGGTGGCCGTCAGCGCCGCCACCTGGGAAAGGATCAAGGATTACGCGGAGGGAGAGGCCCTCGGCCCCGTGAAGGTGAAGGGCAAGTCCGAGGAAGTACCCGTCTACATCGTCAAGAAGATCCAGCCGCCCTCCCGGGAGGCGGGCCAGATCAAGCGGACGGCCCCGCGCGCGGACGTCGAGCTCTTCGCCATCTACGTCCAGGAAGGGGTCAGCGGGACGCGCCAGGGCATCATCCGCAACATCAGCGCGGGCGGGGCGCTCTTGCAGACGAGCTTCCCCGCCGACGCGGGCAACTCCATCCGCCTGAACTTCACCATCCCTGGCGGGGGCGGGCAGGTAAAAGACCTGGTCGGGCACGTGGTCCGCGCGGCCTGGATCGAGGAAGGCGGCCGCAAGGGCTACATGGTCAACCTCCAGTTCCCGGACATCGGCGAGGAGTCCCGTTCCCTCATCTCCCAGTTCGTCGTCAAGAAAAACGCGTAGGACGGCTCGTCCTTGTCATCCGGCTCCGTGCACGACGACCTGATCCGCACCCGCCGCGTCCCGGCGCCGGCCGGCCTCTACATGGACCACGTGAACGTCATCCTGCTGGGCCGGGGGCCCTGCGCCCTCTTCGACGCGGCTTACGCGGAGACCGCTGAGGAGGTGATCGGCTGGCTGCGCCAGGCCGCCCCCGGGGGGCTCCAGACCCTCATCCTCACCCATCACCACCGGGATCACCTGGGAGGCGCCACCGCCCTCTGCGAGGCGACGGGCGCCCAGGCTTACGCCCATCCCATCGAGATCCCCCTGATGAAGGCGAGGCAGCCCTCCCTGGAGGTGAAGCCCATCGAGGATGGCGAGCGGGTCCGGGCGGGGGAGGCGGAGCTGGAGGCCGTCCTGACGCCTGGCCATTCGCCCGGGCACCTCTCGTTCTGGTGGGAGGAAAAACGCATCCTCTTCGGCGGGGACAACGTGCTCCTTCCCACGACGACCTCCATCGCGCCGCCCACCGGCCGCTTGAGCGACTATCTGCGCACCCTCCGGAAGCTACTCGCGCTTGAGCCCCGGATCATCCACCCGGGCCATGGCTCTCCGGTGCGCGACCCCGCCGGCCGGATCCGGGCGCTGCTGGCGCACCGGGCCCAGCGCGAAGCGCAGGTCCTGGCCGCCCTCGCCAAGGGGCTCAGCACGCCGGCTGGCATCGCCGGGGACATCTACCGCGGACTGGGAGAGGCGCGGATCCGCATGGGGACGAACATGGTGCGCTCCCACCTGGAGAAGCTGGTGGAGGAGGGGCGGGCGCGGGACGAGGCGGGCACCTTCCGGCTCTTGGAGCGATGAGGGCGTTCTGTTGCTGACGAACTGCCACACCCTGATCCTGCGCCGCTTGCTGGGTCACGGGGAGACGCCCCCCCTCGCCGAGCACGACCTCTACGTCTACAACGTCACGCCTGACAGCCTCCCCCTCTCCCAGGAGTTCCGCGCCCGCGAGACCCACGTCTTCGCCCCGCCCGCCGGCACCCTGGCCCGCTACCCCAAGCTCCTGTGGGTGAAGTGCCACATCGTGGTGGACAACTTCTGCCACTACGGCACGCCCGCCAAGACGGGGCAGGGCCTCGATCCCGCCCGGAAGGGGGGCTACACCTACCGGCGGGGGTCCGACCTCGTCGCGCTCGTGGGGGACTTCGCCCGGGAGATGGACCGGGAGATCGGGCCTGCCGAGGCTCACTACCTGGCCCACGTACTCGTGGAGATCGCGGTGGACTACCGCATCTATCAGGACGACCGAAGCGTGGCCCTCGTCCTGAGCGGAGCCCGTGCCGAGATGACGGAAGCGCAGCGGCGGGAGTATGTCGAGGGAGTCTCCCTCCTGTACGGCTGCGAGCCCGCCAAGGTGGAGCGGAGCCAGGGCGCTCCCTCGCGCTTCTACGGAAACCTGTACGGCGTCGACTCGCTCTTCCTGGGCGGGCGGACGAAGATCGTCCTCCGCAAGCTCCGCCTGCCCTTCAGCGAGGGGAACATCGGTCGAACGCGGGGCCTTATCCTCGACGCGGCGGAGAAGGTGGGGGACTACCCGGAGTTCGTGGGCGGAACCATCGACATGCTCGCGGACCGCGGGGCTTGGGCGGGCGAGGGGAGCCTCGCGGCGGAGGAACAATAAGACTCCACCGCGAAACGGGAATGCACGAGGCCCCCCGCTCGCTTGGCCGCGGCTTGGTTCCGATGCTTCGGCCGGCTACTTGACGGCGCTCTTGAGGCCCGCTCCCGCCTTGAACCGGGGCACCTTGGACGGCTTGACCATGATGGTCTCGCCGGTCCGGGGGTTCCGGGCCTTGCGCGCCCCGCGTCTCGAGATGCTGAACGTCCCGAACCCGGTCAGCGTGACCTTCTCCCCCTTCTTGAGGGTTCCTGTGACCGTGGCGACGAAGGCATTCACGACCGCCTCGGCCCCCGACTTGCTCATGTCCATCTGCTTGGCGATGGCGTCAACCAGATCCCCTTTGTTCATCTCTCCATCTCCTGGTCCGCATAGAGCGGTTCTGTGGGCGGAAATATGGGCTTATTCGGGCGGCGTCTTGGGGCGGTCCCGGATGGCATCCGGGGTCAGAACCGTAGGGCGGGGCCAGACTGCACGGAGAATTCTAGCCGGAATCCCCCACCGTTGCAAGAGGCGATTGCCCGAATCCTCAATAAAATTGCGGCAATCAGGGCAGGGGGGATTTCCAGAAGCCATCGTGCCTGAGGATGGCGTCGTAGGAGAAGAGCACCACTCCATCCACCCCCGGGCGCAGCGCCGCGCGCCACTGGCGCCGGACGGGCTCCGGATCCCCTTCGAAGAGATAGGCGCCCAGGCCGATCAGCACCTGCCCCTTCCGCCCGCCATCCGCCCCCCGGGGGTGGCTCCAGGCGGGGGCGCCCTGACTGATGTGGGCGGCCAGCGCCTCGTCGCGCGTGTAGTTCATCAGCACGGCCTTGTCCAGGAGCCCCGCCTGGAGCCAACCGCGCCAGTCCTGGAAGGCAGAGAGGTAGGCCCGGTCCGCCCATGGGAGGACGGCCGCCGAGAGCAGGGCACCGGACCGTTGAGCGCGGAGGGTCTTATCCACCTCCTTCACCGTCTCGGTCACCTGGAGGCGGCGCCAGTCGTCCCAGGCTTGGTGGTCGGCGGCGCTCCGTTGGACCCCGGCCAGGGGGGCCGGGCGTCCCGTCTCGGCACGGAAGCGCTCGACCGCGAGCTTCCCGTAGCCGAAGTCGAGGCGCGGCGAGAAGCGCGAGCCCGGAGTGATGGGCAGGGCGTAGGGATAGCGGATGTAGTCCAGGTGGACCCCCGCCAGCTTCGGGTAGCGGCGGGCCAGCTCGGCGGCGACCTCCGCCACCCTGCGCCGCACGGCCGGATGGGCGGGGTCGAGGTAGATCGCCGGGGTTCCCAGGCCGAACCCCGGGGCCCAGGGAGGCTTTCCGTTGCGGGGATAGTCCAGCAGGGAGCGCCCATGGAGGTCGCGGAGCACGGCCTCCGGCCCCAGCTCCTTCAGGATGGGCGCCTCGCGGTTCCAGGCGAGGGAGAAGGCGTTGATCCAGGCATGGACGCGCAGGCTCCTCCCGCCCGAGGAAGACAACCCGATGAGGTGGGCGAGGGGGTCGCGGCCCGCCCGGAGGGAAGGAGACTCGTCCGCCAGCCGGGTCGGGTACCAGGCCCGCCCGCCCCGGTACACCTGCACGTAGAGGTCGGTCATCCCAGCAGCGCGCGCCTTCTCGACGAGGACGCGGATCTTTTCCAGATCATCGAGGGTCGCATTCTCCCCTTCGGCGGGCACCCACAGGCCCCTCTCCGGGCGGAGGGGAAGAGGCGCCGTCCTGGCGGTTTGAAAGCTGCAACCCGCAGAAACGGCGAGAAAGAAAATCGCGACCCGGAAAAAAGAGGGCATGCCAGGCATCAACTCCCCGTGCGTGTCACCGGTCCACCGGCAGGGCGGGCGTGTCTTACCGTCTCGAACGAGGCCCGGGCGAGGGGGAGGGCGTCCGCACCTTCTTCGGCGAGGGCGTGCTCCAGGTAGTCGAGATCAGAGGGCATCCTGGGCTCCATCTCGCCCAGGATGGCCCAGGCCCCGGCGGCGAGGGCGACCCCAAGCGGGCCGCCCAGCCGGGCCGCCAGGGCCGAGAGATCGGCGAAACGCACGGCGGGGCCACTCCGGGGAGAACGGGGAGGTGAGAGGGCGTTCACCAGCAGCCATCCGCCCGGAAGAAGGGCATCCCCCATCGGCGGGATGACGGCCAGCCGGGGATCGGCCACCACCTCCAGGTGGAAGCTGGAGGGAACGTCGAGATTCTGGAACGGGGTGAGGCTCAGCCGCGCCACGGCGCGGTCCGGGGCGCCAGCCAGCTTGGGGAAACCCGGGGTGCGCACCTGGGCGAAGACGCCCGCTTTCTCCGCCGCCCGGCCGAGGAGACGCGCGGCGAGAAGGAAATCTCCCCCCCCGTCCCTCTCCCGCCTTCCGTGGAAGCAGACGGCGCGAATCGCGGTTCCTCCAATCCCGTCAAACGTTTCAAAACAGGGAGGTTGGGGGCGGCAAGCCGAAGTTGACACGTTTGAGAGCCTTTCGCAATATGGCCCTTGGGCTTCGGGCGACCCGCCAGGAAAGAGGTGCCAGTGTCGAGCAAGCGTTTCTCGATCTTCACCTACGGCTGCCAGATGAACCGGTACGATACCGAGACCATCACCGGCCATCTGGAGCAGGAGGGCTACGAGCGCTCCGAGGACTTCGAGCGCTCCGACCTCATCCTCCTCAACACTTGTTCCATCCGCGACAAGGCCGAGCAAAAGGTGTTCAGCCAGCTCGGCCGATTGAGCCGCCTCAAGAAGGTCAACCCCGCCCTCAAGATCGCGGTCTGCGGCTGCTTCGCCACCCGGGAAGGGGAAGGCATCGCCAAGCGCCAGCCCGCGGTGGACCTCATCTTCGGCACCCAAAACATATCGGAGCTCCCCCGCCTCCTCGGCCGCATGGCCAAGGGGCGCGTGGTGGACGTGGCGCCCGTGGAGCCCGACTTCACCGAGGTGGCCCCCATCCAGCGGGAGGGGGCGCTGAGCGCTTGGGTGAGCATCGCGCGCGGCTGCGACAATTTCTGCACCTTCTGCGTGGTGCCCTACACGCGCGGGCCGGAGTGGAGCAAGCCGAGCGCACTCATCGTCGCGGAAGTCGAGAAAGCCGTCGCTGAGGGCTTCAAGGAAGTCACCCTGCTCGGCCAAAACGTGAATTCCTACGGGAGGAAGACGCCGGGCGAGCTCTCCTTCGGGGGGCTCCTGCGCCGCCTCGACCGGTTAGAGGGCCTCCGGCGCGTCCGCTTCATGACCTCCCACCCCAAGGACTGCGACGAGGACATGGTGGGGGCCATGAGTGGCGGCTCGAAGGTGTGCGAACACCTTCATCTGCCCTTCCAGTCGGGATCGGACGAAGTGCTCCGCCGCATGGACCGCGGCTACACGGCGGAGGAATATTTGTCGAAGGTCGGCCTCTTCCGCCAGCGTGTGCCGGGCGGGGTGCTCACCTCGGACGTCATCGTGGGCTTCCCCGGCGAGACGGACCGGGATTTCGAGGAAACCCTGGGGGTTCTCCACCAGGCGCGCTTTGACAGCATTTTTATGTTTAAATACTCCCCGCGGCCTGGCACTCCGGCCTTTTCCATGAAGGACCAGGTGCCCGAGGAGGCCCAGGCTGAGCGCTTCGAGAAGGCCCTGCGGCTCCAGCGCCAGGTGACGGAGGAGCTTCACCTGGCCCTCGTCGGCCAAGTGCTTGAAGTGATGGTGGAAAAGCCGATGGAGGGGGCGCCCGCCCCGGCCTGCCTGGGTTGCCCGGCCGCTTCGGAGCGAAGGCCGGCGGCACCCGTGGGATTCACGGGTCGCACCCGGGGCAATCACAGGGTACAATTCCTGGCGAGTGGCCCGGCCCCCCGGCCCGGCGACCTGGTGGACGTCAGGATCCTGCGGGGCGGGCTGCACGCCCTGGGCGGCGTTTGGCCGCCCGACTCGGCAGCGATGGAGGAATCGGCCCCATGATCGAGATGAAGGTCAAAGGTCTCACGCTCGATCCGCTGACCAACGTGCCGATCGTCATCCTCCGCGAGACGGAGGGGGAGCGGGCCCTCCCAATCTGGGTCGGGATTTTCGAGGCCCACGCCATCGCGCGCGAGATCGAGAACTTCCAGACCCCGCGGCCGATGACCCACGACCTCATCCGCAACATCATCAGCGGCATCAAGGGGAAGGTGAGCCGGATCGTCGTGAACGATTTGAAGGACAACACCTTCTACGCCGAGATCTACCTCGCCATCAACGGCTCGGAGATCGTGGTCGACTCCCGCCCCTCGGACGCCATCGCCATCGCCCTCCGCACCAAGGCCCCCATCTTCGTCGTGGAGAAGGTGCTCGAGGAGGCCAAGAGCATCGAGTTCAACGAAGCCGAGGCCAAGGAGGGAGAAGCGGGGACCGTCAAGGAAGGCGGGAAGGAAGGCGGCCAGGAGAAGATCCAGGAGAACCCCGAGGACGTGAAGCGCTGGCTCGAGAACCTCAAGCCCGAAGATTTCATGAAGTTCGAGAACTGACCCCGCCCACCCCGGCCCGGCCCCCGGGCGCGGAGTCCACGCTCTTGCTCCTCTACCTGCTGCGCCATGGCGAGACGGACTGGAACGCCCAGCGGCGCATCCAGGGCGTCGCCGACACTCCCCTGAACGAAACGGGTTTCTCCCAGGCGAGGGCGCTGGCCGCGCCCCTGCGCGGGAGACCCATCGCGGCCCTCTACACCAGTCACCTGCGCCGCGCCCGCCAGACGGCCGAGGCGATCGCGGAGGCCCTGGGACTCGAAGTGCGCCTGGAGCCACGCCTGGCCGAGCTGGACCAGGGGAAGCTGGAGGGGCTCCAAATCGAGGAGATCGAGGTGCATCACAACGGCTTCATGGCCGCCTGGCGGAGCCGTCCCGCTCACCTCCGGATGCCGGGCGGCGAGACCCTCGCCGAGCTTCAGCAGCGCGCCTGGGCGGCGATCGAGGACCTGCGGAGCGCCCATCCCGGCGAGACCGTCGCGGCCGTCAGCCACAACCTCGCGATCTCGGCCGTCCTGTGCCGCGTCCTGGGAACCGACCTCAACGAGTTCCGCCGCATCCGCCAGTTCAACGCCGCCCTCAACCTCATCGAGCACTCGCCCGCGCGCGGCTGGAACGTCGTCACCATGAACTCGCTGGCCCACCTGAGCGGCGTGCCGGACTCCGAGGGCAGTCCCTACCTCTGAGGGATGTCCCGGGTGCTTCGGGTGACAGGGTGGGAAAGAGCGGAGCTACTCGATGTCCTCGCGCTTGCCCTCCGACACCCGCCGGTAGTAGCGCTGGATGTCGTCGACGAGCCGGTCGATCTCGCTCTTGGGCTTCTTGGGCCGGGTGTTCTTGAAGCGGTAGAACAAGTAGAAGGCGAGGAACCCGAGGAAGAACCCGAGGGCGATGCCGTCGAGGAAGGTCTGGTAGTTGCGCATGGGCGGGCTCCTCATGGCTGACCCTGCGATGAAAGTGTATTCCCGGGCCGGATGGGTGTCAACGAGCCCCCTCACGCCCCGGAGGAGGGCCGGGGGGCGTCATGGCCAGGGCTGAGGGATCCCGGAAATACACCCTCAAGCGCCCCCCCCGCTCCCTCTCGGGGCGGATCGACTACGCCGCCGATCTCAACCCCCAGCAGCTCGAAGTCGTGACCGCGGGGACGGGACCCCTCCTCGTCATCGCGGGGGCCGGGAGCGGCAAGACCCGCACCGTCACCTACCGCCTCGCCCGCCTCATCGAGGAGGGGGTGGCCCCCGAGGCCATCCTCCTCGTCACCTTCACGAACAAGGCGGCCCGGGAGATGCTCCACCGGGCGGCCACCCTCATCCAGAGCGACGTCCGGCGGGTCTGGGGCGGCACCTTCCACCACGTGGGGAACCTCATCCTCCGCAACCACGGCCAGCTCCTGGGCTATCCCCCGAACTTCACCATCCTCGACCGCGAGGACGCCGCCGACCTCGCCCAGGAGTGCGTCCGGCTCGCCGGGGTGGACCCCAAGGAGAAGCACTTCCCCAAGGGAAACGTCTTGGAGTCCCTCTTCGCCTTCGCCGCCGACACCGACCGCTCGGTGGCCGACGCCGTGCTGGAGAAGTCGCCCTACCTGGCCGACCGGATCGGCGACATCGAGCGCGTGGCCGAGCGCTTCGCCCAGCGCAAGCGCGAGATCAACGCCACGGACTTCTCCGACCTCCTCACTGCCACCCGCGCTCTCCTGAGGGAGCACGAGGAGGTGCGGCGCGCCTACCAGGATCGCTTCCGCTACGTCCTCGTGGACGAGTACCAGGACACCAACAAGGTCCAGGCCGACATCGTGGACCTGATCGCCGGCCCGCGCGGCAACCTCACCGTGGTCGGGGACGACGCCCAGAGCATCTACAGCTTCCGGGGGGCGCACTTCGAGAACATCATCACCTTCCCGGAGCGCCACCCGGGCGCCCGGCTCTTCCGCCTGGAGACCAACTACCGGAGCACCGAGTCCATCCTCGCGCTCGCGAACGCCTCCATCGCCCGCAACAAGCGCCAGTTCGAGAAGCGCCTGCGCACCACGCGGGGCCCGGGCGCCCTGCCCGCCCTCATACCCACGAGGGACGTGCTCCAGCAGGCAGACTTCGTGGCCCAGCGCATCCTGGAACTCCAGGACGAGGGCACCCCCCTCTCCGAGATGGCCGTCCTCTACCGGGCCCACTACCACTCGATGGAGCTCCAGATGGAGCTCACCCGGCGGAGCATCCCCTTCGAGATCCGCAGCGGCCTGCGCTTCTTCGAGCAGCGCCACATCAAGGACGTCACCGCCTTCCTGCGCCTCGTCAGCTCCCCGGCGGACGAGCTGGCCTGGAAGCGGGCCCTGCGCCTCCTCCCCAAGGTGGGGGCCGCCACCGCCGACCGCATCTGGGACCACCTCCGCGTGCAGAAGGACCCCATCCGCTGCCTCGCGGAGCAGGGCGCCGGGATCGTCCCCAAGGGGGCCCGGCCCGCCTTCGACGGCTTCCGCTCCCTCATCGCCGACCTGGCGGGCCTCCACCGCCCGCCCGAGGCGGGGGCCGTCCCCCCGACCGAGATGATCATGCTCGTCCTCGACCGCTTCTACGAGGAGTTCGCCGAAGCCACCTTCGACAACGCCCCGGCCCGGGTCGAGGACGTGCGCCAGCTCGCCGAGTTCGCCATGCAGTACGACACCTCCGAGCGCTTCCTCTCGGAGCTCGCCCTCATGGGCACGGTGGCCGCCGAGGCGGCGGGGCCGGGCGAGGAAGGGCCGGAGGAGGCGGTTGTGCTAAGCTCCGTCCACCAGGCCAAGGGGCTGGAGTGGAAGGCGGTGTTCCTCATCTGGCTGACGGACAGCCGCTTCCCCAACCCCCGGGCGCTCGCGGACCCGGAGGGTGAGGAGGAGGAGCGGCGGCTCTTCTACGTCGCCGTCACCCGGGCCAAGGACGAGCTCTACCTCACCCAGCCCATGACCGAGAGCGACACCGTCCGGATGCGGGCCTTCTCCCGCCTCTCGCGCTTCGTCGCCGAGCTCCCCGAGGGGGCCTGCGAGCGCTGGTCGCTGGAGGAGGAGGCCCCGGGCGGCACCCCGGCCCCGGGCGGGGGCCCGGCGGGCGCCGTGCGGCCGGCCGACCCCGACGATCCGGGCGGCCTGCGCTACGAGTACGGCGAGGACTCCTAGCCCGCTCCGGCGGGCCGCGTTCGAACAGCCCCGGCGTGCGGCCGGGGCGCCGTTCAAAGGAGAATGGAAAGGCATGAGCTACCGCGTGATCGACCCCGCCGGCCTCGACAGGCGCCAGATCTACCGCCTCCTCGTCGGCTCCATCGTCCCCCGGCCCATCGCCTGGGTGAGCTCCATCAGCCAGGCCGGGGTGCACAACCTCGCCCCCTTCAGCTTCTTCACCTGCGTCTGCCACTATCCGCCCATGATCTCCCTCTCGGTCGGGGTGCGGGGAGGGGACTACAAGCACACCACCCAGAACATCCTCGAGACCCGGGGCTTCGTCGTCCACGCCGTCACGAACGGCCTCGAGGAGCAAATGAACGTCTGCTCGGGCGACTTCCCCCCCGGGGTGAGCGAGTTCGAGATGGCGGGCCTCACCCCCGTCCCCTCCGACTTCGTGCCCGCCCCCCGCGTCGCCGAGGCCTCCCTCGCCATGGAGTGCCGGCTCCACACCCTGCTCACCCTGGGGGATCCCCAGCACCCCACCCACCTCATCATCGGGGAGATCCTGCGCTGGCACGTCCGGGAGGACGTGACCGCCGAGGAGGGGAAGTACATCGACCCGGTCAAGCTCCAGCCCGTGGGGCGGCTCGCCGGGAACCACTACTGCCGCACCCAGGACGTCTTCTTCATGCAGCGCCCGGACCGCAAGCCCGGCCAGCTCACGCCGAGCTAGAAGAGGGCAGGCGCTTCATCCGCAGGGGCGCATGGCGATACACCCCTGCGTTTTTCTCCCTCCCCCTCCGGGGGGGCCCCAAGGACCGGTGGGGTAAAGTGTCACCCATGTGCCCGGTCTGATGTGTTACCCATGTACCCGGTTGCACAGTGGGGGAGATACCCGCCGGCGGCTTTCCCTCCCCCCAACCCCCTCCCGGAGGGAGGGAGAGGATCTTCTGCCCTTACATTTTCCCCTCCCTATTTCACCGGATGGCTGTCCAGGAACTTCAAGAGCTCCGAGAGGAAGCTCTCCGTGCTGTCCCAGATCGGGAAGTGGCCCGAGCCCTTGAGGAGGCAGAGCGTGCAGTCGGGGATGTTCTTCCGGTACGCCTCCGAGTAGGCCATCGGGCCCGGGTCGTCCGCCCCGTAGCACACCCAGGTGGGCACCGCGATCCGGTGGAGCTTGTCCGAGAGGTCCGGCATGGTGAAGAGGGCCTCGGCCGTGTCGGAATAGGTCTGGGGCGTGTTGCGGAGGAAGCTCTTGCGGTACTCCTCTCCGGTCTCGCCCGAGAGCATGTTCTTGGGGATGAGGCTCCGGAACTCCGGGTGCTCGAACACCGCCTCCATCCCCTCGGCGCGCGCCAGGTCGTAGAGCTCCTGGAAGTGCTGGCGGTAGGCCCCCTTGGGCGCCCCGCACGAGGAGGAGACCAGCATCAGCCGCTTGAGGCGGGCGCTGTGGCCGACCCCGAAGACGGTGGCCGTCCGCCCCCCCATGCTGTGGCCCAGCAAATCGACCTTGTCGAGCCTGAGCGCGTCGAGGAAGCCCAGCAGGTCGTCCGCGAAGGTCTGGATGGAGTAGGGCCCCTTGGGCTTGTCCGAGTCCCCGTGCCCGCGCTTGTCCCAGGCGTAGACCGTGAACCTCTCCGCCAGCCGGTCGATCACCGGCCTGAAGGCGAACGCCCCGCAGTTCTGGAAGCCGTGCGAGAGCACCATCGGGGGCCCGTCCCCCTTCACCGCGTAGTTGAGCTGGATCCCCCCCGCCTTCACCTTGGGCACGGATGTCTCCTCCTTTTTTGACCGTATGATCCCTCTGGAGGCGGCCAATCTAGCATGAACGGCGGGCCGCCCGGCATCGGCGGGGCCGCCCGTGGCCGGGGCAGGCACAGGGACCCGCCCCTACGGAAACCCCGGGCGGCAGGGCGCGGGATATGTCACCTCCGCGCTCCCCCCGCCCGCCCGCCTGATCTATAATCCCCTCCGACCCGGCCCTTCGTCCCGCACGAGAGGACCCCCCATGGCCCGCCCCGAGGACGCGAGAAGGCACCCCCGCCACAACCTCCCCGTCTACGTCGAGGCCCCGGCCTGGGAGCACGCCCCCATCGAGGCCAAGGACGTCTCGGCCGGCGGCCTCTACATCACCGTCCGCGGCCTCCCCGCCGCCCCCCAGTCCGGCGCCCGCGTGGGGCTCTCCTTCCAGGTGGCGGGCGAGGCTTTCCACAACTGCTCCGCCCGCATCGCCTGGGCCCAGCCCACCCGGGGCGGCACCTGGGGCATCGGCCTCGAGATCGACATCCCCGACGAGGACCGCCGCCGCCTCGCCCGGAAGCTCGACGAGTTCCAGCCCGACCCCCGCCCCCTCTGGCACGCCTGAGGCCCCGGCGGGGAGAACCTCTCGCGCGAAATAATTACCCCCCGGACTATCCCGTATTATCCCGGAACTCCCTGGACACCCCCCCGGACGGAAGGGGTTTTGCCGCTGGAATTTTCTGGAAAACGATAGAACTTTCATTTTGTCTCACCGCCGCTTTGCCCCGGTTCTGTAGGGGCGGACGGCGTTCGCCCCCGCCTGCCACATCCGACCCCAAACCGGGGCGAACGCCGTTCACCCCTACGGACCCGCCGGCGCCACATCCGTAGGGGCGGGTTTCAAACCCGCCCCTACGAACAAGACCGGGCGCCCCCCCCTGCTTTGGTTCCTCCCTCCCCCTCCGGGGGGGCCCCAAGGACCGGTGGGGTAAAGTGTCACCCATGTGCCCGGTCTGATCTGTTACCCATGTACCCGGTTGCACAGTGGGGGAGAGCTGCCGGGTGGCGTTCCCCTCCCCCCAACCCCCTCCCGCCTGCGGGCAGAAGCGCCCTTCCACCCTCCGCAGCGGCAGCGCCGCTGCTGCGGAGGACGGGTCGGCGCGCAGGCCCGGCGGGAGGGGGAGGAGCAGACGGGCATAGGCCCGCCCAGGGCCAATCTACGCCCGGGGAGAGGGAAACCGCCTGCCCCAAAATCCCTCACCTTCCGGCCCGCCTTGATCCCCCGCCCCCGCCTGGGAGAGGATGGGCCATCCCGAATCCCGTCCTCCGGAGGAGCCCCCCATGCCCGCCATCCCCCCCATCCCGAAAACCATGCGCGCCGCCGTCACCCGCGGCGCCGGCGACGTGCGGATCGAGGAGGTCCCCGTCCCCCCCTACGAGCCCGGCCTCGTGCTCGTGAAGGTGGCCGCCTGCGGCGTCTGCGGCACCGACATCCACATCCTGGGGGGCCACATGGCCCCCACATGGCCCCCCCACTACCCCTTCATCCAGGGCCACGAGTGGTGCGGCACCGTCGCCGCCGTCGGGAGCGCCTGCAAGACCGCGCTCAAGCCCGGCGACCGCGTCATCATGGAGCCCACCATCGGCTGCGGCCTCTGCCAGAACTGCCGCCAGGGCAGCTACCACCTCTGCCTCGAGGCCGGGAAGAAGGGGGGCGGCTACAAGCTCCTCGGCCACACCGCCGACGGCGCCTTCAGCGAGTACGGCGTGGCCCCCCCCACCCACCTCCACAAGATGCCGGACCGGATGACCTGGGAGGAGGCCGTCATCACCAACCAGGTCGTCATCGCCCTCCACGCCCTGGACCGGGGCCGGGTGGAGCCCGCCGACCGGGTGGCCATCCTGGGCCCGGGGCTGCTCGGCCTCTCCGTCCTCCAGCTCGCCCGGGCCTTCGGCGCCTCCCGCACCTACGTCACCGGCCGGGGCTACCGCCTCGCCATCGCCCAGGAGCTGGGGGCCGACGTGGTCATCGACGTGACGAAGGAGGACCCGGTCAAGGTGATCATGGAGGACACCGGGGGCCGGGGCGCCGACCTCGTGGTCGAGTGCGCGGGGCCCCCCGAGGCCATGAAGCAGGCCCTCGCCCTGGCCCGGCGCGGGGGCAGGGTGGTGCTCGAAGGCATCAACGGGGGCAAGGAAGTGCCCTTCCCCACCGACCGCATCGTGCTGGACGAGATCGCCCTCATCGGCGGCCGGGGCTCCCCCAACTGCTACCCCCGCGCCATCCAGCTCATCATGGACGGCCACATCCACACCGCCAAGATGCTCACCCACCGCTTCCCCCTCGCGGACTTCCGCGAGGCCATCCGCATGTTCAAGGCCCGCGAGGACGGCGTCATGCGGGTGATGATCGAGCCGTAGGGGGGGGGGAGGATATGTATGGGCGGGTTTCAAACCCGCCCCCAAAGCCAATCAAGGGCCGGAGAGGGAAGAAACTGTGCTAGAATAGGTTCGACACCACTATCGCAAGAGCATCTTTCTGCGAGCAGGCGAATATGGTCCGTGCCGCCGCCGTTGCCGTCCTGCTGCTCCCCGCCGGCGCCGACAAGGGCACATGCACGAAGCCGTCCGTCGTGCGGCCAGGGGCTGGGACCCATGCAATTCCGCCAGCGCTCGCCCGGAGGAAATCATGAAGACGCTGAAGTCATTCTTGCTTCTGTCGGGCATCGCTCTCCTCGTCAGCTATGCCCAAGCCGGGATACCCGAAAGCAAGACCCTCCCCACGCCGCCGCGCGAGTGGAGTGCTCAAATCAAGTATAAGATCACGATCTTCAGCGTCAGCGGCAGGGTCGTTCACGCGAATGGGTCGCCGGGCGCGCAGGTGCGGGTGCGCGCCATGAATGTGGGTTTCGACAGCGCGCAGCCGATTGGCGAATCCTTGACCGGTGCCGACGGACGCTACCTGATCCGTTACTCCGGCGGCGCCAGTGGCGGGTACAATCTGCAAATCCGCGCCATCGGCCCCGGGGGGAACGAGATCGGCCGCAGCCGGGTGAGATACCAGGTCAGTTCCGCCGTAATCATCAATCTCACGATCAACTGAGATCGATGCCCTCAAGGGTGTCATTCTGAGC
>Ga0156328_1091_pt3 | contig 26176 bp, 27 predicted proteins | sample RifCSPlowO2_12_FD_107976 | JGI IMG/M metagenome (GOLD analysis project Ga0156328, IMG submission 107976) | Candidatus Tectomicrobia bacterium RIFCSPLOWO2_12_FULL_69_37 | reverse complement strand
CCACCGACGCCGAGCTGGCCGACTTCTACGGGGGGATGGAGCGCCAGCGCCTCATCCCCCTCTGGAAGGTCTATAAGGACCACGTCCCCCGCACCCCGAGCCCCAAGGCCGTGCCGCACATCTGGCGCTTCCGGGATGTCCTCCCCCTCATCCGGGCCGCGGGCGCCCTCGCCCCCATGACCGAGGGGGAGCGCCGGGTGCTGGGCTTCGCCAACCCCGGCCTCTCCTACGACGGGCTCGCCGCCACCACCGACACCCTCTGGGGGGCCTACCAGTACATCCTCCCCGGGGAGCGGGCCCGGGCCCACCGCCACTCGGCCGCGGCCATCCGCTTCGTGCTGGAGGGCGAGGGCGCCGTCACCACCGTCGAGGGCGAGCGCTGCGCCCTGGGGCCCGGCGACTTCGTCCTGACGCCGCCCTGGGCGTGGCACGACCACGAGAACACGGGGAGCGCGCCCGTCATCTGGATGGACGGCCTGGACGTCATCATCGCCCGGGAGCTGCGCGCCTGCTTCTTCGAGGGTGCGGGCGAGGCCCCGCCCCCCGCGCCCAAGCCCGAGGGCGGGAGCGGCGCCCGCTGGGCCGGGGGCCCCCTGCGCCCCTCGTGGGAGAGAGCGCGGGGGAAGTACAGCCCCCTCCTCCTCTACAAGTGGAAGCGCACCGAGCGGGCCCTCCGCCGCCTCGCCGCCTCGGGCCAGGCCTGCCCCTGCGACGGCGCGGCCCTGGACTTCACCCACCCCGGCACGGGCGGGCCCGTCTACCCCACCATGTCCTGCCGCGTCCAGCTCCTGCGGCCCGGCGCGCGCCCCCGGGCCCACCGCCACACCGGGAGCGCCGTCTATCTGTGCTTCCGGGGGAGCGGCCACTCCGTCATCGAGGGCCGGCGCTTCGGCTGGGAGCGGGGCGACGCCTTCTGCGTCCCCTCCTGGTGCTGGCACGAGCACGCCGCCGGGGACGAGGAGGCCATCCTCTTCTCCATCAACGATCTTCCGGTGATGGACGCGCTGGGGCTCTACCGGGAGGAGGCGCTGGAGGAGGGGCACCAAGCGGTGAAGTGAGAGGAGGCCCGCAAGCGCGGACGTTCCGATCCGGAGGGCGGGCATGAAGCGAACGTTCTGGTTCTTTCTCCTGGCGGTTCTCCTCCCCGCGGGCGCGGCCCGGGCCGCCTCGACAATGGAGTTCGCGACCCCGGCCGGGAGCCGCGAGGCCATCGTGTGCCGGCCCGAGGGGACGGGCCCCTTTCCCGCGGTGGTGTTCAACCACCCGAGCATCGTGGACGGGCGCGGGGTCCAGGGCGCCGCCGCCCGGGGCTACGACCTCATGGGCTTCTGCGAGGCCCTCGCGAAGGAGGGCTACCTGGCCTTCCTCCCCATCCGCGAGGCGGTCCCCCAGGGCGGGCGTTTCGAAACCTACAAGGAGGACTACGCCGCCGTCGTCTCCGCCGCCGTGGAGCACGTGAAGACCCTCCCCGGCGCGGACCCCCGGCGCCTCGCCCTCATGGGCTTCTCCATGGGCGCGCTCGCCGCCGTCGTCGCCGCCCCGGGGCGCGCCGACCTCCGCGCCCTCGTCCTCCTCGCCCCCGCCTTCGGGCGGGGAAGGATGGAGGAGGCCGCCAAGGGCCTCCCCCGGCTCGCCGCCCCCGTCCTGCTCCTGGTGGAGCAGAGCGACTCCCGGCCCATCCAGCGCAGCGTCGCTCTCCTGGAGCGGGAGCTCAAGGCGCACGGCAAGGAGGCCCGCGTCGTCCGCTACGCCACCGGGGGCGGCCACCACGCCTTCTACACCGTGGGTCCCTACTGGCCCGACGTGGCGGCGTTCCTGAAGGAGAAGATGAGGTAGGGGGAGGAGGGGGCGGCTGTTATCCGCCCGGGATTTCGTGTAGGGTGGGGCCATGCGCACCGAGTACATCGACTACAAGGACGGCGATCTCACCTGCGAGGGCTACGCGGCCTGCGACGATTCGAGCCGCGCCAAGCGCCCCTGCGTCCTCATCTGCCACGCCTGGGGCGGGCAGCTCGACTTCGAGCGCGAGAAGGCCGGGAAGCTGGCCGGGATGGGCTACCTCGGCTTCGCGGCCGACCTCTACGGCAAGGGCGTCCGGGGCGCCCCCGCGGGGGACAACTCCAAGCTCATCCAGCCCTTCATGGAGGACCGCGCGCTGCTCCGCCGGCGCCTCCTCGCCTCCCTCGACGCGGCGAAGCGGCACCCCCTGGCCGACCCCGGGCGCGCCGCAGCCATCGGCTACTGCTTCGGCGGGCTCTGCGCGCTGGACCTGGCCCGCAGCGCCCCGCCGGGCCTCAAGGGCGTGGCGAGCTTCCACGGCCTCTTCCACCCGCCCAGCCTCGGCCCCCAGGCCCCCATCGCCGCCAAGGTCCTCATGCTGCACGGCTGGGAGGACCCGCTCGCCCCGCCCGCGGACGTGCTCGCCGTCGCCAAGGAGCTCACCGGGGCCCGGGCCGACTGGCAGCTCCACGCCTACGGCCACGCCGTCCACGCCTTCACCCACCCCCAGGCGAACAACCCCGCCGGCGGCATCATGTACGACGCCGCGGCCGATCGGCGCTCCTGGGCCGCGATGGAGTATTTTTTGAAGGAGGTCCTGGGGTAGCCGACCGCACGGCAAGCGAGCCCGGGAACGAAAAGAAGATGAGGCGGGGGAATCGGGCGGTGGAGGGGTAAGGGGGGAAGGGCGCCTGGAAAGCAGGGGCGTTCCATGGAACGCCCCTGCGGGGACGCCAATCCGTGGACGGCCGTGCCGCCGGTCAGTTCAGCAGGTGGGCCCGGCCGTTGCCCTTGGGCTTGTAGCGCTTCCGCAGGTCCGCCTCGGCCGCGGCCCGGAGGTCCTCGTCGTCCTCCCGGTAGACGCAGACGCAGTTGAACTTGTAGCGCTCGGCGGATTTCAGGACGTCTTGTTCGGACAGCCGCGCGCCGAGCTCCTCGCTCTCCCCGATGTAGACCGCCGTGTGGCGGCCCTGCCCGTCGGCGCCCTCGGAGCGCTTCGTGAACATGTAGACGGCGGCGAAGTCGTTGAAGATGGAGTCCAGCGGGTAGACCTCGAACTGGTAGTCCGCCCCCGAGGAGCCGCTGAACGTCACCCGCGTGCACCGGTTCATGTTCCGCCCCGATAATGAAAATAGTGAACGCCCATTCAGGATCCTAGCACGGCGGGCGGGAGAAAGCGAACGGCGGAGAGGGCAGATCTATTCAATCGTCAGGAAAGAAGCTCAGGTGAACAATTGCCCCTCCTACCTCCCCAGCGCCTCGCGCCAGTTCTGCCCCTACGCGGCCTCGCGGGGGCGGATCTTCTTCTCGATCCGGGGCCAGGTTTCGCGCATGGCGCACTCTAGCTCGTAGTGCGCCTGGAGGTTCATCCAGAACTCGGGGGTGGTGCCGAAATACTTGGCGAGGCGCAGGGCGGTGTCGGCCGTGACGCCGCTCTTGCCGTTCACGACGGCGTTGATGCGCTTGGGAGGCACGTCGAGGTCGCGGGCGAGCTTGTTCTGGCTCACCCCCAGGGGTTTCATGAACTCCTCCAGGAGGATTTCCCCGGGGTGGATGGGGTCGAGCAACTTGGCCATCGTCCTGCGCTCCCGATGCTTCGGGCCGTCCGGCCCTAATGGTAGTCCACGATCTCCACGCCGTGGGCGTTCCCGTCCTTCCAGCGGAAGCAGATCCGCCACTGGTCGTTGATGCGGATGCTGTGCTGCCCCTTCCGGTCCCCCTTGAGGGCCTCCATGCGGTTGCCCGGGGGCGCCTTCAGGTCGTCCAGCCTGTGGGCCGCGTCCAGCAGGATCAGCTTCCGCCGGGCGGCGCGCTCGATGGCCCGGAAGCGCCGGACGGGGACGTTCAGGAACAATCTCTCCGTGTCGCCGCAGCGGAAATCCTTGATCATGCCCGTCCCGGTGTATTACTCTATGAGTAATACGGTAAGTGTAATACCCCGGGGCCGGCCCCCTGTCAACCCCCGGCGTGCCTCCCTACCTCCCCAGCGCCTCGCGCTCGTACTGCTTCCGCAGCTCCTCGAACCTCCGTTTCTCGGCCTCGGGGGCGGAGTCGGCGGGCTCCATGACGAGGCGGAGGGGGGTGGGGTACTGGTAGCGGGCGCCGGCGCCGCCCTCGAGGAGGCCCACGGCGGCGGCGAGGGGGGGGAAGAAGAAGAACGTCCCGCGCGGGGTGCCCCCGGTCTCGGCCGAGCGGGTGAGGATGAGGGCGAGCTTCTTGAAGCCGGGCTTCTCGCAGGCGAGGTTGATGGGCCCGCCGAGCCGGGGGAGGGCGGCGGCGGCGGGGGTCTTGGGCCATTGGTACGTGCGGCCCTGGAGGTCCTCCCCGGTGCAGGAGGCCCCCGGGGCGTTCACCACCTCGATGGCCACCTCCTGGGTGACGAGCGCCGGGGCCGAGGCGCAGCCCGCGAGCAGGAGAACGGCCGTGAGGACGGCGGCGCGGGGCATGAAGTCCCTCCGTGGGGGGGGGACAGCATACCATCCCGCGCGCGCCGTCTCTATGGATGGCCGATGGTTCCGTAGGGGCGCACGGCCGTGCGCTCCTACAGACGGACCCCTCCTACCCCCCCGGCGGGATGAAGCGCCGCTCCCGGTCCCTGCGGATGGGCTTCAAGGAGCGCAGGTAGCCCACGATGGCGTCGAGGTCCCCGGCCGCGATGTTCCTGTAGTAGTGGTAGGCCATGGGCGGGTACATCTTGTCCCCGTCGCGGCGGAGGCCCTGGGTGAGGGCGCGCTTCACCTCGGCGTCCGTCCACTCGCCGATGCCGGTCTGCTTGTCCGGGGTGATGTTGGGGGAGATGACGGTGCCCCAGGGACCGTGCAGGGGGAAGCCGCCCGCCCCGAGCTGGCTCGCGAAGTCACGCCGCCCGGGCGCGATCACGGGGGTGTGGCACTCGGTGCAGTGGCCGAGAGGCCCGGCGAGGTAGGCGCCGTAGCGCAGGCGGTCCCCGCGCGGGGGCTCGGGCACGCTCCCGACGGGGGGGCCGTAGCTCTCGGGCAGGGGGATGCGGTAGGCGGCCTTGGGCACCTGGCTGCGGACGGGCTTGAGGTTCCTGAGGTAGGCGACGATGGCGTGGGCGTCGCGGTCGGACATCCCGCGGTAGAGCTCGACGGGCATGGGGGGGCCGATGATCGAGCCGTCGGGCCGCCGGCCCTCGCGGATGGCGGCGACGATCTGCATGTCCGTCCATTTGCCGAGGCCGGTCCCGGGATCGGGGGTGAGGTTCGGGGCGTAGGTGGTGAAGGGTTTGCCGTCCCACTTGGAGCCGCCCGCCATCTCGCGCGAGAGGTCGGGGCGGCCCTCGTGGGCGCCCGGGTTGTGGCAGTTGCCGCAGGCCACGATGCTCCGCATGAGGTAGGCGCCGCGCTCGAGGAGGGTCTCCGCGGGCGCGGCGGCGGGAATCGAGAGGGCGGCGAGGGCGCAGAAGGCGGCGAAGCGGCGGCGCATGCGGGCTCTCCTCGAAGGGTGGCGTCCCATTCTACCCTTTTGCGCGCATATCCGTAGGGGCGGGTTTCAAACCCGCCCCTACTTCCTCTTCCCCAATCCCGAGGCGAACACCGCCCCCAGGAGGAAGACGGCGGCGACGATCCAGAAGGCCCCGCGGTAGCTCCCGGTGGCGTCGAAGAGGGCGCCGGTCACGGCGGGCCCGGCGGCGCCCGCGAGGGCGAAGCAGCTCATGGCGGCGCCGTTGATCTTGCCGAAGCCGGGCCCGGCGAAGTGGTCGGCGAGGAGGCTCGAGGCGGTCGGGCGGGCGAGGCCGAGGGCCAGGCCCGAGGTCACGGTGGCGGCGTAGAAGATCCACTTCGGGGTCCCCTGGGCGTAGGCCGCGAGGGCGAGGGTGGAGAGGGCGCAGAGGAGGCTCCCGGCCCAGTAGGTCGGCAGGCGGCCGACCCGGTCCGAGAGGCCGCTCAGGAGGTTCCCGGCCACCATGACGCTCCCCCACAGGGCGAGGATGAGGCCGCTCTCCCCGGGGGAGAAGCCCTGGTCGGTGGCGTGGGGGACGATGTGGACGATGACGGCCCCGAAGGAGAAGGCGATGCTCGCGTAGACCCCCGCCACGAGGGCGAAGGGGAGGGAGAGGAGGGCGCCGGCGGTTCCGGCGCGGGCGGGGGCCTTCCGCGCGGGCGGAGGGGGGGCGGGGGCGCTCCCGAGGAAGGGGGCGTCCGCCACGGTGCCCTTCTGGCGCGGGTGGTCGCGGTGGAGGAGGGCCACGACGGGGAGGGCGAAGAGGACGAGCATCCCGCCCAGGGCGAGGTAGCTCCCCCGCCAGCCGAGCCGGGCGATGAGGAAGGGGGTGGCGGCGTTCAGGGCGAAGGCGAGGCCCTGGGCCGAGTTGGTGAAGCCGATGGCGAAGCCCCGGCGGGCGGCGAACCAGTTGGAGAGGGTTGGCACCTGGGCCACCCAGGTCCCCCCCGCGAAGCCCACGCAGAGGAGGAAGTACATGGCGTAGTAGGAGGCCAAGCCGTTCGTGAAGGCCATGGCGCCCGCCGCGGCCCCGGTGAAGAGGATGCCGAGGCACATGGTTCGGCGGATGCTCCAGCGGTCCATCATCCAGCCGGCGAGGGGGGAGCCCAGGGCTTGGCCCAGGAGCCCCGCCGAGAAGGCGCCCGAGGTCTGGGCCCGGCTCCAGCCGAACTCCCCCGCCACCGATTTAAAGAAGACCCCGAAGGAGCTCCTCACCGCGATCAGGGCGCACATCGAGAGGAAGACCACCCCCAGGATGACCCAGCCGTACCAGAGGCGGGAGGGCTTCGGCGGGGGAGCCGGGGCGGCGGGCGCGGAGATGGGGGTTCCCCCTCGTGCGGGAAGGACGCGGGGGCGATCCTAGCACGGGGGGAGGGAGGGGGGGAGCCCCGCCGCTAGCCCGCTCCGGTGCCCCGGAGCCGGGGGTCGAGGAGGTCGCGGACGGCGTCGCCCAGGAGGTTCAGCCCGAAGACCGAGAGGCTGAGCGCCACGCCCGGGAAGAGGGCGATCCAGGGGGCGCGCTCGAGGTGCTCGGTCGCGCCGGTGAGCATCCCGCCCCAGGAGGGCTCGTCGGGCGGGGCGCCCAGGCCGAGGAAGCTCAGGGCCGCCTCCACCACGATGGCGTAGCCGATGTTCACGCTGAAGAGGACGAGGTAGGTGGCCATCACGTTGGGGACGACGTGGCGGGCGATGACGCGCCGGAGCGGGAGGCCGGCCGCGCGGCAGGCCTCGATGAACATCATCTCCTTGACCCCGAGGGTGGTGGAGCGGATGGTGCGCGCCGCGGCGGGGGCGAGGAGGACGGTGAGGGTCACGATGACGTTCTCCACCGACTGGCCCAGCACGGCCATCAGCCCCAGGGCCAGGATGATGGGGGGGAAGGCCATCAGGGTGTCCACCACCCGCTGGCTCACCGTGTCCCACGCCCCGCCGAAGAACCCCGTCACCACCCCCCAGAGGGAGCCCAGGGTGACGCCGACCCCCACCGAGGTGAGCCCCACGTAGAGGGAGAGCCGGGCGCCCCAGATCACCCGGCTCAGCACGTCGCGGCCCAGGTGGTCCGTCCCGAAGGGGAAGCCTCCGCCCGGGGGGATGAAGGTGTCGAACCCCGCCGCCTTGGGGTTGTGGGGGGCGAGCCAGGGGGCGAGGAGGGCGACGGCCACCATCAGCGCGACGAGGACGCCGCCGATGGCCCCCAGCGGCTGGCGGCGGGGGAAGTTGCGCAGGACGTTCCACAGCTCCCGCCGGCCGGTGCGGACCTCCTCCCGGGCCTCCTCCCGCTCCCCCCGCTCGATGGCCTCGCGCGCGACGCCGGTGTCCATTCTCGGTTCCTCAGGCGTACTTGATGCGCGGATCGAGCCAGCCGTAGAGGAGGTCCACGATCAGGTTGAGGAGGAGGAAGACGCCGGCCATGACGAACACGATGGCCTGCACCGTCGGGTAGTCGCGGTTGTTGACCGAGGTGATAAGGCCCATGCCCATGCCCGGCACCTGGAAGATGATCTCCATCACCACGAGGCCCCCCAGCAGGCGCCCGACCCACCAGCCCGTGAAGGTGACGACGGGCAGGAGCGCGTTCTTGAGCGCGTGGCGGTAGATGACGAGCTGCTCGATCAGGCCCTTGGAGCGCGCCGTGCGCACGTAGTCCTCGCGGATGACCTCGAGGAGCTGGCTCCGCGTCAGGCGGGTGATGGGGGCGCTGATGTAGAAGGCCTGGGCGAGGGCGGGCCAGATGATCTTCTGGAGGTTCCGGGCGGGGTCCTCCCACACGCTCACGTACTCAAGCGGGGGCAGCCAATGGAAGAAGCGGACGAGGACGAAGAGGATGAGGACGCCGGAGAAGAAGATGGGCACGCTCAGCCCGCTGATGCTCAGGGATCGGCAGAGGTAGTCCGGCCAGTGGTCCTGGCGGACCGCCGAGACCACCCCCAGGGGGACGGCCCAGAGCGCGGCCAGGACCAGGGTCAGCAGCGCCAGCTCCATCGTGCGCGGGAACCACTCGGCGAGCATCTCCCGCACCGGCCGGTCCTCCAGGTAGGAGTGGCCGAAGTTCCCCTGGAGGGCGCCCTTGAGCCAGAGGGCGTACTGGACGGCGATGGGCTTGTCGAGGCCGAGCTCGCCGCGGATCTTGGCCACCTGGGCCTTGGCCACCGAGGCCTGCTCGGAGCCCGCGGAGTAGACGAGGATCTCGGCCACGTCGCCCGGGACGAGCCGCATCAGGGCGAAGACGACCAGGCTCACCCCGGCGAGCGAGGGGAAGAAGAGCAGCACCCGCCGGACGACGTACTCGCGCATCGCTCCGCTCCCCCCGGCAGCGTGAGGGCCCGCGGGTGGGGGGCGCCCCCCCGCCCGCGGGCCGGTGCCTACTGCCCGAGCCAGACCTTCTGGAACGTGTTGTTGTCGTACACCGTGGTCGCCTGGCGGTAGTTCTTGAGGCGCGTGTCCTCGAAGAACCATCCCTCGATCCAGGAGACCACGACGTTGGGGTGATCCGCCTTCGAGAGGATGTAGCGCTGGAGGTCGTGGTAGATCTTCACGCGCTTGGCCTTGTCGATCTCGCGCAGGCCCTTGCCGATGAACTCCTCGATCTTCGGGTCGCCGAAGCGCGTGTAGTTGCGGCCGCCGTCCCCGGCGAAGGTGAGGGCGAACATGCCGTGGGGGTCGGACATCACCATGGCGGTGTCCTGGGTGGCGATGACGGTGAAGTTGCCCGCCCCCCAGTTCCGGAAGCCGACCGCGCTCTCGTAGGTCTTGAATTTCACGCGGAGGCCGATCTTCCGCAGCTGCTGGATGACGAGCTGGCTGCGGTCCACGTAGTCGGCCACGGACCGCGTGGCGACCTCGATCTCCACCCCGTCCGGGTGGTGCTTCTTGACGATCCGCCTGGCCTCCTCGATGTCCTTCTCCTTGCTGGCCGGGTTGCAGCCGGGCGCCTTCAGGACCTCCTCCATGGGGAGCGCGTACTCGCCGTAGAGCTTAGGGTCGAGCAGGCCGCAGGGGGTGCCCGCCCCCTCGAACACCTTGCCGATGATCTCCTGGCGGTTGATCGCGAGCCGGACGGCCCTGCGCATCTCGGGGTTGTCGAAGGGCTTCGTCTTGGGGTTGAGGTAGGTGATGAAGACCGTGTTGATCGGCCAGCTGTAGATCCTCACCCGGTTCCCCTGGGCCTTCTTCACCTCCTCCGCCTGGGACTTCGACATGGTGGGCCAGGTGTCCCAGAGCATCACCTTGCCGGCCTTGGCGGCCGCGACCTGGGTGGGCCGGCCCACCAGGATGAACTGCCTCACCCCGTCCAGGTAGGGAAGGCCCTTGACGAAGTAGTCGGGGTTGCGCTCCCACTCGATGATGCTGCCCCGCTTGTAGTCCTTGAGCTTGAAGGGGCCCGTGCCGATGATGCTCTTCGCCTGGTTGAGGTTCTTGTCCCGCTCGAGGACGTGCTTGGGGGCGATGCGGCACCACGCCGAGGCGATGGAGGGGATGAAGGTGCCGGCGGGGTGCTTCAGGGTGAACCTGACGGTGTGGGGGTCCACCGCCTCGACCTTCGCGAGGAGGGGCTTGACCAGGGTGCCGCAGCGGGGGCTGCGGAAGTCCTTGGCGGTGACGCGCTCGAAGGTGGCGATGACGTCCTGGGCGGTGAAGGGCTTGCCGTCGTGCCACTTCACCCCCTGGCGGAGCTTGAAGGTGAACACCGTCCCGCCCCCCGAGACTTCATAGCCCGTCGCCAGGTCGGGGACGGGCTCGCCCGGCTTCTCCGGGTCGTGCTGGAGCAGGCCGCTGTAGACGCCCGCCGTGGCCTGCTGGTGGGTGAGGGCCGACTCGGCGTGGACGTCAAGGCGGGTGGGGTCGGCGTAGTTGAACCAGTTGACGACGCCGCCGCGCCTGGGCTCCGCGGCCCAGGCGGGGAGCGCGAGGGCCAGGGCGGCGGCCAGCGCGGCCGGGATGAGGGGTGCTGTGCGGGTGCGCATGGGATCCTTCTCCTGAGGCTAGGGAATGGTCCGCGGATCCGGGTTCGCGCCGGTGGTCTGCCCCCGGCGCAAGGCCGGTCTTGGCCCCCGGGCCGCCCGCGGGCGGGGGGCAGGGGGGCCGGATTCCTGGAGCATGACGACGGATAATAAGTAGCCGCCTGTCCCGTAGGATGTGGATATTCGTATGGTAGGAGTTTCCCGCATTTCCGGGGCGGGCGCAAGATGAAAATTTCGGCGCCGGAGCGGCTTCCGCGGGGTCCTGCGCCCGGGAGCGGCGGTGCTATGATGGCCCTCCGCCACGGGACACGGAGGACCTCTTGGACTGGGTGACGCTCTCCCTCGTCTCGGCCCTGGCCCAGACCTCGCGCAACGCGGCGATGAAGTCGCTGGGCCACAAGCTGGACGAGTACATCAACGTCTTCGGGCGCTTCTTCTTCCTGCTCCCCTTCGCCGCCGCGGCGGTGGCGGTGAGGGGGGTACCCGCGATCCAGCCCTCTTTCTACGCCGCGGTCGCCCTCTTCGCCTTCACCCAGACGGCCGCCACCCTCGCCCTCTCGAAGGCCCTGCTCTACGGGAAGATCGGGGTGGTCACCTCGCTCTGGAAGCTCTCGATCGTCTGGCTCGTGCTGCTCTCCTACTTCACCCTGGGGGAGACGCCCTCGGCCTGGGGGCTGGCGGGGATCCTGGTCGCGCTCGCGGGGGTGTACTTCCTGAACGTCTCGCGGGCCCGCATCTCCTGGTGGGAGCCCGTCCGGTTCATCTTCTCGGACCGCGGGCTGAGGTACAGCCTCATCTCCTCGCTCTTCTACGCGCCCTCGGTGGTCTGCTTCAAATGGGCGGCGGTCTCCTCGGACGCCGCCTTCGGCACCCTGGGCACCTACGCGGCGGCGGCCCTCCTCATGCTGCCCATCGCCCTGCGCCGGTCGGCGCCGCACTTCCGCCAGGTGCCCGCCCACTGGAAGGGCTTCGCGGGGCTGGGCTTCTTCGCCTTCGTCAACAGCTACGCCCAGGCCGAGGCCTACCGCCTCACCCTCACTTCCTACGTGGAGTCGGTCAAGCAGACCGAGATCCTCTTCGCCGTCGCCATGGGCTATCTTTTCTTCCGGGAGCGGGAGCGGCTGGGGGAGGCCCTGCTGGGGGGGGCGGTCATCCTGGCGGGGCTCGTTCTCGTGATACTGGGGGGGTGAGGGGCGTCCTGCCCGTCCGCCGCGGGCCGGCTTCCGGGGGACGGGGTGGAAATACGCCGGGCGACCCCCCGCCAATCCCCGGGCGGTCGCCCGGGCCGCTGCGAAGGGAGGAAAGCCTTGGACTGGCTGACGCTGTCCCTCGTTTCGGCCCTGACCCAGGCGACGCGCAACGCGGTGATGAAGTCCCTCGGCCACCAGCTGGACGAGTACATCAACGTCTTCGGCCGGTTCGTCTTCCTCCTGCCTTTCGCGGCGGCGGCGACGGCCTGGAGCGGGGCTCCCGCCATTCAGCCGGGTTTCTTCTGGGCCTGCTTTCTCTTCGGCCTCTCCCAGACCGCCGCCGCCCTCGCCCTCTCGAAGGCCCTCCTGTACGGCGACATCGGAATCGTGACGTCGCTGCAGAAGCTGTCCGTCGTCTGGCTCGTGATCCTTTCCGCCTTCACCCTGGGCGAGGTCCCCTCGCCGCTCGGGCTGGCGGGCATAGGCGTCACGCTGGCGGGGGTGTACGGTTTGAACGTGTCCCGGGCGCGGGTCTCTTTCTGGGAGCCGGTCCGCACCGTCTTCACCGACAAGGGCCAGGGCTACACGCTCCTTTCCTCCCTCATGTACGCCCCCTCGGTGGTCACCTTCAAATGGGCGGCGGTCACTTCGAGCGCTCCGCTTGCGACGCTGGGGGTGTATTCGGCCGCGGCCCTGTGCATTCTGCCCGTGACGCTTTACTGCTCCGCCCGGCATTTCCGGGAGATTCCGCGGCTGTGGAAAAGCTTTTTCTCTCTGGGACTCTTCGCCGCCATCAGCAGCCTCGCATCCGCCGAAGCCTACCGGCTCGTCCTTTCTTCCTATGTGGAGTCGGTCAAGCAGACCGAGATCCTCTTCGCCGTCGCCATGGGCTATCTTTTCTTCCGGGAGCGGGAGCGGCTGGGGGAGGCCCTGCTGGGGGGGGCGGTCATCCTGGCGGGGCTCGTTCTCGTGATACTGGGGGGGGGAGGGGCGTCCTGCCCGTCCGCCGCGGGCCGGCTTCCGGGGGACGGGGTGGAAATACGCCGGGCGACCCCCCGCCAATCCCCGGGCGGTCGCCCGGGCCGCTGCGAAGGGAGGAAAGCCTTGGACTGGCTGACGCTGTCCCTCGTTTCGGCCCTGACCCAGGCGACGCGCAACGCGGTGATGAAGTCCCTCGGCCACCAGCTGGACGAGTACATCAACGTCTTCGGCCGGTTCGTCTTCCTCCTGCCTTTCGCGGCGGCGGCGACGGCCTGGAGCGGGGCTCCCGCCATTCAGCCGGGTTTCTTCTGGGCCTGCTTTCTCTTCGGCCTCTCCCAGACCGCCGCCGCCCTCGCCCTCTCGAAGGCCCTCCTGTACGGCGACATCGGAATCGTGACGTCGCTGCAGAAGCTGTCCGTCGTCTGGCTCGTGATCCTTTCCGCCTTCACCCTGGGCGAGGTCCCCTCGCCGCTCGGGCTGGCGGGCATAGGCGTCACGCTGGCGGGGGTGTACGGTTTGAACGTGTCCCGGGCGCGGGTCTCTTTCTGGGAGCCGGTCCGCACCGTCTTCACCGACAAGGGCCAGGGCTACACGCTCCTTTCCTCCCTCATGTACGCCCCCTCGGTGGTCACCTTCAAATGGGCGGCGGTCACTTCGAGCGCTCCGCTTGCGACGCTGGGGGTGTATTCGGCCGCGGCCCTGTGCATTCTGCCCGTGACGCTTTACTGCTCCGCCCGGCATTTCCGGGAGATTCCGCGGCTGTGGAAAAGCTTTTTCTCTCTGGGACTCTTCGCCGCCATCAGCAGCCTCGCATCCGCCGAAGCCTACCGGCTCGTCCTTTCTTCCTATGTGGAGTCGGTCAAGCAGACCGAGATCCTCTTCGCCGTCGCCATGGGCTATCTTTTCTTCCGGGAGCGGGAGCGGCTGGGGGAGGCCCTGCTGGGGGGGGCGGTCATCCTGGCGGGGCTCGTTCTCGTGATACTGGGGGGGTGAGGGGGGGAGGATGGGGCGCAGGGAACATCGGGGCGGCCTGGGGTGTTACCCCCAAGAGGAGGGACCGCGATGAGGGCGAGAGCGCTTCACCGCCTGTTTTCCTGGACGGCGGGGGCCGCGCTGGCGGCGGCCGCCGCGGCCGCGCCCGGCGAAGCGCCGGGCGCTCCGGCCGATGAGCTCCTCGCCCGCCTCAAGAGCCCGGTGCCGGCCGAGCGGGTCGAGGCCGTCCGGGGGCTGGCCGAGAAGGGCGCGATGGCGCACTCCGCCCCCCTGGCTGGCCTCCTCAAGGACTCGGACCCCTTGGTCCGCGAGGCCGCCCACGACGCCCTGTGGATGATCTGGATGCGCTCGGGCGACGCCGAGGTGGACGCCCTCATGCGGCGCGGGGTGATGTGGATGCAGCAGGACCTCCACGACAAGGCCATCGAGACCTTCTCCGAGATGATCGCCCTCAAGCCCCGGTTCGCCGAGGCGTGGAACAAGCGGGCGACCGCCCTCTACATGGCCAAGCGCTACAAGGAATCCATCGCCGACTGCGGCAAGACCCTCGCCCTCAACCCCTACCACTTCGGCGCCCTCTTCGGCCTGGGCCTCAACTACATCGGGCTGAAGGACTGGGAGGGGGCCATCTCCGCCTTCCGCCGGACCCTCCAGGTGCTGCCCCACTCGGAAGCGGCCAAGCGCTACATCGAGGCCATCGAGAGGGTGCTCGCCGAGTCCCGGAAGAAGCTCTGAGGGGCGGCCGAAAACCCCCGGAATCCGGGGCAAACCCGCCCCGGCCCCTCCAGCGGCCCCCCGGGGCCCGCTTTTCTTGACACCCGCGGCACCCCCCCCGTAAGATGCCCCATGGACGGCGTGCTCCCCCGCTTGCGGTGCGCAGGGGGGTGGCGCGCGGGTTTGTGTGGAGGCTGGATTTGCCCCGCGAATACGTGCCCATTCTGACCCTTCTCGCCCTGGCGGGCGGCTTCGGCCTGCTGACCCTGGCCGCGACCTTCCTCTTCGGGAAGCGCCGGCCGACGGCGAGGAAGGCGGCGGCCTACGAGTGCGGGATCATCCCCCAGACGAGCGCCCGGGGCCGCTTCTCGGTCAAGTTCTTCCTGGTGGCCATCCTCTTCATCGTCTTCGACGTGGAGACGATCTTCCTCTACCCGTGGGCCGTCGCGTTCCGCGACCTCGGGCTCTACGGCTTCGTCGTCATGCTGCCCTTCATGGGGCTTTTGGCCGCCAGCCTCGTCTACGAGTGGAAGCGGGGAGCCCTCGAATGGGACTAGAGGAAAGGCTTGAGGGACAGGTCGTCCTCGGCCGCGCCGCGGACGTGATCAAGTGGGCCCGGAAGAACAGCATCTGGCCCGCGCTCTTCGGCCTGGCCTGCTGCGCCATCGAGATGATGTCCACCTCGGCCGCCAAGTACGACATCTCCCGCTTCGGGGCCGAGGTCTTCCGCGCCTCCCCCCGCCAGGCGGACCTGATGATCGTGGCCGGGCGGGTGTCGCGGAAGATGGCCCCCGTCCTGCGCCATATCTACGACCAGATGCCCGAGCCCAAGTGGGTGATCTCGATGGGGGCGTGCGCCTCGACGGGGGGCGTCTTCAACAACTACGCCCTGGTCCAGGGAGTGGACGAGGTGGTGCCGGTGGACATCTACGTGCCGGGCTGCCCCCCGCGCCCGGAGACGCTCATCGACGGGATCATGAAGCTTCAGAAGAAGATCGAGGCCGAGGGACTCTACCGGGACCGCGAGCCCGCCTCCCCCCTCTGAGCCGGCGGTTCCCCTCTCTTCCGCGGCCCCTCTGGCCGCGGCCCGGCCGGGGAGAGGGTTGACCAAGAAAGACCAGGAAAAAGGAAGCCCCAGCGTGGCCGACGAGACCCGGGAATCCGCCCAGACCACCCCTCCCGAGGAGGCGGACGCGGACGTGCGGGCCCTGCGCGCCCGGTTCGGGGGAGCGGTCCTGGCCGCCCGCGCCCACCGCGGGCAGATCGCGGTCGAGCTCGCGGCCCCGGCCCTGCTGGAGGCGGCGCGCTTCCTCCGCGACGAGCGGGGCTTCAAGCTGCTGAGCTACGTGGCCGGGGTGGACTGCCTGGAGCTGCCCTCGCCCCACCGCTTCAAGGCGTCCTACGCCCTCCTCGACCTCGGGCGGGCCAAGCGGCTGCGGCTCGAGGTGCCCTGCGGGGACGACCTCGAGCCCCGGCTGCCGAGCGTGGCCTCCGTCTGGCCCGCCGCGGCCTGCCACGAGTCGGAGGCCTACGACCTGGTCGGGATCGTCTTCGAGGGGCACCCGAATCTCGAGCGCATCCTCACGCCCGAGGGCTTCGAGGGCCATCCCCACCGCAAGGATTTCGACGTCTCGGCCGAGGCGGTGGAGTTCACCTTCCGGCCGACGCCCGAGGGGAAGCCCGAGGCGAAGGCGTAGAACCCCCGGCCCGCCCGCACCCGCGGGAGGGCCGGTCAGGAGACCGGGATGGTGCAGGAAGCCCAAAAGTCCCCGCTCGACTCGGATCTCCTCGGCCCGATCCGCACCGAGTCCCTCACCCTCAACATGGGGCCCCAGCACCCGAGCACCCACGGCGTGCTGCGCCTGGTGCTCGAGATGGAAGGGGAGAACGTCACCTCCTGCAAGCCCGTCATCGGCTACCTCCACACCGGCATCGAGAAGAACATGGAGGTGAAGACCTACAACAAGGCCCTCACCATGACCGACCGCATGGACTACCTGGCCCCCATGTCGAACAACCTGGGCTACGTCCTCGCGGTGGAGCGGCTCCTCGGCCTGGAGATCCCCCGCCGGTGCCGCTGGCTCCGGGTGCTCCTCGCCGAGCTGACCCGCATCCAGAGCCACCTCGTCTGGCTGGGCACCCACGGCCTGGACCTGGGCGCCATGACGGTCTTCCTCTACTGCTTCCGCGAGCGGGAGGTCATCCTCAAGATCTTCGAGAAGGTCGCGGGGGTGCGGATGATGACGAGCTACTTCCGCGTGGGGGGCGTGGCGCGCACGCCCTACCCCGAGTTCTTCGACGACTGCCGCCGCTTCCTCTCGGACTTCCCCGAGCGGGTGGACGAGTACGAGGAGCTGCTGACCGACAACCCCATCTACCGCCGCCGCACCGAGGGCGTGTGCGTCTTCCCGGCCGAGCGGGCCCTCGCCTGGGGGGTGACCGGCCCCTCCCTGCGGGCCAGCGGGGTGGACTACGACATCCGCAAGAAGGAGCCCTACACGGGCTACGAGGAGTTCCAGTTCGAGGTGCCGCTCGGCAGGAACGGGGACGTGCTGGACCGCTACCTCGTTCGCATCGCCGAGATGCGCCAGTCCCACCGCATCTGCATGCAGGCCTTGGAGGGGATGCCCGAGGGGCCCCTGATGGCGGCGGACCCCAAGGTGGTGCCCCCTCCCAAGGAGCAGCTCGCCCACGACATGGAGGCCCTCATCCACCACTTCAAGATCTTCACCGAGGGCTACCACGTCCCGGCCGGGGAGGTGTACCAGGCCATCGAGTCCCCGCGCGGGGAGCTGGGCTACTACGTCATCAGCGACGGCAGCCCCAAGCCCTACAAGGTGAAGGTCCGGGCCCCGAGCTTCGCGAACCTCTTCGCCCTGCCGGAGTTCACCCGGGGCGCCCTCGTGGGGGACATGGTGGCCGCCATCGGGAGCATCGACATCGTCCTGGGCGAGATCGACCGGTGAGCCAAGGGAAGGGATCGGCATGGCGCTAGGCGCGAGGTTCCCGCACTCCCCGGGGGAGGAGCGCTTCGAGTTCACGCCCGAGAACCGGGCCGAGCTCGGCCGCATCATGGCCAAGTACCCGGCCAGGCGCTCGGCCCTCATCCCCGCCCTCCAGCTCGCCCAGAAGCAGGCGGGGGCAGTCACCAGCGCGGTGATGCAGCACCTGGCCGCCATCTTCGGGATCTCCCCGATGGACGTCTGGGGGGTGGTGAGCTTCTACTCCATGCTCAAGACCCGCCCGGTCGGGAAGCACCACGTCATGGTGTGCGACAACCTCTCCTGCGCCTTGCTGGGCGCGGGGAGCCTCCTGCGCCACCTGGAGCAGCGCCTGGGCTGCCGCGCGGGCCACACCCGGGCGGACGGGAAGTTCTCCGTCGAGCGGGTGGAGTGCCTGGGGGCGTGCGGCGGGGCGCCCTGCCTCCAGATCAACGAGGACTACTTCGAGCGGGTCACCCCCGCCATGGCGGACGAGATCGTGGCGGCCCTGGAGAAGGGCGAGCCCGTCGCCCCCGTCGGGGCGGACGAGGCCGCCCCCCCCCGGGATGGGGCGGGGGCCGCGCAGGAGAGCGCCGCGCAGGAGAGCGCCGCACAGGAGAGCGCCGCGCAGGAGAAGGCCGCCGGCTAGCCCGGCGGAGAGGACGAGCATGGCGATTCGCTTCGAGAAGATCGTGACGGGCCGCTTCGGCAACCCCGAGGCCTCCACCCTCGCCGGCTACGAGGCGGCGGGGGGCTACCAGGCCATCCGCAAGATCCTGGGGAAGGCCGAGCCCAAGAACGTCATCGAGCTCGTGAAGGCGTCCGGGCTCCGGGGGCGGGGGGGCGCCGGCTTCCCCTGCGGGCTCAAGTGGAGCTTCGTGCCCCAGAGCCTGAACCCCAAGTACCTCGCCGTGAACGGGGACGAGGGCGAGCCCGGCACCTTCAAGGACCGCGAGCTGATGATCCGCGACCCGCACCAGCTCATCGAGGGCATCGTCGTCGCCTGCTACGCCGTCGGGATCGCGAAGGCCTACGTCTACATCCGCGGCGAGTTCGACGCCCCCTGGCGCGCCGTCGAGCGGGCGCTCGGCGAGGCCTACGCCAAGGGCTACCTGGGGGAGAACATCCTGGGCAGCGGCTTCGGCTGCGACGTCTACGCCCACCGGGGGGAGGGCAAGCGGGGCCACCCCCGGCTCAAGCCCCCCTTCCCGGCCGTGGTGGGGCTCTACGGGAAGCCCACCGTCATCAACAACGTCGAGACCCTCTCGAACCTCCCCCACATCGTGAACAACGGGGCCGAGTGGTTCGCCGGGATCGGCATCGACGAGAAGAACACGGGCACGCGCATGTACTGCGTCTCGGGCCACGCCGCCCGGCCCGGCCTCTACGAGCTGCCCCTGGGCCTGACCTGCGAGGAGCTCATCTACGAGCACGCGGGGGGCATGCGGAACGGCAAGGCGCTCAAGGCCGTCATCCCCGGCGGGGCGAGCGCCCCCGTGCTCACCGCCCAGGAGGTGCGCGAGGGCAAGGTGAGGATGGACTTCGACTCCCTCGCCAAGGCGGGCAGCATGGGCGGGAGCGGGGGCGTCATCGTGATGGACGAGACGGCCTGCATGGTCCAGGCGGCGGGGCGGCTGGCCCGCTTCTTCGAGCACGAGTCCTGCGGCCAGTGCTCGGTCTGCCGCGAGGGCACGGGCTGGGTCTCCGAGATCATCAACCGCGTCGAGGCGGGGCGGGGCCGCGCGGACGACCTCGCGACCCTGGCCTCCATCGATCCCAACATGCGGGGCAACACCATCTGCGTCCTCTCGGACGCCTGCGCTATGATGTTCGGCGCCTTTCTGAAGAAGTTCCACCGCGAGTTCGAGGCGCACGTCGAGCAGGGCCGCTGCCCGCTCGGCAGCCCATATCCGGCCTGAGCGGGGGCCAGAGGCACACGATGGCGGACCAGGAGATCACCTTCACCCTGAACGGCGAGGCGGTCGCCGCCAAGAAGGGCGAGCCCGTCCTCGAGGCGGCGCTGCGGCGGGGGCTCCACATCCCCCACTTCTGCTACCACAGCTACCTCTCCGTGGTGGGCCAGTGCCGCGCCTGCCTGGTGGACGTCCTCGACGCCGGGAACGGAAAGCCCGTCCCCAAGCTCCAGCCCGCCTGCGCCACCCCGGCCATCCAGGGGATGGTGATCAGCACGGTGAGCCCGCGGGTCAAGGAGGCCCAGGAGGGGGTGTTCGAGTTCCTCCTCAAGAACCACCCTCTCGATTGCCCCGTCTGCGACCAGGGGGGCGAGTGCCCCCTCCAGGACCAGACCATGGCCTACGCCAAGGCCGTCAGCCGCACCCACGAGCTGCGACGCATCTACCCGCGCAAGGAGCTGAGCGCCTACGTCAAGCCCGAGATGAACCGCTGCGTGCACTGCACCCGGTGCATCCGCTTCACCCACGAGATCGACGGCGGCGGCGAGTTCGGCTGGGCCAGCCGGGGGGACCGCACCGAGGTGGGCATCTTCGAGGACCTGCCGCTGACCAGCATCGTCTCGGGGAACGTCATCGACATCTGCCCCGTGGGCGCCCTGACCGACAACAAGTACCGCTTCACCGCCCGGGTGTGGGAGATGGCCCACGCCGAGGGCCCCTGCACCCTGTGCAGCGTGGGCTGCCGCCAGCGGGTCTGGCGCGCGGGGGACGAGCTCAAGCGCGTCACGGCCGGGGAGAACCCCGCGGTGAACGACGCCTGGATCTGCGACGTGGGCCGCTACGGCTGGAGCGGGGTGCACGCCGGGGAGCGCATCCTGCGCCCCCTGATCCGGCGCGAGGGGAGGCTCCAGCCCGCCTCCTGGCCCGAGGCCCTGGGCCACATCGCCCGCCGGCTCGGCGCCATCCTCCGCGAGAGCGGTGGCGGGGCGGTGGCGGGGCTCGGCGGGGCCTGGGCCACGAACGAGTCCGCCTTCCAGTTCGGCGCCTTCTTCCGCGAGGTGCTGGGCAGCAACAGCGTGGACTGCCGGGTCCACCCGCGCGACCTGGCCCAGACCGAGGCCCAGCTCGCCGCCTTCGGCGCGGTCGGCGGCCAGGGCAGCATCGCCGGCCTCGGCCGGGCGAAGGGCATCCTGCTCGTGGGGAGCGATCCCTTCGAGGAGCACCCCATCCTCGCCCTCCAGGTCCGCAAGGCGGCCAGGGGCGGCGCGGCCGTCGTGAGCGTCCACCCGCGGCGGATCGACCTCAGGCTCCACTCCGGCCTCCGCCACCTGTGCCCGCTCCCCGGCGAGGAGGCCCGCGCCCTGCGCGCCCTGGCCAAGGCCCTGGCCGAAGCGGGCGCGGCTCCCTCCGGGGAGGGCGCGGAGGGCTACGCGCACGCCCTCGCCTCCGCCGACCTGGACGCCCTCTGCCGGGAGGCGGACATCGACCCCCGGGAGGCCCGGGAAGCCGCCAGGGCCCTCCGGCCCGAGGGGGCGGAGGTGGTGGTGCTGGCGGGCCCGGGCGCCCAGGCCGAGGCGGCGGCCGAGGCGGCGAACCTGGCGCTCCTGCTCCGGGCGGAGCTCCTCTTCGCCTCCACGGGGCCGAACCTCCAGGGCGCGCTCGACATGGGCCTCCACCCGGCCCTCCTTCCGGGCGGGCGGCCCCTCGGGGACGCCGCCGCGCGCGAGGCCTGCCAGGGCGCCTGGGGGGGGCCGGTGGGCGCGGCGCCGGGCCTCTCCTCGGCCCAGGTGTGGGACGCCCTGAACGAGAGGCGGGTGCGGGCCCTCTACCTCTTCGGCTGCGACCCGGCCGCCGAGCACCCCGAGGGCGCGCGGGTGCGCCGGGCGCTCGAGGCGGCGGAGTTCGTCGTCCTCCACGCCTCCCACGCCAACGCGAGCCTGGACTACGCCGAGGTGGTGCTCCCCGCCCCCACCCTCTACGAGGAGGAGGGGAGCGTCACGAACCTGGAGCGGCGGGTCCAGCGGCTGCGCCGGGCGGTGAAGCCGCTGGGCGAGGCGCGGGAGCCCTGGCGTGCCTTCGCCGAGCTCAGCCGGGCGATGGAGGCCCCCATGCGGGCCCACGCCCTGGACCGGGTCCGCCTCCAGGCGCGCCTGCTGTGCGCCGACTACGCCGGGCCGCTCTCCCGGCTCCCGGAGGAGGGCGTGCGGCTCGCCCGGGAGCGCAGGGGGGCGTTTCGCGCGGCCGCGCTTCCCCCGGCGGCGCCCCCGGCCGGGGGGCTGCGCCTGATCCTCGCGCCCGCGCTGTGGCTCTCCGGGAGCTTCGCCGCCTCGGCGGTCCATCTGAAGGACATGCCCCGGGCCGCCCTGCGCCTCTCTCCCCCCGACGCCGACCGGATCGGGGCGGGGGAGGGGGACGAGGCGGAGGTGGAGCTGGGCGGGCGGAGCCTGCGCCTGCCGGTGCGGGTGGACGCCTCCCTCCCGGTGGGGCTGGCCCAGGCGCCGGAGGGCTATCTGGCCGCCCTGCGGGGCGGCCTGGACGCCGGGGCCGCCAGGGGCGGGGCCGCCGTGAAGGTGCGGGCCGCCGCGGCCGCCCCCCGCGTGAAAGTGGGAGGCTGAGCGTGGCCGACCTCGCCGTGATGCTGGTCAAGGTGGTGGCCGCCTTCGGGGCGCTGTTGCTGCTCGCCGCCTACATGACCTGGGCCGAGCGCCGGGTGTTCGCCCTGGTGCAGGTGCGGTACGGCCCGAACCGGGTGGGGCCGGCGGGGCTCCTCCAGCCCATCGCGGACGGGATCAAGCTCATGTTCAAGGAATCGGTCATCCCGGCCCAGGCGGACAAGCTGATCTTCGTCCTGGCGCCCCTCGTCTCCCTGGTGCCCGCCATGGCGGCCTTCGCCGTGATCCCCTTCGGGAGCTCGGTCACCCTCTTCGGCCGCCAGGTGGACCTCATCGTGGCGGACGTGAACGTGGGCGTCCTCTACATCTTCGCGCTGAGCGGGATAGGGGTGTACGGGATCGTGCTCGGGGCCTGGGCCTCGAACAGCAAGTACCCCCTCCTGGGCGGGCTGCGCTCGGCGGCCCAGCTCATCAGCTACGAGCTGAGCCTGGGGATGTCGCTCCTGGGCGTCGTCCTCATCGCGGGGAGCCTGAGCCTCAAGGACATCGTGGCGGCCCAGGCGCACTACCCCTTCATCCTGCTCCAGCCCCTGGGGTTCCTCCTGTTCCTCGTCTGCATGCTGGCCGAGACGAACCGCTCGCCCTTCGACCTCCCGGAGGCCGAGAGCGAGCTGACGGGCGGCTTCCACACCGAGTACAGCAGCATGCACTTCGCCATGTACTTCCTCGCCGAGTACTGCAGCATGATCACCCTCTCGGCGGTGGCGGCGACGTTCTTCCTGGGCGGCTGGCGGGGGCCCCTCCTGCCGCCGGTCGTCTGGTTCCTGGTCAAGGTGGTGGCCTTCATGTTCTTCTTCATGTGGGTGCGCGCCACCACCCCCCGGCTGCGCTACGACCAGCTGATGGGCTTCGGGTGGAAGGTGCTCCTCCCGCTGGCCATCCTGAACGTGGTGGCGACGGCGGGGGTGATGGCTTTCCTGGGCTGAGGGAGGGAGGCGCGATGCTGGCCGAGATCGCCCGCGGGCTCTGGCTCACGCTCAAGCACTCGTGGCGCAGCCGGGTCACGGTCCAGTACCCGGACGAGCGCGAGGAGATGCCCAAGGGCTACCGGGGGCTCCACAAGCTCCTGCGGTGGGAGGACGGGCTCGAGCGCTGCGTGGGCTGCAAGCTCTGCTCGGCCGCCTGCCCGGTGGACTGCATCTTCGTCGAGTCCGCCGAGAACGACCCGGCCCGGCCCACCTCGAAGGGGGAGCGCTACGCGAGCGTCTACGAGATCAACGAGCTGCGGTGCATCTTCTGCGGCTACTGCGAGGAGGCCTGCCCGGTCGGGGCCATCGTGCTCGGCAACGAGTACGAGTTCTGCCAGGACCACCGCGACAAGTTCCTCTACGCGAAGCGGGACCTCCTGGTGAGGCGGACGGAGGACTACCCCGAGCTCAAGGCCCGCTACGACGAGAAGAGGCTCCTGACCTATGTGTGAGAGACCGCGAGGGGCGGCGCGCCGCCCGGGGAAGGGGGGCCGATAGTGGCGGGCCAGCTGTTCTTCTACTTCCTGGCCCTCCTGACGGTGGCCGGCGCGGTCGCCGTGGTGGCCCTGCCGAACCCCCTCTACAGCGTCCTGAGCCTGGTGGCGACCTTCCTGGGGCTGGCGGGGCTCTACCTCTCGCTGAACGCCCAGTTCGTGGCGGTCGTGCAGGTGATCGTCTACGCCGGCGCCATCATGATGCTCTTCCTCTTCGTCGTGATGCTCATCAACCTGGGCCGCGAGGAGCGCCAGGCGCTCCGGCTCCCCGTCCAGAAGCTGGCGGGGACGATCATCGGCCTGGGCGTCTTCGCCGGGCTGGTGAACCTCTACGCCACGACCCCCCTCCTGACCGGGGCGAAGGGGCTCTTCCCCGCCGCGCGGCTGGCCGAGGTGGGGAGCGTGCAGGCGGTGGGGAGGCTGCTCGTCACCCAGTACGTGCTGCCCTTCCAGGCGATGGCGGTGCTGCTCTTCGTGGGGATCGTGGGGGCGGTGGTGCTGGCCCGCCGGCGGGCCCGGTAGGGACGGAAAGGCCGAGGCCGGAGAAGGAGAGACGGTGGCCCCGCTGGAGCATTACCTGATCCTGAGCGCGGTGCTCTTCACGCTGGGCGTGGTGGGGGTGGTGGTGCGCCGCAACGCCATCGTCGTCTTCCTGTGCATCGAGCTGATGCTGAACGGCGCGAACCTGGCGTTCGTGGCCTACGGGAGCTTCCTCGACTCGCTGGACGGCCAGCTCATCGTCTTCTTCGTGATGGCGGTGGCGGCGGCCGAGGCGGCGATCGGGCTGGCCATCGTGGTGCTCATCTACCGCCACCGCGAGTCCACCGACGTGGACGACCTGAACCTGCTGAAGCTCTAGGTGGGGGGCCGCGTGACCTACATCCTGCTCTTCCCGCTCGCGGGCGTCCTGGTGAACCTCCTCTTCGGCTTCCGCCGGGGGGAGAGGTTCGCGGGCCGGGTGGCCACGGGGGCCATGGGGCTCGCCTTCCTGGCGTCGGCGGCGGCCTTCCTCTCGCTCCTCGGCCTGCCCCCGGGCCAGCGGGCCCTGCGCGCGTTCCTCTTCGAGTGGATCCCGGTGGGCGGCCTTCAGGTGAAGGCCAGCTTCCTGCTCGACCCCCTCTCCTCGACCATGACCCTGGTGGTGACGGGGGTGGGCTTCCTCATCCACCTCTACTCGATGGGCTACATGCACGGCGACCGGGGGGCGGTGCGCTACTTCATCTACCTCAACCTCTTCTCCTTCTCCATGCTCACCCTCGTGCTGGGGGACAACTTCCTGGTCCTCTTCGTGGGCTGGGAGGCGGTGGGACTGTGCAGCTACCTCCTCATCGGCTTCTGGCACGAGCGCGACTCGGCCGCCGAGGCGGGCAAGAAGGCCTTCGTGGTGAACCGGGTGGGGGACTTCTGCTTCCTGATCGCCCTCTTCCTCATCTTCGGCCGTTTCGGCTCGCTCGACTTCGGCGTGGTGCTGCCCCAGGCGGCCGCGACCCTGGGGGCGGGGAGCGGGGCCGCGACCCTCATCTGCCTGCTGCTCTTCGGGGGTGCGACGGGCAAGAGCGCCCAGTTTCCCCTCCACGTCTGGCTGCCGGACGCGATGGAGGGCCCGACCCCGGTCTCGGCCCTCATCCACGCCGCCACCATGGTGACGGCGGGGGTCTACATGGTGGCCCGCACCAGCGCGCTCTTCGCCCTCTCCCCCTTCGCGATGGGGGTGGTGGCCACCGTCGGGGCGCTCACCCTCCTCATGGCGGGCTCTATCGCCGTCGCCCAGAACGACATCAAGCGCGTGCTGGCCTACAGCACGGTGAGCCAGCTGGGCTACATGTTCCTCGCGGCCGGGGTGGGGGCCTACACCGCCGCCATCTTCCACCTGGTGACCCACGCCTTCTTCAAGGCGCTGCTCTTCCTCGGCTCGGGGAGCGTCATCCACTCGCTGCACGGGGAGCAGGACATCCGCCGCATGGGGGGGCTCCGGGCCGGGCTGCCGGTGACGAGCTGGACCTTCACGGTGGGGGCGCTGGCGATCGCCGGGATCTTCCCCTTCGCCGGCTTCTTCAGCAAGGACGCCATCCTCTTCGCGGCCATGACCTCCCCCCGCGGGGGGCTCGTCTTCTGGCTGGCGGGGGCGGCGGGGGCCTTCATGACGGCCTTCTACATGTTCCGGCTCGTCTTCAAGACCTTCCACGGCAAGTGCTCGCTCCCCATCGAGCAGCAGGCTCGGCTCCACGAGTCGCCCAGGGTGATGCTCCTGCCCCTCCAGGCGCTGGCGGTGCTCTCGGTCGTGGGTGGATGGATGGGCCTCCCCCTCGTCCGGGGGGCGGACCTCTTCGGGGGCTTCCTCTCGCCCGTCTTCCCGAAGATGGGGGGGGAGCACCACGAGGTGGTCCTCGAGGTGGCCATGATGCTGGTCTCCCTCGCCATCGCCCTCCTGGGCATCTTCGTGGCGTATGGCTTCTACGTCCGGGGGCAGGGGGTGGGCGCCGCCTACGGCCGGCGCTGGCCCCGGCTCTACCGGCTCCTGCTGAACAAGTACTACGTGGACGAGGCCTACGACCGCTTCATCGTCCAGCCCGTCAAGCGCGCCTCGATCTGGGCGTGGCATGCCTTCGAGGACGGGCTCATCGACGCCGCCGTGAACGGGGCGGGGGCGGCGGTCGAGGCGGCCGGCGGGGCGGTGCGCCGCCTCCAGACGGGCTACGTGAAGAGCTACGCGGTGGCCATGCTCGCGGGCGCGTTCGCGATCCTGGTCTACCTGACCGTGCGCGGCGGCTAGCCGTGGCGACGCCGCGCGGGGTTCACTTTTGAAGTTCCGGTTTTTCTCCCTCTCCCCTTGGGAGAGGGCCGGG
>Ga0156328_1179_pt1 | contig 26721 bp, 25 predicted proteins | sample RifCSPlowO2_12_FD_107976 | JGI IMG/M metagenome (GOLD analysis project Ga0156328, IMG submission 107976) | Candidatus Tectomicrobia bacterium RIFCSPLOWO2_12_FULL_69_37 | reverse complement strand
GGCCGGGAAGACCCTGGCGCTCCTGTTCGAGAAGCACTCGACGCGCACCCGGGTCTCCTTCGAGGCGGGCATCGCCCAGCTCGGCGGGCGGTCCATCTTCCTCTCCCCCCAGGACACCCAGCTCGCCCGGGGCGAGACGCTGGCGGACAGCGCCCGCGTCCTGAGCGAGTACGTGGACGGCATCGTGGTCCGCACCTTCGGCCACGAGCGAGTGGAGGAAATCGCCAGGCACGCCTCCGTCCCGGTCATCAACGGGCTGACCGACCTGCACCACCCCTGCCAGGCCCTGGCGGACTTCCTCACCCTCCAGGAGCATTTCGGCTCCCTGGAGGGCCTCAAGCTCGCCTACCTGGGAGACGGCAACAACGTGGCGCACTCCCTCCTCATCGTGGGCAGCCTGCTCGGGGCGGGCGTCACCGTGGCGTCCCCCCCCCAGTTCCTCCCCGACCCCGCGGTCGTGGCGCACGCCCGGGGGCTCGCCTCGGCCTCCGGGGCCGAGATTCACGTGACGAACGACATCCAGGCGGCCTGCCAGGGGGCGCACGCCATCTACACCGACGTCTGGACCTCGATGGGCCAGGAAGGGAAGGAGACCAGCCGCCGCAAGGCCCTGGCGCCCTACCGCGTCCACGGCGAGGTCTTCCACGGGGCGGACAAGGACGCCGTCTTCATGCACTGCCTCCCCGCCCACCGGGGAGAGGAGGTGACGGCCGAGGTCATCGACGGCCCGCGCAGCGTGGTGTTCCGGCAGGCGGGCAACCGCCTCCACGCCCAGAAGATCCTTCTCGAAATCCTCCTCGGGGGGAAGTGATGGCCGGAAAGCCCACCAAAGTGGTGCTCGCCTACTCCGGCGGGCTCGACACCTCGGTCATGCTGAAGTGGATCAAGGAAACCTACCGCTGTCCCGTCGTGGCCTACGCCGCCGACATCGGCCAGGGGGCCGGGGAGCTGGAGGGCCTGGAGAAGAAGGCCCTCGCCACGGGGGCGGACGCCTGCCACGTCCTGGACCTCAAGGAGGAGTTCGCCCGGGATTTCGTCTTCCCCATGCTCCGGGGGGGGGCGGTCTACGAAGGCCACTACCTTCTCGGCACCTCCATCGCCCGCCCCATGATCGCCAAGGGGCAGATGGAGGTGGTGCGGAAGACCGGCGCCGACGCCGTGGCCCACGGCGCCACGGGCAAGGGGAACGACCAGGTGCGCTTCGAGGTGGGCTACGCGGCCTTCGACCCCTCCATCACCATCATCGCGCCCTGGCGCACCTGGGACTTCGGCGGGCGCTCGGAGCTCGTCGCCTACGCCCAGCGGCACGGCATCCCCATCCCCGTGACGGCCGCGAAGCCCTACTCCATGGACCGCAACCTCCTCCACATCAGCTTCGAGGGGGGGATCCTGGAGGACCCCTGGGCCGAGCCCCCGGAGGACATGTTCGTCCTGACCGCCTCCCCCGAGAAGGCGCCCGACAAGCCCGCCTACGTGGAGGTCGGCTTCGAGAACGGCGACCCGGTCTCCCTCGACGGGGAGCGCCTCGCCCCCGTGGCCCTCATGGAGCGCCTGAACGCCCTGGCCGGCCGGCACGGGGTGGGCCGGGTGGACCTGGTGGAGAACCGCTTCGTCGGGATGAAGAGCCGGGGAGTGTACGAGACCCCGGCCGGCACCGTCCTCCACGCCGCCCGGCGCGGGGTGGAGTCCTTGACCCTCGACCGCGAGGTGCTGCATCTGCGGGACTCCCTCATCCCCCAGTACGCCAAGCTCGTCTACAACGGCTTCTGGTTCTCGCCCGAGCGCGAGTTCCTCCAGGCGGCCGTCGACGAGGCGGCGCGCTCGGTCTGGGGCACCGCCCGGGTCAAGCTGTTCAAGGGCACCTGCCAGGTGGCGGGGCGCAAGGCCCCCAAGGAGAAAAACCTCTACCGGCCCGACCTCGCCACCTTCGAGGCCGACTCGGTCTACTCCCAGAAGGACGCCGAGGGCTTCATCCGCCTGAACGCCCTCCGGCTCAAGGTCCGGGCCCAGCGGGGGAAATAAGCCCGCCGGAAAGGATTCTCGGGGCCGCCCGCCAGGGCCGGCCCTTTTTTTCGCTGGAATTTGCCGAAAAACACTGAACACCCCTCCCTCCCTTCTCCCACCGGCCTTTTTTCCGCCTGAATCCCCCGGAAAACCCCAGACAGCCCCGGACAACAGGCCCTCCAGCCATTTTTTCGCTTGAATGTGCGTGAAAACTGTGGAATTTGCATTTTCGGCTTCCCCTCACCCCTGATTCTGTGGGGGCGAGGCAGCTGCCTCCGGCGTAGCCTCCCGCCTTCGCGAAGCCCGCTTCCACCCTCCGCAGCGGCAGCCCCGCTGCTGCGGAGGACGGGTCGGCGGGCGAAGGGAGGCCGGCGGAGCCGGGTGCCGCGCCCCTACGAACACGAAGGCGCACCACCGCCCCGCCGGGGAAGATACGCCTCCCGGGCTCCAAAGCTCTTACCTCAAGTTCCCTCTGGTTCCGGATCGGGAGATTTTGGGATGGCGCGGCGCGGGGCCCGGGGCTAGGCCCGGGCGGGCGCCTTCTTGCGCCTTGGCGCGGTGGTGCCGCCCGAGTAGCCGGGGAACGCGAGGAGGATGGGGCTGGCGACGTAAATCGAGGAGTAGGTCCCCACCACGATGCCCACGAGCAGGGTGAAGGCGAAGTCCGAGATCACCTCCCCGCCCAGGAAGAGGAAGGCCAGGACGGTCAGGAGCGTCGTCCCGCCGGTCAGGATGGTCCGGGAGAGGGTCTGGTTGATGGAGGCGTTGATCAGCTCGCCCAGCTCCGAGCGCCGGGAGAGGCGCGTGTTCTCCCGGATGCGGTCGAAGACCACGATGGTATCGTTGATGGAGTAGCCGATGATGGTGAGGATGGCGGCGACGACGGGGAGGTTGAACTCCTTCCCCGTCAGGGCCAGGGCGCCCAGGGTGATGACGACGTCGTGGATGAGGGCTACGATGGAGGCCGCGGCCGGGACGAAGCGGAACCGGAAGCCGACGTAGATCAGGATCCCGAACCAGGCGAAGATGACGCTGCTCATCGCCTTGCGCTTCAGGTCGTCGCCCACCTGGGGGCCCACCGACTCGGTGCGCCGCATCTCGAAGGCGCCTCTGCCGAAGGCCTTCGCCAGGGCGTCGGTGATCTGCTTGTCGGCGCCCTCCGCCGCCCCCCTCATCTTCTGCACCCGGATCAGGAACTCCCGGTCGGAGCCGAACTCCTGGATGACGGTGTCCCCCAGGCCCAGGCCCGAGACCGCCCGGCGCACCTCGGCGATCGGCTTCTTCTCCTTGAAGGCCACCTGGACGATGGTGCCCCCCGTGAAGTCGATGCCGTAGTTGAGTCCTTTCACGGCGAGCAGGAGGACCGAAAGGAGCACGGCGGCGCAGGAGATCCCGGCGAAGATCCTCCGCTTGCCGACGAAGTCGAAGTTCAGGTCCGGCTTGAAGAATTCCATCAGATGCTCAGGCTCCTCACGTCTTGCCGGGAGAGCACGAAGTCGTACACCAGGCGTGTCACGAAGATGGCCGTGAACATGCTCGCGATGAGGCCCACGCTCAGGGTGATGGCGAAGCCCTTGATGGGGCCCGTCCCGAACTGGAGCAGCACCAGGGCTGCGACCAGGGTGGTGACGTTCGAGTCCAGGATGGTGAGGAAGGCCTTGCTGTAGCCCGCGTCCACCGCCGAGCGCACGGTCTTCCCGAGGCGGAGCTCCTCTCGGATGCGCTCGAAGATGAGCACGTTCGCGTCCACCGCCATGCCCACCGTCAGGATGATGCCCGCGATGCCGGGCAGGGTCAGGGTGGCCTGGAAGAAGCCGAGCGCCCCCATCAAGAGCACCAGGTTCAGCGCCAAGGCCATCACCGAGACGGCCCCGCTCCACTTGTAATAGAAGCACATGAAGGCCATGACGAGAAGGAAGCCCGCGATGATGCTGATGACGCCCTGGCGGATGGAGTCCGAGCCCAGGGAGGGCCCCACCGTGCGCTCCTCGAGAGTCTGGACCGGCGCCGGGAGCGCCCCCGCCCGCAGGGCGATGGCCAGGTCGCGCGCCTCCTCGAGGGTGAAGCTGCCGGTGATCTGCGCCCGCCCCCCGCCGATCCGCTCCTGGATGACGGGGGCGCTGTAGATGACCCCGTCCAGGATGATGGCCAAGCGCTTGCCCACGTTGGCCGCCGTGACCCGGTCGAAGGTCTGGGCGCCCACCGAGTCGAACGCGATGCTCACGTAGGGCTGGTTGAAGCGGTCCCCGATCTCGACCCGGGCGTCGGTCAGGTTGTCGCCCGTGAGGAGGGCCTCGCGCTTCACGAGGAGGGGGGTCTGGCGGGTGGTCTGGCCCGTCGCGGGGTCCCGCCGCGTCTCGAAGAGGAGCTGGAGCCCCTCGGGCGGCCCGCTGGCCTCGGCCTGGCCGGGGTTCGCGCTCTCGTCCACCATCTTGAACTCCAGCTGGGCCGTCTTGCCGATGAGGGCCTTGGCGCGGGCGGGGTCCTGCACCCCGGGGAGCTGGACGATGATCCGCCGCTCGCCCTGGCGCTGGAGCACGGGCTCCCGCACGCCGAACTGGTCCACGCGGTTGCGGAGGGTCTCGATCGCCTGGGCGACCGCCTGCTCCATGATGTGCCGGGCCTGCTGGTCCGACATGGCGTAGGTGAAGGTGGGCGGTGCGCCCTCGGTGCTCTGGAGGGTGAGGTCGGGGTAGCCGGCCATCAAGGAGAGGAAGCGGCTGCGGTCGTTCTCGCGGACCAGGCCGACCGTGATGCGCCGCTGGTCCCGGCGGAACGCCTGGGTGCGGATGTCGTCCTGGCCCAGCCGGCCGCGGATCTCGCCGAAGTAGCGGTCGATCTTGGCGTCCACCGCCTTCTCCGCCTGCACCTCCAGCACCAGGTGGATGCCGCCCTGGAGGTCCAGCCCGAGGTTGAGGCGATCCTTCGGGGGATACAGGTAAAAGAGCGCGGCCCCGACCACCACGGCGATCAAGGCGGCGCGCCAGCCCATGCCCTTCATGCTTCCCTCTCAAACTCCGGCCGGGGAAACCGCCCCGCCGGACGGGGGGCGCTTCCCTTCGCCGGACTCCAGTGGCCTCTCACGAGGCGCCTTGCGGCTTCTCGGCTTTCTCTTCCGCTGCGGACGCTGCCGTCTTGGCGGAGATGGACGAGCGGTGGACGCGGATGCGCACATTCTCGGCGACCTTGAGGGTGACCACGTCGTCCTTGATCTTGGTGATCTCGCCGAAGATCCCGCCCGCGATGACGTTGTCGCCCTGCTTGATTGCGTTCAGCATGGTCTGGTGCTCTTGCTGCTTCTTCTGCTGGGGCCGGATCATCAGGAAGTAGATGATGACGAAGACCAGGAAGAACGGCGCCAATTGGAGGATGAAGCTGGGCTCGCCGCCCCCGCCCCCGCTGGCGGCGGCCGCCTCGGCCCGGGGAATCAGCCCCTCCGCGAACCTGCTCCACAGAACTGCCTGCATGTTCCCTCCCGCCTGTCAGGCTGTGAGCAAAACCTGTCTTTGGTAGCAAAGGCGCAGGCCCTTGTCAACCGTCGAAGGCTTTGAGAATCAGGGCTTTAATCTTCCCCGGGCGGAGTGGGCCGCAGGAGCTTCCCGGCCGGGCCGCGGCGGAGCCCCTGGCCGCGGGGAGGGCCCTCGGGGTCCTGGCCGAGAGGGCCGGCCAGCGTCTCCGCCGCCCAGGAGGCGAAGCCGCCCGCCCGGATGCGCTCCCGCATCCTCCCCGCCAGCTCTTGGTAGAAGAACACGTTGTGGAGGGTCATGAGCCGCTGGCCCAGCGTCTCCTCGGCCTGGAAGAGATGGCGCAGGTAGGCCCGGCTGAATCCTCCCCGGCAGGCCGGGCAGCCGCAGGCCGGGTCGATGGGGGAGGGATCCTCGGCGAACTCGTTGCGCTTGATGGAGAGCCGGCCTCCCCAGGTGAAGAGGTTCCCGCGCCGGGCGTGGCGGGTGGGCATGACGCAGTCGAACATGTCCGCCCCCAGGCGGACCGAGCGGATAAGGTCGGCCGGCGTGCCCATTCCCATGACGTAGCGGGGCTTCTCCTCGGGGAGCACATCCGCCGCGGCGGCGAGGAGGGCGTCCGTCTCGCGCTTGTTCTCCCCCAGGCAGAGCCCTCCGACGGCGTAGCCCGGGAAATCGAGGGGCACGAGCTCCTCCGCGCTCCGTCTTCTCAAGTCCTCGAACGCCCCTCCCTGCACGATCCCGAACAGCGCCTGATCGGATCGGCGCTGGGCCGAGCGGGAGCGCCGCGCCCAGGCCGTCGTGCGCGCGAGCGCGGCCTCGGCCTCCTCGCGCGTGTGGGGGAAGCCGAGCGGCTCGTCGAGCACCATGGCGATGTCGGGCCCGAGCGCCTCCTGGATCTCCACCGCGCGCTCCGGGGTGAGCGTCTGCCGGGCGCCGTCGAGGTGGCTCTGGAAGTCGACCCCCTCATCGGTCGCCCGGGCGAGGGGGGCGAGGCTGAAGAGCTGGTAGCCCCCGCTGTCGGTCAAGATGGGCCCCTCCCACCCCATGAAGCGGTGGAGGCCGCCCAGCCGGGAGATCCTCTCCGCTCCCGGGCGGAGGGCGAGGTGGTAGGCGTTCGCGAGGATGATGCGGCACCCGGCCTCGCGCAGGTCGCGCGGGTCGAGGGTCTTGACGGTGGCCTGGGTGCCCACCGCCAGGAAGGCGGGGGTCTCGAACGCCCCGTGGGGGGTTTCGAGGCGGCCGCAGCGGGCCAGGCCGCCGGGCTCGGACGCCCGCACCTGGAAGCGGACGGGGGCGCTCACAGGACCTGGATGGGTCCCTCGGCGCTCCCGGAGAGGAACTGCCGCACGAGGGGATCCTCCATCGCCCGCAGCTCCTCCGGCGACCCCTGGGCCGCGATGCGCCCCTGGTGCAGCATGGCCACCAGGTCGGCGAAGGCGAGCGCCCGGTCCAGGTCGTGGCTGATGAGGATGGAGGTGACGTTCATCGCCCTCTGGGTGCGGACGATGAGGCGGTCGATCGAGTCGGCGAGGATGGGGTCGAGGCCGGTCGTGGGCTCGTCGTAGAGGAGGATCTCGGGCTCGCGGATGATGGCCCGCGCCAGCCCCACGCGCTTTCGCATCCCGCCCGAGAGCTGGGAGGGCATGCGGTCCTCCACCCCGTCGAGGCCCACCAGGCGGAGCTTCTCGCGCACGCGCCCCGCGATCTCCCCTGCCGGGAGGCAGGAGTGCTCCAGGAGGGGGAAGGCCACGTTCTCCCCGACGTTCATGGAGTCGAAGAGGGCCGCCCCCTGGAAGAGCATCCCGAACTTCCCCCGCACGCGGTTGAGCTCCCGGCCGCGCAGCCGGGCGATGTCCTCCCCCTCCACGAGCACCTGGCCCCGGTCGGGGCGGAGGAGGCCGATCATGTGCTTGAGGAGAACGCTCTTCCCCTCCCCGCTCCGCCCGATGATGACGGTGATCTTGCCAGCGGGAATCTTGAGGTCCAGCCCCCGCAGGACGCGGTTGGCGCCGAAGGACTTCTCCAGGCCGCGCAGCTCGATCTTGATCGGTTCGCTCACCGGTCCCCTTCCCCGGACGCGCGCCCGCGCAGCGCCCGCACCCCCACGCACCGCCCCCCCCGCATGTAGGCGCGGGGCACGCGCACGGAGATGCCGCACAGGATCTCGTAGGGGATGGTCTCGGCCCGGGAGGCCAGGTCGTCCACGGAGACGGCCTCGCCCCCCTCCGACCCGAGGAGGATCGCCTCGTCCCCCGTCCGCACCCCGTCCAGGCCCGTCACGTCCAGCGTCAGCATGTCCATCGAGACCCGGCCCACGACGGGGACGCGCCTGCCGCGCAGGAGGGCCTCCCCCCGGTTCGAGAGCAGGCGCGGGTAGCCGTCCGCGTAGCCCACCGAGACGACGGCGATGGCGCCCGCCGTCTTCCGGCGGTAGATGCCCCCGTAGCCCACGGGCGCGCCCGCCGCGACCTCCTTCACCTGGAGGACCGCGCCCTTCCAGGTCACGGCCAGCTCGGCCGGCGCCGGGCGGGCGGAGGCCGGAGGGCAGCCGTAGAGGGCGATCCCGGCCCGGACCAACCCACCCGGCGCCTCGGGGAAGAGGATGCCCCCGGCGCTGTTCGCGCAGTGGAGGAGGGGGGGGAGCAGGCCCGCGCCCCGCAGGGAGTCCGCCGCCGAGCGGATCACCTCGAACTGGCGCAGGGTGGCCTCCCGGCCCCCCCTCTCATCCGCGCGGGAGAGATGGCTCATCAGCCCGGCCGCCTCCACCCCGCGCAAGCCGGCCACCTGGCGGAGGAAATCCGCCGCCTCGGCGGGCGGCACCCCCAGCCGCCCCATGCCGGAATCCACCTTGAGGTGGATCGCCGTCCGCCGCCCGACGGCCAGGGAGGCGGCGGAGAGGGCCTCGGCCTGGGCCATGTCCCAGACCACGGCGTCGAGCCCCAGCGCGGCGATGCGCGGGGCGCACTCCGGGAAAACCCCGCTCATCAGGAGGACGCGGCTGCCCCGGAGCCCCCCCTCCCCCTCCTCGGCCTCCGGGGAGCGCAGGGCCTCCGCCTCCTCGACCGCCGCCACCCCGAACCAGCGCGCCCCCGCCCGGCGGAAGGCCCGGGCGGCCTCCACCGCCCCGTGCCCGTAGGCCTCGGCCTTGACCACGGCCATGACCTCGCGGCCCGGCCCCGCGGCCTCCGCGATCGCCCGGTAGTTCCGGGAGAGGACGTCGAGGTCCACGAAGGCGGCCGTCCGCATCCCCGGCCGCAGGGAGGCGTGCGCCGCCGGCCTCCCCGGCGGGGAGGCCACCCGCCCCGCGCTCATGGTTCGAGGGCCTCACGGCTCGGCTGAGCCCGCCGAAGTCCATGACCCTGAGCCCTCCTGCGGTGAGCTTGCCGAAGCCGCCGAAGGGTCAAAACGGCGTCTCCTCTTCCTCGCCGTAGGCGTCAGGCCCGGCCCCAGCCGGCGCAGGAGCGGCCGCCGGGCCCTCGTGGAAGGTGTCGAGGTTGGTGAAGCGCGCATAGTCAGGGAAAAACCTGAGCTCCAGGTCACCCGTGGGGCCGTTGCGCTGCTTGGCGATCTTGATGGTGGCTCTACCCTTTTTCTCGGACTCGGGGTTGTAATACTCCTCGCGGTAGATGAGGGCGACGACGTCGGCGTCCTGCTCGATGGCACCCGACTCGCGGAGGTCGGCCAGGGTGGGCACAGCGTCCTTGCGCTGCTCCGCCTGGCGGGAGATCTGACTCAGCGCGACGACGGGTATGTTCAGCTCCTTGGCCAGGCCCTTCAGCCCGCGCGAGATCTCGGTGATCTCCATCTGGCGGCTCTCCCTCGCGCGCCCCCGGTGGGAGAGGAGCTGGAGGTAGTCCACCACGACCAGGCCCAGCCCCTTGTCGGCCTGGAGGCGGCGGCACTTGGCCCGGATGTCGAAGACGGAGAGGTCGGTGGCGTCGTCGATGAAGAGAGGGGCTTCGGATAGCTCGCCCGCCGCGCGGATGAGGTCGGGCCACTTGTTGGAGGGCATGTAGCCGCTCTGGAGCTGGCGCGCGTTCACCTCGGCCCGGCCGCACATCATGCGGATGGCCAGGGAGCGGGCGCTCATCTCCAGGCTGAAGATGGCGACCGGGATCTTGGCCGAAACCGCCGCGTGCTCGGCGATGCAGAGGGCGAAGGCGGTCTTCCCCATGCTGGGCCGGCCGGCGATGATGCACATCTCGCCCGGCTGGAGCCCGGCCGTGAGGCGGTTGAAGTCGGTGAAGCCGGTCGGGACGCCGGTCACGAGCTCCTTGCGGTCGTAGAGCTCCTCCAGGTGCGGGAAGGTGACCTTGATGACGTCCCGCATGCTCCCCATGCTCTGCTGGTAGCGGTCGGAGGCGACCTCCAGGATGGCGCGCTCGGCGTCGTCCACGATGCCGTCCACCTCCTCCTCCGCCGTGATGGCGCGCTCGGCGATGGCGTTGGAGGCGTGGATGAGGCTCCGGAGGATGGCGGCGTTGCGGACGAGCTTGGCGTGGGTGACCGCGCGGCGGGCGCTCGACACGTCGTCCGCCAGGCGGGCGACGCTCTCGGGCCCCCCGGCCGTGTCGAGCTTGCCCTCCTTCTTGAGGGCGTCCACGACGGTCAGGATGTCGATGGGCTCGGAGCGCCCGAAGAGGCGGACCATCCCTTCGAAGATGACCCGGTGGCCCATCCGGTAGAAGTGCTCGGGGCGGAGGACCTCCATGACCGGGGCCACCATGCCGGGGTCGAGCAGGAGAGCGCCCAGGACGCGCTCCTCGGCCTCGATGTTCTGGGGCGGCAGACGGTCCTGGCCCCGTGGCCTCTGCGCGTCGGACGGGGGACTCAAGGGAGCGGCTCCGAGGATGCCAAATCGAACGGGACACCACGGGCGGTGGGGCACAGCCTACCGCAGTTCGGGGCGGAAGCGGAAGCCCATGCCAACGAATTGAAAAGGGCCGCCTTCCGGGCGACCCTTTTCACGCGGTTCGCGCCATCCCGGGCGGCGGGGAAGGGGCCCTCCGCCCCGCCCGGCCTCAGGCGCCCTCTCCGGCCTTCCCGGGAGCGGCCTTCTCCCCCGCGGCCCCGGCCGCATCTTCCTGGGGGGCCTCCTCCTCCGCCACCACGCGGACGCGGATCCCGGTCTTGACCTCCGCGTGCAGGCGGATGGGCACCTCGTACTCGCCCACCCGGCGGATGGGCTCCTCGAGGAGGATGCGCCGGCGGTTCACCTCCAGCCCCTGGGCCGCGAGGGCCTCCTCGACCTGCCGGTTGGTCACCGAGCCGAAGAGGCGGCCGTCCTCGCCGGCCTTCATGGGGATCTCCACCTCGACGCCCTGGAACTTGCCGGCGGCCTCCTGGGCCGTGCGGCGGGCGGCCTGCACCTGGGCCTCCCGGATGCGCTGCTCGTGCTGGGTGGCGCGCACGGTGCTGGCCGTGGCGTGGAGGGCGAGCCCCCGGGGGATCAGGTAGTTGAGGGCGTAGCCGTCCTTCACCTCGACGACGTCGCCCACCTCGCCCAGGTTCTCGACTTCTTTCCGCAGGATCACGCGAGCCATCTCTTCGTCTCCCCGCCTCTAGCCGTGATCCACGGTGTAGGGCATCAGGGCCATGTAGCGGGCCCGCTTGATGGCGATGGTCAGCTGCCGCTGGAAGCGGGCCGAGGTGCCCGTGACGCGGCGGGGGATGATCTTCCCGCGCTCGCTCACCATGTTCCGGAGCGTCTTCGTGTCCTTGTAGTCGATGTAGGCCACACCCTCGGCCGTGAAGCGGCAGATCTTCTTGCGCACATAGCGCTTCTTCTTTTTCTTCTTCTTGTCGCCCGCGGCGGGGCGCGGTGCCATTCTCATCCGTTTCCTCCTGGCGCTGCTCTCGATCCTATACAGCTAGAACGGGATGTCGTCGTCGGTCATGGGGGGATCGTCCCCGCCCCGGGATGCCGTCCCTCCCTGGGAGGCCGTCCCCCCCTGGGCGGCGCGGGCGCCCCCGCCCTCGCCGCCGTCGTCCCGCCGGGCGAGGATGTGGACGGTGTTCGCCACTACCTCGTGCTTGCTCCGCTTCTGGCCTTCCTGGCTCTCCCAGGTACGGTAGCTCAGGCGGCCTTCCACGAGCAGGGGGCTCCCCTTGCGGCACTGCTCGATGATCCAGTCCCCCTGCTTCCCATACACGACGATGTCGACGAAGCAGGTGTCCTCTTTCCACTCCTCGCCGCTGCGGTAGCGGCGGTTGACGGCCAGGCCGAAGTTCACGACCGAGGAGCCCGAGGGCAGGAAGCGCTTCTCGGGGTCGCGCGTCAGGTTCCCCCTCAGGAAGACGGAGTTCATCTGGGCCATGGCAACCCCTCACTTCGGAAGGCGCTAGTCGCCGGAATTCCTCGACCGGCCGCGATCTCCCCGGTCGCCGCGATCTCCGCGGTCACCCCGGTCGCCACGGTCGCCGCGATCCCCCCGATCACCGCGGTCGCCCCGGTCGCCGCGATCACCGCGGTCGCGGCGGTCGCCGCGGTCATCGCGGTCGTCGTCGCCGCGGCGGCCCTCCAGCTGCTGCCGCTCGGCCTGCCGCTTGGCGTTCTGCTCGTTCTTTTCGAGCTTGCGGAGCAGGGCCGGGTCTATGCGGACGGTCATGTAGCGGTAAGCGTCCTCGTTGAGCCGCAGGCCGCGCTCGATCTCCTGGACGACGGAGGACTCCGCCGTGTAGGTGATGACGTAGTAGAATCCGTGGCGCTGGCGCTGGACGGGATAGGCGAGGCGCTTTTTGCCCCAGCGGTCGACCTTGAGGACTTCCCCGCCTCCGGCGGTCACCTGGCCGCTGAAGTTCTGGACGCTCTCCTCGACCACTTCCTCGGTGAGGTTGGGGGACAGCAGGACCATCGTTTCGTACTGACGCATTCGATTCTCCCCATGGACTAGGCGGCCCCGGTCCCCATTGGCCGGAGCGAGGAGGAACTGCAAGGGGCCGAAGCCTACCACAAACACGGTCCCGCGGGCCACCGCGGGGCCGGACGGCCTCGCGAGGGGGCCGTCCTAAGCCTCGGCCGGCGAAATTATACCGAAAGTATGTATCCCCCTGTCAACTCTCTCCTTAAAACAGCGGGGCCAGCACGAGGGACACGATGGACATGAGCTTGATGAGGATGTTCATCGAGGGCCCGGCGGTGTCCTTCATGGGGTCGCCCACGGTGTCCCCGACGACGGCGGCCTTATGGGCGTCGGAGCCCTTGCCGCCGAGCTTGCCGTCCTCGATCTCCTTCTTGGCGTTGTCCCAGGCGCCGCCCGCGTTCGCCATGAGCAGCGCCAGCAGGACGCCCGAGAGCAGGGCCCCGGCCAGCATGCCGCCCAGGGCCTCCTTTCCCAGCAGGAAGCCCACGAGGACGGGCATGACGACGGCCAAGACGCCGGGGACGATCATCTCCTTGAGCGCGGCCTGGGTGCTGATGTCGATGCAGCGCGCGCTGTCGGGGTCGGCCTTCCCCTCCATGATGCCGGGGATCTCGCGGAACTGGCGGCGGATCTCCTGGATCATGACGAAGGCGGCCCGGCCCACCGAGTTCATCGTGAGGGCGCCGATGACGAAGGGCACCGCGCCCCCGATGAGCATCCCGGCGACGACCTTGGCGTCCGTCAGGTCGATGGTCTTGAGCTTGGCCGCCTCGCTGTAGGCGGCGTAGAAGGCGAGGGCCGTGAGCGCCGCCGAGCCGATGGCGAAGCCCTTGCCGATGGCGGCGGTGGTGTTGCCCAGGGAGTCCAGGCTGTCGGTGATCTTGCGCGTCTCGGGCCCGAGCTTGCTCATCTGGGAGATGCCGCCCGCGTTGTCCGCGATGGGCCCGTAGGCGTCCACGGACATGGTGATCCCGATGGTGGCCAGCATCCCCACGGCGGCGATCGCGATGCCGTAGAGGCCGGACATGTTGCTCGACACCAGGGTCACCATCGCCAGCACCACCAGCGGGGCGGCCACGCTCTCCAGGCCCACGGCGAAGCCGCTGATGATGTTGGTGGCCACCCCGGTCTGGGAGGCGTCCACGATGCGGCCCACCGGCTTGCCGCCCGAGCCGGTGTAATACTCGGTCAGCATCCCGATGGCGATGCCGCCCACCGCCCCCAGCAGGACGGCGCCGAAGACGCCGGCCTTGAAGCCCATGGCGGCCGAGAGGAAGTATGAGATGACGATGAACACGCCGGTCGCGATGATGGTGGCGCTGCGCAGGGCGAGCGCCGGGTTCTTGGAGGCGAGCACCTGCATGGACGCGATGCCCACCGCCGAGGAGATCAGGCCCACCATGGCCAGGAGCATGGGAAGGGCCATGGCGGCGGAGGCGCCGTTGACGCCCAGCCCGGTGCCGAGCGTGGAGCCGATGAAGATGGTGGAGACGATGGCCCCAACGTAGGACTCGAAGAGGTCCGCGCCCATGCCGGCCACGTCGCCCACGCAGTCGCCCACGTTGTCGGCGATGACGGCGGGGTTGCGGGCGTCGTCCTCAGGGATGTTGGCCTCGACCTTCCCCACCAGGTCGGCGCCCACGTCGGCCGTCTTGGTGTAGATGCCCCCGCCCACGCGGGCGAAGAGGGCGACCGAGCTGGCCCCCATGGAGAAGCCGTTGATGATCGAGGCGTTCGCCGCCACGTTCAGCACGTTGAAGTACCAGAACAGGAACCCGACCCCCAGGAGGCCCAGGCTCGCCACCGAGAGGCCCATGACGGTGCCGCCGTAGAAGGCCATCGAGAGCGCGCCGGCCTGGCCCGCGGGCAGGCTGGCGGCCGCGGCCGTGCGGACGTTGGCCTTGGTGGCGGCGTTCATCCCGAAGAAGCCCGCCAGGACGGAGCAGGCACCGCCCACGACGAAGGCGAAGCCGGTGGAGAGGGAGATGGCGGCGGAAAGAAGGAGGAACACCACGACCACGAACACGAGGAGGATCTTGTACTCGCGCTTGAGGAAGACCATCGCCCCCTCGTGGATCCGGGCCGCGAGCTTGCGCATCAGGTCGTTGCCGTCGGGCTGATTCGAGATCCATTGGTAGATGAAACCGGCCAGCGCCAGGCCGGCGAGTCCGAACACCGCAGCCCAATTGGATAGTGCAATCATCAGCTTCGTTCTCCTCCGCCCTTTCCCGGTTCCCTCAGCGCCGCGGGCGTCAGCAGAACCGGGGACTCCCTTGGAAAGGAGGCGCCGGCGTCCTAGGCGCCCCCTCTTGCCTCCTCGCACACGAGCGCCACCGCGCGCTCGGCCGCCATCGCCACCGCTTCCTCGATCGGCTCCCGCTCGGACTCCAGGAACGGGGCGAGCACCCAGTCCGCTCCCTCAACGTCCCCCGGAGGCCTTCCGAGCCCGATCCGGAGCCGCCGGAACTCCTCGGTGCCGAGCGTCTCGATGATGCTGCCGATGCCGTTGTGGCCCGCGTCCCCGCCGGTCGTGCTCAGCTTCACCCGGCCCAGGAAGATGTCCATGTCGTCGTGGAGGACGATGAGGCTCTCGGGCCCCAGACCCTCCGCGCGCAGGAGGGCCGCGACGGCCTTCCCGCTCAGGTTCATGTACGTCTGAGGCTTGACGAGCACCACCCGCCGGCCGCCGATCGAGCCGCTGCCCATGAGCGAGTGGTGGCGGGACGTGCGGACCGGAATCCGGTGGGCCTGCGAAATCCGATCCAGCGCCCAGAAGCCGACATTGTGGCGGGTCAGGGCGTACTCCGGGCCCGGATTCCCCAGACCCACCAGAAGCGCCGCCGCGGCCATCGGTCCGGCCGCCAGAAGCGGCCCAGCCCTCTACTTCTTCTCTTCCTTGCCCGTGTCGCCCTTGCCGGATTCGCCCTTGCCCCCGTCGCCGGCGGCGGCAGCCTCAACCGGCGCAGCCCCCTCCTCACCGACAGGCACGGCTTCCTCGGCCGGCTTCTCTTCCTCCTCCACCGGCGCCGCCACCGTCAGGATGGGTTCCTCGGGATCGGACACGAGGTCCACCCCCTCCGGGAGCACGATGTCGCGCACGTGGAGGACGCCGTTGAGGTTCACGCCCGAGACGTCCACGGGGACCTCCTCGGGGATGGCGATGGGGAGGCACTCCACCTCGAGCTCGCGCATGAGCTGGGAGAGCACGCCGCCCTGCTTGACGCCGGGAGCGTCGCCCCGGAGGACGATGCGCACCTCGACCTTGATCTTGCGGTCCATGCGGATTTCCAGGAAGTCCGCGTGGAGGATGCGCCCCTTCATGGGGTCGCGCTGGAGCTCCTTGACGAGGACCGGGCGCTCCCCCTTCGCGTCGCCCGTGACGTTCAGCTGGATGATGACGTTGGCCCCCGCGCGGGTCGCCAGCACCCGCTCCAGCTCCTTTGGCTTGACTGCCAGGGAGGTGGGCTCATGGATCCCATACACCACGGCGGGGACCTGCCCCCCCCGCCGCAGCTGGCGCGCGGCGCCCTTGCCCTTCCCCGTCCGGCGCTCCACTTCCAGGTTCAGGATGTCCATCTCTGCGTCACTCCAGCGGGTGGCCCTTTGCCCGGGCCCCTCAAACGAAGAGACTGCTCACCGAGGCGCCCTCGTGGATGCGGCGGATCGCCTCGGCCAGCAGATGGCCCACGCTCAGCACCGAAATCTTCTCCGAGCGGGCCCCTTCCTCAGACAGCGGTATGGTGTCGGTGACCGCGACCTCCGCGAGCGGGGACGCGTCGATGCGCTGGATCGCGGGCCCGGACAGGACGGCGTGGGTGCAGCTGGCGAACACCCGCCGGGCGCCCGCCTCCATGAGCGCCTGGGCCCCCTGGGACAGGGTGCCCGCCGTGTCCACGATGTCGTCCACCAAGAGCACGTCGCGGTCCTTCACGTCCCCGATGATCCGGACCACCTCGGCCACGTTCGCCCGATCGCGGCGCTTGTCGATGATGCCGAGCCCCGCGTTCAGGCGCTTGGCGTAGGCGCGGGCCCGCTCCACCCCGCCGGCGTCCGGGGAGACCACCACGAGGTCCTCGACTTCTTTCAGGCGGAAGTAGTCGATCATGATGGGCGCCGCATAGAGGTGGTCCACCGGGATGTCGAAAAACCCTTGAATCTGGCCCGCATGCAGGTCCATCGTGATCACCCTGTCCGCTCCCGCCGCGGCGAGCAGGTTCGCCACCAGCTTGGCCGTGATGGGGACGCGGGGCTGGACCTTGCGATCCTGGCGGGCATAGCCGTAGTAGGGGATGACCGCCGTGATCCGCTCGGCCGATGAACGCCGGAAGGCGTCCATCATGATGAGCATCTCCATCAGGTTGGCGTTGCCGGGATGGCAGATGCTCTGCACGGCGAAGACGTCCGCCCCCCGGATGTTCTCCTCGATCCGGACGAACGTCTCCCCGTCGCTGAAATCCTCGATCTCGATCATCCCGGGCTGCACCCCGAGCGCCTTCACGATCTCGGCGAACAGCGCGGTGTTCGAGCGGCCCCCGAACACCTTCAGCTCGTATTCCCTCACCCCGGAGCACCCCCTGGAAGGGCCGAAGCGCAAAAAGAGCGGTTTTAGTACTCAAATTTCACCATGGGGTCAAGTCGTCCTCCCCCAATCGAAGGGGAGAAGGAGCAAAACGGGAACTTCGTCTTATTTTCGTCCAGGCCGGCGCAACTCCCTTCCTCCCCCGTCCGCTCCCAGGAATGGAGAAGATACCAGCGGCCGCACCAGCCAGCGTTCCCAGCCCCGCCCCGGGCCGAAGCGGCCGAGGGCATCGAGCGCGCTTTCCCGGTTCGGAAACAAGCCCCAGAGCGCGGGCCCGCTCCCGCTCATGAGCGCCCGGGAAGCCCCCAGGCGGAGCAGACGGTCCCGGGCCGCGCGCAGGCCAGGGTGATGCTTGAACACCACCTCTTCCAGGTCGTTCCGGTAACCGGGGGCAGCATCCCCGGGAGCCGAGGCCGACTCTCCCCGTAATCCCCTCTCCCGCATCCAACCGTAAACCACTGATGTCGCTAGAGAATAGCGGGGCTTGGCCAGGAGGAACCACCCCCGGCGCAGGGGGGCCCGGCGGGCCACCCTCTCCCCCCGTCCCCGGCACACCGACGCCGGCCCCGCCAGAAAGGAGGGGACATCCGACCCTAAGGAGGCTCCGAGGCGGCGGAGCGCCTGGATCGGGAGCCCGAGCCCCCACAGCCGGTTCAGCCCCCAGAGGGCGGCCGCGGCGTTGCCGCTCCCTCCGCCCAAGCCGGCCCCCGCCGGAATATTTTTTTCGAGATGGAGCCGGGCGCCGAGCGTCCGATCCCCCGCCACCGCCCTGAGGGCCGCCGCCGCGCGGTGGACCAGGTTCTCACCACCCCCGGGCACCCCCCGGCCCTCCACGCTCAAGCGGATGGCCCCCCGGCCCTCCTCCATCCAGAGGCGGTCGAAGAGCGAAACCTGCTGAATCCAGGTGACCACCTCGTGATAGCCGTCGGGGCGGAGGCCCAGCACGCGCAGGCCCAGGTTCACTTTCGCCGGACTCACCAGCCAGAGCCTCGCCGTTTTCACCGGAGAGTCTCTCCCTCGAGGGGAAGCACCTCGGCTCCGGGCGGGACGGGGAGGTCGAACACGCTGTCGGGGAAATCCGGCGGGGAAGCGGGGGCGCCGGAAACCTCCAGCCGGAGCCGGCTCGCGCGCCTCGGGCCAGCGACCTCCACCCACTCGGGGATGCGCGCCCCGCCCCACTCGCGGAAGGGGCCGAAGCGGACCTCAATCTCGGCGCCGGGCTCGCCCAGCCGCGCGGCCCGGGGCAGCCAGCTCTCGCGCTCCAGCCAGACCACCTGCCGGCGGTCCAGGCCCTCCGCAGGGGGGAGCTCCAGGCGCAAGGCGCCCGCCTCGGCATCCCACGCGAGGAGGACCCGCCCCGCGTCCACCCCCTCGGCGGCGGGCAGGGCCCCCTGGAGCAGGCGGACGAAGAGCCCGCTTCCGATCGGCACCCCGAACAGGCGGGCCATGGACTGGGCATCCGCCCCTCCCTCGAAGAACCTCGCCCGTCCGGGCACATAGGCCCGCAGGGAGGCTCCCCGCACCGCCACCACGAACAGCGGAGCGCCCAGGGGAGACAACGGCTCCAGCCGCAGGGCGGCGGGCGCCCGCCAGAGGAGCACCGCCTTGCCCGCATAGGTTCCGCCCAGGCCCAGCTCCCGGGCGAGGAGCCCCGCCGGCGCTTCGGCCAGCGCGAACTGGATTTGGAAGGAGGCCAGCGTCCGCAGGGAGCGCAGGTGGGGCCGGGCGCGGAGGCGGGCCAGAACTTCGGCGGGAGCGGGCAGAACAGCGGGCGGCGCGGGCTCCCACGCGGCGCAGCCGGCCGCGAGGGCCCACACCAGCGCGCCGCCGAGAAGAAGACGCCTCACGCGCGATAGTCCGATGGCGCTTTACCGGGCTCTGCGCCCTGCCCCTTCGTGGCGGCGGATTTTCTCCTGCACATCCTTGTTCTTCGGGTCGGCCTTGAGCGACTTGCGCCAGGCGTCGAGGGCCTTGGGGGCGTCGCCCAGGGCGAGATGGATGTCCCCCAGGTGGTCGAGCATGACGGCGTCCTCGGGCTGCTGGTTGAGGGCGTGGGTGATCTTCAGGAGGGCCTCGCGGAACCGGCCCTGGCGGTAGTAGACCCACCCCAGGCTGTCCAGGAAGGCCGGGTTCGACGGCTCGACGGCGAGGGCCCGGTTGAGCAGCTGCTCCGCCTCGGGGATGTTCTTGTTGAGCTCGGCGAACATGTAGCCCAGCAGGTTCAGGGCGTTGGCGTGCTTGGGGTTCATGCGGACGATCTCGCGCGTCGCGGCCTCCACCTCATCCCACCGCTTGAGCTCGTAGTAGGCCGAGGCCAGGTTGAAGCGGTAGAGGGCGGATTTCCCGTCGAGCTCGACCGCGCTCAGGAAGAAGGGCGCGGCCTCGGCGAACTTCTTCTGCCGCATCAGGATCCCGCCCCGCGCGAAGGGGACGCGGGCGTCCTTGGGGTGCTGCTTGGCGGCGTCGTCCAAGATGGCGTAGGCCTTCTCGGCCGAGTTGCCCTTGGCGTAGAGGCGGGCGAGCTGGATGCGGCCCTCCACCGTGGCGGGGACGAGGGAGATGAGCTCGCGGAGCTCCTTTTCGGCCAGGGCGGGCTGATCGAGCTCCTCGTAGATGGCCGCGACGAAGCGGCGGACGGCCTCGTCCCTGGGGTTGCGCGCGAGGACGAAGCGGAACTCGCGCAGCGCCTCCTGGAAGTTGCGCCGCTCGAAGCGCAGGAAGCCCAGGGTGCGGTGGACGTCGAGGTTGCCCGGCTCCTCCTGGCGGAGCCGCTCGTACTCCTTGAGGGCGCCCTCCAGGTTCTCCTTGCGGATGTAGACCTGCCCCAGCCGGGCGCGCGCCTGCCGGTTGTCGGGCTCGTATGAGAGGATCTTCTTGTAGATCTCCTCCGCCTTGCTGAAGTTGCCCCGCGACTCGTGCAGGCCCCCCAGCATCAGCAGGCCGCGGGTGAACTGCGGCTGCTGATCGACCAGGGAATTGAGCTCCCGCTCGGCCTCGTCGTACTTGCGCAGGCGGATGTACCCCTGGGCGAGGTAGAAACGGGCCAGCACGTCCCCGCGCTCGGCCTTGACCAGCTTCTGCAGGAGGTCCACAGCCTCCTGGTTCCGGCCCAGCTCCAGGTAGGAAGTCCCCAGGAGGAGCTGCACCTCGGTCTCTCCGGGCTTGAGCTTGAGCAGCTTCTCGTAGACCGCGACGGCCTCGGCCAGCTTGCCCCGCGCGGTGTAGATCCCGCCGAGGATCAGGTAGGCCTGGGTTTCCTGCGCGTTCAGCTCGACCGCCCGGCGCGCGAGCCCCTCGGCGCGGCTCATGTTCCCCTGCCGCACCAGGAGCGACGCCAGCCGCGTCAGCAGGAAGGCGGACTTGGGGTCTTCCTGGACCGCCCGGGACAGCTTATCCCGGGCATCGTCCAGGCGGCTGTTCAGCTCGTCCCGGTAGCCCAGGATGAAGTGATAGTAGGACTCGGCCGTCCCCGGCTGCCCGGACGGCTCGGCCGGTCCGAGATCGACCTGGACTTCCACGGCGGCGCATCCCGATCCCAGCACGGCCAGCAGGCAAGCCGCCGCCAGCCGGAGGGTCCGCTTCCTCATCCTTTTTTCCCCCTATCCACTGCCCGAGAGGGTTCCGTCAGCGCACCGCTGCGCCGGCGGGCCCGGTGAAGAAGGCGCTCGGCGCTTTCCCGCAGTTCGGGATCGCCGAGGCCTGCAAGCGCGGCCTCAATCGCGGGTTCATCCTCCGCGGCGATGCGGGCGGGGGAGGGCGCGGGCGAGTCCCCCCCGGTCCATCCGGCCTCGGGCGCCCATTCCCCCAGCCTGAGCGTCAGGGCCGTGAACTCCTCCGCGCCCAGAGCCTCGTTGAGCCGGCCCAGGAGCTCCGCCTCGCGAAGCTTCAACTCCTGGAGCCAGGCCGAATCATTCACTTCCACGAAGAGCCGCTTGTGCCGCACGGCCGCCGGCCGGGCCACCCGGGCGAGTGCCCCGCCCACCGCCGCCTCCCATACCCGGAACACGCGGTGGCGCGAGAGCTTCCGGCCCCAGGGCTCCCGGCGCCGCAGGTCCCCCAGCAGGCGGGCGAAGTCGGCCATCTCGCGCCAGCCGCCGGCGGCCATCAGCCCCTCCCGCTCGCGGAGGCGGCCGGGCGCTGCGCCTCCCCTTCCCCGAGGAGGCCCGTGATGGCGGCCATCACCTTGGCGATGATCGCCCGGCTCGACTCCTTGGGATTGGGGAGGGCAATCTCATCGTCCAGGGGCAAGGGCTTCCCGAACTTCACCTCCACCGTGGCGCCCGGCCGAGGCAGCGTCTTTCCGATCGGGACCACGTCCTCGGCTCCCCGGATCGACATGGGGATCACCACGGGCCGGGCGTTGCGGATGATCCGGCCCACGATCGGGTTGCCCTCCCCGAGCGAGCCGTCGCGGCTCCGGGTGCCTTCGGGGTAGAGGATCACCTTGTCCCGCCGGACATATTCCTCAACCTTGCGGATGGAGGACAAATCCCCCCTTCCCCGCTTGACGGGGAAACCCCGCCACTGGGTGAGGACCCAGCCCACCACCGGCATGCGGAAGAGCTCCTCCTTCCCCGCCAGGCGCAGCGCCTCCTGGGGGAATTTCGTGTAGATGCACCACGGCACCACCAGCACGTCCAGCGCCGAGCGGTGGTTGCACAGGAAAAGCACCCTCCCCCCCGGCGGGACGTTCTCCAGGCCGGAGATCCGGAAGGTGAGAAAGAGGCGGAAGAAAACCGTCAGCAGGGAGAACCCCAGCCAGATCATGATCCGCTCTTTCCAGGGACCCGGACCGCCCATCTCTCCTCTCTGCTCACTCCCCAGGGAAACCGGCCGGAGGGCGCCGGGGGCGGCTGCCCATCCGGATGATTATACAACCCCTTCGGAAAGAAGGCATTCCGCCTCTCCGGCGCGGCCGGGAGAGCCGCGGGCGCGCTCCCCTTCCCCCCGGAACAAGCCACCCTCGCCATCGTTTTGTTCTTGCCGGGGTTCCCGGCGGATGCAATAATCCGCTCGTTTTGAGATTCGAAACCCGCCCCTGGCCATTGGGACACCACCGGGATGGAGTTGAACCCCCGAATCTTCCGTGAATACGACATCCGGGGGGTCGTGGACCGCGACCTCTCCCCGGAGGTGGTCCGCCTGATCGGGCACTCCATCGGCACTCACTTGGGCGGGGCGCAGGGGGCGCGCGTCGCCCTCGGCCGGGACAACCGCCTCTCCTCCCCGGCCTATTACCAGGCCATGCGGGAGGGCCTGTGCGCGGCCGGGTGCGGGGTCACCGGCATCGGCATGGTGCCCACCCCCTGCCTCTCCTTCGCCACCCACCACCTCGCCGTCCAGGGGGGGGTACAGATCACCGGAAGCCATAACCCTCCAGAATTCAACGGCCTCAAGGTCACCAAGGGGAAAGAAGCCATCCACGGCGAGGAGATCCAGCATCTCTACCACCTCATCCGGGACGGAAAGCTCCATCAAGCCCGCCAGCCCGGTGGCTTCGAAGAGGTGGACATCCAGCCCGCCTACGTCGCCCGCGCGAGCCAGGGGCTCCGGCTGGGGCGCCCGGTCAGGGCGGTGATCGACGCCGGGAACGGCATCGGCGGGCCGGTGGCCATCCGGGTGCTCCAGGCCATCGGCGCCGAGGTGATCGGAATCTTCACCGAGCCCGACGGCACCTACCCCCACCATCATCCCGACCCCACCATCCCCAAGAACCTCGAGAGCCTCATCGCCAAGGTCAAGGAGACGGGCGCCGAGGTGGGGGTCGGCCTCGACGGGGACGGGGACCGGCTCGGGGTGGTGGACGCGACCGGCCGGATCATCTGGGGAGACGAGCTCCTCATCCTCTACTCCGGGCCCATCCTGGCCCGGCGGCCGGGCGAGGCCATCGTCTTCGACGTCAAATGCTCCTCCCGCCTCTCGGAAGCGGTCCGGCGGATGGGCGGGCGGCCGGTCATGTCCGCCACGGGCCACTCCCTCATCCGGGCGCGCCTGGTGGCCGAGAAGGCCCCCCTCGGCGGGGAGCTTTCGGGCCACATCTTCTTCGAGGACGGCTACCTGGGCTACGACGACGCCATCTACTCCGCCGCCCGGCTCCTCCACCTGCTGGGCACGGAGAAGCGCACCCTGGCCGAGCGGATGCGCGGGATTCCTCCCGCCCTCGCCACCCCCGAGATGCGGATCGACTGCACCGACGAGGAGAAGTTCCCCATCGTCGAGGAGATCAAGGCGCACTTCCGCACGAAATACGAGACCATCGAGGTGGACGGGGCGCGCGTCAACTTCCCCAAGGGCTGGGGCCTGGTGCGGGCCTCCAACACCCAGCCCGTCCTCGTCCTGCGCTTCGAGGCCGCGGACGAGGCCTCGCTCAAGGCCTACCAGAAGGAAGTCTTCGACCGCCTCAGGCAGTTCCCTTCCGTCAAGCTCCCGAATGCGTAGCGTCCGGCGGGTCTTCTGAGATGGCGCGCGTGGACCCGAAGCTGTGGGCGGTCATCATGGCCGGGGGGAGCGGGACCCGCTTCTGGCCCGTGAGCCGCGCGCGCCGCCCCAAGCAGTTCCTCCCGCCGGGCGGGGGGAGCCCCTCCGCCCCCAAGGGCCGGCAGGCGCAGGGCTCGCTGCTCGCCCTGACCGTGGAGCGCCTGAAAGGCCTCGTCCCGCCCGAGCGGACCCTCATCGCCGGCTCCGCCGCCCACCGGCGCCTCATCCGCGAGGCCCTGCCGGACGTGCCGCCGAGCCGGATCATCCTGGAGCCCGAGGGGAGGAACACCGCCCCCTGCCTGGGGCTGGCAGCCCACCTCATCGACGGCTGGGAGCCCGGCTCCATCATGGCCGCCTTCCCGGCCGACCACCACATCGGCCGGCCCGCCGCCCTGCGGCGGCTAGTGCGTGCCGGCGCCTCGTTGGCGGGCCTGCGGGACGCCATCGTGACCCTGGGCGTCCCGCCCCAGTGGCCCGAGACAGGCTACGGCTACATCGAGGCCGGCCGGAAGTTCCGGATCCCCGGCGGTGGAGAGGCCTGCGCCGTGCAGCGCTTCATCGAGAAGCCCCCGCTCGCCCAGGCGAGGCGCTTCCTCGCCTCGGGCGGCTACTACTGGAACGCCGGGATCTTCGTCTGCCGCCCCGAGCGCCTCACCGGGGAGATCGACCGCCGCATCCCCGAGACGGGGAAGCTCCTGCGCCGCGCGGCCACCGCCCTGCGCCAGCGCCAGCAGGCCGCATTCGCGCGCGCCTTCCGCGCCTGCCAGCCGATCAGCGTCGACTACGCCGTCATGGAGCACGCGAACGGAGTGGTCGTGCTCCCGGCCGAGATGGGGTGGAGCGACCTCGGCAGCTGGACCGTGCTCCGGCGCCTCCTCCCCCAGGACGAATCGGGCAACTTGTGGCTGGTCCCGCGGAACACCCGGCCGGTGTCGCTCGACTCCCGCAACCTCATCGTCCGCTCCTCCAAGCCGCTCGTCGCGGCGCTGGGGGTGGAGAACCTGGTGCTGATCGAGACCGAGGACGCCCTCCTCCTCTGCGGTGGGAACCGGGACCAGTCGGTGGGCGATCTCGTCAAGAAGCTCCTCGCGGAAGGGTACGCCCGCTTCCTGTAACCTGGAGGCCCCATGGAAGCGCAGGTCACTTGGGTTCAGGCCATCACGCTGGGCGTGCTCCAGGGGCTCACCGAGTTCCTCCCCGTCAGCAGCTCGGCTCACCTCGTGATGGGACAGGCGTTCCTCGGTCTCCAGGAGCCCATGCTCCTCTTCGACATCCTCCTGCACATCGGCACCCTGGCGGCGGTCGTCCTGGTGTTCGGCAAGGACCTCTGGCGCATCACCCGGGCGTGGCTCCTGTCCCTGGCCGGCCGGGCCGCGGGCGAGGACCGCGCCTCGGCGCGGACGGCCTGGTTCATCCTCCTGGGGACGGTGCCCGCCGGCGTGGTGGGGATGCTCTTCAAGCACGCCATCGAGCGGACCTTCGCCGCCCCCCGGCTCGCGGCCGCCAACCTTCTCATCACGGGCTGCCTGCTCTTCCTGAGCGGCGGGCAGATGAAGGGCACCCGCAAGGAAGCCCAGCTGACCTGGCGCGACGCCTTGTGGATCGGCGCCTTCCAGGCGGTGGCCATCCTGCCCGGCATCTCCCGCTCGGGCGCAACCATCGCGGCCGCGCTCTGGGCCGGCCTCGACCGCGAGCTGGCCGCCCGGTTCAGCTTCCTGCTCTCCGTCCCGGCCATCCTCGGCGCCTTCGTCCTCCAGGCCAAGGACCTGGGGGCCACCCCGCCGGGCGCCTGGGCGCCCATGACGGTGGGAACCCTGACCTCGGCCGTGGTGGGCACGCTGACGCTGGTGTGGCTCATTCAGGTGGTGCGGCGGGGGAACATCCAGTGGTTCGCCTACTACTGCTGGGCGGCGGGCCTCCTTGGCCTCCTCCTGATGTAGCTTTCCGCCCCGTCAAAACGAAGAGAAGAGGGGGCGCTCCCGCGCGCGGGAGCGCCCCCTCTTCTCTTCCGCAGTTCCCGCCTAGTGCAGGGGCGAGAACGAGGCCGGCGCCCAGATCTCCGAGTTCTGGGACATCAGGAACGGCCGGGAGCCCGGGGGCCAGTTGGGCAGCTTGTGGGAGGCGTTGCGGATCTCGTCGCGGTGGTTCAGGTCCTTGTAGGGCCAGACGTGGATGAACTCGTTGAGGGGCCCCATGTCCGTGGTGAAGCAGGCGGCGAGCGGGGAGAGCGCCTCGCGGGCGGGCAGGTGCTGGGTCCAGCGGCTGATCACCTCGCCCATCTTGCCCGGGATCACCGTGTAGGTCCGGAACTCATAGACGCCGCCCAGGGAGCCCGAGCGCGGCTGCGGCCGGAAGGGGGGGCAGGTCGCGATCTTGGAGGCCTGCTTCAGCATGATGGACTCGTTCCCCTTGGGGGGCCACCAGGGCTGCTTCATGGTCTCGGCCCGCACCTTGGCGCGGTGCTCGGCGCTCTCGTACTCCCAGATGTGCATGACGCGGTTGAGGTCCCCGATCTCCGAGTGGAAGAAGCCCACCAGCTTGGACACCTTCATCCGGTTCTCGGCGACCGCGCCGAAGTTCTTCTCGAACTCGGCCACCCCGCCCACCGTGAGGGCGTAAATCCGTATCTCGTAGATCATCCGGAGGCCCCTCCTCGCGAGAAATGTGACGGGAAACGTGGGGCCAGTGTAGGCCGGGAAGGGAAAACCGGCAAGGCGGGATCACTCCCCCAGGTAGGCCTCCCGGACGGCCGGGGAGCGTCGAAGCTCCTCCGGGGGGCCATCCATCACGATCCGCCCCGTCTCCATGACGTAGGCCCAGTCGGCGAAGCCCAGGGCCAGGTGGGCATTCTGCTCGACCAGGAAGATCCCCGTCCCCTGCGCGCGGACGCGCCCCAGGGCGCCGAAGATGGCCTCCACCACCAGGGGGGCGAGGCCGAGCGAGGGCTCGTCCAGCAAGAGGAGGCGCGGCCGGGCCATGAGCGCCCTCCCGATGGCCAGCATCTGCTGCTCCCCCCCGGAGAGGGTACCCCCCCGCTGGCGCCGCCGCTCGTGGAGGACGGGAAAGAGGGAGTACACCTGGTCCAGGTCCCGCTCCACCTCCCCGGCGTCCCGGCGGAGGAAGGCCCCCATCTCGAGGTTCTCCAGCACCGTCAGCAGCGGGAAGATGCGGCGCCCCTCGGGCGCCTGGCTGATCCCCAGGCGCACAATCTGATCCGGCGGAAGCCCGTGGACCGGCCGGCCCTCGAAGCGGATGGCCCCGCGCGCGATGGCGTTCACCCCGCTCACCGCCATGAGGGTGGTGGACTTGCCCGCCCCGTTGCTCCCGATCA
>Ga0156328_1067_pt1 | contig 26946 bp, 21 predicted proteins | sample RifCSPlowO2_12_FD_107976 | JGI IMG/M metagenome (GOLD analysis project Ga0156328, IMG submission 107976) | Candidatus Tectomicrobia bacterium RIFCSPLOWO2_12_FULL_69_37 | reverse complement strand
CCGCACGAAGGCCCCGCCCTTGCCGGGCTTCACGTGCTGGAACTCCACGATGGTGTAGGGCTCCCCCTCCAGCTCCACCTTGAGCCCGTTTCGGAACTCGCTCGTCGAAGGCATGCCTCTTTCGAACCTCCCTGATACCGCCGGCTACAGGATCACCAGCTCCTTGGAAATGAGCTTGGTCAGGACTTCCTTCCCCTTCCCGGTGACGAGGACCATGTCCTCGATGCGCACCCCGCCCCAGCCCGGGAGGTAGATGCCCGGCTCGACCGTCACCACCATCCCCGGCTCGAGGATATCACGCGAGCCCGGGGCCACGCGGGGGCCCTCGTGGATCTCGAGCCCCACGCCGTGGCCCGTCCCGTGCCCGAAGGCCTTGGCGTAGCCGGCCTTCTCGATGATCCGGCGCGCCGCCGCGTCCACTTCCGCCGCCGGGACGCCCGGGGCCACCGCCTCGACGGCCGCCATCTGCGCCTCCAGGACGATGCGGTAGATCTCCCTCCACTTCCGCGAGGGCTTCCCGAGGGAGACCACCCGGGTGGTGTCGGCGTGGTAGCCCTCCACGACCGCGCCGTAGTCGATCGTGATCAGGTCCCCGCGCCGCACCTTCCGGTCCGAGGCCACCCCGTGGGGGAGCGCCGAGCGCGGCCCCGAGGCCACGATGGTCGTGAAGGAAGGCCCCGACGCCCCGAGGTCCCGCATGGCGGCCTCGAGCGCCAGCGCGATCTCCCGCTCCCGAACGCCGGGCCGGACGGCGCGCAGCGCCTGGGCCAGCGCCCGCCCGTTCAGCTTCGCTCCCCGCCGCAGGAGGCGGACCTCGGGCGCCTCCTTCCGCTGGCGGAGCTCCTCGATCAGGGGGGAGGCCGGGGAAAGCTTCAATCCCCTGGCGAGCTTCCGCAAGCGCCGGAAATCCCCGTAGGAGAGGTGGTTCTCCTCGAAGGCCAGCCGCTTCAGCCGCAGCCGCCTGGCCTCCTCGCTCAGGCCCGCCAGGGCGCCGCGGTGCTCGCCGTAGCGGAAGGGGCGCCCCACCTCCCGCGCCGCCTGGGCCCGGTAGCGGAAGTCGGTGATGAAGACCGCCGACCCCGGCGTCACCAGGCAGGCCCCGGCCGAGCCCGTGAAGCCCGTCAGATAGCGGACGTTGCGGAGGTCGAGGACGGCCAGGGCCGGGATGCCCTTCTTCCGCATCGCCCGGCGCAGGCGCGCCAGCCGGTCCCTCACGCGCGCGTCTCCGGGGGGAAGCCCGCGCCCTTCACGTGGCGGTCGATGGCCGCCCGGAGCGCCAGGGCGTAGCCCTGGAGCCCCAGGCCGATGATGGACCCGGCGGCCACCGGGCCGATCATGGAGCGGTGCCGGAAGTCCTCCCGGCTGAGGACGTTCGTGACGTGCACCTCGTAGACGGGAAGGCCCGTGCCCGCGACCGCGTCCCGGAGCGCCACGCTGGTGTGGGTGTAGCCCCCGGGGTTGAAGATGCAGGCCACGCACTTGCCCTCCGGGGCCCGGCCCGCCTCGGGGGGCTTCAGCCCCGCCGCCCGCTGGAGGGCGTCCACCAACTCCCCCTCGACGTTGGACTGGAGGCAATCGAGGTCCACCCCCTCCGCCTTCGCCTGGGCGCGGAGGGCCTCCTCCAGGCCGGCCAGGGAGGTCCGCCCGTATTTTTCCGGCTCGCGCATGCCGAGGAGGTTCAGGTTGGGCCCGTTCAGGAGCAGGATTCGCACGTCGCACCATCCAATAGGGGACTGGCCGCTCGCCCAAAACCGGCGGGATGGTAGGGCAGCCCCGGGGGGCCGTCAACGCGCCCGGAAGGCGGTCAGCTCTTCACCGCCCGGCCGGCCAGGGCGGGCCGCCAATCCCGGGAGGAGAGCTCGCAGCCGTAGCGGACCTTCCCGATCCGCTCCAGGAGGACGAAGCGGGGCTTCCCCCTCAGCCTCTTCTTGTCGCTCCCGACCGCCCCCGCGAGCTGGGGCTGGGCGGGCGGGCGGCGCAGGGAGGTGGGCAGCCCGAAGCCCCCGAGCAGGGCGGTCAGCCGCTCGACATCTTCTTTCGCGCACAGGCCCTCCTCGCGCGAGAGGCGCGCCGCCGCCGCCATGCCGATGGCCACGGCTTCCCCGTGCAGCAGCCGCCGGGAGTAGCCGGCGAGGGTCTCGATGGCGTGGCCGAGGGTGTGGCCGAAGTTGAGGGCCATGCGGGGGCCTGATTCCCGCTCGTCCCTCTCCACGATGCGCGCCTTGAGGCGGCAGTTCTCGGCCACCACCCGCTCGAGCGCCCCCTTGTCCCGGGCCTGGATGCGGGCGGCGTTGCGCTCCAGGTAGGCGAACAGCCCCGCGTCCGCGATGACGGCGTGCTTCACCACCTCGGCCATGCCCGAGCGGAACTCCCGCGCGGGGAGAGTGTCCAGGCTCGCAATGTCGCTCAGGACGGCGGCCGGCTGGTAGAAAGCGCCGATCAGGTTCTTGCCCAGGCGGTGGTCGACGCCCGTCTTGCCGCCCACCGAGCTGTCCACCTGGGCCAGGAGGGAGGTGGGCGCCTGGATGCAGGGGATCCCGCGCAGGAAGGCGGCGGCGGCGAAGCCCCCCAGGTCGCCGATCACCCCGCCCCCCAGGGCCACTAGGCCGCAGCCGCGGTCGAGCTGGAGGGCGGCCAGCCGATCGAAGATCCGGGAGAGCTGGGCGAGCGACTTGCTGCGCTCCCCCGCGGGAACGGCCAGGATCTCCGCCCGGATTCCGCTCTTCCGGAGAGAGGCGAGGGCCAGCGGCCCGTAGCGCCGCGCCACGTTGCGGTCGCTCACCACCAGGGCCCGCCCGCCCGGGAAACAGGCGCGGGCGGTCTCCCCCAGGCGGCGCAGCGCGGAGGCGCCGATCCAGATGGTATAGCTCCGCTCGCCGAAGGCCACCCGGACCATCCTCACTCCTCATCCTCCTCCATCGCCCGGTAGGCCAGGCCCGCCGCCACGGCGGCGACGGGCCCGAGGGCTTCCACGTATTGCGGGTCGAACGTCTCCGGGGCCACCTGGACGTTGCGGAAGGGCTGGAGGATCTTGGCGGGGATGTCCAGCGAGGTGGCCAGGAAGGCCGGCAGGCCCTCGAGGTGGACCCCGCCGCCGCACAGCACCAGGCGGGTGATGCGCTCTCCGGGGAGCATCTCCCCCAGGAGTTGGAAGGTCCGCCCCAGCTCCAGCCCCAGGCGCTCCGCCTCCCCGCGCACCGCCTCGGCCGCCGCGCGCGGGCTCGAGACCGGCTTCGTCCCGAGCTTCATGGCCTCGGCGTCGGAGGGGCTCACCTTGAGGCTCTTCGCCAGGGCCGCCGTCACCGCCGCCCCGCCGTAAGGGATGACCCGGGTCAGCAGGGTGCGCCCGCTCCGCAGGAGGTGGACGAGGGTCTGGCTGGCCCCCACGTCCACGAGGGCGATGGACTCGCCCGCCTCGCCGATCCCCGCGAGCTCCACCGCGCCCTCCAGGGCGAGGAGGGCGACGTCCACGATCTTCGGCTCGTACTCGATGTGGCGGAAGAGCTCCACCAGCTCGGCCAGGGGCTTCCGCCGCACGGCCACGAGGAGGAACTCCTCCATCCTCTTTCCCTCGGCCTCCACCCGCCCCATCCGGCTGTGGGAGAGGCGGGCCTCCTCGACCGGGAAGGGGAGAATCTGCGCGGCCTCCGCCTCGATGGCCTCCTCCACCGGCAGGGCGGCGTCGGAGGGGATGCGCACCGGGCGCACCACGGCGGCCGAGCCGGAGAGGGCGACCACCACTTCGCGCTCTTTCGCCTTCTCGGCAGCGACCAGCTCCTCGAAGGCCCGCATCACCTCCTCGGGGTCGCGGATCAAGCCCTCGGCCACCGCGCCGGGGGCCATCGAGGCCATGCCCAGGCGCTTGAGCGCAAGTTTCTTCTTCTTGTGCTCGAACTGGACCAGCTTGACGGCGTAGCTGCCGATGTCCACCGCGAGGGGGAAACGCGATTTGCCGAACACGGCGCTCCTTCCGGGGCGAGGGAAACCCTAGGGAAGGTGGATCGGAACCCAGATGAAGGTCAAGGCCAGCAAAACCAGGCACCCGTAGCCGACCCGCCTCCTCCCGGCGGAAAGCGGCTCCCACTCATCCAGCAGCGGCGGGTGGCCCCGGCTCAGCACCAGCACGATCGACCCCCACAGGAGCCAGCCCTCCCACCAGTAGGCCATGGCCAGCAGGCCGAAGCCCACCCCGAACGTGATCGGCCGGTGCCAGCGGCCGAAGAGGGTGTAGACGATGTGGCCCCCGTCGAGCTGCCCCGCCGGGATCAGGTTGAGGGCGGTGACCAGGAAGCCGCACCAGCCCGCGAAAGCGATGGGGTGGAGTACCACGTCGCTCCCCTCCCCCAGCGGGCCCAGGACGAGCCGGGCCGCGAGGTCGAAGAGCCAGGGCGTCCCCAGCCCGAGGCCGGACGCCGAGCCCCCCCCTCCCCCCGAGACGACCCGCGAGAGCGAGAGGCCGATCAAGACGGCCGGGAGGGCCACCACCATGCCCGCCAAGGGACCCGCCGCCGCCACCTCCAGGAGGGCGTTCCGGTTGAGGATCCGCCCCCGGATGCGGATGACGGCGCCGAACGTCCCGAAGAGGGTCGGGGCTGGGAGGAAATAGGGGAGCGAGGCGTCTACCCCCCACCGCCGGCTGGCGAGGTAGTGGCCGCACTCGTGGGCGCCCAGGATCAGGAGCAGGGTCGCGGCGAAGGGAATGCCCCGGGCGAGCAGCCAGGGATGGGCGAGGACGGCCTGCGGGAGAACTCCGCGCTGGAAGGCCCCGGCGAGCAGGGTGGTGAGCACCGTCGCCAGCAACAGGAGGGCGGGGAGCGCCCAGCGCCTCGCCGCCCGCATGGGAGAGCGGGCCGGCCCCCCCTCGGGCGCGAAGTCGCGGGGGTCGAAGCCCGGCCTCCAGGAAGCCGGGGGCCACTCCAGGGGACCCGGCTGGGAGGGAGGGAGAGGGGTGGTCACGCGCGCATCCTCGGGCGGCAGTTCCACTGAGACTACCGCTCCCCCCTCCCCCGGCGCAAATCGGCCGCGGGAAGGGTCCCGGCGGGCATCCTTGACACCCTCCCCCTCAGTTCCTACCCTGACTGGGGAGGCAGTACCGTCCAGTTCCTCTTTCCCGCAAGACCTTTTCCAATTTCACGATGAGACGACTCGTCCACGCCGGAACCGCCTTTCTCATGACCGCCTGGATCCTGGGAGGCGCGATCTGCTCCCATGCGGCCAGCGCTTCGTCCTTTGTCTTCGCCCAGGCTCCCCGGGGCGAGAAATGGATTGCGCCCGCGCCCTCCCGGCCCGACCGCCCGCGCGAGGAGCTCCTCAACCTGGCGAGCCAGGAGCCCCAAGGCGTCCGGGCCGAGGCGGCCCTCTTCGACCTGGCCCGCATCGCCTACGCCGACGGGCGATACGCCGAGGCCGCCGGGCACTTGAAGGCCCTCCAGAGCCGATTCCCTCTCTCCTCCCTCTATTCGGACAGCGAATTCTGGCTCGGCCTCTCCCTCCAGGCCGCCGGGGACGCGGAGCACGCCTGGCTCCCCCTGCGCGGAAGCCTGAGCCGGGAGCGGCACCCTCTGCGGCGCGGCTTCCTGCTGGCCGCCCTGGGCGAGGTCTATGAAGCGCGGAACGACCTCTTCGCCGCCCTCCTCTCCTACGCCGAGGCGCTGAGCACGGGCGAGGCGATCCCCCTCCAGGAGCGCCTCCAGGCCCGGCTGCGGTTCCTGGCCGAGGGGAAGGTGGCCCAGCATCAGCTCGTCTCCGCGACCGAGAAGTTCCGGAAGGCCCCGACCGGGCCCATCCTCCGGCTGGCCCTTGCCCGGCAGGCGGCTTCGGACGGCAGGCCCCAGGCCGCCCTGGCCGCCATCCGCCGCTTCCTCGAGGACTACCCCGACCACCCCGAGCGCGAGGCCGCCGCGGCGCTGGAGAAGGGCCTGCACGATCAGCTCGCCGTGAACCAAGGGCGGGTGGGGGTGCTCCTGCCCCTCTCGGGGCCCGCCGCCGCCGCGGGCGAGCGCGTCTACCAGGGCATCCAGCTGGCCCTCCGCCACGTGCTCGAGGAGCACCCCAAGCTCCAGATCCAGATCGCCGTCCGGGACACCCGGGGCTCGGCCGGCTCGCCGGGCGACGCGGTCGAGAAGACCGAGGAGCTCATCCAGCAGGAGAAGGTGGTGGCTCTCATCGGCCCCTTCTTGAGCTCGGCGGCGGAGGCGGCGGGCGCGGCGGCGGGCAAGCTCGAGACGCCCCTGCTGACTCCTTTCGCCATCCGCACCCGGATGACGGAGCGGGGCCCCTGGTTCTTCCGGAACACCCTCACCAACAAGCTGCAAAGCGCGGGGATCGCGGCCTACGCCGTCCGCGTGCTCGGCCTTCGCCAGTTCGCCGTGCTCTACCCAGACGACACCGACGGCCGCGAGCTGGCCCGTTTCTTCGCCGAGAGCGTCCACCGGCTGGGCGGGCAGATCGCCAAGTCCATCCCCTTCCCCCATGACGCGAACGACTTCGGCCCCCAGATGCGGGCGCTGGGCGGGCTCGACGACACCCAGCTCGCCCGCCAGCGGCGCGCCCTGGGCCTCAAGCCCGGCGAGCCCTTCCGCCTGACTCTCACCTTCGAGGCCCTCTTCGTCCCCGCCTACCACGACAAGGCGGTGCTCATCGCTCCGCAGATCCCCTTCTACAACATGCACGGCATCCGCCTCCTGGGGGGTCACGGCTGGGACAGCGAAGAGCTGCTCCGCTTCGGCGAGCGCTACGTCGAGAGGGCGATCTTCGTGGACGGCTTCTTCGCCGACTCCGAGGAGCCCCGGGTCGCCCGGTTCGCCAAGGAGTACCTCCAGCTCTTCGGCCGCAAGCCGGACATCTTCTCGGCCCTGGGCTACGACGCGGCGAAGATCGTCTTCGACGGGTTCGTCCGGGGCGCCAGGACCCGCCGCGAGATGCGGAGCTACTTGGCCGGCCTGCGCGGCTTCGAGGGAATCATGGGCCTGACGGACATGGGGCCGGACGGGGACGCCCTGCGGCAGCTCTTCGTCCTCACCGTCAAGCGGAAGAAGATCGTGCACCTGCAGATGATCACGCCCCACCGGGAAGGGCTGGGCGGAACCCCCGCGCCGGCGCCGCCCGCCGCCGGGCCCCAATCCTCCCTCCCCTAGCCTCCCTCCCGCCGGGAGGAAGCATCACCGGCCCCTGTCCCCGCGGAACGGATCGAAGGACGGTCCCTGGGAGCCCGCCCGCGCCGGAAGGCCGAGCCCGCCGCCCGGCTGGGAGAGGGAGGGATTTCCCCCCTCGCGGGGAGCCCCCTCCCCGCCCTCAGGCTCCTCCGGCGCCAGGGCCTTGAACTCGTCCGGCCGCGCCTCCCGGGGAGAGAAGTCGGGCTCGGTCCCCTTGAGGTACGCCTGCCACACTCCCCCCGGCTCCCCTTGCTCGAGGCGGGCGCCCGTCTTGGGGTCCACGTAAACCATCGAGACCTTCGGGGGCCGCTGAAAGTCCACGGAGGGAAGCCCGTCGTGGAGGGCGGCGACCACGTCCATCCAGATAGGGAGCGCCGCGCGTCCGCCGGTCTCGTCGCGGCCCAGGGTGGCCTTGTCGTCCATCCCCACCCAGACCCCAACGGCGAACAGGGGGGAGACCCCGACGAACCAGGCGTCCTGATAGTCGTTCGTCGTGCCCGTCTTGCCCGCCAGGGGCCGCTTGAGTTCCCGGCCGGCGCGGGCGGCCGTCCCCGACTCAACCACGCGCCTGAGGAGGTCCAGCATCACGTAGGCCTCTTCCGGGGGGACCGCCCGGCTCACCGAGGGCGAGGCTCCCCAGACCGCGCGGCCGCCGGCGTCCTCCACGCGCTGGAGGATGTGGGGCTCCACCCGCACCCCCCCGTTGGCCAGGGTGCCGTAGGCGGAGGTCAGGTCCAGCAGGGTCACTCCGCTTGAGCCCAGGGCGAGAGAGAGGTTGGGTTTCAGGGGCGAGCGGATGCCCAGCTCGCGGGCGCGCCGGATGATCTTCCGCACCCCCACCGCGCTCGCCAGCTTCACCGTGACCACGTTGCGCGAGTGGGTGATGGCTTCGAGCAGGGTGGTGGGGCCGAAGAACCTTTCCTCGAAGTTGGTGGGCTTCCACTCCCCCGCGGGGCCTCCCGAGGGGAAGATCACGGGCGCGTCGAGGATGACGTCCGAGGGCGTCCATCCCTCGCGCAGGGAGGTGAGATACGTGAACGGCTTGAAGGCGGAGCCGGGAGGGCGCACGGCCTGGACCGCCCGGTTGAAGCGGCTGCGCTCGAAGTCGTAGCCGCCCGCCATCGCCCGGATGGCCCCCGTCCGGGGCTCCAGCACCACCACGGCGCCCTGCACCTGGGGCTCCTGGACGAGCCTCACCCGGGCGGGGCCCGCGGCCTCGGCCTTGCCGTTCGCCTGGAGCCGCTCGACGAGGATCACGTCTCCGGGGCGGAACGCCCCCTGCAAGCTCGCGAGCTTCTCTCCGGTCCCGTTCCGGCTGGGATCGAGCGGGCGCGCCCACTCGGCGTCCTCAAGAAGGAGATAGCCCGGGCCGCCCTGAAGCTTGAGGTCCGCCCGCCGCGGGGAGACCTTCTCCACCACCGCGGGCTCCCACTGGCCCGCGCGCAGCTCCGGCCACTCCTCCCGCTGGGCGACGAAGATGGAGACGAACTTCCATATCCGCTCCTCGCTCCAGCGGAGGCCCACCCGCCCGATGGGCCCCCGGTAGCCGCGCCGCCGGTCCACCTCCCGAAGCCCCCGGCGCAGGGCCAGCGTCGCCTCGTGCTGGATGTCCGAGTTGATCGTGGTGTGGATGTGGAGTCCGTCCCGGTAGAGGCGCTGGGAGCCGAACTGACGCTCCACCTGGCGCCGCGCCTGCTCGACGGGGTACTCGGCCTCCCCCCCGCTGGGGGGCGCCTTAGCGAGGAAAACGGGGGCGCGCGAGGCCAGGTCGCGCTCCATGGCTGGGATGTATCCCTCGTCGTACATCCGCCGCAGCACGTGGGTGCGGCGCCGCCTCGCGCGATCGAGGGAGCGGAAGGGGCTGTAGGCCGAGGGAGCCCGGGGGAGCCCGGCGAGGAGGGCCGCCTCCGGCAGGGAGAGGGCCTTCGCCCCCTTGCCAAAGTAGACGCGCGCCGCGGCCTCGATGCCGTAGGCGCCGTGCCCGTAGTAGATCTGGTTCAGGTAGAGGTTGAGGATCTCCCGCTTGTTGAAGCGGCCCTCGATGCGGATGGCCAGCACCGCCTCGCGGAGCTTGCGGTCCAGGCTGCGCTCGGGCGTGAGGAAGAGGGTCTTGGCGAGCTGCTGGGTGATGGTGCTGCCGCCCTGGACGATCTCCCCGCCGGAGAGGTTCCGCAGGGCGGCCCGGGCGATGCCGATGACGTCGATGCCGGGGTGATCCTCGAAGCGGGAATCCTCGGTGGCGAGGGTGGCCTGGATGACGGTCTGGGGAATCTCTTCCAGCGGGAGGAGGAAGCGCCTCTCCACGAAAAACTCGCGCACCAGCCCGCCGTGCTGATCGAACACCCGGGTGACGAGGCTGGGCCGGTAGGTCCGCAGGAGCTCCACGTCGGGAAGCTCCCGGGCCACCTTCCGGTAGTAGGCGATTCCTCCCGCGGCGCCCGCGACCAGCCCGATCGCCGCCCCCAGCAGGGCGAAGACCAGCACGCCCCGCATCAGCCGGGGGAGCAAGCGCCTCTTTCTCCTCGGAGGGGCAGGGTGAGGGGGCGCCGTTTCTTCGTGCCGCTCTCTCTTCGGAGGGGGGGAGCGGAGAGACTGTCCACCGTCCGCCGCGAGGGCCGGGCCCGGAAGCGAGGGGCGCCGCCCGGAGGAGAGCGAATTGAGGCGGTGCGGGCGACGGGACATCGGTGGAACCTCTCCCCGGGCGGAGGAGCGGTGCGCGGGCGGCGGGGCTAGACCTGCACTGCCCCGCACGAAATGGTGAACGCCTGGCCGGTGATGCCCCGCGCGTCTTCACCGGCCAGGTAGACGGCCATCGCCGCCACCTCGGAGGGGTCGAGGAAGCGCTTCATCGGGATTTCCTCCCGGAACCGGCGGAGCGTCTCCTCCTCGCCGCGGCCGTCCCCGAAGCGGGCGAAGTCCCGCCTATTGTCGGAGATCATGCGGGTTTCCACAAAGCCCGGGCAGATGGCGTTCACGGTCACCCCCCGGGCGGCCACCTCGAGCGCGGCCGAGCGCACCAGCCCGATCACCCCGTGCTTGGCGGCGTGATACGCGCTCCGGTTGGCCCCCCCGATCTTGCCGGAGACCGAGCTCATCGCGATCACCCGCCCCCAGCCGCGCGCGGCCATGGCCGGGAGCACGGCCCGGACCGCCCGGAACACCCCGGTGAGGTTGACCCGGAGCACCTCGTCCCACAAGGCCTCGGTCGTCTCCTCCACCGAGGCGTGGCGCAGGAGCCCGGCGTTCGCCACGAGGACGTCCACCCCGCCCCAGGCGCGCACCACTTCCTCCACCACGCTCTCGACCTCTCCCGGCGCGCCCACGTCGCAGGGGAGCGCGAGGCTCTTGCGGCCCCGGCTCCCGACCTCCTCCTTCACCGCCTCGATCTCGGAGCGGGTGCGGGCGGCGACGGCCACATCCGCCCCCTCGGCGGCAAAGGCGAGCGCGACGGCCCGGCCGATGCCCCGGCCCCCGCCCGTCACCAGCGCCCGCCTCCCCTCAAGCCGCATCCGGACGCCTCTCTGCCGCGGCGGCCTCCGGCTCGCCGAAGAACGCCTCGACGGCCCGGACGACCTCCTCCAGGGATTCGAGCTGGTTCACCCGCTCCCGGAAGGCCGCCCCGCCCCGCATCCCCCGGGTGTAGGCGGCCAGGTGCTTCCGCGCGTGGAGGACGCCCATCCGCTCCCCCAGCTCGTCCCGCAGGCCGCGCAGGTGCGCGAGAGCCACCGCGCGGCGCTCCGCCGGGGAGGGCGGCGGGGGAAGCTCCCCCGTCCGGAACCAATGGATGAGGCGGGAGAATATCCACGGGTTGCCGATGGCCCCCCGCCCGATCATCAGGCCATCCACTCCGGTGCGCTCGATCATCCGCATGGCGTCCCCCGGCGCGAGGATACTCCCGTTCCCCAGGACGGGTATGGAGACGGCGCGCTTGACCCGGGCGATGGCCTCGAAGTCCACCGCCCCGCCGAACATGGCTTGGCGCGTCCGCCCGTGGACGGTGATGGCCGCGGCGCCCGCCTCCTCCACTGCCTTGGCGAAGTGCTCGGCCTGCCGGGTGCCGATGGTGTCCCAGCCCGTGCGCATCTTGACGGTGACGGGCTTCCGCACCGAGCGGACCATGGCCGACACGATCTCGCCCGCACGATCCGGGTCGCAGAGGAGGGCGGAGCCCGCCTCGGTCTTGGTGATCTTCTTGACCGGGCAGCCGCAGTTCAGGTCGATGACGTCGGCCCCCCTCTCTTCCACGATGGCGGCCGCCTCGCCCATCATCGCGGGGTCCGCCCCGAAGAGCTGGACCGAGACGGGCCGCTCGCCCGCCTCGATCCGCATGAGGGCGAAGGTCTTCGGGTGGCACCGCACGAGGGCCTGGCTGCTCACCATCTCGGTGGCCACCATCCCCGCCCCCCGCGCCGAGACCAGCCGGCGGAAGGACAGGTTCGTGTAGCCCGCCATGGGAGCCATCACGAGGCGGCTCTTGAGGCGGAGCTCCCCGATCACCAGGGGCTCCAGGAAGCCCGGGGGGGGAGGCGGCACCTCCGCCAGCGCCTCTTCGATCTCGGGGGGACCCGCTTCTTCCGGCCGCATGGCTTTCCTATCCTCTTCTTCGGCCCTTCTTCCGGGCCACGGACACACCGCCCGGGCTGTCCAGCTCCCAGGCGGGGTCGGCGTCGAGCGCCAGGTAATCCGGCGCTTCGCCCCCGCTCACCAGGGCGAAGGCGCCCGCGCAGGCGATCATGGCCGCATTATCCGTGCAATAGCGCCGGGCGGGAAGATGGAGCGCCCAGCCCGAGGCCTGGGCCCGCCGGGCCAGGCTGTCCCGGAGGTGGCTGTTCGAGGCCACCCCCCCGCTCACCGAGACCGCCCGGAGCCGCTGGGCCCGGGCCGCCCGGTCTGCCTTTTCCACCAGCACCTCGACCGCCGCCTCCTGGAATCCCGCCGCGAGCGCCCTGGCCTCCCCTGCATCCATCCCGCCCGGCCGGGCCCAGGGAGCGAGGGAGGGGTCGTCGCGATAGAGGCCGCGTTCCCGCAAATAGCTTAACACGGCTGTTTTCAGCCCGCTAAAGCTGAAGTTGTAAGGTTTACCCTCAAGATAGGGACGAGGCAGAGAGACGGGCTCCTCGCCCGGGCGGACCGAGGCGCGGAAAGCGGCGTGCAGCTCGTCCACCCGCGGGCCGCCCGGGTAGCCCAGCCCCATGGAGGCGGCCACCTTGTCGTAGGCCTCTCCCACCGCGTCGTCCAGGGTCCCGCCGAGATGGACCTCCCGCCCCGGCCCCTCGACCCGGTAGAAGTCGGTATGCCCGCCCGAAACCACGAGGGCCAAGTGCGGGAAGGGAGGAGGCCCGCCCGCCGCGCCCGATGTCTCCTCCGGCCCGGAGCCGCCGAGGAAGAGGGAATAGATGTGACCGGCCAGGTGGTGGACCCCGACCAGGGGGATGCCCCGGCTCCAGGCGATGGCCTTTGCGGCGGAGAGCCCCACCAGCAGGGCGATGACGAGCCCCGGCCCCCGCGTCACGGCCACCGCTCCGATGTCCCCCAGGGAGACCCCCGCGTCCTCCAGGGCGGCGCGGAGGACCGGCTCAATCATCTCCACGTGGCGCCGGGAGGCCAGCTCGGGCACCACCCCCCCGAAGCGGCCGTGCAGATCGTACTGGCTGGCTACCACGTCGGAGAGCACCCGGGGAGAAACCGGGGATTCACCTGGATTCTCAAACAAGAGCACCGAAGCCGCTGTTTCATCGCAGCTTGTCTCAATACCCAAAATGAGCCTTTGACCGCCGGTCATTCGGCCACCTCGCTCGGCGGGACCAGCCGGACACCCGAGATCCGAAGCCGGGAAACCGCCCGCCGCAGGGCGGCGATGGTCGCAGGACGGGGATGGCCGATGCCTACGGCTTTCCCCCATCTCCTCGCTTCTTCAAGGAGACGGTCGAGCTGGATGGCCACCGCCTCCTCCCCCCTCTCGTTGTCCAGGAACACCGACCGCCGGGCCGAGCGCACCCCGAGCCGCCTGGCCACCTTCCATCCCACCGAATGGGAGGAGGTGAGGCTGTCCACGAAGAACAGGCCCCTCGCCCGTATCTCTCCGAGGACTACTTCCATCGCCCCCTCCCGCTCGGTGAAGCGGGAACCCATGTGGTTGCTCACCCCGATGCTTCCCGGGACCGCGGCCAGGGCCTCGCTGAGCCTGCGGCGCCACTCGGCTTCCCCTTGCGAGAGGGAGAGCGCCCCCGGCCCGGGCCGGGCCCGATCGGCGGCCCGGGGCTCGAGCGGAAGGTGGAGGACGACCTCCCTCCCCCGCTCCGCCGCCGCCTGGGCCACCTCCCGGGAATGGGCGAGAAAGGGCAGGACCGCGAAACCGAGAGGGAGGTCCAGGGCGAGAAGCTCGCGGGCGGCCTCCAGGTCCTGCCCCATGTCATCGATCAGGATGGCCGCGCGGGGCTCCTTCTCTCCCCCCGCGCCCTCCCCCCCGGACGGACGCGCCCCCGCGGCCAGGCACACCGCCAGGACGGCGGCGAGAAAAGTTCGGCCCCCCGGGCTCCATTTCCCGGCGGGGCCGAACGGAACGGAAATCTTCGCACCCGGCAAATCAGAGGCCCCGGAGCGGCGCCGGCCTCATCCTTTCCTCTCCTTCGCCAGGATCTGCTTCTTCATGTAGTCCACGGCCGCATCCAGCTGATTGTCCTTCTCCTCTCCGCCCGGCATGCGGGAGGGACGGACGGGGGCGGCGGGAGAGGTCTTGCCCGCCTTATCCTGGGCGCCCTTCTTCTCCCCCTCGCTGGGCAGATGGCCCGGGAGATCCTTCTCGCGCAGGTGCTCGGCGCCCGGGGGGAGCGGGGTCTCGGACGGCACCTTGATGTCGGGCTCGATGCCCTCGCCCTGGATGAGGCGGCCCTTCGGCGTATAGTAGAGGGCTGTCGTCAGGCGCAGGCCGGAGCCATCCGAGAGGGGCACGATGGTCTGAACCGAGCCCTTCCCGAAGGTCTTCTCGCCCAGCACCGGCGCCCGCTTGAGGTCCTGGAGGGCCCCCGCCACGATCTCCGACGCGCTGGCGCTTCCCGCGTTGACGACCACGAGAAGCGGCATCTCGGCCCCGATCCCGCGCGCCGAAGAGGTGAAGCGCTGCTGCTGGCTCTCAAGCCTGCCCTTCGTGTAGACGATGAGCTTGCCCGGCTCCAGGAAGACGTCCGAAACCTCGACCGCCTGGGAGAGCAGCCCGCCCGGATTGTTGCGCAGGTCGAAGATCAGCCCGCGGGCCTTCTGGCCCATGAGCTGGCTGAGCGCGTCGCGCACCTCGGCGCCCGTCGTCCCCTGGAAGCTCCGCAGGCGGATGTAGCCGATCCGGTCGGGGAGCATCCGGCTGCGCACGCTCTTGATGCGGATGATCTCTCGCGCGATCGAGAAATCGAGGGGCTTCTCCACCCCCTTGCGGCGCACCGAGATCTTCACCGAGCTGCCGGGCTCCCCCCGCAGGCGCCGCACGGCGTCCTGGAGGTTCATGTCCTTGGTGCTCTCCCCTTCCACCGCGATGATCTGGTCCCCGGCCTTGATTCCGGCGCGGAAGGCGGGGGTGTCCTCGATGGGGGTGACCACGGTCAGCGCGTCGTCGCGGATGGTGATCTCGATCCCCAGCCCGCCGAACCGCCCCGTCGTCTCAACCTGCATCTCCTTGTAGAACTCGGGGGTCAGGTAGCTCGTGTGGGGGTCCAGGGTGCGGAGCATGCCGTTGATGGCGCCACGGACGAGCTTCTTCTGCTCGATGGGGTTGACGTAGTTCTCCTCGACGAGGCTGAGCACCTCGGTGAAGGTCCGCAGCTCCGAATAGGCGGACTCCTCCCGGGCGGCGGTGTTCCCCATGGGGCTCGCCGCCAGGCCGGCGGCCAGGACCAGCACGGCCAGCACCCACATCAGCCACCCACCCACCACGCCTTTCTTCGTCATGCCTGCTTCTCCTTGGGATGGAACCCGGCGGAGCTCCTTCCCTCAACGCCGCGGTGAGAGCCACCGCAGCGGATCCAGCGGAATGGCCCCCTTGCGAATCTCAAAGTACAACGCCGCGCCGCCCAGCGCCTCGGTCGTCCCGACCCGGGCGATGACCTTCTCGGCGTCCACCTTCTCTCCCCGGCCCACATACACGTCCCCCGCCCCGCCGTACACGGTGTACATCCCGCCCGCGTGGCGGAGCACCAGGAGGTGCCCATAGCCCCGCACCCAATCGGCGAAGACGATCTCGCCCAGGGCCACGGGCCGGATGGGCGCGCCCTCGGGGGCCTGGATACGGAGGCTCCGCGCCTCCCGCGTGACCCCTTCCGGGGGGAGCGGCACCCCCGTCACGGGCCATGGCAAGGTGCCCTCGGCCAGCGGCCCTCCGCGCCCCGCTCCCGGCACGTCCCTGACCGTGAGGAGGGAGGCGATGGAGTCCCGCAGGATGTCGCGGGAGCGCTCCATCTCCTCCAGCAGCCTCCGGCGCTTGCCCTTGTCCTTCTCCAGCTCGTCCAGCTGCGACGAGCGCCGGGTGTAGAGAACGGCGAGGCGCTTCTTGGCCTCCGACTGGCGGGCGAGAATGGCCGCCCGCTCATTCACTTCCTTCCGGACCTCCGCCTCCAGCTCCCCCAGGGTCAGCTCGCTCCGGCGGAAGCTCTCCATCAGCCGCGCGTCATGCCGGGAGAGGACCGCCGCCAGCGACCAGCGGTCCAGCATGTCCTCCACCGACCGCGACATGATGAGGAGCCGCAGCGTGCCCGCCGGGCCTCCCATGTACAGTTCCCGGAGGCGATCGACCAAGCGTGCCTTCAGGGCCTCCCGCTCTGTACGAATCGCGCGGACCCGGCCCTGGACCTCCTCCAGCCTGAACTCCGATCGTTGCAGCCGCTGCCCCAGGAGGCGGAGCCGCTCATCCTCGGCCGCCAGGTGCGCGGCTGCGGAGTCCAGCGTCTCCAAGATGGACTCCGCCCGGCGCCGCTGCTGGGCCTCGCGGTCGCGCTCCTGGGCCAGGAGTTGCTCCATGGCGCGGAGCCTCTCTTCCCGGCGGCGGATCTCCTGCTCCACCCGGGCGAGAGGCCCCGCATCGCCGCCCGGGGCGGCGGCCGTAACCCCCGGAATCCCCGAGCCAAAGGCGGCGAACACCAGGACCCATCCTACCGCGAAGGGCAGCCCCCCAGCAATTCGATGCTCCCGGCGACCCCCCCTCCCCTTGGGCCGCGCGCCCATCACCGGCCTCCCCGCAGGAAATGGCGCACCGACACGGCGCTCCCGATGAACCCCAGCGCCGCCCCGGCCCCGGCCAGACCCAGGATCAGCCTCCATCCGCCCGCCTGGATGGCAAAATCCGCTCCGGTCACGCTGCCCGCGATGGGCTGGAACAAGCCGTGGAACACCCCCCACAGCACCCCGAAGGCCAGCAGCCCGCCCCCCGCCCCGCACAGCACCCCCTCGGTGACGTAGGGCGTCTTGATGAACAGGTCGGTCGCCCCCACCAGGTGCATGATGGCGATGTCCTCCCGGCGGGCGAACAGGGTGAGGCGGATGGTGTTGCCGATGATGAACACCACCCCCAGGCTCAGCAGGAACGAAAGCGTCCAGACGGCGAGAGCGACGAAGCGGATGACGCCTTCCAGCCGGCGGAGCCACAGGATGTCGCTCCGCGTCCGCTCGACCCCGGGCATCGTCCTCACCTGGGCCATCAGCCGCTCGACGTGGGAGAGGTCGCGCTGGCCCGGCCTAAAGATTACGCGGAAGGAGGGGGGGAGGAACGAGCCGTCCAGCCCCTGGAGCAGGTCGGCGTCCTGGCCGAGCCAGTTCTTCATCTCCCGGAGGGCTTCCTCGGAGTCCACTTCCTCGACCCGCTCCACCCCGGCGCCGGCGAGAACCGCCTTGCGGAGCGCCTCCTTCTGCCCGGCCGTGGCCTGGACCCCGAGGAAGATGGTGAGCTGGAAGCGCTCCCGCCAGGATTCGACCAGGATCGTGACGTTCAGCTGCACGATCCAGAGCGCTCCGAGGAAGATCAGGCTGATGGTCGTCGTGCCCAGGGCGATGGCGGCGCCGCCCGCGTTCTCGCGCAGGTCCTTGAGCGCCTCGCGCAGGAAATAGGGGAAGCACTGCAGCCAGCGGATCACCTAGCGCCCATCCGAAATCCGGCCGTTCTCCAGCCGCATGGCCCGCTTGGCCATGTACTCGACGAGGGAATGGTCGTGCGTGGCAACGACCACCGTCGTCGCCATGCGGTTGATCGCCCGGAAGAGGTCCATCACCTCGCGGGCCATGGTCTGGTCCAGGTTGCCCGTGGGTTCGTCCGCGATGAGGAGGGGCGGCCGGTTGACAAGTGCCCGCGCGATGGCCACCCGCTGCTGCTCCCCGCCCGAGAGGAAGCGGGGGAAGGTGTTGCGCTTCGCGGCCAGCCCCACCAGCTTCAAGACGGCGTACACGCGCCGCCGGGCCTCGCGGGCCGGCACCCCGATGGCGCGCTGGCAGAAGGCGATGTTGTCGAACACGGTGCGCCTGGGGAGCAGCTTGAAGTCCTGGAACACGACGCCGATCCCCCGCCGCAGGTGGGGGAGGTCCTTCCGCAACAGGCGGGTGATGTTGCGCCCCGCGATAAAGATCTGCCCGCGGTCGACGGACTCGGCCCCGTAGATGAGCGAGAGGAGGGTGGTCTTCCCGGCGCCGCTCGGGCCGGTGATGAAGATGAACTCCCCGCGCGGGATGTGGAGGTTCATCTCCTGGAGGGCGAAGCCGCCTTCCTCATAGCGCTTCCAAACGCCGATCAAGCGGATCATCGGGCATCCGGCTGCCAGGCGGCGGTTCGCACGGCGCGGCCGCGGCGCGCGGGCGGCGGGGCACGGCTGGGCTCAGCGGCCGAGGAGCCTCTTCGCCCGCTCCGCCACGTTCTCCGCGGTGAGGCCGAAGCGCTTGAAGTTCTCCTTGGCCGGGGCGCTCGCCCCGAAGCGGTCAATCCCCATCACGTCGCCCGCGTCGCCCACCCACTCGCGCCAGCCGAAGGCGGCCCCCGCCTCCACCGCCAGCCGCGCCCGGACGGCGGGGGGGAGCACTTCCTCGCGGTAGGTCCGCGGCTGGGCCCGGAAGAGCTCCCAGCTCGGCATGCTCACGACCCGGGCATCCACCCCTTCCCGGGCGAGAGCGCCTTGGGCGTCGAGGACGACGGAGACCTCCGAGCCCGTGCCGATGAGCACGAGGGCGGGCTCCCTCCCCTTCTCGCGGGAGAGCACGTAGGCCCCCTTGAGGAGGCCCTCCGCGCTTGCGGTGCGGGAGCGGTCAAGCACCGGCACGGCCTGCCGGGTGAGCACGAGCAGGGTCGGCCCCTCCGTCCGCTGGACGGCGGCCCGCCAGGCGATGACGGCCTCGTTCGCGTCGGCGGGCCGGATGAGGCAGAGGTTCGGCACGGCGCGCAGCGAAGCCAGATGCTCGATGGGTTGGTGGGTGGGGCCGTCCTCCCCCAGGCCGATGGAATCGTGGGTCAGGATGTAGATGACCGGGAGCCCCATGAGGGCCGCCAGGCGGAGAGCGGGGCGGGCGTAGTCGGTGAAGACGAAGAAGGTCGCCGCGTAGGGCCGCACCCCGCCGTGGAGCGCCATCCCGTTGCAGGCGCCGGCCATGGCGTGCTCGCGCACCCCCCACCGGATGTTGCGCTCCCCGTGATGGCCCTTGCGGAGGTCGCCCGAGCCCTGGATGAGGGAGTTGTTCGAGGAGGCGAGGTCGGCGCTCCCCCCGATCAGGGCGGGGATGCGGGCGGCCAGGACGTTGAGCGCCTTGCCCGAGGCCGCGCGGGTGGCCAGCGGGCCGTCCTCGGGCTTGAAGGCGGGGAGGCCGGCGTCCCAGCCGGCGGGCAGCCTAGCAGACATGGCGGCCTCGAGGGAGGCGGCCTCGGCCGGATGGGCGCGCCGGTAAGCCTCCAGCTTCTCCCTCCAGGCTTGCTCCAGCCTCGCGCCCCGCTCGGCCGCTCCGCGCATGTGATCGCTCACCCGGCCGGGGACGAGGAAGTGCGCGTCCTCGGGCCAGCCGTACACCCCCTTGGTCCGCTTGACCTCCTCCTCGCCCAGGGCCTCCCCGTGGGCTTTCGACTTGCCCTCGGCGTTGGGCGAGCCGAAGCCGATGCGGGAGCGGACGATGACGAGGGAGGGCCGGCGGGTCTCGGCGGCGGCGCTCTCGAGGGCACGGGAGAGGGCGTCGAGGTCCTCGGCCCTCTCGCCCAGGTTGATGACGTGCCAGCCGTAGGCGGCGAAGCGGGCCTCGACGTCGTCCGAAGAGGCGAGGTCGGTGCTCCCGTCGATAGTGACGCGGTTGTCGTCGAAGACGCCGATGAGCTTGCCGAGCCCCAGGTGGCCCGCCAGCGAGGCGGCCTCGTGCGAAGCCCCCTCCATCAGGTCCCCGTCGCTCAGGAGGACGAAGGTGCGATGGTCCACCACCTCGTTCCCCGGCCGGTTGTAGCGGGCCGCGAGGTGGGCCTCGGCCATCGCCATCCCCACCGCGTTCATGAAGCCCTGGCCCAGGGGGCCGGTGGTGGTCTCGACGCCGGGGGTGAGGCCGTACTCGGGATGGCCGGGCGTGAGGCTCCCCCACTGGCGGAAGCGGACGACCTCCTCGATCGGGAGGTCGTAGCCCGTCAGGTGGAGAACGGCGTAGAGCAGCATCGAGGCGTGCCCGCACGAGAGGACGAAGCGGTCCCGGTTGAACCACGCGGGATTCCGGGGATTGTGGCGGAGAAACCTCGTCCACAGGACGTAGGCCAGCGGCGCCAGGGACATCGGGGCGCCGGGATGGCCCGAGTTGGCCTTCTGCACCGCGTCCATGGCCAGGGTGCGGATGGTATGGACGCAGAGGGCGTCGAGCGGCATGGCGGCGAGCCGCTCTTCGCCGGGAACACCCTGGACGGCCGGACCAGCCTTCACGGGTGGGGTCATTCGGTGCTCCCTCAGCGAGAATCCTTGCCCCTAGCGAGGGAGCCGCCTCCCCCGGCTTGCGCACAGATTGGTCTACTGGTTCGCGGAGGCCCCCGCCTTCCGGCGCTGGAGGGTCTGGAGCCAGCCTTCCAGGCGTTCGACCACTTCGGCGGGGGACAAGGAACGGACCTCTCCTTCCTTATCCCCTTTGCCGGATTCCTGCAACCGGGCCCCGGCGGCGAGCTGGCCCTCGATCTCCTGCATCCGGCTGGTCAGCCAGCCCGAGGGCGCGCCGACGGCGGACGCCTTGCGGCAAAGGTCGAGGGCTTGGGCCAGATTCCCCTCCTCGACGTAGAGCCCGATGAGGCTCCGGAGGACGGGGGCCACCTCCACCTCCTCCGCCCGGGGCGCACGCTCCGGCCCGGGCGGGGAAGCTGGCCGAGCCGCCTCCCCGCCGGCGGAGGAGACAAGCTCTTCCGTCTCGTCCGCCCCGCCGGGTTCCAACTCCTCGGAAACGAGGCCGAGGTCCCCCTCCTCCAGTTCCACCTCCATGTCCAGATCGAGCTCCCCGCCCGTCCCCACCGGCTCTACGGCCGGAGGGGCGGCCGCCGCATCAGCCTCGGCGAGGAGGCCCTCCAGCTCATCGTCCGGGATCACGCCGGGATCGGCCCCGGGCGCGGATGCTGCCGCTGGCGCACCGCCCTCCTCCTCGAACAACGCATCCAGGTCCAGTTCGTCGGATAGCTCATCGGCGGGAACACCCGCTGGAGCGGCCGCCGCTGGAGCGGGAACCAATTCTCCCTCCGCTCCCTCTTCCGCGAATAGACCCTCCAGGTCCTCGTCGAGCACCGCATCCGGAGCGGCGTCCCCGCCCGATGCCGCTGAGACAGCGGGTGCCGCAGCCGCCGGCGCGCCCTCCCCCTCTTCGGCGAACATGGCCTCGAGGCCGATCTCGCCGGCGGCAGCCTCCGCTCCGCCCGCCGCCGGGGGAGCGGCGTGGAGAGGAAGGGACTCGGCCTCTCCTTCCTCGTCCGCGAAAAGGTTTTCCAGGTCCTCGTCCAGCACCACATCCGGGGCGGAGCCTGCGGCCGGGGCCGCCCGTGGGGCCGCCTGCGGAGTAAGGGACTCGGCCTCCCCCTCCTCCTCGGCGAAGAGACTCTCCAGATCCTCGTCGAGCACCACATCCGGAGCAGCGGCGGCACGGGGCGCCGGAGCCGCCCCGGCCGATTCATCCTCCTCCGCGAGGAAGGACTCCAAATCGTCCTCGGGGGCCGCGCCCCCCGCCATGCCACCCGGCGCGCCCGCCTTCTCGGCGCTCTCTGGGAGGGCCAGCGCTTCATCCTCCTCTTCGAGAGCCGGGAGGGAGGACCCCGCCCGGTCCGCCTCATTCAGCAAGGCGTCCAGATCGGAATCGCCGGGGGAGGCGATGCCGGCCTTCACCCCTTCGGCGGGCCCGGCGAGCTCCTCCTCGAAATCCATGTCGAAGCCCCCCCCCGCCGGGGCCGGGGCGGGGGCGGGAGGAGCCGCCTTCTTGCCCCCCGTCAGCCGGGCCTCGAGGAGGCCAAGCTGCTTCCGCCATTCGGCGTTCCCGGGCTCCTTCTCGAGAAGCTGCCGGTACACCTCGGCCGCCTGGGCGTGGTGGCCCTGGGAGGTGTAGAGCTGGGCCAGCGAGGGGGTGGGGATGGGGGCCGGCGCTTCCGCCTCGGTGGAAGCGGGCGCGCCCTTCCGCCGGGCGGCGGGCGCGGCGGGTCTCGGGGCCTCCTCGAGCAGGGCGCGCGACTCGGGGTTCGAGGGGTCGAACATCGCGGCGAGGCGGAGGGCCCGGCGCGCTCCCGCCTCGTCGCCCGCCCGCTTCCGGCACTCCGCGAGCAGGCGCTGGCCCTGGAGGTTCCAGGGGGACTTCCCGACGGCCGCGGCCAGCTCCTCGGCGGCCTCCTCCGGCCGATCCATGGCCAGCAGGACTTCCCCCAGCAGGACGCGCGGGGCTGCGTAGGCGGGGTGGACCCCGAGGCCGGACCGCAGCAGCTTCTCGGCGCGGGGGCCGTCCCCCTGCTGCCAGAGGAGCGAAGCCAGCGGGAAAAAGGCGGGCGAGGACGGACTCTTCTCCATCTGCTGCTCGAGGGCCTCGATTCGCCTTTGAGGATCTTTGGCTCGACGGGCCATGGCGCCTGCATATGGAGGGGAGAGGCCGGGGCGGACCAATGTTACTTTTCCAATACTATCAAAGCGTTGCAGGAGTGACAAGACCGATGCGGGGCCAGCCGGGCAGATATTCACCCTCGCCCGGGACGCCCCCCCTCCGCTCTCCTATCCGGTGACGGCCACGGCGTTGATCTCGACGAGGCACCTCGGATCGGTGGCCAGCCGCACGACCTGGACCGTCGTGGTGGTGGGCCGGGACTCCCCGAAATACTCCGCCCACACCCGGTTCAGGGCGTCCTGTTCCGAGAGGTCGGTGACGTAGCGGTTGGCGGTCACCACGTCGGAGAAGGCCGCGCCGACCGCCTCGAGGCTGCGCTTCAGGTTCTCCAGCGCGGCGCGCGCCTGGCCCGCCATGTCCCGGGGCATGGCGTCGAACTCCTCGGGCCGGTGGGGATGGTGGTGGTAGACGGGCGCGGCCGTCACACCGGCGAGGTAGACGGTGGAGCCCCCCGTCACCCGGATGGCCGGGGCGTAGGGCATCCAGAGGTCCGGGGCGCCGGGCCAGTGCAGGTGCTCGACCTTCTTCGCCATGTCTTCCTCCTCAAGAGTGAGCCTGCGGACGCCATGAGAAAGGGACCGCCCTTCGCCCGCCCCCGGTTGACGTCCGGCCATCCTTCCATCGGATAATACCGGCCATCCTGTCTTCCCACGTATGCGAATGCCTGGAGGATTGCATGCCGCAAAGGGTTCTCGAAGGAAAGCGCGCGGTCGTCACCGGGGCTTCGTCCGGCATGGGGGCCGCCTTCGCCATGAAGTTCGCCTCCGAGGGCGCCAGCATCTGGGCGGCGGGCGGGAGCAACGCCGAGGGCCTCCGCCGGACCATCGAGGGGTGCGCCAAGCACGGCGTGCGGGCGGGCGGCAAGGGCTACAGCCTCGCCAGCTCCCAGGACGCCGCCCAGCTCGTCCGCGACGGCGCGGAGTTCCTGGGCGGGCTGGACATCCTCGTCAACTGCGCCGGGACGCGCAACTTCAAGCTGATCACCGAGGTGGAGGACGACGAAATTGATCTCCTCTTCCAGGTGAACGCCAAGGCGGCCTACCTCGCCTCCCGCGAGGCCGCCCGCATCATGGTCCCCCAGAAGAGCGGGAAGATCCTCATGCTGGGCTCCGACGCGGGCGAGCACGGCACGGCGAGCTTCAGCCTCTACTCATGCACGAAGGCCGTGATGCACAACCTGACCAAGTGCCTGGCCATCGAGCTGGGGCCGCTCGGGATCCGGGTCAACTGCCTGGCGCCGGGGGTGGTCGAGAGCGGCCGGGTGAAGCAGCGCCTGGCCAGCGACCCGGAGTTCGCCGAGAACCGCCGGAACAAGATCCCCATCCGCCAGTTCGGGGACGTGGAGAACATGGCGGCGACGGCCCTATTCCTGGTGTCCCCCGAGAACGAGTTCATGAACGGCTCCATCGTCATGGCCGACGGGGGCATCACGGCGGGCTAGCGGGCGCGGGTCTCCGGGCCGGCGGCGGAAGCCGCCCCGGGCGCCTCCCGGCCCCATCCCGGAGGAGGAGGGGGGGATGCCTGGGTTGTTTGGGTCCTCTCCGATGAGAACCTGGCCCGGCCTCTGCCTGGCCGCCCTCCTCCTTTCCCCCGCCATCGGGTGGGCGGCCGAGATCGGAGACCTGGCCGACCCCCCCGAGACCCACCGGGTGGTCCGCCTCCCCCTGCCCGGCCCGGAGCCCCGCTGGCTCTTCACCGCCCCGCCGCGCAAGAGACAGAAGGAAACGGCGCTGAGTCTCCTGGTCCTCACGGCGGATGGAAGATTCCATATCCCCCGCCTGGGCCCCGAAAGCGCCAAGAAAAACATCCAGTGGGAACCCAACCCCATCCCCTCCGACCTCACCGTCGACGTCCCTCCCGCCGATCTGGGCGGAGGGCAGCTCGCGGGCCCCGGGCGGGACGGGTTCTTCGTCATCGTGAGCACCCTGGCCCGCGAGTGGCGGTTCGTGCGCCCGAGCGTGCCGCTCTCCGCCCTCTCCCGCCCCACCGGGCTCGCCCTCGGCACGGCGGCCGCCGCGGGCGAGGACGGCTCCCTGGTCCTCTTCCGGCGAAGCGCCGGCGGATGGCACGAGGTGCAGCGCCTCGCGCCGGGGAGCTCCGCGCTGCCCTCGGCCGTCCTGCGCGACGCCCTCCTGACGGCCGCCGACCTGGACGGGGACGGACGGAAGGAGCTCATCGTGCCCGCCGCCCCCTCGGACCGCTACCGCCACGGGGTGCTGGGGGACGCGGTCGAGCCCACCGAGCTCCGCGCCTTCCGGGTCGAGGGGGACAAGCTGCTTCCCTTTGCCTCCTTCCCCGCAGGGGGGAGCGGGGTGTTCGAGAGCCTGGGCGCCCTGGCGGCCGACCTGGACGGGGACGGGCGCGAGGAGATCCTGATCACGCGGAGCGATCCCGCCGGGGGGGCCGCCCACCTCGTGCTCGGGCTGCGGGACGGGAAGCTGGCGGTCAAGGCGCGGAACCAGCCCGCCGGGGGGGGCAACCGCTGGTCCCACCTGCTGGGCGCGTTCGACGTGGACCGGTCGGGCCTGAAGGTGCTGGCGGTGGAGACGCCGCACGGGGCGGGCGCGCTGCTCGCGTTGCGGCTGCGGGGGGAAGAGCTGCGGGAGCGGGCCCGGCGGTCCGGCTTCACGACCCACACGATCGGGTCGCGCAACTTGTGGCAGTTCGCCCTCCTCCGGCGGGGCGGCTTCACCGAGGTGGTCCTTCAGGAGCGGGGCCGGAACCGTCTGGCCGCCCTGGCCCTGGTGGGCAACCGCTGGAGGCTGCGGTGGGCCCTTTCCCTTCCCTCGCCGGTCCAGTCCAACATCGTGACGGGGGACTTCGACGGAGACGGCCGGGAGGACCTCGCCTTGGCCGACTCCAAGGGGAGGCTCCTCCTTCTGCTCTCCCAGAGATAGATCGGTCCCTTTCTCACTCTCGATGACTTTCCTATCGGCAGCCTTCGGCCCGACTTGAGCCCGAAATCATTCACTTTTGCGAAAAAGCGTCCTCAACCATCTCCGCCGCCGGCCGATAAAACAAGTGTTGGCGCGGGAAACACCGCGGAACAGAGAGAGGAGGCCGACTGTGGCGATCCAATGCTGGATGTGCTCGGAGATCCTGGTCGAAGGCAAAGAGCTCGCCCAGGCCCAGCCCGCGGCGCTGCAGAAATCCCTCTACACGCAGGCGATCCCGGTTCACTCCGGCTGCTGCCCGGAGTGCATGGGGATTCAGACGGGAGGCGCGCTCCGCCTCAGGGCCGTCAAGAGCCAGCTCTCTGCCGCCTAAGAGCCCTCACAGCTCGGGGAACTCCGCCAGTCGCAGGGAAGCGCGCCCCGCGAGCTGTAGACGCCGCCGGTGCGGCCGGCCGCCCGGCGGCGTCGAAGTTTTCGGCTACCGCTTGCGCGGGGCGGCGGGCGCCTTCGCCTTCTTGCGGATGTTGAAGAACGCCCCCATGCCTGGGAAGACGGCTGAGCCCCCCAGCTCCTCCGCGATGCGCAGGAGCTGGTTGTACTTGGCCAGCCGGTCGGTGCGGCTCGCCGAGCCGGTCTTGATCTGGCCCGCGTTCGAGGCCACCGCGAGGTCGGCGATGGTGGTGTCCTCGGTTTCCCCCGAGCGGTGGGAGATGACCGAGGTGTAGCCCGCCCTCGTGGCCATCTGGATGGCGTCGAGGGTTTCGCTCAAGGTGCCGATCTGGTTCACCTTGATCAGGATGCTGTTGGCCACGCCCTCGGCGATGCCCTTGGCCAGGATCTCGGTGTTCGTCACGAAGACGTCGTCCCCCACGAGCTGCACCTTGCCGCCCAGCGCCTGGGTGAGCGCGGCCCACCCGGCCCAGTCGTCCTCGGCGCAGCCGTCCTCGATGCTGATGATCGGGTACTGGCGCACCCAGCCCTCGAGAAACTTCACCAGATCGTCGGAGCTCTTCTGGCTCTTGTCCGACCAGCGGAAGACGTACTTGCCGTTCTCGTAGAGCTCGCTCGAGGCGGGGTCGAGGGCGATCATGGCGTCCTGCCCCGGCTTGTAGCCCGCCTGGACGACGGCCTCGAGGATGGTCTCGATGGCCTCGTCGTTGCTCTTGAGGTCGGGAGCGAAGCCGCCCTCGTCCCCCACGTTGGTGCCGTAGCCCCGCTTCTTGAGGACGGCCTTCAGGTGGTGGAAGACCTCCACCCCCATCCGGAGCCCCTCGGGGAAGCTCTTGGCCCCCACGGGCATCACCATGAACTCCTGGAAGTCCACCCGGTTGTCCGAGTGGGCGCCCCCGTTCACGATGTTCATCATCGGCACGGGGAGGGTGCAGGCCCCCGCCCCGCCCAGGTAGCGGTAGAGGGGGAGGTCGTGGGCGTCCGCCGCCGCCTTGGCCGCCGCGATGGAGACCGCGAGGATGGCGTTCGCACCGAGGCGGCCCTTGTTCCTCGTGCCGTCCGCCTCGCGCATCCGCTGGTCCACCGACCGCTGGTCGGCGGCGTCCATGCCGAGGAGGGCGGGGGCGATCACCTTGCGGACGTTCTCGACCGCCTTGGTCACCCCCTTGCCCAGGAAGTAGGCCTTGCGGCCGTCGCGGAGCTCGACCGCCTCGCGCTTGCCCGTGCTCGCGCCGCTGGGCACGGCCGCCCGCCCGAAGCCGCCCCCGGCCAGGAGGACATCCGCCTCGACGGTGGGATTCCCCCGGGAATCGAGAATTTCCCTCGCCGCGATCTGAACGATGGTGGTCATCTCT
>Ga0156328_1133_pt1 | contig 28203 bp, 22 predicted proteins | sample RifCSPlowO2_12_FD_107976 | JGI IMG/M metagenome (GOLD analysis project Ga0156328, IMG submission 107976) | Candidatus Tectomicrobia bacterium RIFCSPLOWO2_12_FULL_69_37 | reverse complement strand
CCGCGAGGTGGGCTACTGCCACGGGGTCGAGAACTACAGCCGCCACCTGGACGGCCGCCTCCCCGGCGAGCCCCCGGCCACGCTGTTCTCCTACTTCCCGCCGGACCACCTCGTCATCATCGACGAGAGCCACCAGAGCGTGCCCCAGTTGCGGGGGATGTACCGCGGGGACCGCTCCCGGAAGGAGACCCTGGTGGCGTACGGCTTCCGGCTCCCCTCGGCCCTCGACAACCGGCCCCTCAAGTTCGAGGAGTTCGAGGGCCAGCTCCGGGACGTGCTCTACGTCTCGGCCACCCCGAGCCCCTACGAGCTGGAGCGGAGCGAGGGGGTGGTGGCCGAGCAGATTCTCCGCCCCACCGGGCTGGTGGACCCCCCGGTCGAAGTGCGGCCCGTCGCCGGCCAGGTGGACGACCTCCTGGCCGAGGTGCGCAAATGCGCCGCGAAGGGCGAGCGGGTGCTCGTCACCACCCTCACCAAGCGCTTCTCGGAGGACCTGACCGAGTACTACGAGGACCTGGGGGTCCGCGTCCGCTACCTCCACAGCGACATCGACGCCCTGGAGAGGGTGCGCATCATCCGCGACCTGCGCTCGGGGGCCTTCGACGTCCTCATCGGCATCAACCTCCTGCGCGAGGGGCTCGACCTCCCCGAGGTGGCCCTCGTCGCCGTCTTCGACGCGGACAAGGAGGGCTTCCTGCGTTCCGAGACCTCCCTCATCCAGACCTCGGGGCGGGCGGCGCGCCACGTGAACGGGCGGGTGATCATGTACGCCGCCCGCATGACGGAGAGCATGGGGCGGGCCATCGGGGAGATGGAGCGCCGCCGCGGCATCCAGATGGCCTACAACGCGGCGAACGGCATCACCCCGCGCTCCATCCAGCGGCGGATGGACGGCCTCTTGGAGAGCGCCTGGGAGCCCGGGGAGGCGGAGGCGGGCGCCGTGGCCGAGGAGGAAGCCGCCTACGGGGAGATGGCCGCCGAGGACGCCCCCGCCCTCGGGGAGCTGCGCGCCCAGATGAAGGAGGCCGCCCAGCGCCTCGAGTTCGAGCGGGCGGCCGTACTGCGCGATCGCATCCTCGCCATCGAGCGCCGCCAGCTCGGCGTGAAGGTCTAGGGGCGCGGCGTGGCGGACCCGGGGAACGCGGGCGGCCGGGACGCCCTGCGCGAGGCCGTCCGCCTCCTCCCCGAGAAGCCGGGCATCTACGTCTTCAAGGGCGCGGCGGGGGAGGTCCTCTACGTCGGCAAGGCCATGCGCCTGCGGAGCCGGGTGCGCAGCTACTTCGCCAAGCGCCTGGACCGCGGCGCCTGGATCGCCCGGATGGTCGAGGACATCGCCTCCGTCGAGCACGTCGTCACCTCGAACGAGGTGGAGGCGCTCATCCTCGAGAGCAACTACGTCAAGCGCCACAAGCCCAAGCACAACGTGCTCCTGCGCGACGACAAGCACTTCCCCTACCTCAAGCTGAGCACCCAGGAGGACTACCCTCGGCTGAGCGTCGTCCGCCGCTCGGCCGGGGACGGCGCCGACTACCTGGGGCCCTTCCCCTCGCCGGGGAGCCTCCGGCGCACCATCCGCTTCCTCCAGAAGGCCTTCCACATCCGCGCCTGCACCGGGGGGATCGAGGACAAGACCTCCAAGCGCTGCATCTACTTCCAGATGGGCCAGTGCCTGGGGCCCTGCGACGGCCTCCAGAGCCGGGAGGACTACCGCGCCGGGGTGAAGGACGCCCTGGACTTCCTCCGTGGGAAGACGGGCGGCCTCGTCGAGCGGCTGCGCGCCGAGATGGAGGCGGAGGCCGAGGCCCTGCGCTTCGAGGCGGCGGCCAAGCTCCGGGACCGCATCCTCGACATCGAGGAGGTGGCCGAGCAGCAGCAGCAGCGCGTGATCGCCGTCCAGGGCGGGGACCAGGACATCCTCGGCCTCCACCGCGAGGGGGGGCGGGCCTTCTTCCGCATGTTCTTCGTCCGGGGGGGGAGGCTCCTGGGGGACCAGGTGTTCTCCCTCCTGGCTCCGCAGGAGCTCCCGGACGGGGAGGCCGTCTCCGGCTTCGTGAAGCAGTATTACGCTTCCCAGGCCTTCCTTCCCGCCGAGGTGCTCCTGCCCGCCGCCCCGCCGGACGCGGAGGTGATCGCCCGCTGGCTCGGCGGGCGCAAGGAGCGTAAGGTGGAGGTGCTCTTTCCCCGGCGCGGGGGCAAGCGCCGCCTCGTCGAGATGGCCTGCGAGAATGCCGCCCAGGCGGTCGAGGGCCAGCTGGCCGAGGCGCGGAAGGAGCAGGCGGGCCTCGGCGCCGTCCAGGAGGCCCTGGGGCTCGAAGCGCCGCCCGCCCTCATCGAGGCGTTCGACATCTCGAACCTGCACGGGAGCCACATCGTGGGCGCGAGCGTCGCCTTCCGCGACGGAAGGCCGCTCAAGAACGGCTACCGCCGCTACCGGGTGCGCTCGGTCGCGGGCGAGGCGGACGACTTCGCCTCCATGCGCGAGGTCGTGCTGCGCCGCGTGGAGCGCCTGGTGAACGAGGGAGGCGAGATGCCCGATCTCATCCTGATCGACGGGGGGAAGGGCCAGCTCTCGGCCGCCGCCGCCGCGCTGGAGGAGGCGGGGTCCGCCGACGTGGGGCTCTGCGCCATCTCGAAGGGGCGGACGGCGGATAACCCCGGGGACCAGGACGTCTTCTACCTCCCCGGCCGGCCCGAGCCCGTGCGGATGGAGGAGGGGAGCCCGGGCAAGCTCCTCCTCCAGCGCATCCGGGACGAGGTGCACCGCTTCGCCCTGACCTACCACCGCGCCCGGCGCTCCCAGGGGGAGCTGCGCAGCGGCCTCGACGACGTGCCCGGCCTCGGGCCCAAGCGCCGGCGGGCGCTGCTGCGCGCCTTCGGGAGCCTCCGGGGGGTGCTGGACGCCGCCGACGCCCAGCTCCTCCAGGTGGAGGGCATCACCCCCTCCGTCGTCGCCGCCCTGCGCGAGAAGCTGGGGGGAGGGCCGCCCGGAGCGGACGCCCCGTGACGGCGCGCGACGTCTCCTACGCGGTGCTGTCGGGGCTGCTGCTGGCCTCCCTCTTCCCGCCCTTCCGGTTCGACGCCTTGGCCTGGGTGGCCCTGGTGCCCCTCCTGTGGTCCCTCCACGGGAAGCGGCCCCACGAGGGCTTCGCCCTGGGCTTCCTGACGGGGCTCGTGGCCTACGGGGTCATCGTCTGGTGGGTGAAGCTGACGATGGTCAAGTACGGAGGGCTCCCCCCCGCCCTTGCCTGGCTGATCACCCTGCTGCTGGTGGTGTACCTGGCCCTCTACGCGGCGGTCTTCGCCTTCGGCCTCGTCCGCCTGTGCCCGGGCGGGGAGCTCTCCGTGTTCCTCCTCGCCCCGCCGCTCTGGGTGGCGCTCGAGCTCCTGCGGGCCCACTTCCTCTCGGGCTTCCCGTGGGCCCTCCTGGGCTACAGCCAGTACGAGGCGCTCCCGGTCATCCAGATCGCGGACCTGACGGGGGTCTACGGCGTCTCCTTCTTCATCGTGCTGGTGAACGCCGCGGTGTGGCACTTCTTCCGGAATCCCCACCGCGCCCCCTTCGCCGTGGTGGGGGGGACGGCGCTCGCCGCCGTGCTCGTGCTGGGCTACGGCTACCTGCGCCTGCACGAGGTTCCCCGCGATGCGGGCGAGCCCTCGCTGCCGGTGGGGATCGTCCAGGGGAACACCGAGCAGGCCGTCAAATGGTCCCCCGCCTGGCAGGAGGCCATCATGGCCGAGCTGGGCCAGCTGACGGGCGCGGTGGCGCGCGAGCTCAAGGGAAAGCCGCAGGCCGTGCCTCCCCTCATCGTCTGGCCCGAGGCGGCCGCCCCCTTCATCTACGCCGAGCAGCCCCGCTGGCGGCAGCGGATGCGCGACACCGCCCAGGGCGCCGGGGCCTACCTCCTCTTCGGCTCGCTCGGGGTCGACCGCGGCGGGGAGGGGCCCCGCCTGCGCAACTCGGCCTACCTGATCAGCCCCGTGGGGCGGGAGCTGGGACGCTACGACAAGATGCACCTCGTGCCCTTCGGTGAGTACGTGCCGCTCGCCCGCCTGCTCTTCTTCGTGCAGAAGCTCGTGCCCGTCATCGGCACTTTCTCCGAGGGGGAGGCGCCCGTGGTGTTCGACACCCCGGGGGGCCGCTTCGGCGCCCTCATCTGCTTCGAGGTGATCTTCCCCCACGTGGTGCGCCGGTTCCGGGAGGCGCAGTTCCTCGTCAACATCACGAACGACGCCTGGTTCGGCCGCTCGGCGGCCTCGGAGCAGCACCTCTCGATGGTGGCCCTGCGGGCGGTGGAGCTGCGCGTGCCCGTCGTGCGGGCGGCCAACACCGGCATCAGCGCCCTCGTCGACGCCCGGGGGCGGATCAGCGACCGCAGCCCGCTCTTCGTCCCCTGGAAGCGGACCGGCCTCATCGCCCCGCGCAAGACGCCGCCCACCGTCTACGCCCGCTGGGGGGACGCCTTCGCCCTCGCCTGCGCGGCCGCCGCCGTCATGGCCGCGGTGGCGAGAGCCGCCCGGGTCCGGCGCCGGGTGTGGTATCATTGATCCGTCCCCGGCGCCCGCCGGGGGCCGAGGAGGAAACGATGGAAGAGCTGTGCAAGAAGAGCCAAAAGCTGTGCGGCCGGCTCCAGACGCTCCGGGGGCGTCTTTGACCTCGATCGCCTCGAGGCGGAGTGCGCCAGGCTGGACCGCCTCGCCGGCGAGGCGGGCTTCTGGAGCGACCCCGAGGCGGCCCAAAACACCCTGAGGCGCCGCTCCTCCCTGCTGCGGACCATCGAAGCCTGGAACGGCCTCCACAAGACGGTGAAGGATCAGGCCGAGCTCCTCCAGCTCCTCCAGATGGAAGAAGCGCCCGACCCCTCCCTCGTGGAGGAGGTGGACAAGGCGCTCGGCCAGGTAGAGGCCGAGACCGGCCGCCTCGAGTTCCGCCTCGTGATGGACTCCGAGGAGGACGCGAAGAACGCCATCGTCTCGGTGAACGCGGGGGCGGGGGGCGTCGAGAGCCAGGACTGGGCCGAGATGCTCCTGCGCATGTACATGCGCTGGGCCGAGGGGCGGGGGTACGCGGCGCGGCTCATCTCGATCCTCCCGGGCGAGGAGGCGGGCGTCAAGAACGCCATCTTCATCGTCCAGGGCGAGTACGCCTACGGCTACCTCCGGGCCGAGGTGGGGGTGCACCGCCTGGTGCGCATCTCCCCCTTCGACGCGAGCGCCCGCCGCCACACCTCCTTCGCCTCGGTGGACGTCACCCCCGAGGTGGACGACGACGTGGAGATCGAGATCAACGAGAGCGACCTGCGGGTGGACGTCTACCGCAGCTCGGGCGCCGGCGGCCAGCACGTGAACACGACCGACTCCGCCGTGCGGATCACCCACAACCCGACGGGGATCGTCGTCACCTGCCAGAACGAGCGGAGCCAGCACAAGAACCGCGCCACCGCCATGAAGCTCCTCCGCGCCCAGCTCTACGAGCTCGAGCGGCGCAAGCGGGAGGAGGAGAAGGAGGCGCAGCACGCGCTGAAGAAGACCATCGCCTTCGGGAGCCAGATCCGCTCCTACGTCCTCCACCCCTACCGCCTGGTGAAGGACCACCGGACGGACGTGGAGACCTCCAACGTGGACGCCGTCCTCGACGGGGCGCTCGACCCGTTCATCGACGCCTACCTGCTCTCCCTCATCGAGGCCCGGGCGGAGGCGCGCAAGTAGGGCGGCGCACCCGCCTCCGGCCGCCCCGCCCGGGCCTTTCCATCCATGCAGAGGGACGCTTCTTGAGATGAGCGCGTCACCGTCCGATCAGGAGCCCAAGGGTCCCCAGCCGGAGGGCGCGGCGGAGGAGAACGTCCTCATCGCCCAGCGCCGCCGCAAGCTGGAGGCCCTCCGGGCGGCGGGGGAGAACCCCTTCCCCAACCGCTTCCGCACCACCCACCGCATCGGGGAGATCGTGGCGGCCTACGGGCCGCTCGCCGGGGAGGCGCTCGCGCCCGCGAAGGAGGGGCGCTTCGCCGTCGCGGGCCGGCTCATGGGCAAGCGCCTCCAGGGCAAGGTCGTCTTCATGGACCTGCGCGACGGCTCGGGGCGCATCCAGCTCTTCCTCCGCCAGAACGACCTGGGGGAGGCGGCCTTCGCCCGCGCCAAGGAGCTCGACATCGGCGACATCGTCGGGGCCGAGGGGGGGGTGTTCCGCACGAAGACTGGGGAGCTCTCGGTCTGGGTGAGGGGTTTTTCGCTGCTGGCCAAGAACCTCCGGCCCCTGCCCGAGAAGTGGCACGGCCTCCAGAACGTCGAGACGCGCTACCGCCAGCGCTACGTGGACCTCATCGCCAACCCCGAGGTGGCGGAGATCTTCCGCACCCGCACGCGACTGGTGCAGCTCATCCGCCGCTTCCTGGACGAGCGGGGCTTCCTCGAGGTGGAGACCCCGATGATGCAGTCCATCGCGGGCGGGGCGGCGGCCCGGCCCTTCGAGACCTACCACAACACCCTCGACATGCCGCTCTACCTGCGGGTGGCGCCCGAGCTCTACCTCAAGCGCCTCGTGGTGGGGGGGATGGACCGGGTGTACGAGATCAACCGCAGCTTCCGGAACGAGGGCGTCTCGACCCAGCACAACCCCGAGTTCACCATGCTCGAGTTCTACATGGCCTACGCCGACTACAACGACCTGATGGACCTGACCGAGGCGATGATGGGCTTCCTGGCGAAGGAGCTCCTCCAGGGCGACGCCGTGCGCTGCGGGGAGGAGGAGATCTCCCTTGCCCCCCCCTGGCCGCGCCTCAAGTGGCGGGAGGCCATCGCCGATCTGGGCGGAGCGCCCCGCGAGGTGCTCGACGGGCGGGAGCAGGCCTTCGCCCACGCCAGGCGGGTGGCCGCCGCCTCGGGCTACCCCCTCGCGGAGGGGATGAGCCACAGCCAGCTCCTCCAGTTCCTCTTCGAGGAGACGGTGGAGCCCAAGCTCAAGCGGCCCACCTTCGTCTACGACTTCCCGCGGGAGCTCTCCCCCCTCGCCAAGTGCCGGGAGGACGACCCGGAGACGGTCGAGCGCTTCGAGCTCTTCGTGGGAGGCCGCGAGATCGCCAACGCCTACACCGAGCTGAACGACCCGGACGACCAGCGGGAGCGCTTCGAGCGCCAGGCCGCCGCCAGGGCGGCCGGGGACCTGGAGGCCCACGTGGTGGACCACGACTACCTGCGGGCGCTGGAGTACGGGCTCCCCCCCGCGGCGGGGGAGGGCATCGGCATCGACCGGCTGGCCATGCTCTTCACCGGCTCGGCCTCCATCCGCGACGTGATCCTCTTCCCCCTCCTCCGCCGCCTCCAGGAGTAGGCCGTGCCCTTCCGCACCGAGCTCTACATCGGCATGCGCCACCTCCGCTCGCGGCGCAAGCCCGCCTTCGTCTCCCTGACTACCTGGATCTCGGTGCTGGGCATCGCCCTGGGGGTGGCCACCCTCATCGTGGTGGTGGGGGTGATGACGGGCTTCGAGCGGGAGCTGCGCAGCCGCATCCTGGGCACCCAGAGCCACGTCGTGGTGGTCGAGCCGGGCGCGGCGGGAATGGAGGCCTGGCGCAGCGTGCTCGCCCGGGTGAAGGGGCACCGCGGGGTGGCGGCGGCGAGCCCCTTCGTCTTCGGCCAGGCGCTCCTCTCCTCGCGCGGGCGGGTGGTGGGGAGCGTGGTGCGGGGGATCGACCCCGCCCTCGAGACGGCGGTGACGGACATCCGCGGCTACGTGGAGCCGGCCGCGATCGGCCGCCTCGCCCAGGGCGGCGCCCCGGCGAGCACCACGCCCCAGGTGCTGCTCGGGAGCGAGCTGGCGGCGAGCCTCCAGGTGGGGACGGGGGACGAGGTGAGCGTCGTGAGCCCGGCCGGGGTGGTCACGCCGATGGGGGTGCTGCCGCGCTCGAAGGCGTTCAAGGTGGCGGGGGTGTTCCGCAGCGGCTTCTACCAGTACGACGCGGGGCTGGCCTTCATCACCCTGCGCGAGGCCCAGAACTTCTTCAACCTGGGGAGCGGGGTGACCGGGGTCCACGCCCGGGTGGGGGACATCTTCCAGGCCGAGCGCATCGCCCGCGAGCTCCAGCGGGAGCTCACCTCCCGCTACTGGGCGCGCTCCTGGCAGCAGATGAACCGGAACCTCTTCTCCGCCCTCAAGACCGAGAAGACCACGATGACGATCCTGCTGCTCTTGGTGATCGTGGTGGCGGCCTTCAACATCGTGGGCTCGCTCGTCATGGTGGTGATGGAGAAGGGGCGGGAGATCGCCATCCTCAAGTCCATGGGGGCGACGCGGGGGGGCATCCTGCGGATCTTCTTCTTGCAGGGCGCCTTCATCGGGGTGGGCGGCGCGCTCGTGGGCACGCTGGGGGGGCTGGTGCTGGGGTGGAACCTCCACTACGTGGAGGATTTCCTCGAAAAGGTCTTCGGCCTGGACATCCTCCCCCCCAGCATCTACCATATCGATCGCCTGCCCATTCACATGACCGCCCAGGACGTCTCCCTGACCGCCCTCATGGCCGTGCTGGTCTGCCTGGGGGCCACGCTCTACCCGGCGTGGAGGGCCTCGCGCGTCGACCCGGTGGAAATGCTCCGCTATGGCTGAGCCGGCGCGAGGGGGGGGGCGGGATGAGGCGGGCGCGCTGGTTTCCGCCCGTAATCTCAGTAAAATCTACCGTTTAGGCGGGGGCGAGGTGCACGCCCTGAGGGGGGTGGACCTGGAGATCCAGCCCGGGGAGATGGTGGCCCTGATGGGGGCCTCGGGGGTGGGGAAAAGCACCCTCCTCCATCTCCTGGGGGCATTGGACCGGCCCACTGCGGGGGAGGTATTCTTTCAGGGCGGGCGGCTGTTTGAGCGTTCCGACTCCGAATTGGCCCGGTTCCGGAACCGGTCGCTCGGGTTCGTCTTTCAGTTTCATCATCTTCTGCCTGAGTTTTCTGCCCTGGAAAATGTTATGATACCGGGGCTGCTGGGAGGGGTGCCCCGGCCGGAGGCAGAGGGCAGGGCCCGGGAGCTGATGGAAACCGTCGGGCTGGGACGGCGCTGGAAGCACCGCCCGGCCGAGCTCTCGGGCGGCGAGCAGCAGCGGGTGGCCCTGGCCCGGGCCCTGGTGAACCGGCCGGCGCTGGTCCTGGCCGACGAGCCGACCGGCAACCTGGACTCCACGACGGCGGAGGCGATTTTCGGACTCCTCCGGGGCTTCAACCGGGCGAGCCGGCAGACGTTCCTGGTGGCCACGCACAACAGCTCTCTCGCGGAGCGCATGGATCGGGTGGTGGTCATGGCGGACGGACGGATAGCCGCCGCGCGGTAATCGGCCGTGCAAGGAGGTTTTGAATGTTCAAGCGGTTCACCGAGCGCGCGCGAAAGGTCATCATCCTGGCGAGGGAAGAGGCGGAGCACTACCGCCACGAGTACCTGGGGACCGAGCACATCCTCCTCGGGGTGCTCAAGGACGGCGGCGGCATCGCCATCGCGGTCCTCCAGAAGCTCGGGGTGGACCCCAAGCAGCTGCGCCTGGAGCTGGAGCGCAACCTTCCCAAGAGCCTGAGCGGCCCGGTGGAGGGCGACATCCCCTTCACGCCCAAGGCGAAGAAGGTGCTCGAGTACGCGGTCGAGGAGGCCCGCCTCATGGGCCACAACTACATCGGCACCGAGCACCTGCTGCTGGGCATCGTGCGCGAGAAGGACGGCCTCGCCGCCAAGATCCTCGCCAGCTTCGGCATCAAGCTCCAGCAGACGCGCGAGCAAACCATCAACCTCCTGCGCGAGCCGGTGGCCACCCGCACGCGCGAGAAGAGCAAGACGCCCGCCCTCGACGAGTTCGGCCGCGACCTCACCGAGCTGGCCGAGGAGAGCAAGCTCGACCCCGTCATCGGGCGCGAGAAGGAGATCGAGCGGGTCGTCCAGATCCTGGCCCGGCGGACGAAGAACAACCCCGTCCTCATCGGCGAGCCCGGCGTGGGCAAGACCGCCATCGTCGAGGGCCTGGCCCAGATGATCATCTCCAAGGAGGTCCCGCAGATCCTCTACAACAAGCGGGTCGTCCAGCTCGATCTCGGCGCCCTCGTGGCGGGCACCAAGTACCGCGGCCAGTTCGAGGCGCGCCTGAAGGCCATCATGAAGGAGATCACCCAGAGCCAGGACGTGATCATCTTCATCGACGAGCTGCACACCCTCGTGGGCGCGGGCGCGGCCGAGGGCTCCATCGACGCCTCCAACATGCTCAAGCCCGCCCTGAGCCGGGGCGAGATTCAGTGCATCGGGGCGACCACGCTGGACGAGTACCGCCGCTACATCGAGAAGAACGGCGCCCTCGAGCGCCGCTTCCAGACGGTGATGGTCGACCCCCCCTCCATCGAGGACGCCATCAGCATCCTCAAGGGGCTCAAGGACAAGTACGAGCGGCACCACAGGGCCCGCATCGTGGAGGAAGCCATCGTGGCCGCCGTGCGGCTTTCCTCGCAGTACGTGTCCGACCGCTTCCTGCCGGACAAGGCCATCGACGTCATCGACGAGGCCTGCAGCAAGGTGCGCCTGGAGAAGGAGACCTTCCCGCGGAACATCCGCGACCTCCAGCGCCAGATCGAGGAGACCGTCCGCCTCAAGAAGGACATGATCGAGAAGCAGGACTTCGAGCGCGCCGTCGAGCTGCGCGACCAGGAGGAGCAGGACCGCGGCAAGCTCGACGAGATGAAGGCCGAGTGGGAGGCCGGGCAGACCGACGAGGAGCCCAACGTGACCGAGGAGGACGTGGCCTACGTCGTCAGCCGGATGACGGGCATCCCCCTCCAGCGCATCGAGGAGATCGAGAACGCCCGCCTCCTCCGGATGGAGGAGGATCTCAACTCGCGCATCGTGGGCCAGGAGGAGGCCACCCGGCTCCTCACCAAGGCCGTTCGCCGCGCGCGGGCGGGGCTCAAGAGCCCCCGCCGGCCCATCGGCAGCTTCCTCTTCCTCGGGCCCACGGGCGTCGGGAAGACGGAGATGGCGCGCGTCCTCGCCGAGTTCATGTTCGGCGACTCGAGCGCCCTCATCCGCATCGACATGAGCGAGTACATGGAGCGCTTCAACGTCTCGCGCCTCACGGGGGCGCCTCCGGGCTACGTGGGCTACGAGGAGGGCGGCCAGCTGACCGAGCGCGTCCGCCGCAAGCCCTATTCGGTCGTGCTGCTGGACGAGATCGAGAAGGCGCACCCGGACGTCTACCACATCCTCCTCCAGGTGATGGACGACGGCCTGCTGACGGACAGCTACGGGCGCCACGTGGACTTCAAGAACACCGTCGTCATCATGACCTCGAACCTGGCCGCCCGATCCATCGAGAAGGGTTCCACGCTGGGCTTCCAGAAGGCGGACGACGTCAACAAGTTCGACAAGATGAAGGACAGCATCCGCGACGAGCTCAAGCGGACCTTCAACCCCGAGTTCCTCAACCGGATCGACGAGGTCGTGATCTTCCGTCCGCTCTCGGGCGAGGACATCCAGAAGATCGTGGACATCGAGATCGGCAAGCTCAACAAGACGCTCGCCCAGAAGGGCCTCACCCTTGAGCTCTCGCCCGAGGCGCGCGGCTGGGTGGCCAAGCAGGGCTACGACCCCGCCTACGGGGCGCGGCCGCTGCGGCGCACCATCCAGCGGCACATCGAGGACGTGCTCAGCGAGGAGGTCCTCCACGGCAAGTTCCACGAGGGTGGCGTGATCCTCGTGAAGCTCGCCGGGGACGAGCTGGTGTTCGAGGCCAAGGAAGACTCCCAGGTCCTCAGCGTCCAGGACGCATGAGCGCGGCCGCAGGATGTGACGGGTCCGTTCGCTAATCCGCAGGGGGTGCCTTGATGCGCGGCGCGGCGAAGGTGGTGGTCTGCGCCGCCACCGCCCTGGTCCTCTCCCTTCTTGTCACCCTTGCCGCGCGCGCCCAGGCGCCCACTCCCGCCATCACGGTGAAGTCGATCGAAATCCGCGGGAACCGCCGGGTGGACCGCTCGACGGTGATGTTCTACCTCAAGCTCGGCGAGGGGAAGGCCTACACGAACACCGAGCTCGTGCAGCGTGTCCGCGAGGACGTGCGGACGATCTACGGGCTCGGCTTCTTCCGGGACGTGCGCGTGGACGTCGAACCCTTCGAGGGCGGCCTCCGGGTGGTCTTCCACGTGGTGGAGAAGCCCACCATCTCCTCGGTGAACATCCAGGGGAACGTCAACGTCGAATCCGAGAAGGCCCGCGAGCGGATCACGGTCAAGTCCCAGACCATCGTCAACGAGGCGACCATCAAGGAGTCGGTGCGGAACCTCCACAAGCTCTACCAGGAGCAGGGCTACTACTTCGCCCGCGTGGAGGCCATCCTGAAGGACGGGGCGGCGAACACGGTGGCCCTCACCTTCCTGATCGACGAGGGCGAGAGCGTCCGCATCGAGACCGTCACCTTCCGGGGCAACCAGAGCGTCTCGCGCAAGGACGTGCTCTCTTCGATGGAGACGAGCGAATGGGGGGTATTCTCCTTCATCACCGGCTCGGGCATCTTCAAGGAGGACGAGCTGCAGAAGGACCTGGTGCGCATCCGGGTCCTCTACGAGAGCCGGGGGTTCCTGAATGTCCAGGTCGGCCAGCCCGTCATCCGTGAGGACCGGGCGCGCGGCTGGCTCAACATCACCATCCCCATCAGCGAGGGGTTCGTCTACAAGGTGGGCAAGGTCGAGCTGCGGGGAGGGGAGGACGTCGTGCCCCCCGAGGAGCTCCGCGGCACGATGGAGCTCTACCCGGGCGACGTCTTCAACCGGACCCTCCTGCTGCGGGACGTCCAGCGCATCTCCAGGGCTTTCGCCGAGCGCGGCTATGCCTTCGCCGACGTGCGCCCCGCCACCAAGATAAACGAGCCGCAGAAGACCGCCGACCTGGTGCTGGACATCAGCAAGGGCCAGCGTGTCTACATCGGCCGGATCGAGCTCAAGGGGAACACCCGGACCCGGGAGAACGTCATCCGCCGCGAGATCCGCGTCACCGAGGGCTCGCTCTACGACGCCACGGGGCTGGCCAGGACGCGCACCCGGCTGCAGCGCACCGGCTACTTCGAGGAGATCAAGATCCAGGAGAAGCGGCGCCCCGGCGTCGACGAGATCCTGGACATCGAGATCGAGGTCAAGGAGAGGCCCACCGGCGCCATCGCCCTGGGGCTGGGGTACAACAGCTACGAGGCCGGCCTCCTGACCGCCCAGATCCGCGAGGACAACCTCTTCGGCCGGGGCTGGGCCGCGAGCCTCTCGGGCCGCATCTCCGGCCTGCGCCGTGACCTCATCGCCTCCTTCCTGGAGCCCGATTTCCGGGACCTGGGCTTCTCCCTCGGCGGGGACGCCTTCTTCGGCACGGAGGAATTCGACACCTTCGACAACCGCCGGGAGGGCGGCCGGATCCGGATCGGGAAGGAGATACAGGATTTCCTCCGCGTGTTCCTGACCTACGAGCTGGCCATCTCCCGCATCTCCCGGGTGACGGATTTGGCTCCCATCTTCATCCAGGAACAGGCCGGCGATGACATCGTCGAGAGCATCGTCACCCCCTCCGTCGTCTACGACAGCCGCAACCAGCGCTTCTTCCCCACCGGGGGGACCTTGTTCTCGTTTTCTCCTTCCCTGGTCGGCACCTTCCTCGGGGGGAACGTCGACATGTATTACCTGGAAGCGGATTTCCGCCAGTACCACAGCATCGGCGACCGGGTGCGTGTCCGCTTCCTGAAGGACCTAATCGCCTCCTACCGGGTCAACCTCCGGTACGAGGAGGGGATCGGCGGCGACGAGGTCCCGGCCTTCCGCCGCCTGTACGTGACCGGGTACCATCAGCTGCGGGGCTTCCGCGCCCGGGACATCGGCCCCCGCGACACGGGCGGCGAGGTCATCGGCGGCCTGGCTTCCGCCCTTTTCTCGTTCGAGCTGACCCATCCCTTCATCGGGCCGACACAGCTTGCCGCCTTCCTCGACGCGGGCAACGTCTGGGAGAGCCACGACGCCTTCGACGTCGGAGATCTGCGCTACGGCGCGGGCGTCGGGCTGCGCTTTGTCACGCCCATCGGCCCCATCCGCATCGACGTCGGCTACAAGCTCGACAAGCAGTCGGGCGAGCGCCCGCGCGAGCTGCATTTCGGCGTGGGCGCGGCCTTCTAATGCCGGTTCTCGCTGCCTTCCCCGGGAGGATGATCGCTGTGCGACGGTTCTTTGTTGGTGCGGGAGGATGGTGCGCGTTGGGGGCGTTCCTGCTCGCGTGGGACCCCGGCGGGGCGCTGGCCGCCCGGATCGGGGTCGTGAACGTCCAGCAGGTCCTCACCCAGTCCGTCGCCGGCAAGGAAGCCACCCAGAACCTGGAAAAGGAAAAGGTCCGCCTGCAGGGGCTCCTCCGGGGCAAGAAAGAGGAGCTGGACAAGTTCGCCAAGGAGGCCCAGAACCTCCAGCTCGAGATCGAGCAGAAGGGCGCCATCTGGCGCGAGGAGGAGCGCACCCGGAAGACCACGGACCTCCGCCGGCGCCAGCGGGACCTCGCCCGCGAGCAGGACGAGATGAAGCGCCTCCTGGAGGAAAGCCAGCGGGACCTCACCGAGCGCCAGCGCCAGGCGGTCACCCAGATCGTCAAGGAGCTGCGCGACATCGTTCACCAGCTCGGGCGCGACGACAAGTTCGACCTGATCCTGGACAGCACGGCGAGCGGAGTCCTCTTCGCCACCCCGTCGAGCAACATCACCGAGAAAGTCCTCCAGCTCTACGACAGGAAAAAGAAGAAATAGCGATGCGGCTTTCGGAGATCGCGCGTATCGTCGGTGGCGAGGTGGTGGGTGACGGCGCCTTCGACGTGCGCGACGTGGCCGAATACGCCGCCGCCGGCCCGCAGGCGCTCAGTTGCGCCGACACGCCCGAGAGGCTCGGCGCCCCCACGGCGGCGGGGGCCCTGATCGTCCCCCCCGGCGCGGACCCGGGACGGCCAGGCATCCGCTGCGCTCACCCCAGGCTGGCCTTCGCCCGGGCGATCGAGCTCCTGCGCCCCGCCCCGCCCCGGCTCTCGGGCATCCATCCCTCCGCCTCCATCGACCCCGGCGCCCGCCTGGGCGAGGGCGTCTGCGTGGGCGCCCTGGCGTCCATCTCGGCCGGCGCCGAGGTCGGGGACCGCTGCCAGGTGGGCGCGGGCGCCCGGATCGGGGAGGGGGCCGCGCTCGGAGCCGACTGCGTGCTCCACCCCAACTGCGTCCTCTACTCCGGCGTGCGCCTCGGGGATCGGGTCGTCATCCACGCGGGGACCGTCATCGGCGCGGACGGCTTCGGCTACGTGCCCGGCGAGGACGGCCGCCTGTTCAAGTTCCCCCAGCGGGGGACCGTTGTCATCGAGGACGACGTGGAGATCGGGGCCAACGCCGCCATCGACCGCGCGGCGCTGGGCGAGACCCGCATCGGCCGGGGAACGAAGATCGACAACCTCGTCCAGGTGGGCCACAACGTGACCGTGGGGGAGGACTGCGCCTTCGCGAGCCAGGTGGGCATCTCCGGCAGCGTCCGCATCGGGCGGCGGGTCATGATGGGCGGCCAGGCGGGGATCGCCGATCACGTGAGCATCGGGGACGACGCCCGCCTCGCCGCCCAGACCGGCGTGACGAAGAGCCTCGAGGGCGGGAAGACCTATCTCGACGCCCCGGCCGCCGAGGCCGGCGAGGCGCGCCGCCGGCTCGCGGCCTACCGGCGCCTGCCCGAGGTGCTCCGGCGGATCGGCCGCCTGGAGGAGATGCTCCGGGAGTTGGGCAAGCCATGATGGGGCCCGACGAGATCCTCCGCCTCCTGCCTCACCGCTTCCCCATGCTCATGGTGGACCGCGTGCTGGAGCTCGACCCCCAAGCCGTCTCCATCGTGGCCCAGAAGAACGTGTCCCACAACGAGCCCTTCTTCGCCGGGCACTTCCCGGGCCGCCCCATCATGCCCGGCGTCCTCATCATCGAGGCATTGGCCCAGACGGGCCTCCTCTGCCTCTTCGCCCTCGGCAAGGTCGAGGTAGGGATGGATTTCTTCTTCGGAGGGGTCGAGCGCGCCCGCTTCCGCCGCGCCGTCCTGCCGGGCGACCAGATCCGGCTCGAGGTCAAGCTGATCCAGAGCCGCGGCAATTTCTGGAAGATGGAGGGGGCCGCGCTCATCGAGGGGGAGACGGCCGCCGACGCCGTCCTGACCGCCGTGACCGTGCCCCGCCTCGCCGCGCCGTGAGCCTCATCCACCCCTCCGCGCACGTCGATCCTGGCGCCGACCTCGCCCCGGGAGTCCGCATCGGCCCCGGCGCCGTCGTGGGCGCGGGCGTCCGGCTGGGAGAGGAGTGCGAGGTGGGCGCCCACGCCGTCCTCGAGGGCCCGGCCGTCCTCGGGCCCGGCTGCCGGCTGTTCCCGGGCGTGGTGATCGGCACCGAGGGCCAGGTGACCCCGCTGACGGGGCCGGGGGGGGCGACCGAGGTCGGCGCCGGCACGGTGCTCCGCGAGGCGGTCACCGTCCACCGCTCCATGTACGCGGGGAAGACGACCCGGGTGGGCGCCGGCTGCTACCTCATGGTGGGGTCGCACGTGGCCCACGACTGCCAGCTCGGGGACCGCGTCATCTTCGCCAACGGCGTTGCCATCGGCGGCCATGTGAAGGTCGGTGACGACGGCGTCTTCTCGGGCTTGGTGGCTGTGCATCAGTTCGTGCAGATTGGGCCGGGGGTCATGATTGGAGGGCCCTGCGGCGTGCGGAAGGACGTGCCCCCTTACACCACGGTCGAGGGAGACCCCCCGCGGGTGCGCGGCCTCAACGTGGTGGGGCTGCGCCGGCGGAGGGTCTCCGCCGAGGTGCGGGCCCACTTGAAGCGGGCCTACCGCATCCTCTTCCAGGAGGCCAAGACCGCGGCCGAGGCCGCCGCCCGCATCGAGGCGGAGCTGCCCGCGGGACGCGAGATCCAAACCGTGGTAGAATTCATCCGCTCCTCGGAGCGGGGCCTCTACCACGGGGCCGTGTGATTGCGCGCCGGAGAAGGGCCTGAGCGGATGGATGCGCTGCGCGTGGGAGTCGTCGGGGCGGGCCACATGGGCAGCTACCACGTGGCCGCCCTCGCCGAGCTGATGGACGTCCGCCTGACGGCCGTGGCGGACCTGAACCGCCGTCGCGCGGAGGAGGTGGCCGGCCGTTACGGCGCGGCGGCCTGCTCGGACGCGGCCAAGCTCGTCGGCGAGGTGGACGCCGCCATCGTGGCCGTCCCCACCATGCAGCACCACGCGGTCGCGCGGTTCCTCCTGGAGAACGGCATCCACGTCCTGGTCGAGAAGCCCATCTGCCCGGCGATCGACGACGCGCGCTCTCTCTTCAATCTGGCGATCCAGAAGCGCCTCGTCCTCCACGTGGGGCACGTCGAGCGCTACAACGGGGCCGTCCAGGAGCTGGGCCGCATCGTCCGCGACCCCATCCTCATCGAGTGCCAGCGCCTGGGGCCCTTTTCCCCCCGCGTCCGGGAGGACGGGGTGGTGCTCGACCTGATGATCCACGACCTGGACATCGTCATGCGCCTGGTGGACGAGGAAATCGTCCACCTTTCGGCGACGGGCGCCTCCATCCTGAGCGACCGGGACGACGTGGCGAGCGTCCAGCTCCGCTTCGCCGGGGGGTGCATCGCCAACCTCATTGCCAGCCGGGTGACCCAGAACAAGATCCGCACCCTCGCCGTCACCCAGCCGGACGCCTACATCACCCTCGACTACGCCGACCAGGAGCTCCGCATCCACCGCCAGGCATCGAGCGAGCACTCCCTCTCGCGCGAGGAGCTCAAGTACCGCGAGCAGTCCCAGGTGGAACGGCTCTTCGTCCACAAGGACAACCCCCTGAAGATCGAGCTCCGGCATTTCCTTGGCGCGGTGCGATCGGGCGCCGTGGTGGCCGACCCCGACCGCGAGCTCAAGTCTCTCGAGGTGGCCCTCCGCGTCGTCCGGATGCTGAATCTGCCCGCGCCCGCCCGCCTCTGATCGTTTCGGCATGGCCCAATCCCCGGAGCGGATCGGACTGGTCGCCGGCTCAGGAGCCCTGGCGGGGGAATTCCTCTCCTCGGCGCGGGGGCAGGGCTGCGAGGTCGCCGTGGCGGCCCTCTCCGATCCCGTCCGCCGGGAGCTCGAGGGGGGGGCCAGCGCCATCGCCCACCTCCCCCCCAGCCAGCCCAAGAAGATCATCCGCTTCTTCCACGCCGAGGGCGTGCGGCGCATCGGCTTCGCCGGCAAGGTCGAGAAGCGGCTCCTCTTCCAGACCCTCCGTTTCGACCTGGACGCCCTGCGCTTTATCCGCCGGGCCGGGAACATGGCCGACGCCACCATCATGGACGCCGTCATCCGCTACGCCGAGGAGAACGGCCTGCGGGTGCTTCCCCAGACCGAGTTCCTGGGCCACCTGCTCGCCCCGGAGGGCCAGATCGGGCGGCGCAAGCTCAAGGAGGCCCAGCGCCGGGACGCCGGCTATGCCATCCGCATGGCCCGCGAGGCCGCCCGGCTGGACATCGGCCAGACGGTGGTGGTGCGGAAGGGGGCGGTGGCGGCGGTCGAGGCCGTCGAGGGGACGGACGAGGCCATCCGCCGGGGCTGCCGGCTCGCCGGGAGGGGCGCCCTCGTCTGCAAGGCGGCCCGCCCCAAGCAGGACTTCCGCTACGACGTCCCCGTGGTGGGCCCCGGCACCCTCGACGCCATCCGCGAGGGCGGCGCGGCGGCGCTCCTCGTGGAGGCCGGGCGCACCTTCCTCCTCGAGCGGGACCGCCTCGTGCGGGAGGCCGACGCGGCGGGCGTCGCCCTGGTCGGGTGGTCCGGCGAAGGGGAGCGATGAGCGCCGGGGCCCCTCCGATCTGGCTCGTGGCGGGGGAGCCCTCGGGGGACGCCCACGCGGGCAGCCTCCTGGCCGCCCTGAAGGGAAGGGAGCCGGGCCTGCGCGCCGCGGGGGTAGGCGGCGCCATGATGCGCGGGGCCGGCTGCGAGATCCTCCACGGGATCGACGCCCTGGCCGTCACCGGCTTCGGGGACGTCCCCCGCGTCATCCCACGGCTGCGGCGCCTGCGGCGCGATTTGCTCGAGCGCGCCCGGCACGAGAAGCCCCGGGCGGTCATCCTGGTGGACTACCCCGGCTTCAACCTCCGGCTGGCCAGCGCCCTCCGGAAGCTCCCCGAGCGGCCGCGCCTCGTCTACTTCATCCCCCCCCAGGTGTGGGCCTGGTGGCCCGGCCGGGCCCGCACCATCGCCCGGGCGTTCGACCTCGTCCTGACCATCTACCCCTTCGAGCCCGCCTTCTTCCGGAGGGAGGGGGGGAGCGCCGAGTTCATCGGCAACCCGGTCGCCCACGCCTTGCGGGAAGCGCCGGGGCGCGAGGAAGCCCGGCGGGCGCTCGGGATCGCGGACGGGGCGCGGGTGGTGGCCTTCCTGCCGGGCAGCCGGCCCAAGGAGGTGGACCGCCACCTGGCGCCCATGACGGGGGCGGCCAGGCTCTTGCGCGCGAAATGGCCGGACGCCGTCTTCCTCGTCTCCGAGGCGGAGGCGCTGCGGCCTGGGGCGGTCGCCGAGCGGGTGCGGGACGAGGGGGTCTCCCTCCGCGTCGTCCGTGGGCGGATGGCCGAGGTGGTGCGCGCGGCGGACGCGGCCGCGGTGGCGAGCGGCACGGCCTCCCTCGAAACCGGCCTGCTCGGGACTCCCATGGCGGTAGTCTACGCCTCCGATCCCTTCACCCACCTGGTGGCCAAGTACTTCTTGGTCCGGGTGGACTACCTGAGCCTGGTCAATCTCCTCGCGGGACGGGAGATCGCCCCCGAGCTCCATCAGGGGCGGGTGCGCCCGGGCCCGATCGCGGAGGCCCTCGCCCGCATCCTGGAGGAGCCCGGGGCGCACGGGCGGCAGCGCGAGGCGCTCGAGGCCGTCCGCCGCTCCCTGGAGGGGCCGGACCCCTACGAGCGGGCGGCGGAGAGGATTTTGGGGCTTTTGGGGAGCGGGCGGTGAGCGCGGCGAGGGAAACGGGAGCTCCTCCGTTCGACGAGTCGGGCCTGAACCCGCGGGCGCCCTTCTTCGTCCGCTTGGCAGGCTCCTCCATCGCGGGCTATCTGAGGCTCGTCCGCGCGACGGCGCGCGGAGAGGTCCTCGATCCGGACTTCCACGCCCATGCGGTGGCCTCGCCGGGAGGCGCCTACATCGGGGCGCTCTGGCACCGGAACCTCGCCATGCCGCACGTGTTCTATCCGGCGCGCCTGCGCCGGGCCTGCCTCGTGAGCCGGAGCCGGGACGGGGAACTGCTCGCCCGCATCGTGGTGAGCCTGGGCAGCCGCGCGGTGCGGGGCTCGTCCAGCGCCCTCGACGGGCGGAGCAAGGGGGGGGCGGCCGCCCTGCGGGGGCTGGCGCGGGCGGTCGAGGAGGGCTTCCACATCGTCGTCACGCCCGACGGCCCAAAGGGCCCCGCCGGGCGCTTGAAGCCCGGGGTCGTCATGCTCGGGGCCATGACGGGCCGCCCCATCGTCCCGCTCGGCTTCGCGGTCTCGCGCTTTGCCCGCCTTCCCACCTGGGACGGCACCCTCCTCCCCCTTCCCTTCGCCCGCTTCGCCCTGAGCTACGGGGAACCCCTCCGGGTTCCCCCGGAGAGAGGGGAGGAGGCGATCGAGGCCAGCCGGGCGGATCTCGAGCGCAGGCTCAGGGAGGCGGACGCGCGCGCCTGGGCCCACCTCCGGATGGAGGCGCCGCGATGAAGCCCGCCGCCTACGCCCTCTACACCGCCGGCCTCTTCCTCCTCTCCCCCGCGCTGGCCGCCTGGTACGCCCTCCGGGTGCGCAAGCGCCGCATGGGCTTCGCGGGGATGGCGGAGCGCTTCGGGGGCGCGCCCGAGCTCCCTCCGGCGGAGAAGGAGGGCCGCCTGTGGATCCACGCCGTCTCGATGGGGGAGATGGGGGTGGCGGCCACCCTCGCCGCTGCGCTGCGGGGGAAGCGGCCCGGGCTTCGGATCGTCCTCTCCACGGTGACGGACACGGGGCGGGAGGCCGCCGCGCGGGTCCCGGGGGCGGAAGTCTTCTTCTACCTTCCCTTCGACTTCCCCTTCGCCGTGCGGCGGACGCTCGCCCGGGTTAGGCCTTCGGCCCTGGCCCTCGTCGAGACCGAGCTCTGGCCGAACCTCATCCGGCTGGCCTCCGGGGCGGGGCTCCCCGTGGCGGTGGTGAACGGCCGCCTCTCCGAGCGCTCCTTCCGGGGGCACCGGCGGATCGCCCGATTCCTCGGCTCGCCGGTGGAGGAGCTGAGCGGGGTGGCCGCCCGGGAGGAAGAGGACGCGAAGCGCTTCCAGGCCCTGGGGGCGAAGCGCGCGCTCGTGACGGGGAACCTCAAGTACGACGCTCCCCTGCCCACGGAGAAGGGGGAGGGCGTGGCCGCCTACGGCTTCGGGGCCGGCGAGCCCGTCATCGTGGCGGGGAGCACCCACCCCGGCGAGGAGGCCGCCGTGGCCCGCGCGGTGCGCGCGCTGCGGGGGAGGCATCCCCGCCTGGGGCTCCTGCTCGCCCCGCGACATCTTCAGCGCGCGGACGAGGCCGAGGCCGCGCTGCGGGCGGAGGGGCTCGAGCCCGTCCGCTGGAGCGCCTGGCCGGAGGATCGGCCCGCGCCGGGGCGGGTGGTGCTGCTCGACGCGATGGGCAGGCTGGCCGGGGCCTACGAGGGGGCTTCCCTCGCCTTCATCGGCGGGAGCCTCATCCCCCACGGGGGGCAGAATCCCATCGAGGCCGCGCGGTGGGGGGTGCCGGTGGTCTTCGGGCCCCACATGGGGAACTTCGCCGAGGTGGCCGAGGCCCTCGTGCGCGAGGGCGGGGCGATCCAGGCGGAGGGGCCCTACGCCCTGGAGATGGCCTTCGACGGCTGGCTCTCGGACCGCGCCGCCCTCTGGCGGGCGGGGGGGGCCGCCCGGCGGGTGGTGGAGGCCAACCAGGGGGCGGCGGCGCGCACGGCGGATTTTCTGCTCGGCCTGCTCGATGCGGCGGAGGATCGGCGGTGAGCCGGGACCCGCTCGTCATGGCGCTGGAGGGGGAGGAGGGGGCCCCGGTCTGGGCCCGGGCCTTCGCCTGGTGGCTCGCGCCCGCGGGCGGCCTCTACCGGGCGGGGATGGCCCTGCGCCGGCGTCTCTACGAAGGGGGCGTCCTCGCCTCGCGGGGCGTGCCCGTGCCGGTGCTCTCGGTCGGGAACCTCACCCTGGGTGGGACGGGGAAGACTCCGGCGGCGGCATGGCTCGTCTCCCGCCTCTTGGAGGCGGGGCGGCGCCCCGCCCTCGTGAGCCGGGGCTACCGGGGCGGCTCGCCCGGGGTGACGGTGGTGGGGGACGGGAAGGGGACGGCGCTTCCTTCCCCCCCGGCGGGGGATGAGGCCGCCATGCTGGCGCGGCGCTTTCCCCGGGTGCCCGTCCTGACGGGCGCCGTCCGGGCCGACGCGGCGGAGCGGGCCGCGCGGGAGTTCGGGGCGGACGTGATCGTCCTGGACGACGGCTTCCAGCACCTCGCCCTGCGGCGGGACTGGGACCTGGTGCTCGTGCGGGGGGAGCGGCCCTGGGGGAACGGGCGGGTCTTCCCGGCGGGGGCGCTCCGGGAGCCGCTCTCGGCGCTGCGGCGGGCGGGCGCCGTCCTTTTGACCGGGAATGTCGCGCCGGAGACGCGGAGCCAAGTGGCCGCCATCGCTCGCGGCGTTCCTCTATTCACTGCGCGGATGGTCCCCGAGGAGCTGCTGGATGGAGAGGGAAGGCCGGCGGAGGGGCTGGGAGCGCTGCGGGGGCGGCGCGCGGTCGCCGTGAGCGGGATCGCCCGGCCGGAGGGCTTCATGGCCATCCTCGCGGGGCTGGGGGCGGAGGTGGCGGAGCACCACGCCTACCCCGACCACGCGGCCTATGGGGCGGCGGACGCGGCGCGCCTCACCGAGAGCCTCCGCCGCACGGGGGCGGATTTCCTCCTCACGACCGAGAAGGACGCGGTGAAGCTCGCCCCCTTGGTCCGGGGCGCTCCCCTGCGCGCGCTGCGGGTGGGTTTCGAGATTGGGGGCGCGGACGCCCTGGCCCGCCTCGTCCGGGAGGCGGCCTCGGGGGGGAGGGCGTTACCTTAGCTCCGCAGGTGGGAGAGGAGGTAGGTGCCTCCCGCCAGGAAGAGAGCGTTCGGCCCCCAGGCGGCCGCCAGGGGCGGCAGCCGGCCGGCGTGGCCCAGCGAGAGGCCCACGTAGAAGATCACCAGGTAGCCCGCTCCGATCAGGACCGCGACGGCCACCCCCAGCGCCACCCCGGAGCTGCGGCTGGATCGGAGGGAGAAGGGGACTCCCACCAGGGCGAGGACGAAGCTCACGAAGGGGAGCGAGAGCTTCGCCCACATGTCCACGACGTAGCGGGTGGGGTCCACCCCGCTTTTCCGGATGGAGCGGATGTAGCGGCGGAGCTCGCGCCAGCTCATCTCCTCCGGCTTCTTGCCCGTCTTCTTGAAGTCCTCGGGCCGGTCTCGGAGCGGGAGGTAGGCCGAGAGGAACGGATCCTGGCGGATCTCGCCGTCCCCCTCGAAATAGAACACGACGCCGTCGCGGAAGCGCCACTGGCCCTCGGCGTCGTCCCACTCGACCCGCTCGGCGTCTACCCGCTGGGTGATGCGGTCGCGCCTGTCGAGGCGGAAGAGCGTCACCTTGGTCATGACGTCGAGGCTGGGGTCGAAGTAGGCGATGTTCCAGAAGGTGTTGTCCCCCGAGCGGTACCAGAGCTTGTCCTTGTGGGTGAAGTTCTCGACCGGGATCTTCTTGATGCGGACCCGCCAGACGTAGTAGCCCTGCCGGTTCGCGTAGGGAACGACGCGCTCGTTCAGCAGGAAGGCCACGAGGCTGATTGCGAAGCTGGCGGCGAGGAGCGGGGCGGCCACCTGGTAGATGCTCGCCCCGCAGGCGCGCATGGCCACCACCTCGTTCCCCCGCGTGAGGAGGACGAGGCAGAGGATGGAGGCCAGCAGCACCGTGACCGGAATGGAGAGGAACACCATCTGGGGGACCTTGAGGGCGAAGTAGAGAAAGCCGTCCACGAAGGCGGCTTTCTTCTCCAGGAGGTCGTCGATGTGCTCGATGAAGTCAGCGATCAGGAAGATGATGATGGCCCCGGCCTGGCAGAGCCCGGCCACCCGGAGGAACTGGAGCAGGACGTAGCGCCGGAGGATGCTCATGCCGCCCTCGGCTGGAGCCAGCGGGGCAGGGGGACCTTCTCCAGGGCGCGGTCGAGGAGGCCGAAGAGGTCCACCGACCCCCGCCGGACCACCCGCCGGGCGGCCCAGGCCGCCAGGGCCAGGAGGAGGGCGTTGGGCCCCCAGGCGGCCAGGGCGGGCGGGATGACGCCGCTCTCGCCCATGCCCTCCGAGAAGGTGGCCAGGAGGTAGTACATCAGGAGCACGGCAAGGCTTAGGGCGAAGCCGCCGTGGCGGCCGCTCCGGCGGTTCTGCACCCCCAGGGGCGCCCCCAGGAAGGCGAGGATCAGGCAGGCGAGGGGGGTCGCGAACTTCTTGTGCAGCTCGACCAGAACGGCGTTGTACTTGTTCGTGCCGGGCTTCGCGGTGTCGAGCTGCTTCCGGAGCTCGGCGATGGGCTGGGCGCGGAGGTTGGTCCGGAAGGCGCGGGTCTCCTGGATGGTCTGGGTGAGGTCCATGTTGAGGTCGTAGGTGGAGAAGCGCAGGACCTGGTAGGGGGTGTCGTGCGCGGAGGGCGCCGCGGGCGGATTGGGCGGGAGGGCCTGCCCGGGCTTCTTGTCCGGCTCCGCGCCGAACTTGTGGAGGGTGCCCTGGGTGAGATGCAGCACGAGCCTCCGCCTGACGGAGTCGTTCACCAGCATGCCCTGCTCGGCGAAGATCACCTGGGTGCTCTCGGACTCCCGGGAGTCGGAGATGAGGATGCCCTGCATCCGGCGGTCGCGGCCGGAGATCTTGCGGACGTAGAGGACGATGCCGTCGAAGGAGTCGTTGAACACCTGCTCGCGGATCTCGAAGGCGGCGGCCCGGGTCTGGAAGATCTCGGCGGTGATGGCCTCGGTCGCCCGCTGGCTCCAGGAGAGCCCGTAGAGCATGAGGAAGGCGCTCGCCGCCGCGGCCATGGAGCCCAGGATGCCCACCGGCACGAGCTGGGAGTAGAGGCTCATCCCGGTCGCCGTCATGGCGATGGACTCGCTGTCGTTCGAGAGGCGGCTGAAGGCCAGGATGCAGGCGATGAGGGCCGCCGCCGGCAGCGCCGCCAGCAGGAGGACGGGCATCAGGGTGAGGAAGAGCCGGGCGACCAGGCCGAAGGGGACGCCCTTGCCCACCACCAGCTCGGTCAGCTGGAACATCCGGTTCAGGAGCAGGACGAAGGTAAGGAGAAACAGGCAGAGGAGGAAGTACGTGAACACCTCGCCGAAGATGTAGCGGTGCAGTTTCTTCAAGCGAACCCCCAATCCGCAGGCCCCCGAAGCGCCACCCTCACCCTATATGAGCCGCCCCCGGGATGCAAAGCCGGCCCCCGCAACCCACTGATTGACGGCCTCCTGGCCGATTGATAGCGTGCCCTGTGAGCGCGTTCCGGGGCGGCGCGAGCCTTTCCCCCCGCCAGCGCCGGCCCGCCCTGGAGAAGCCGATGGCTTCCGACGCTTGGGAGAATAAAGGCCTTCACGCCGTCCTCGCTCCCAGCTGGATCGGTGACACGGCCATGGCGGCTCCCTTCCTCGCCTCCCTGCGGGCGGCTTTCCCCGAGGCGCGCATCGAGGCGGTGGCCACCCCCTGGACGGCGGGGCTCCTGGAAAGGTTCCCTTGGCTGGACGCGGTGCACCGCGTGGGGGGAGAGGGAAGCCGTTGGGCGGGCGCTTGGTCTCTCCGCCGCCGGCTGGGGGGAGGGAGCGCCGAGGCGGTGTGGCTGCTCGCGAACAGCTTCCGCTCGGCCCTTCTGGGGCGGTGGATTGGGGGGCGGCGCCTGATCGGCTACGCCACGGACGGGCGCGGGTGGCTGCTCACCCGCGCCGTGGCTCCTCCGCCCGAGTCCCCGCCCCCCCATCTGGTGGATTATTATCTGGGGATACTGGAGGGCGCGGGGGTCCGCCCCTCGGTCCGCGAGGTCCGGCTCCCGGTACAGGAGGAGGACGCACGCGCGGCGGAGGACCTCCTGGCCGAGGTAGGCGGCGCGGACGCGCGCCCCCTGGTGGGCCTCCACCCCGGCGCCTTTTTCGGGGAGTCCAAGACCTGGCCGGCCGGGGAGTTCGCCCGGCTCGCCCGGCGGCTGGCCCGGGAGGCCGGGGCGCGGGTGGTCGTCCTCGGGGGCGCGGGCGAGTCGGAGATGGCCGCGAAGGTGTGCCGGGAGGCCGAGGGGGCGGCCGCCAGCCTCGCCGGGCGGGACAACCTCCGGATTCTTCCCGCCCTGCTGGGGCGGCTGGACGCCTTGGTCGCGGGCGACACCGGGCCCCTTCACGTGGCCGCGCTGGTGGGGACGCCCACGGTCGCGCTCTTCGGGCCCACCGACCCCCGGCGGACGGCCCCGCGGGGCGCGCCGCACCGGGTGATCCGGCGGGAGCTCGAGTGCAGCCCCTGCTTCGAGCGCACCTGCCCGCTGGGGCACCACCGCTGCATGAATGACATCGGGGCGGACGAGGTGGCGGCGGAGGTCGTGTCGCTCCTGTCGGCGCGGAGCGGGCCGGTCCGGGGAGAGGAGAATCGGTGAGCGGGAGGCCGGCGGTCTTCTTCGATCGGGACGGCACGCTGAACGTGGACGTGGGCTACCTGACCCACCTCGATCAGCTGCGGCTCCTCCCGCGCGCGGCGGCGGCGGTGCGGATGGTCAACGAGGCGGGCTGGCTGGCCATCCTGGCCACCAACCAGGCCGGGGTGGCGCGCAAGTATTTTCCCGAATGGATGATCGGGAAGGTGCACGAGAGGCTCCAGGAGGAGCTGGCGAAGAAGGGGGCGAGGCTGGACGCCGTCTACTACTGCCCCCACCTCCCCGACGCGGACGAGCCCGCCTACAGGAAGGACTGCCCCATGCGGAAGCCCCACCCCGGGATGCTGCTCAAGGCGGCCGAGGAGCACGGAGTGGACCTCGCCCGCTCCTTCATGCTGGGGGACAAGTACTCCGACCTCCAGGCGGGCTGGGCGGCGGGGTGCCGCGCCATCCTGCTGCTCACGGGCTACGGGCGGGGGGAGCGGGAGCTGCGGGGGAAGGGCTGGCCCCGCCCGCCCGACGGGGTGGCCGAGGACGCCCACCACGCGGTCGAGACCCTCCTCGCGGACGCGGCGAAGGAGCGCGCATGAGCGGCGGGCTGGCGAAGTACGTCGCCAAATTCCCCTCGACCCGCGTCGCGGTGGTGGGGGACTACATCGCGGACGAGTTCATCTACGGCGAGACCTCCCGCATCAGCCGCGAGGCCCCGGTGCTGGTGCTGGACTTCCAGCGGCGGGAGGTCATCCCCGGCGGGGGCGGCAACGCCGCCATGAACGCGGCCTCGCTCGGCGGGAAGGTCGCCGCCGTGGGCGCCCTCGGGGAGGGCGAGGCCGGGCGGGCCCTGTGCGAGACGCTCAAGCGCCGCCGCATCGACGCCTCCCTCCTCCTCGCCGACTCCCAGCGCGTCACTCCCACCAAGATGCGCATCCTGGCGGGGGGCCGGAACACCGCGCGCCAGCAGGTCATCCGGGTGGACCACGAGAAGCGCGTCCCGCTCCAGGCCGGGCTGGAGGAGAAGGTCGTCTCCGCCATCGGGAGGCTGGCGGGCGGCGGGGCGGACGCCCTCATCGTCTCGGACTACGGCCTGGGGGTGGTGACCCCCGCCGTGCGCGAGGCGGTCCAGGGCGCGGCCCGGAAGATCATCGTGACGGTGGACAGCCGCTACGCCGGGGACAGCTTCCGCGAGGTGACGGCCATCACCCCCAACGAGGAGGAGGTCCAGGGCCTGCTCGGCTTCTGGCCCGAGGGGGGAAGGCTCGACGAGGCGGGGGCCGCCCTGCTCGATCGCACGGGGGCGCGGGGCGTCCTCATCACCCGCGGCTCCCAGGGGATGAGCCTCTTCGAGCGCGGGGCGGCCCGCAGGGACATCCCCATCTACGGGACGGACGAGGTGGCCGACGTCACCGGGGCGGGGGACACCGTCATCGCGGCCTTCACCCTCTCCCTCGCGGCGGGGGCCTCGATGGGCGAGGCGGCCGAGATCGCCAACCGCGCCGCCGGGATCGTGGTGATG
>Ga0156328_1001_pt1 | contig 28835 bp, 25 predicted proteins | sample RifCSPlowO2_12_FD_107976 | JGI IMG/M metagenome (GOLD analysis project Ga0156328, IMG submission 107976) | Candidatus Tectomicrobia bacterium RIFCSPLOWO2_12_FULL_69_37 | reverse complement strand
GTGTCCGCCCCCCGCAGCACCACCCCCCGCGCCTTGACCGCCGCGCTCATCATCTGGCGGGTGATCCGCCCCCCGATGCGGTGGGGCTTCCCCCCGCGCCAGCGCTTCTTCCCGGCCGCCTGGGTGCGGCTCATCGTCCGTCCCGCCCCGTGGACGGTGGAGCGCAGGAGCTTCCGCGCGGCGGGGGTGTCCACCCCCTCGGCGATGACGGCGATGTCCCCCATGCTCCCCCCGATGAAGCACCGCTGGCCCGGCCAGGCGGGCGTCGCCCCCTTGCGGACGACGAGGAGCCTCTCCCCGCCATGCTCCTCCTCCCAGGCGAAGTTGTGGTGGTTGTGGACCTCCTCCACCGCCCGCGCGCCGAGGATTTCGAGCACCCGCTGGCAGATGTAGTCCCGCCCCGCGTAGGCGTAGCGCCCGGCCAGCTTCATGGCGGCGTAGTAGTCCTGCCCCAGGGGGGAGGCGAGGGGGAAGAGGGTGGCCGGGGCGTGCATGTCCTCGCTCCCCGGCCGGGCGGTAAAGGGCCGGTTCTTGGCGAGGTTGAGGAAGCCGGTGCAGGTCTTGTGGCCGAAGCCCCGCGAGCCGAAGTGGACCCCGACCCAGAGCGCCCCCTCCTCGTCCGCGAAGAGGTCCACGTAGTGGTTCCCGGCCCCGATGGTGCCGAGCTGGGAGGCGGCGAGGTCCTTGAGGTCCCCGACGGGTTTCACGTCCCGCCAGGCGGGGTCGCCGAAGAGCTCGTGGTCCACCGGCGTGGGGTTGCGGTGGCCCATCCCGAACTCCAGGGTGTGGAAGATGGTGTCCATGATCCGGACGATATCGGGGCGCACGTCCTCCGCCAGGAGGTTCGTCTTCACCGCCTTGTTTCCGCAGGCGATGTCGTAGCCCACCCCGCTCGGGCTGATGGCCTCCCGGTAGGCGACGACCCCCCCGATGGGCATGGAGTAGCCGAGGTGGTGGTCGGCGCAGAGGGCCCCCGCCGCAGCCTCCTCGTCCGCGAGGCAGACCCGGATTTGGCGCAGGGCCCCTTCGTCCACGGGGCTGCCCCGGATTTCCAGCGGCTTCTCAGGCATTTTTCCATTATCCTAATGTGATAGATTAGAGAATATATCTTAAATCTAATTTATTGTATGTAAATTCTACTATCCTGTGTTTTTGCCCAAATCCAGGCGATTTTTTCGTCTGGCGCGATTTTGCTCCACGCAAGGCGGCTCTCAGTCTAGAATATGGGGCACGGGTGGAAATACGTCGAGCACCGGGGTCATCCCGCGGTCGGCATGAGGAGGGTGGGCGTGCGGAGGGCGGCGCTGGGGCTCCTGTGGCTGGTGATCTCGGGGGCGCTCCTGACGGGAGCGGCCGGGCCAGGCACGGACGCCTGGAAGGGCGCCACCGAGCTTGGCCCGGACGGCACGCCCGCCCGCCGCTTCATCCCGGTCGAGCTCTGGACCGGGGAGGCCTGGGACGGCCGCCGTGATCTCGTGATGAGGAAGGTCAGCTTGAGCCACAAGCCGGCCATCCCGTGGAACCACCCCCTGATCGCCGTCGAGGGGCCGTTCCCCTGGGAGAAGGACCCCGGGGTGCAGCTCTTCCGGCGCTCGCGGATCAGCAGCCGGACGGGGCCCGTCGTCCAGCTCTTCCGGATCAACGAGGCCAAGGACGGCCTGGGCCGGGTGCTGGACGAGCGGGGAGGGAAGGTGCGCGGCCGGGACGAGGCCTCCAAGTTCCCCCTCGGCTGGTGGCGCCGGGGCGAGGCGCGCGCCTACAACGACTCCCAGCAGACGCGGATCACCATCGAGGAGCTGGACTACACCTTCCTGGGGGCTGCGCACTCCCTGCGCTTCCGCTGGACGGTGAAGCACGAGGACACCTCCTACGTCTTCTCCCCGGGCAAGGGGCTGGTGGCCCTCTACCACCATTCGCGGTGAGGCCCGGGAGGGCCGGCGGGGCGGAGGGCCGGTTGCCGGGCCGCGCCCCCTCTGGTAAGAAGGGGCATCGATCGAGGAAACCCGCGGGGGACGCCATGCCGGCGGCCGGGAAGGCGGTTCGCGTCAAGCTCTCCCATGTCGGCATCTACGTGCGCGACATGGAGAGGTCGCTGCGCTGGTACCAGGAGGTCCTCGGCCTCAAGCTCTCGGACTACCTGCCCGCCGGGAACACCCAGGAACCCGCCGCCCCCCACGGCATCTGCTGGCTCCGCTACGACGACCTCCACCACGAGCTGGTCCTCGTCCAGCTTCCCCCCGGGGCGCTCCAGGCGGGGGAGACGGGGCGGCCGGGGAGCCTCCAGCAGGTGGCCTTCCGCCTGGGCTCCGAGGCCGAGGTCGAGGCGGCCTGCGCGCGCCTCCAGGCGGCCGGGGTCGAGATCCTCCGCCCGCCGCGCCGCCAGCGGATGAGCGGGGGGCTCCAGTTCTACTTCGCCGACCCCGACGGGAACAAGATCGAGCTCTTCAGCTCCGCCAACCGGCTCCCGTACTGAGGCCCCCCCATGATCAAGGTCGGCTCCCTCTCGCACGTCGGCCTCTGGGTCCGGGACCTGGACCGCTCCATCCGCTGGTACGAGGAGATGCTGGGCTTCGCCCTGACCGAGCGGCTGGGGCCGAACGCCATCGAGCCCGCCGCCCCCCACGGCATCGCCTGGCTGCGCTGCTCGGCCGAGCACCACAACCTCGTCCTCGTCCAGCTCCCCCCGGAGCAGGCCGCCGCGCCCATGCCCTACGGGGGCAAGGGTACCCTCCAGCAGATGGCCTTCGAGGTGGAGAGCGCCGAGGCCCTCCACGCCGCCCACGAGCTCCTGGCCGGGAAGGGGGTCAAGATTCTCGTCCCCCCCGTCCGCCAGAAGCAGAGCCCGGGCTGGAAGTTTTATTTCGCCGACCCGGACGGCCACAAGCTCGAGATCTCCTGGGGCATGAAGCGGGTCGGGCCCGAATACGGCCGCCACTACGGCAAGTGGCCCGAGGGGGCCGCCTGAGCCCCCGGGAAACGGATTCCGGGAAGCCTCCCCATTTTTTCCGGCGGTATTATCCGGTACTGGCCGCAACATCCGCGGAATTTTCATTTTGCCCTGGAGAGATGAGGGGAGCCTCCCGGTCGGAGGCCTCCCGGCCCTTGCATTTTTCCCCCCGGAATACCCCGGAATACCCCGGACGGGATCAGAATCTGCATTTGCCCGGGAGGGAGCCGGGAGGTGGTCCGGCCACCACCCGGGTGTTTTGGGGTATCTTTTTCCATCAATTCGCGCGACTAACCGCGACGCCCGCCGCAATCCAGGCATTGCCTCCGGCTCCCTGTAGGGGCGGCCGGACTTCGGCGAGCTCAGTCGAGCCGCCGGCCGCCCCTGCGGACGAACGGGCGGGAGGCCCGAGCGGAGGGCCGCCCCGGGGGATAAGATACCCCCCGGAGGCGGATTCGCTCTTACCTCAAGTTCCCTCATCTTCCGGATCGGACGGAACGGGCCGCCCAGAGGGGCGGCCCGGGGGAGAGGTTACGCGGAGGCGGCCCTAAAAGCCTTTCAGGGGGGCGTGAGGCGGGCGCCACCATCATTTAACATAATATATCTTATCATCACTTCGCGGGTTTGGCCGGGCTGGCGGGAGCCGCTTTCGCCGCGGGCTTGGCGAGGCGGTCCAGGCGCTCCCGGTGGATCTCGCTCAGGAAGGGGCTCCGGGGGAACTTCTGGCTGAACTCCTCCAGGGTCTTGGCGGCCTCCTGGGGCTGGCCGGCCTTCTCCTGGCATGAGGTGACGGCGAGGTAGAGGTCCTCCTGGCTGATGAGGCTCCCCCGGGCGAGGATCTCGCGCCAGATGGCGACGGCCTCGGGGCACTTGCCCTGGGCCTCCAGGACGGCGGCGAGGCCCCGCTGGGCGAGCTCCTTGTCCATGGGGACGGCGGCGCCGCTCCCCAGGACGATGCGGTACTCCTGCTCGGCTCCCGGGAGCTGCCCCCCCTCGCGGAGCTTCCCGGCCAGATCGAGCCGGGCCATGACCCCGCTCCGGGTCGCAGGGTATTGGAGGGCCGTCCGGCGCAGGGCCTCGATCTCCTCGGGCCCCTTGGCCTCCTCGGCGAGCATGTAGGCGATGGAGGCCTTCTCCTGGTTCTTGGCCGCCCAGTAGCCGTACCCCCAGGCGCCCCCCGCCGCGGCGAGGACGGCCGCCCCCGCGAGGAGGATGTGGCTGGCGTGGGCCTGGAGCCAGGCCATCCCCTGGAAGCCGGCGGTCTGGAAGGCGTCGGGCTGCTTGATCTGCTGGCGGATGGTCCGGGCCATGCTCTCGGGGCACCTCGAAATTTGCGGCGGCGCTTTTGTGAAATTTTCACACGGAGGTCATTTGCGGGAAATCCCGCGTCCCCGGCTCAGGGCGCTTGCGTTGTAGCCGGGATCGCCGCCCCCGTCAAAGCCGGGCCGCCCTCCCTCCCGTTTTCCGCCCCGGCGGGGGCCGCCTCGGCCAGGTTGGTGTGGTAGCAGGGCCCCTCCCCCATGTCGGTCAGGGCCTGGGAGGTGAGCTCGTTCACCCCCCGCCCGTCCGGGGAGTGGCGGGAGGCCCGCACGCCGGGGATGATGGCCACCCCCCGGGGCACGTCCTCCGTCACCCGCAAGGGGCGCACGATGCTCCCCCGCGCGGTGCGGACCCGCACGGGCTCCCCCTCGGCCAGGCCCCGCTCCCGGGCGTCCTCGGGGTGGAGGAAGAGGCGCTGCTCCCCCTCCCCCTTCATGCTGCGCGCCCCGCCGTTGCCGGTGCTGTTCAGGAAGTGGTGGCCGGGCGGGAGGACGAGCTGGAGCATGCCGCGCCCCGCGTGGGCCGGGTTCTCGGGGCCCTCGGCCAGGGGGACGTGGGCCGGGAGGGGGTCGAGCCCCATCCGCTCCATCCGCTCGCTGTAGAACTCGAGCCGGCCCGAGGGGGTCGGGAAGCCCCCGGCGAAGGGGTTGGCGGTGTTCAGGGGGGCCTGGAGGTAGCGCTTCTCGCGCAGGGCCTCCAGGGTGATCCCGGCCCGCCTGAGCCGGGGGGTATCGAGGATGCGCGCGGCCGCCTCCCAGAGGCCCTCGCGGAAGTCCGGCTCCTCGAAGCCCAGCCGCTCCGCCAGGAGGGAGAAGACCTCGTAGTTGGACTTGGCCTCCCCCCGGGGCGGGATGGCCCCCTCGTTCAGCCCGAAGAAGTACTGGCCGTAGCTCGTGAAGAAGTCCGGCGACTCGGCGAAGGTGGGGGCGGGCAGCACGATGTCGGCGTAGTCCACGGTGTCGGTGTGGAGGATCTCGTGCACCACGGTGAAGAGGTCCTCCCGCAGGAGCCCCCGGCGCACCGCGCCCGCGTCGGGGAGGGTCGCGGCCGCCGCGCAGTGGTAGACGAAGAGCACCTTGACGGGCGGGCCGCCCAGCGCCCCGGTCAGGGCCTTGCCCACCTCGACGATGTTGATGGTGCGCGTCCCCCCGGGGGACCACTCGGGCCGCTCGTAGGCGGCGAGGTCGAGGCCGAAGGCGCCCGTCGAGATCTCGAAGAGCCCGCCCCCCTCCTTGGCGTAGGCCCCCACGAGGGCGGGCAGGCAGGCGATGGTGCGCACGATCATGGCCCCGTTGGCGTGGCGGGAGAGGCCGATGCCCATGCGGACGAAGGGGGCCCGCGCCCGGCCGTACTCCCGGGCGAGGCGCTCGACCTCCGCGGCGGGCACGCCGGTGACGGCCTCGGCGCGCTCCGGGGGGTACTCCTCCAGCCGCTTGCGGAGGGCCTCGAAGCCCAGGGTCCAGCGCCCGATGTAGCCGCGGTCGATCAGGCCCTCGCGCACGAGGACGTGCATCATCCCCAGGGCCAGGGCGGCGTCCGTGCCCGGGCGCACGGGGACGAACGCGTCCGCCAGCTTGGCGGTGCGGTGGCGGTAGACGTCGATGACGGTGACCTTGGCCCCCTTCTCCCGCGCCGCCTGGATGAAGGGGAGGATGTGCATGTTGGTGGTGGCGGGGTTGGTGCCCCAGAGGAGGATGTGGTCGCTCCGGGCCATCCCGGCGCAGTCGTTGCCCAGGCCCGCCCCCAGGGTGGCGTCGAGCCCCGCCTTGCAGGCCGCGGTGCAGAGGGTGCGCAGGAGCTTCGAGGCCCCGAGCCGGTGGAAGAAGCGCTGGCCGGCGTTGCGGTTGAGGACGCCCATGGTGCCCGAGTAGCTGACGGGGAGGATGGACTCAGCCCCCCAGCGCGCGGAGGCCTCCCGCATCCGGGCGGCGGCGGCGTCCAGCGCCTCCTCCCAGGAGACGCGCTCGAAGCGCGCGCCCGGGCCCTTGGGCCCCACCCGGCGCATGGGGTGGAGGATGCGCCCGGGCGCGTAGATGATGTCGGTGTAGGTCCGCATCTTGGTGCAGATGAGGCCCTGGGTGAAGGGGTGGCCCGGGTCTCCCCGCAGGGCGGTGACCCTCCCCTCCTCCACGGTGAGGAGGAGGCTGCACGCGTCGGGGCAGTCGAGGGGGCAGATGGTCTGGAACTCTTGCTTCATGCGCATCCCCTGCGGCGGGATTCCGGCGGAAGGCCCGGCGGGAGATTCTACTTTCGGCCGTCCAGGATGTCGATGATGCCCTGGAGCTCCTTGCGCAGCCAGGCGGTGTCCACCTGGGGCGCCGGGGGCTGGAGGGGCTCCGGGCCGGCCTCGAAGGGGAGGGCCGGGGAGGGCTCGGCCTTCGCTGCGGCGGGCTTCACCCGCGCCGTCTCGCCGCGCACCCCGCGCAGGCGCTGGAGCTGCTTCTTCGCGCCCGCGATGGTGAAGTTCTCTTCGTAGAGGAGCCGCTTGATGGCGAAGATGAGCTCGACGTCCTTGCGCCGGTAGATCCGCTGGCCCGACTCCCCCTTCGCCGGGCGCAGGACCTTGAACTCGCTCTCCCAGTAGCGGAGCACGTGGGGCTTGGTCCCCGTCAGCTCGGCCACTTCCCCGATCTTGAAGAAGAGCTTGTCGGGTATCTGTGCTTCGGTCGCCGCCTCGGCCATCGTCTCCTTCCCCCCTACCGCCGGGGCTCCGCCACCACGAAGGCGCCCTGGAAGCCCGCCGCGACGATCTTCGCGCGCTCGGCGAGCGCCGCCTGGCGGGTGGCGAAGCTGCCGGTGCGGACGGCCCGCAGGCCGGTCCCGGCCGCCGGCGCCGAGCCGGGCCTTCGGGCGAGCTCGCCCCGGAAGCCCGCGTCCTCGGCGCGGTCGAGCATCTGGGCCGCGTCCTCGAGGTCGGTGTAGGAACCCGCCGACACCCGCCAGCGCCCGCCGGACTCATAGACCGTGATCCGCAGGTTCTTGGCCCGGGCCCGGCCGGCCAGGCCGTCGGCCTCCCCGCGGGCGGCGAAGGAGCCGAGGAGCACCTCGTTCACCGGGCCGCTCCGGGCGGCGGCGCCCGAGACGTGGGATTCGAGGCCCTTCTCGCGCAGCCGGCCGACGAAGCTCTGGACGCACCGGTCGGTCCGGCAGGTGGCCACCTGGATGCTGTAGGAGGAGCCTCCGGCGGGCGCGGCGGGGCGGGCCGCCCCCCCCGCCGCCGGAGGAGCGGGCCTCACTTCAGGCGCGGCCTCGCGCGGCCTCATCTGGGCCACCGGGGCCGAGGGCCTCGCCGCGGGCTTGGGCGGGGCCGCCTCGCGCGCGGGCTTCCCCAGGCCGTCGGCCGCGGGGCGGGCGGGCGGCCTCGCCATCGCCATCGGGGGGGCCGCCGCCGGCGCGGGGGCCGGCTTGGCCGGCTCCTCCTTCTTGGCCGCCGCGGGGGCCTTGGGGGGCGCAGTGGCCGCCATCTGGGGCGCGGGAGGGGCCGGGGGCTTGGGGGCGCCCGCGGGGGCGGCGGGCTTCGCCTCCCCCTCCTTGGGCGGGGCGCCGCCGGCCTTGCCCTGCTGCTCGGCCTGGACCTGCTCGATGATGGCGAGGGCCTGCTTGCGCTGCTCGGCCTCGGACCTCAGCTTGGCGAGGCGCTCCTTGCGGAGCTCCTCGAGCTTCTGCTGGGCCTTCTGGCGCTCCGCCTCCTTCAGCTTGGAGGGGACCCACCAGAACTTGTAGCCGGCCCATCCGCCTCCGCCGAGGACGGCCACCACCACCACCCCGATGATGGCCCAGCGGATGAGGCCGCCGCCCCCTCCGCCGCCGCGGGAGCGGCGCGAGGAGCGCTCTCCCTCCCCGCCTTCCTCGCCGGGCTCCTTCTCTTCCCCGTCTTCGTCGAGCAGGTTCACACCTTTCTTGGCCATGTCCTCATCCCTTATCTCGGGCTGCTCACTCGTCGCTGGACTGCGTGGCCGCCGCCGCGATGACCTTCTCGGCGATCTGGCCGGGCACTTCCTCGTAGTGGGAGAATTCCATCGTGAAGTCCCCCCGGTCCGCCGTCATCGAGCGCAGGGCCGGGGCGTAGTTGAGCACCTCCGCCATCGGGACCTGGGCCTTGATGGTCTGCTTGCCGCCCACGCCCGGGATCACGCCCGAGACCCGGCCGCGGCGGGAGTTCAGGTCGCCGATGATGTCGCCCATGTACTCGTCGGGGACAGTCACCTCGATGTTCATGATGGGCTCGAGGAGGGTGGGCCTGCATTCGAGCATCCCCTTCTTGAAGCCCATGGAGCCGGCGATCTTGAAGGCCATCTCCGAGCTGTCCACGGAGTGGTAGCTGCCGTCGTAGAGGGTGATGCGGACGTCGGTGACGGGGTAGCCCGCCAGCGAGCCGCTCTCCATCGCCTCGACGATGCCCTTCTCGACGGCCGGGATGAAGGTGCGCGGGATGGAGCCGCCCACGATGTTGTCCACGAACTCGAAGCCCTTGCCGCGCGGCAGGGGCTCGATCTCGAGCCAGGTGTCCCCGAACTGGCCCCGCCCGCCGGTCTGCTTCTTGTAGCGGCCCTGGACCTTGGTGCGGCCCTTGATGGTCTCCTTGTAGGGGACGCGCGGGGTGCGCATCTCCACCTCGACGCTGTACTTGCGCTTGATGCGCTCGATGGCGACCTCGAGGTGGAGCACCCCCAGGCCCGAGAGGAGGAGCTCCTTGGTCTGGGGGTCGCGGCTCACCGTGAGGACCGGGTCCTCCTCCCGCATGCGGCTGAGGGCCCCGCTCAGCCTCTCCTCGTCGCCCTTGGACTTGGGGGCGACGGCGTAGGAGATCGAGGGCGCGGGCAGCTTGATGGGGGGGAACCTCACCGGGTTCTTCTCCTCGCAGAGGGTGTCCCCGGTGCGCGTCGCCCTGAGCTTGGCGGCGGCGGCGATGTCGCCCGGCACCAGCTTGTCCGTCACCGGCTTCTGGCCCTTGCCCTGGATGAACAGCAGGGAGCCCATGCGCTCCTTCTCCTCGCGGGCGGGGTTCCACGCCGTGGCGTCGGAGGAGAGGGTGCCCGACATGACCCGGAAGTAGTTGAGCTTCCCGGCGAAGGAGTCCACCACCGTCTTGAAGACGAGGGCGCGGAAGGGGGCGCCGGGGTCGGCCTCGACGGTGATCTTCTCGCCCTCGGGGCCCTCGGCCTCGGCGGCGGGCCGCTCGGCGGGCGAGGCCCCGAGCAGGGTCAGGGCGTCGAGGAGGGCGTCGGTGCCGATGTTCCGCACCCCGCACCCGCAGAAAACGGGGATGAAGGAGCCCTCCAGGATGCCCTTCTTGAGGCCGGCCACGATCTCCTCGGGGGCCAGCTCGCCGCCCTCGAGGTATTTCTCCAGGAGCGACTCGTCCGCCTCCGCCGCGAACTCGATGAGCTTGCCCCGGTGCTCCTCGAAGGCCTCCTTGAGGCCGGCCGGCACCTCCCCCGCCGTCCCCCTGCCGTTGCCGTCGGGGGTGTAGGTGAGGGCCTTGCCGCTCAGGAGGTCCACCACCCCCCGGAAGTTCTCCCCCTGGCCGATGGGCAGGTGCGCGAGGGCGAAGCGCTTGCCCAGGGCGGCGCCCGCCCCCTCGACGGCCCGGAAGATGTCGGCCTGGGGGTGATCCATGTGGTTGACATAGAGGAAGCGGGGGATGCCCTGCGCCTGGGTCCACTCGAAGACCTTCTCGGTCATGACCTTCAGCTCGGAGTGGCCGCGGATGACGATGAGGGCGTTGTCCATGGCCCGGACGGCGGCCACCGTCTCGGCGATGAAGTTCGAGTAGCCGGGGGTGTCGATGAGGTTGATGCGGTGCTTGTTCCAGTCCACGAAGGCCACGCCGGCGGTGATGGAGGAGCGCCGCTTGGCTTCCTCGGGCTCGGCGTCGAGGATGGTGCTCCCCGCGTCCACCTTGCCCAGCCGGTCGGTGGAGCCGGCCGTGAACAGGCAGGCCTCGGCCAGCGAGGTCTTTCCGTTGCCGCCCTCGCCCAGGAGGCCCACGTTGCGTAGCCTGGCGACCTCGTTTGCAGCCATAGAGCGGAATCCCCTCCTTGCCTTGGATTATGCTGGATGACCCCCCGCTGGTTGCCCGTGAAAGGAAGCGCATAAGGGACGAAATTCTTAAAGCGATTCTAGAGATGATGCCACGGAAGGCTTGATAGGTCAATCGAATTGGAAAAGTTGAAGTGAAATCTTTAAAGCGGAACCTCAACTTCGGATTGCCTAAGTTTCTCCGCCCTTTTCGCCCTTCCGGACCCGCCGCCGCGGGGCCCTCCGCTCCCGGCGGGAGCGGAAGCTCACCCGGATGGGGGTGCCCTCGAAGTCGAAGGCCTCCCGGAGGCGGTTCTCGATGTAGCGGCCGTACTGCTCGGCGGGGATGGTGGAGGTCTGGCTGGTGAAGAGGACGATGTGGGGGGGGGCGACCGAGGCCTGGGTGGCGTAGAGGAATTTGGGGCGCTTCCCCCCCTTCCCCGAGGGGGCGGGGTGGGCCTGGGTCCACTCGGCCACCCGCTGGTTGAGGGCCGCCGTGGGGACCCGCCTGCGGTAGGCGGCCGCGAGGCGCCCGATGAGCTCGAAGACGCGCTCGCAGCGCTGGCCCGTCAGGGCCGAGACCGAGAGGACGGGGGCGAAGTCCACGTGGACGAGCTTGTCGCGGATGTTCCGGGCGGTCTCGTCGAAGGTCTTGGCGTCCTTCTCGACCAGGTCCCACTTGTTGAGGAGGATGGCGCAGGCCCGGCCCGCGTCCACGATGTGGCGGGCGATCTGGGCGTCCATCGAGGTGGGCCCCTCGGTGGCGTCGATGAGGAGGACGACGGCCTCGGCCCGCTCGATGCTCCGGTATGCCAGGATCATGCTCACCGCCTCGGCCTTCAGGTCCCCGATCTTTCCCCGGCGCCGGATGCCGGCCGTGTCGATGAAGCGGTAGAGGGCGCCCTCCCGGCGGCAGAGGGTGTCGATGGGGTCGCGGGTGGTGCCCGGCACCGGGCTCACCAGGGTGCGCTCCTCCCCGAGGAGGCGGTTGATGAAGGAGGATTTCCCGACGTTCGGCCGCCCCACCACCGCCACCCGCACCTCTCCCTCCCCGGCGGGCTCCTCCTCCAGGGCCCCGGCGGGGATGCGCGCCAGCGCCGCCTCCAGCATCTCGGCCACCCCGGCCCCGTGCTCGGCCGAGACGGGGAGCGGCTCCCCCAGCCCCAGCCGGAAGAAGTCCCAGGCGGCGTCCCGCGAGCGGGCGGCGTCGGCCTTGTTCAGCACGAGGAGGGAGGGCTTGCCCGCCACCCGCACCATCTGGGCGATCTGGACGTCCCCGGGCAGGAGGCCCTCGATCCCGTCCACGAGGAAGAGGACGACGTCCCCCTCCTCGATGGCGGAGAGCGTCTGGCGCTCGATGAGGGGGTTGAAGGGGTCGCCGTCCTTCCCGCTGGCGATGCCCCCGGTGTCCACCGCGAGGAAGGCCTTCCCCGCCCACTCCGCCCGCCCGTAGTGGCGGTCGCGGGTGACGCCCGGCTCGGGCCGCACGATGGCCGCCCGCCGGCCCACCAGGCGGTTGAAGAGGGTGGACTTGCCCACGTTGGGCCGGCCCACGATGACGATGGCGGGGAGCGGCATGGCGGGGTTTCCAGGCGGCGCGCCCTAGCGGGCGGCGGGCCGGGGCGGGCGGGCTTCCCCCTTGGGCCCCACCGGGCCGGTGCGGGCGGTCCGGGCGGCGCCCCCGACGAAGCGGACGACGCCCTCGGCGATCCCCTCGGCGATGGCCTGGCGGAAGGCCCCCTGGAGGCTGCGCTTGGCGTCCGCGGGGTTGGTGATGAAGCCCACCTCCACGAGGATGCCCGGCATCTGCGCCCCCAGGAGGACGTAGAAGGGCCCCCGCTTCACCCCCAGGTCGTTCACGCCCGGGTAGCGGCGCCCGAGCTGCGCGAGGAGGGAGCGGTGCACGTCCTCGGCCAGGTCGCGCGACTCGTTCACCTTGGAGCGGAGCATGAGGTCGTAGAGGATTTTCTGCAAATCGGTCATCTCGGCGACGGTGACGTCGTTCTCCCGGGCGGCGATCTCGAGCGCCCGCGAGGAGGAGGCCTCGCTCAGGAGGTAGGTCTCGATCCCGTGGGTGCCGCGCAGGGGGGAGCTGTTCGCGTGGATGGAGATGAAGACGTCCGCGTCCCGCTCGTTGGCCATGGCGGTCCGCTTGTCCAGGGGGAGGAAGCGGTCGTCCGCCCGGGTCAGGAGCACCTCGCTGCCGGGGAGCTTCCGCTTGAGCACCCCGGCCGCCCGGCGGGCGAGGTCCAGCACGAACTCCTTCTCCACCAGGCCGTAGAGGCCGACGGCGCCGGCGTCCTTCCCCCCGTGGCCGGGGTCGAGCATGATGCGCCCCTGGCCAGCCCGGAAGCGCTCGGAGAGGCTCATCTCCTGGCGCTTCTTGGGCCCGGAGGGCGCCGGCCTGGAGGGGGAGGCCGCCCGGGCCTGGGGGGCGGGCGGCGCGGGCTTCGCCTGGGCCGGCGGGGCCGCCCCCGGAGGGAGGGGGGCGGCGAGGGACGAGGGGGAGACGATCCCCCCCCGCAGCTCCACGATGATCCGGTGGGGGTCCGGGAGGGAGAAGACCCGCTCCCGGATCTCCCCTTCCCCGAGGTCCACCACCAGCCGGAGGGTCTGGGGGTCGGGCCGCCCGAAGCGCACCCGGCGCACCAGCCGGGCCCCGGCCGAGTCGGAGGGGAGCGGGGCCTTGGGGCGCAGCCGCCCGGCCGGGAGGTCCAGGTAGAAGCGCGGGGGGTTCGAGAGGCGGCCGTGCCGGAAGTCGAAAGTCTCGCGGTCGAGGAGGAGGGTGAGGCGGGCGTAGCCCTCGGTCGCGAAGGAGCGCACGGCCACCACGCCCGGCCCCGCCGGGCGGGCCGCCGGCGCGGGGGAGGCTCCCCCGGCCGCTCCCAGGATGGCCCCGAGGAGGAGGCACCCTCCCCGCCAGCCCATGAACCGCTCCCCCGCTCTGCCCTTCCTGGCGCAGGGTGAGGACCGCCCGGCCCCTGCCACGTTCGAGGTCTCCCGTTGGGCGGAGGGAGATGGGGGCTCAGGTCCCGTGCTGCCAACTCTTTAGATAGCGTTTCTGGTCCGCCGTCAAGGAATCGATCTTCACGCCCATGCTCTTGAGCTTGAGGCGGGCGATCTCGCCGTCCGTCTCGGGGGGGACGGAGTAGACCTTCGGCTCCAGGTTCTTCCCGTTCTTGACCAGGTACTCGGCGGCCAGGGCCTGGTTGGCGAAGCTCATGTCCATGACGCTGCTCGGGTGGCCCTCGGCGGTGGCGAGGTTGACGAGGCGGCCCCCCCCGATGACCACGATGCGCCGGCCGTCCGCCATGGTGTACTCGTCCACGAGGCTGCGGATCTCGCGCTTGGCCTTGGCGGCCTTCTCGATCCCGGCCACGTCCACCTCGACGTCGAAGTGGCCCGAGTTGGAGATGATGGCCCCGTCCTTCATCTTGGCGATGTGCTCGAGCCGGACGACGCCGGTGTCGCCGGTGACGGTGCAGAAGAAGTCCCCGATCTTTGCGGCCTCGGCCATGGGCATGACCCGGTAGCCGTCCATGAGGGCCTCGAGGCCGCGCAGGGGGTCCACCTCGGTGACGACGACGTTGGCCCCCATCCCCCGGGCGCGGCTGGACAGCCCCTTGCCGCACCAGCCGTAGCCCGAGACGACGAAGACCGAGCCCGCGAGCAGGCGGTTGGTGGCCCGGATGATGCCGTCGATGGTGCTCTGGCCGGTGCCGTAGCGGTTGTCGAAGAAGTGCTTGGTGTTGGCGTCGTTGACGGCGACGACCGGGAAGCGCAGCATCCCCTCCTCCGCCATGGCGCGCAGGCGGATGACGCCCGTGGTCGTCTCCTCGGTGCTCCCGATGATCCCCGGGATGAGGTCGGTCCGCTTGGTGAGGACCTGGGTGACGAGGTCGGCCCCGTCGTCCATGGTGATGTGGGGCTTGGTGTCGAGCACCGCGCGCATGTGCTTGTAGTAGGTGTCCCGGTTCTCCCCCTTGATGGCGAAGACGGGCATCTTCTCGTTCACGACGAGGGCGGCGGCCAGGTCGTCCTGGGTGGAGAGGGGGTTCGAGGCGCAGAGCGCCACCTTGGCGCCCCCGGCCACCAGGGTCTTCATCAGCACGCCCGTCTCGGTCGTGACGTGCAGGCAGGCCCCGATGCGGACGCCCTTGAGGGGCTTCTCCTTCTCGAAGCGCTGCCGGATCATGTCGAGGACCTGCATGCTGCGGCCGGCCCACTCCATCCGCAGGGCGCCCTGCCCGGCGAGCTTCTGGTCTTTGACGTCGGAATTCATTGTCGCTCCGTCGGTTCGCGTTGGATGGGCGGGAGGAGCCTAGGCCTTGACGGCCGTCTTGAGGTCCTTCACCTTGTCCGTTCTCTCCCAGGTGAAGTCGGGGAGCTCGCGGCCGAAGTGGCCGTAGGCGGCGGTCTGCCTGTAGATGGGGCGGCGCAGGTTGAGGCCCTCGATGATCTCCCGGGGCTTCAGGCCGAACACCTCGCGGACGGCCTTGGCGAGCTTGACCGGGTCCACCTTCCCGGTGCCGAAGTCCTCGACGAGGACCGAGACCGGGTCGGCCACCCCGATGGCGTAGGCGAGCTGGACCTCGGCCTTCCCGGCGAGGCCCGCCGCCACGATGTTCTTGGCGATGTAGCGGGCCATGTAGGCGGCCGAGCGGTCCACCTTGGTCGGGTCCTTGCCCGAGAAGGCCCCGCCCCCGTGGCGGCTGTAGCCGCCGTAGGTGTCCACGATGATCTTCCGGCCGGTCAGGCCGGTGTCCCCCATGGGGCCGCCGATGACGAAGAGGCCGGTGGGGTTCACGTAGAAGGTGGTGCGCTTGTTGATCATGTCCCCGGGCACGATGGGGAGGACGACCTCCTTGATCATGTCCTCGCGGATCTGCTCGAGGTCCACGTCCGGGGCGTGCTGGGCCGAGATGACGACGTTCTCGATGGCGACGGGCTTGTCCTTCTCGTAGCGGATCGAGACCTGGCTCTTGCTGTCCGGGCGGAGGTAGGGGAGCGTCCCGTTGCGGCGCACGGCGGAGGTCCGCTCGACCAGCCGGTGGGCCAGCATGATGGGGAGCGGCATGAGCTCCTTGGTCTCGGCGCAGGCGAAGCCGAACATCATGCCCTGGTCGCCCGCCCCCTGCTCCTTGAAGAGCCCCTGGCCCTCGGTCACCCCCTGGGAGATGTTGGGGGACTGGCGGTTGAGGGCGGTCACGACGGCGCAGGTGTCGCAGTCGAAGCCGTAGGCCGCGTTGTCGTAGCCGATCTGGCGGATGGTCTCGCGGGCGATGTCCCGGGCCTCGTAGCGGGCCGTCGTGGTGATCTCGCCGGCCACGAAGATGATGCCCGTGGTGATGAGGCACTCGCAGGCCACGCGCCCCTGGGGGTCCTGGCTGAAGACGGCGTCCAGGACGGCGTCGCTCACCTGGTCGCAGATCTTGTCGGGGTGCCCTTCGGAAACGGACTCCGAGGTGAAGATGAAGTCAGCCGAGGTGTGGCTGGAGCTCATGCACTTCCTCCCGATGGATGAAGGTTCAGACCGCGGGGCGGGCGCCGGCCCTGCCCCGGCCCGCGCCGTGCCGGCTCCCGCTCGTCAGCGCCCGGATCTCCCGGGCGGATTCGCATTCCAGCATGGCCGCCGCCAGCTCCTCCATCTGGGCCAGCTCGGAGCGGCAAATGGCGCGCCGGACGGCCGGGGCCTTGGCCAGGGCCATGCTCAGGCTCCGGAAGCCGAGGCCCACGAGGTATAGCGCACTCTTCGGGTCCCCCGCCAGTTCCCCGCAGATGATGGCGGGGATGCCGGCCGAGCGCGCCGCGCGGGCCACCCCGTGGAGGAGGCGCAGGACAGCGGGGTGGAGCGGCTCGTAGCGGTCCGCCACCCCCTTGTTGGAGCGGTCCACGGCCAGGGTGTACTGGGTGAGGTCGTTGGTGCCGACCGCGAAGAAATCCAGGTGCCGGGCCAGCCGGTCGGCGCACAGGGCGGCGGCGGGGGTCTCGACCATGATCCCCTGCCGGATGGCCCCGTTGAAGGGCCGCCCCTCCTCCCGCAGCTCCGCCTTGGCTTCTTCCAGAAGGGCCTGGGCCTCCCGCACCTCTTCCAGCGAGGAGACCATGGGGTACATCAGGGCCAGGTCGCCCTCGGCCGAGGCCCGCAGGATGGCCCGCAGCTGGCGCTTGAAGATGTCGGGCCGCTCCAGGCTGAAGCGGATGCCCCGGACCCCCAGGGTGGGGTTGGGCTCCCTCTCCTCGGGCTGGCCCAGGCGGAGGGCCGGGGGGAAGCCGCGGTCGCCGCCCAGGTCCAGGGTGCGGATGATGGCCGCCATCGGGCGGGTGGCCCGGGCGAGGCGCAGGTAGCCGGCGTAGTGCTCCTCCTCGCTGGGGAAGTCCCGGCGGTTGAAGTAGAGCTGCTCGCTCCGGTAGAGGCCCACCCCGTCCATGCCCGAGAGCGGGAGGAGGTCCAGCTCCTGGTCGTTCACGATGTTGGCCAGGATGGCCACCCGGGCGCCGTCGCGGGTGACCGCGGGGCGCGGAATGGGGCTTCTCCCCTCCTCCGGGGCCTCCCGCCGGGGGCGGAGGCCGGCCGCGTAAGCCTCCTCCTCCTCAGCGCTCGGGTTGAGGAGCACCACCCCCGCCCGCCCGTCCACGAGGAGGCGGTCCCCGGTGGAGACGCGGCGGCTGGCGTCCCCGGCGCCCACCACCGCCGGGATGCCCAGGGCCTGGGCCATGATGGCGGTGTGGGAGGTCTGCCCCCCCAGGTCGGTGACGAAGCCCAGGATCTTCCCGCCCGAGAGGGCGGCGACGTCGGCCGGGGTGAGGTCCCGGGCAACCAGGATGGCCGGCTCCTCGGGCTCCCGCCCGGCGTTCCCCCGGGGGCCCTCGGCCAGGTGGCTGAGGATGCGCTCGCCCGCGTGGCCGATGTCCAGGCGGCGGTCCCGGAAGTAGGGGTCCTCCAGCGCCTCGAAGAAGCGGGCGAAGTGGTCGACGGCCGCCTGGACGGCCCACTCGGCGTTGAGGCCCTCCTCCCGGATGCGCCGCCGCGCCTCCCCGATGAGCATCTCGTCCTTCAGGAGGAGGCGCCCCAGGTCGAGGATGTAGAGGTGGCCGGGCCCGAGGCGGTCGCCGGCCGCCTGGCGGATGGCCTCCAGCTCGGCGGCGGCGGCCCCGATGGCCCGCTCGAGGCGGCCGATCTCCTCGCCCGCGCGCTCGGGGGGCACGCGGCGGAGCATGCCCGGCGAGGGCCGGGTGGAGGCTACCCAGGCCCGGCCGGCCGCCACGCCGCCGGAGGCGCCGATCCCCTGGATGCGCGCCATCACTTCTCCTCGCCGAAGCGGTTCGCGACGAGCCCGGCCAGCCGGGCCACGGCCTCGTCGGCCCCGGGCCCCTCGGCCCGGATGCGGATCTCCGTCCCCTTGCGGGCGGCCAGCATCATCACCCCCATGATGCTCTTCCCGTCCACCTCGATGCCCTGGGAGGAGACGAAGATGTCGCAGTCGAAGGTGGTCGAGAGGCGGACGAAGGCCGCCGCCGCCCGGGCGTGGAGGCCCAGCTGGTTGGAAATGGTGGCTGTCGCCGCGGGCATCCTAGCTCTCTTTCGGCTTCCGGTCGGATTCCTGCTTCAGCGCGCGCAGCATCTCGCTCGGCTGGGCGAGGTTCCGCCGCCCGTACTCCACGAGGAAGCGGGCGGCCTCGTGGACGGTCTTCCCCTTGATGAAGGGGACCTTGAGGAGCATCGGGAGGTTCACGCCGGTGACGACCTCGACGTCCTGCCGGTTGAGCATGGCCAGGGCGGCGTTGGTCGGGGTGCCCCCCATCATGTCGGTCATTACGATGATCCCCTCGCCCGAGTCCACCTCCCGGACGGCGCGCTCGATCTCCTCGGTGAAGCGGGCCTGGTCCTCGTCGGTGCGCAGGCAGACGGCGCGCATCTGGGCCGCGCCGGAGAGGACGGAGGACGCCGTCTGGAGCAGTGCTTCTGGGAGGTCGCCGTGCCCGACCAGGACGAGGCCGATCATACGCCCTCCCCGCCTTCCCTGTCTCCCGCCGGTTGCCGGGCGCTCTCCATCGCGATCTGGGCCGTGAGGCTCCGGCTGAACTCCTCGGCCGAGAAGTAGCCCATGCGCTGGAGCAGGAGGTTCCGGGCGGCCACCTCGATGAGGGTGGGGATGTTGCGGCCGGGGGCGACCGGAATGCGGACCAGGGGGAGCGCCTTGCCGAGGACGTCGCGGGCCTGGAGGTCGATGCCCAGGCGCTCGAAGGGCACCTCGGGGTTCCAGTGGACGAGTTCCACGATGAGCTCGACGTTCTTCTCGTAGCGGATGGCCACCACCCCGAAGAGGTCCTTGAGGTTCAGGATGCCCAGCCCCCGCACCTCGATGTGGTGCTTGAGGAGGTCGGTGCTGCGGCCGACGAGGTCGGGGCCCCTCAGCTGGATGTCCACCACGTCGTCGGCCACGAGGCGGTGGCCGCGGGTGACGAGGGTGAGGGCGCACTCGCTCTTGCCGATCCCGCTCTTGCCCTGCATGAGGACGCCCACGCCGTAGAGGTCCACGAGCACGCCGTGGAGGCGGGCGTGGGGCGAGAGGCGGGTTTCCAGGTAGGCCAGGAGGCGGGGCAGGACCTCGCTCCCCGGATGGCGCGAGCGCAGGAGGGGCAGGTGCTCCCGATCGGCGATCTCGGCGACCCGGCGCGGGATGTACCCTCCCCCCAGGGCCAGCACGGTGCAGACGGGATGGTGGAAGAAGCGGCCGACCGCCTTCTCCAGGGCCTCGGGGGCCATGCTGTTCAGGTAGCGGATCTCGGTGTTGCCCCAGATCTGGACGCGGTCGGGGTGCAGCTCCTCCAGGAAGCCGGCCAGGGGCAGGCCGTTCTTCTGGTAGCGCGTGTGGCGGATGGTGCGCGCGAGCCCCGCCTTCCCGGCGAGCAGCTCGAGGTCCAGGTCCTCGCGCAGGTCCTCGAGCAGCTGCGCGATCGAGAGCTGGCTCATCCCCTCATCCCCCGAGGCGGCGTCGCCGGCGGCCGGGAGCGCCCGGCAGGCCTATTTGCCTGAAGATTATCTCTTTTCATTACAAATACTTGTCCCCTTCGACCAAATGTATTTTCTCTGCCCGATGGCCCGGGCAATTGTCGTCGCATTCGCCCCTGGCGTCAACGCGAATTCTTCGGGGCGGCCTGGCGCCTGCGGCCAGCCGAGGCCAGGCGCAGCTCTTTGCGGTATTTGGTCACCGTCCGGCGGGCGATCAGGATCTGGGCGTCGCGGAGCTTCTCGACGATCTGCTGGTCGGTCAGGGGGCGGCGCTTGTCCTCGGCCTCGACGATCCGGCGGATTTTTTCCTTGACCGCGACCGAGGAAGCGCTGTTGCCGTCGGTGGATGCGAGGCCGCTGTGGAAGAAATACTTGAAGGGGAACACCCCCCGGGGGGTCTCCATGTACTTGCCCGTGGTCACCCGGCTGACGGTGGACTCGTGCATCTCGATGTCCTCGGCAACGTCTCGCAGCACGAGGGGGCGGAGGTGGCTCACCCCGTGGTCGAGGAAGTCGCGCTGGAAGGAGACGATGCTCCGGGACACCTTCAGGATGGTCTGGCGGCGCTGCTCGATGCTCTTGAGGAACCAGACCGCCGCCCGCACCCGCTCCTCGATGAAACGCCGGGCGTCGGCGGGCGTTGCGCCCCGGTCGGCCGCCATCTGGGTGTAGAAGGGGCTCAGGCGCAGGGGCGGGAGCCCGTCGTCGTTCAGCACGATGTCGTAGTCCTCCCCCCGCCGGATGACCGTCACGTCCGGCACCACCACCTCCACCCGCTGCTCGGTGAAGCGCTCCCCCGGGCGCGGGTTCAGCGCCCGCACGAGCCGGACCGCCGCCTGGATCTCCTCGGCCTCCACCCCCAGCTGGCGGGCGAGCCGGGGGTGATGGCGCTCCTCCAGCATCTCGAGATGGCCGCAGACGAGCTGGAGGGCCAGCCCAAGGGCCTCCGGCCCGGTCAGGCCGTCGCGCTCGAGGCTGCGGAGCTGAAGGAGCAGGCACTCCCGCAGGTCCCGCGCCCCCACGCCGGCGGGGTCGAACTCCTGGACGAGGGCGAGGGCCCGGGCGGCCTCCGCCTCTCCCAGCCCCTCCAGGGCGGCGATCTCCTGGGGGTCGGCCTGGAGGTAGCCCGCCTCGTCGATATTGCCCACGATCTGCTCCGCCACGCGCCGCACGGGCGCGGGCGCGGGGCTGAGCTGGAGCTGCCACTCCAGGTGCTCGCGCAGGGATTCGGGCCGCGAGAGGGTCTGCTCGTAGGAGGGGAAGTCCCCCTCCTCGGGAGGCAGCCCGGCTTGGCCGGGAGGGGTGTAATCGTCCTGGATGATGTTCCCCCAGTCGATCTCGACCTCGCCCCGCTCGTCGGTCTCGGTGGAGGGGACCTCCTCGGGGGCCTCGGGCATATCGCCGTCGGCCACCTCCTTCGACTCGTCGAGGGCCTCTTCGAGGACGGGGTTCTCCAGCAGCTCCTGCTGGACGGCCTGCTGGAGCTCCAGGCGCGTCAGGGGCAGCAGGCTGATGGCCTGCTGGAGCATGGCGGTCATGACCAGCCGTTGCTCGGTCTTGAGGGTCAGGCGGGGCTGCAGGGCCATGGCCGGTTCGCCGCCTAGAGGCGGAAGCTCTCCCCCAGGTAGATGCTGCGGGCGCGCTCGCTCGAGGCGATCCTCTGGGGATCGCCCGATTCGAGGATCTTCCCTTCGTTGATGATGTAGGCGCGGTCGGCGATCTGAAGCGCCTCGCGCACGTTGTGGTCGGTGAGGAGGACGCCGATGCCCCGCTCCCGCAGCCCCCGCACGATGTTCTGGATGTCGTTGACCACGATGGGGTCGATGCCGGCGAAGGGCTCGTCGAGCAGGATGTAGGTGGGCGAGGTCGCGAGCGCGCGGGCGATCTCCACCCGCCGGCGCTCCCCGCCCGAGAGAGTGAAGCCCTTGGACCTGCGGACGTTCACGATGTTCAGGTCGTCGAGCAGCTCCTGGACGCGCGCTCGGCGGCTGGCGGAGGTGCCGGGCATCAGCTCCAGCACGGCCATGATGTTCTCCTCGACCGATAGCCTCCGGAAGACCGAGGCCTCCTGGGGGAGGTAGCTCACCCCCATCCGCGCCCGCTTGTACATCGGGACGCCCGTGATGGTCGCCTGGTCGAGGATCACCTCCCCCCCCTCGGGGACGATGAGGCCCACGATCATGTAGAAGATGGTCGTCTTCCCGGCCCCGTTCGGGCCCAGGAGGCCCACGATCTCCCCGGGCCGGACCTCGAGGTCCACCCCGTCCACCACCCGCCGCCCCGCGAAGGTCTTCACGAGGCCCCGCGCGGCGAGGGTCCTCTCGCCGTGGCCGTTGCCGGCGGCGGAAGCCTGGGGAGACGCCGAGAAGGGGTCACCTCTGCGCCGGAGCATCGGACCTCCTCTGCTGCGGGCGGCGGTTGGAGGAAGCGCCGGGGGGGGAGCCCGCGGGCTTCTCCTCGTCCGGGTAGAGGGTCACGTTCACCCGGCGGCTGGCGGTCCCGTGGACGACCGTGCGGTCTTCCTTGAGGAAGAGCTCGATCTTGTCCCCGATCACCTGGTTCTGGCCCTCCCAGGCCCTCGGGTTGCCCGTGAGGACGCCGATGCCGGTCTCCTCGCTGTAGTCGAGCCGGTCGCCCGAGGCGAACTTCGTCTTGGTCTGGTTGATGAGGACGCGGCCGATGGCCACGATCCGCTCCACCTGGCCGGCGGAGTCCGGCTCCCCGCCTGCGGTGGCGGCGCGCCTGGCGGCGGGGGAAGGCGCGGACGGGGCGGAGGGGCCGACGACGCCGTCCGCTTCCTTCTCCCTCTTCTTGACGTACACCTCCAGGCGGTCGGACTGGATCGTGAGCTCGCCCTGGACCGCCTTCACCTTCCCGATGAAGATGATGAGGTTCTTCTGGTTGTAGGCCTCCATGCGGTCGGAGGTGACATTGATCGGCTCTTTCTTCTTTTGCCCGTCCGAGGCGGCGCCGGGCCGGCTCGCCGGGCCTGCGGCGGGGGCTCCCCCGGCGGGGCTCGCCGCCAGGGCGAGGGCGGCCGCGAGGAGAAGAGGCAGGGGCTTCATGGGGCCTTGCCTCCGGCGGCGGGTTGGGGGGGAGCCGGCTCGCCCGGGGGACGGTCCCCGGCCCCGGCGATGGTGGCCCGCACCTTCTCGCGGAGGACGTAGCGGCCCTCCTCGGTGTTGCCGTTCAGCCCGACCCCGGTCAGGCGGAACGTCTGCCCCTGGAGGACGATGGGAGAGTCCGTGAGCACGCGGTGCTCCTTGGGGTTGTAGTGCAGGGAGTCGGTCCGCATGGTGATTCCGTCGGAGGTGCGGATGAGCACGTTCCCCGTGAGGGTGACGTTGCGGCTCTGGTTGCCCATCACGCCCCGCTCGGCGGTGACGTCGGTCGGCTTCCCCTCGCGGGAGTAGAGCCGCATCCTGAGGGTCTGGAGGTGGGTCTCGTCCTTCTTGCGGTAGACCAGGGCGGTGTCCGCCCACATCTCCCAATCCATGCGGCCCTTGTGGTTCTGCACCATGTGGGCCTTGTCGATGCGGAGGTCCGCGTCCGTGCCGAGGACGGAGATCCCCCCCGCGTCGAACTGGGGTCCCGAGGTCCGGATGAGGAAGAAGGCCATCGTCCCCCCCAGGAGGATCACCGCGGCCAGGAGGGACCATCGCAACGCGCGCCAAGAACGCATCGGGAACTTGAGCCCCCGCATGAACACCGGCTAGGCCGCCGGTGCGGATTCCGACAGATCAAGAACGGGCATGCCCCTGAGCATGCAAAATCAATGCCGCCAACAGGATGCCATACGCGGGGTGGGGTGTAAAGGGAAAACCGAGCAGCGGCGCGAGTCAGGCCCGCTCGATCTCGACCCGCCGCCGCCCCTCCCCGAGGACCTCGATCCGGACCAGGGTCCGGGCGGGGTAGCGGGACGGGTCCAGGCGGTTCGGCCACTCAACGAGGGTGATCCCCTCCCCCACCTGTTCCTCCAGGCCCAGGTCGATGGGGTCGGCCCCCGGGGGAAGGCGGTAGAGGTCCGCGTGGAGGACGGGGGGGGTGGTCGGGTGGTGCTGGAAGAAGACGAAGGTGGGGCTGCGGACGGGCCTCCCCTCCCCGCCCGGCAGAGCCCGGATGAGCCCCCGGGCGAAGACGCTCTTCCCCGCCCCGAGGTCCCCGTAGATGAGCACCACTTCGCCGGGCCGGAGGGCCGGAGCGAGCTCCGCTCCCAGGCGCCCGGTCTCCTCTGGGGAGGCGGTTTCCAAGGTCCGGCGGCTCAGCGCGGCTTCTCCTCCGCCTTGGCGAGGACGCGCATCCGCGCCCGGGGGATCTGGGGGAGCAGGTCGGTGGCCGTGACACCCGCCTCCCCCATGCCCTCCGCCGCCAGGTCCCCCGCGAGGCCGTGGAGGTAGACCCCCGCCACCAGGGCCGCCTCGGGGGCGAGCCCCTGGGACAGCAGGCCCCCCACCACCCCGGAGAGGACGTCCCCCGTCCCCGCCGTCGCGAGGGCCGGGTTCCCCGTCGGGTTGATCCAAGCCTCCCCCTCGGGGGTGGCCACGACGGTGCCCCAGCCCTTGAGGGCCAGGTGGGCCTGGTGGCGGGTGGCGAAGGCGATGGCCGTGTTGATCCGGTCCGCCTGCACCTCCTGGCTGGAGAGGCCGGCCAGGCGGGCCATCTCCCCTGGATGGGGCGTGAGGAGCAGGTCGGAGCGGGGTCCGTCCAGGATGGTGAGGTCCTGGGAGAGCGCGTTCAGCGCGTCCGCGTCGAGCAGGAGGGGCCGCTCCACGTGCTGGATGAGCCGCTGGACGAGCTCCACCGTCCGGGGGTGGGAGGAGATGCCGGGCCCCACCACCAAGGCGTTCATCCCCGCGGCCTTCTCGAGGATGAGGTCGAAGCCGGCCGGGTCGAGCGCCCCGCCCCCCCCGGCGGGGAGGGCCAGGCACATGACCTCGGGCGGGCCCGCCTCCACGGCGTAGGCCAGGGACTCGGGCACCGCCAGCGTCACCCGCCCGGCCCCCGCGCGCAGGGCCGCCAGGGCGGCCATGAGGGCCGCCCCCATCATGCCCGGGGAGCCCGCCACGAGGAGGAGCTGGCCCCCGTCCCCCTTGTGGGCGTCGCGCCGCCGGCGGGGCAGGAGCCCGGCCACATCGAGAGCCTCGGTGAGGCGGAGGGGGATGCCCTCTTCCACGACGCAGGCCTCGGGGATCCCGATGTCGAGCAGCACCACCTCCCCGACGTGGTCGGCGGCGGGCATGAGCAGGTGGCCGCGCTTCAGGAGGGCGAAGGTGAGGGTGAGCCGGGCGCTGAGGTGAGGCGGCTCGGCGTGGCCCGTGGTGGCGTCGATGCCGGAGGGGATGTCCACCGCGGCGATGGGGGCCGGGGCCTGGGCGAGGGCCTCGATGGCCTCGCCCACGAGCCCCCGGGCGGGGGGGGTGAAGCCGGTGCCCAGGATGGCGTCCACGACGAGGTCGCTCTCGGCCGCCGCCTCCCGGAGGCGGCCGGCCTCGCCCTGCCCTATCCCTTCGATGGGGGCGTCCATCTTGCGCAGGACGCCCAGGAAGACGGCGGGGTCGCCCGAGGCCTCCTCGGGCGGGAAGAGCGTCATCACCCGCACCTGGGCCCCGCGGTTCAAGAGGTAGCGGGCGATGACGAAGCCGTCGCCCCCGTTGTTCCCCCTCCCGCAGACGACGAGGACGCGCAGGCCCGGGCGCCCGAAGCGCTCCCAGATGGCCCCCGCCGCGCGCCCCCCGGCCGTCTCCATCAGGCAGGCCGAGGGGATGTCGAACTCCTCGACGGCCCGCGCGTCCACCCGGGCCATCTCGCGGGCCGTCGCCACCGGGAGGGCCACGGCTCAGCTCCTCCCCGCGCGCTCGATGAGGTCGGCCATCTCGCGGACGGCGCGCTCGAAGCCCACGAAGACGGCGTGGGCGACGATGCTGTGGCCGATGTTCAGCTCCTCCAGGTGGGGGAGCGCGGCGACCGGCCCGGCGTTCAGGTAGGTGAGGCCGTGGCCGGCATGGACGCCCAGGCCGAGCGCGCGGGCGCCGAGGGCGGCCTCGCGGAGGGCTTCGAGCTCCTTCTTCCGCCCGGCCGGGGTCTTGGCCTCGGAGTAGGCGGCGGTGTTGAGCTCGACGTAGTCCGCGCCGAGCTCCCGGGCGGCCGCCAGCTGCCCGGGCCGGGGGTCGATGAAGAGGCTGAGGGCGATGCCCGCCTGGCGCAGGGGGCCGATGATCCCGGGCAGCCGCCCGGCCTGGCCGGCGGCGTCGAGGCCCCCCTCGGTGGTGACCTCCTGGCGGCGCTCGGGGACGAGGGTGGCCTGCTCGGGCCGGACCTCCAGCGCGATGGCCCGCATCTCGGCCACGGCGGCCATCTCCAGGTTGAGCTTCCCCCGCACCACCTGGCGGAGGAGGCGCAGGTCGCGGTCCTGGATGTGGCGGCGATCCTCCCGCAGGTGGACGGTGATGCCCACCGCCCCGGCCCGCTCGGCGACGAGGGCGGCGGCCACGGGGTCGGGCTCGTCCGTCTGGCGGGCCTGGCGGATGGTGGCGACGTGGTCCACGTTGACGCACAGCTTGGCCATGGGCGTCCTCTCGAAGCGGGCCGGAGGTCCGGGGAGCTGCGCCGGCGGGGATTATAGCCGGATTCGGTCCTGGGTTCCCGCGTCGAAGAGGACGACTTGGCCTCGCTTGAATTCGAAGGAAACCTTCTCGCCCGGGCGGACGTGGTGGGTGGACTCGACCTTGGTGATGAGGGGGACGTTGCCGCCGGATTCGATGTGGACGAGGGTTTCGTCGCCGAGGGGCTCGATCAGGTTCACCGCGCCCGATCCGGCGTCCCCGCCCTCCACGATGCGGATGTTCTCGGGGCGGACGCCCAGGTTCACGGCGCGCCCCGCGAGATCCGGGCGCGCCCCCTTCCCGTCGAGCGGGCAGAGCAGGCTCGCGGAGGCGAAGGCCAAGGAGCCGCCGCGGGCCTCCAGGCGCCCGTGGATGAAGTTCATGGAGGGAACGCCAAAAAAGCCCGCGACGAACATGTTGACCGGGTCGTTGTAGATATCGAGGGGCTCGCCCACCTGCTGCACCCGGCCGTCCTTCATGACGGCGATACGGTCGGCCATCGTCATGGCCTCGGCCTGGTCGTGGGTGACGTAGATGAAGGTGCTCCCCAGGGTGGTGTGGAGGCGCTTGAGCTCGGTGCGCATCTCCACGCGCAGCTTGGCGTCGAGGCTGGAGAGGGGCTCGTCCATCAGGAAGGCGGAGGGGTTGTTGACCACCGTCCGGGCCAGCGCCACGCGCTGGGCCTCGCCGCCCGAGAGCTGGCCGGGCCGCTTGGAGAGCAGGGGGGCGATCTTCATGGTCGCCGTCACCGCCTGCACGCGGGCCCTCACCTCCCCCTCGCCCGTCTTCTTGACGCGGAGGCCGAAGGCGATGTTGTCGAAGACGGTCATGTGGGGGAAGAGGGCCAGGCTCTGGAACACCATTCCCAGGTCGCGCTCGCCCGGCTCCATGTCGTTGACGACCCGCCCGCCGATCCGGACCGCTCCGGCGGAGGGCCGCTCGAAGCCCGCGATCATGTTGAGAGTGGTCGTCTTCCCGCAGCCCGAGGGGCCGACGAAGACCATGAACTCGCCGTCCTGGATCTCCAGGTCCACGCCGTCCACCGCGCGGAAGCGCCCGAAGTCCTTGCTCAGCTTTTCCAGCTCGATCTTGGCCATCGCGGGTCCTTGTCGTATTACCTGCGGATCATGCCGAAGCTGAAACCCGTCACGAGGTGCCTCTGGATCGCCAGCCCGAGCGCGACCAATGGGATGATGGCGATGGTGCCGAAGGCGGCCTGGGGCCCGTAGAGGCGGCCCACGTCCGCCGCCTGGTACTGGCTCAGTTGGACGGTCACCGTGATCAGCTTGTGCCCGGCCAGGGAGTAGGCCAGCAGGAATTCGCTCCAGTTCAGGATGAACGTGAAGATGAAGGTGACTGCGAGCCCCGGCCCAATCAGGGGGAGGACGATCTTGCGCATCATGTAGACCCGGCCCGCGCCCATCATCCGGGCGGCGTTCTCAAGCTCGCGGGGGATCTCCTCGATGAAGCTGTGCATCATCCAGACGGCGTAGGGGAGCGTGGTCAGCACGTAGGGGATGATCAGCCCCAGATAGGAGTCATGGAGGTAGTGCCTCCACCAGGGGAGGGTGAAATAGGCTAGCAGCGGGACGGCGAGCACGATGGGGGGCATCATCCGCACCATCAGCAGGCTGTAGAGGTAATTGCGCCCCCCCGTCCCGTAGCGGGAGATCGCGTAGGCGAGGAAGGCGGCGAGCACGAGCGCGATGGTGCTGCTCGAGACGGAGATAATCAGGCTGTCCCGGATGGGAAGGACCGCGGTCAGCACTTGCTGTGCCCCGCTCAGCTGGGTCGTCTTGGAGCCGGTCCCCCCGGCCCCGACCGCCAGCACCTCCTCGTAGTTGTTCCAGGTGAAATGATGGGGGATCCAGTGGGGCGGCCACGCGAACCACTCCTGGTGGGGCTTGAAGGAAGTGACAACCATCCAGTAGATGGGAAATAGCGTGACCAGGAGCCACACCACGAGGAAAGTGGACCGGAGGATCGTGCCTCCGAGCGCCCTCCGCTCCCGGCTGAGGAGCCTCATGCCCCCCCCTCCTCGATGAGGCGGCGCTCCCTCCGCACGAGCCACAGGCAGAAAAAGACCAGGGCCAGGGTGGCGAGGAAGACGACCATCGACATGGCCGCCGCGCGCGAGACGCTGTGGTACTCCCAGCCCGTCTTGTAGATGATCATCGCGATCGACTCGCTCGACGTTCCGGGCCCCCCGCCGGTGATCAGGAGGATGGTGTCGAAGAGCTTGAGCGTCTCCAGGATCCGCAGCGCCAGGGCGATGGTGATCACGGGTTTGAGGAGCGGGAGCTTGATCTTCCAAAAGATCTGCCACGCGCTCGCCCCGAGGATCTGCGCCGCCCGGATGGGCTCCTTGGGCATTCCCACAAGTCCCGCCATCAGCATGAGGAACATCAGGGGCGTCCACTGCCAGATGTCGGCCAGGATGATCGCCACCCGCGACATCACGAAGTGGGCTAGCCAGTTCACGCGGATCTCCGTCCTGGTGAGCCAACTGAGGATCAGGTTGAATGGCCCTTCCTGGGAAAAGATCATCGTGAAGTCGTAGCCCACCACGACGGGGACCATCATCATCGGGAGCAGGAAGACGGAGGAGAAGAACTTCTGGCCCCGGCCCGCCCGGTAAGTCGCGAAGGCGAGGCCGAGCCCCAGCAGGAACTCGACTGGGACCGCCACGAAGGCGTAGAGGAGGGTGTTCAGCACCGCCGACTGGAATCGCTCCTCGCCCAGGATGCGCGTGAAGTTGTCGAGCCCTATGAAGGGTGACTCCCACCAGTCCCCCCGCGTGAGGCGCCAGTTGACGGCGCTGAGGTAGACGAGGAGCAGGAAGGCCGGCGACATGAAGAGAAAAAGGGCCTGCGTGGGGATAAACGGGACCCACTTGAACACCCGTTCCTGGGACGCCCACCGGGTGAGC
>Ga0156328_1142_pt1 | contig 28943 bp, 28 predicted proteins | sample RifCSPlowO2_12_FD_107976 | JGI IMG/M metagenome (GOLD analysis project Ga0156328, IMG submission 107976) | Candidatus Tectomicrobia bacterium RIFCSPLOWO2_12_FULL_69_37 | reverse complement strand
CAAGCGCGGGCCCTTCGTCTTCACGGCGGGCCAGGTGTCGGTGGACAAGGACAACCAGGTGGTGGGGGAGGGCGACATCCGCGCCCAGACCCGCCAGGTGCTGAAGAACATCGAGGCCGTCCTCAGGGAAGGCGGCGCCACCTTCGCGGACGTGATGAAGACCACGGTCTACCTGACGGACATCAAGAACTTCGCCGCTATGAACGAGGTCTACGCCGAGGTCTTCGGCTCCGACAAGCCGGGCCGCACCACGGTCGAGGCCAAGCTGGCATCCCCCAAGTTCCTGGTCGAGATCGAGGCGATAGCGGTGACCAAGGATTGATTTGAAGGGGGAAACCCCTCTCCCCGGGCCGGGGGGAGGGGTTTTTTTGTCCAACCGAGATTCTTCGCTCCCTCAGGATGACATCTTCTTTCCCGCTGGCACGCCGGGTGAATACCGCCGTCATGCTGAGCCCTTCGCGGAGTTTATCCTGAGTGAAGCGAAGGACTCAGGACAGGCTCTGCGAAGCATCGCGGTTTGGGTATTTTCCCCCCCCATCCGGAATCTGCGCGGAAACGGGCAAGAAGTTCCCCCCTCCCTCCGGGCCTTCGCCCGCCGACCCGTCCTCCGCAGCAGCGGCGCTGCCGCTGCGGAGGGTGGAAGGGCGCTTCGGCCCGCAGGCGGGAGGGGGCTGGGGGAGGGAAAGCCGCCGGATGACCTTTCCCCCACCCCGGCCCTCCCCCGGCGGGGGAGGGAGAAAAGCGCCGAACCGTTTCTTTTCCCCCCTTGCCGGAACCTGCACGAGCCTGCGCGAAAATGAGGCAAGAGCTTCCCCGGGCGGAGGGGCTATATTCCCTCCGGCGGGGCGGATGTGCGCCCGCGCGGGGGGGTGTTCGTAGGGGCGATGCTTGTCATCGCCCTCCGGAGGGGCGAGGGCGAACACAAGGTTCGCCCCTACAGGTTTCAGGAGGCGTGGATGAAAGGGCCGTCACCCCGGTTTGCCGGGATTCCCCACCGGGGGAATCACAGGGCCGTCGCGGATATTGAGGGTTATTGATGGAAAAAGCGCATGAAAACTATGCGGGCGGGGCCGTAACGCTTAGTAACGGGAATTGATGGGAAAAGCCCATGAAAAAATAGGGGGGCGCGGTCTGACCAGGGGGACGCTACTCCAGGTCGACCTTCTGCCGCCAGGCCGAGCCGCCGTAGAGGGCGCCGACCTCGATGCCCTTGAGGAGGGTGAAGTAGAGGCGGAGCTGGGCGAGGTCGTCCGGGGCGATGCGGAAGCGCCCGTCCGCGCCGAGGGTGTAGGCGCGCTCAACCCCGCTGCGGATGAAGAGGAGCTGGAGCCTCCCCCCCGCCCGGGCGGGCTGGGCGCCGCCGCAGGGCTCGCGGCGGACGGTCTCCCAGGGGCCCTCGAGGGTCCGGCCCGTGGGGGTGCGGTCGGTGAAGCTGGCTCCCGCGCAGCTGGAGGGGCTGACGACGGTGCGCCCGGCGGTGATGTTGGCGAGCTCGCCGAACTTCTGGACCCCGCAGCCCACCCCCGCGGCGGCGGCGAGGGCGGCGGACTCGCGGCGCACCTCCACCTCCTGGTAGACCCGGCGCTCCTGGACGGGGCAGAGGCGCACCGTCTCCAGGGCGAGCTCCCCGGGGGCGCGGAAGAGGAGGCGGTGGCCGGTGGCCGCGGGGGGCAGCTCGCGCCGGTCCACGCGGAGCACGTCCCCCCGGGCGAGCTCGGTCGAGGCGCAGCCCGGGAGCGCGGCCAGGGCGGCGAGGGCGAGGGAGGCGAATATGCGGCGCGTCATGGCGGAGGTCCTTCCCGGCGGCGCCACCATCCTAGCGATGATCGGGGCGCGGAGACAAGGCGGCACCCCTCTGTAGGGGCGAGGCATGCCTCGCCCCTACGAATGAATTCCTTCGGTTTCTGCCAGCGCCTCCTCCAGGACCTCCGCCGGCAGGGCGAAGTCGGCGTAGCCCTCGCGCAGGGTTTTCGCGTAACCGGCCTCGGGGGGGGCGGGGCGCAGGGGCTCGTACATGCGGTAGAGGAAGGCCTTGACCCGCCGGCCCCCGGCGAGGACGGCCAGCTCCTCCCTCGCGTAGAGGGCGGGGAAGCCCTCGTAGGCGTCGAGGGCCTTGAGGTCACCGCGGTGGAGGCGGAAGAGGGCGCCCGGGACGGAGCGCCCGGGGGCCGCCGTCACGGTGGCGAAGCCTTGGCCGGGCGGGCGGTTCGCGGGGAGGGCGATGCGGAGGGCGTAGCCCTCGAGCCGGGCGGTGCCGGCGGGCTCGCTCAGCGGGCAGCGGCGGCGCATGGCCGCGAGGGAGAGGTTGGCCCCGTAGGCGAAGTAGGGGAGGAAGGGGTCAGGGGCGGGCGTCGTCTTCCTCGCCCTCCCAGCCGGCCTCCTTCGCGGGGCGCTTCTCGGCGCCGAAGGCGATGAGGAGCCTTGCCGTCCTCCCCCCGACGGTGGCGGCGGAGTGGACGGCCTCGGCGCGGATGACGATCATCTCGCCCTTCCCGACGGGGACGAGCTCCTCCTCGACGTTGAACTGCATCCTCCCGCCGAGGACGATGATGGTCTCCTCCTCCTCGTGGGCGTGGTAGGGCACGAAGGCGCCGGGCGGCTGCTCCGCCTCGAAGATGCGGTAGTCGCGCTCGGCGAGGGCGGCGACGATCTCCTCCGGCTCGGGCTCGCAGCGCAGGGCGGAGGCTACGTCCTCGACGCGGTAGTACGCGGGCTGGGTCATCCTTCGCGTTCCTCCGTGGAGATCATCCGCCCAGAAGCTCCTTGACCGCCTGGCTGATCCGCGCGCCCGCGGCCCGCCCGGCCAACCGCTTGGAGAGCACGCCCATCACCTTGCCCATGTCCTTGAGCGTCGCGGCGCCCGCCTCGGCGACGGCGGCCCGGGCGGCCTCGCGGAGCTCTTCGTCCCCCAGCTGGGCCGGGAGGTAGGACTGCACGATCCGGAGCTCGTCCCGCTCCTTGGCGGCGAGCTCGGGGCGGCCCCCCTTGGCGAACTGCCCGGCGGCCTCCTCGCGCCTCTTGATCATGCTCTGGAGGACCTTGAGGATGTCCTCCTCGGCGGCCTCCTTGCCGTGCTCCTTGTCCTTGTTCAGGATCTCGGCGCGGATCATGCGGATGGTGGCGAGGCGCAGCTCCTCCTTCCCGCGCATGGCCGCCTTCATGTCTTCCGCGAGGCGCTCCCGCATCCCCGGCACCGGACCCTCCTTCACCCAACACCGCCGCCCGGAGGCGGGTTCCACGTTCGCAGAGCCGGCCCCCTTTGTAAAGGGAGCTTCCCTCTAGGGGAGGGGGGCGATGGCCTCGATCTCGACCAGGAAGTCCGGATTGGCCAGGCTCGAGACGACGAGGAAGGTGTTGCCCGGGGGGTCGCCCTGGAAGAACTCCTGGCGGACCTTCCCGATGGGGCCCCGGTAGTCGAGCATGGTGGTGAAGACGGTGGTCTTGGCCACGTCCTCCATCCGCCCGCCCGCCTCCTCGACCACCCGCTTGAGGTTCCGCATGACCTGGCGCGTCTGGGCCTCGATGTCGCCCGGGCCCACGAGCTTGCCCGCTTCGTCGAAGGCGACCTGGCCGGCCACGTAGAGGGTGCGGCGGGCGTCCTCGACGACGATGCCGTGGGAGTAGTGGCCGCCCGGCTTGGCCACTCCCTTGGGCTGGATGGCGGTGCGCTTCATGGAGGTCCTCCTTGCGTCCCCGGCCGTCCCCGGCGGGGGCGCGGCTCAATACTTCAAATCCGCCTCGGCCAGGTTCCCGACCGCGGCGAGCACGGCCTCCTCCAGCCGGATGTACTTGCGGGCCGCCTCCTGGATCTGCTCCCGGGCGACGGCCCGGATCTTGCCGAGGTAGAGGTCGGCGTAGTCGGGCGGGAAGCCGAGCTGCTCGACGGAGAGGATGTACTCCGCGATCTGGGAGGAGGAGGCGAGGCGCGTGGCGAAGCTGCCCGTGATGTAGTCCTTGGCCTCCTGGAGCTCCTTCTCGGTCGCGCCGGACTCCTGCATGCGGCGCACCTCGGCGATGGACTCCTGGATAGCCTGGTTGGCGCTCTCGTTCTTGGTCTGGAGGATGAGGCGCCAGTGTCCCGCGTGGATGCCCGCGTCGAAGTAGCTGTAGACGCTGTAGACGAGGCCCTTCTCCTCGCGGAGGTTCGTCATGAGGCGGCTCTCGAAGCCGCCCCCGCCGAGGATGTAGTTCATCACCCGGGCGGCGTAGAAGTCCGGATGCTTGCGCGTGAGGGACTGGTTCCCGAGGATGATCGTGCTCTGCTTCAGGGGCCGGTCGAGCTTGATCACGCTCATGGCCTTGGGCGTCTCGGGGGCCGGCGGGGCGGGGACCTGGCCGCCCGCCGCCTCCCAGCCCTGGAAGTGGGCCAGCACGATCTCGCGCGCCCTCCGGAGGCTGATGTCCCCCACGAAGACGAAGATAGCTCCCTTCATTCCGTACCGGGCGCGGTGGTGGGCCGCGAGGTCGGCGCGCTGGATTTTGGGGACGGTCTCCGGCGAGCCGGCCACCTCCCTTCCTTCGGCGGTGCCGCCGAAGAGCTTCTCGCGGAAGGCCTTGCCGGCCAGGTAGCTGGGCTTGTCCTGCCGCTGCCGCAGCCTGCCGAGGATCTGCCGGCGGGTCTTCTCGATCTCTTCCGGCGGGAAGGCGGGCCGGCGCAGGATGTCGGCCAGGAGGCCGAACCCCTCCTCCAGGTCGCGGGTGAGGACCTTGAGGGAGGCCGTGGCGAAGTCCCTCCCGGCGCTTACCCCCGCCCCGCCGCCCAGCGCGTCGTTGGTGCGGCTGATGTCCAGGGCGCTTCTCCTCCCGGCGCCCCGCGTGAGGAGGCCGGCCGTCATGCTGGCCAGCCCGGCCTTGTCCGGGGCCTCGTAGCGGCTTCCCGCCTGGACCGAGACCTGGATGTGGACCATGGGGAGGTCGGGGGTCTCCTTCACCAGGAGGACGGCGCCGCCCGGCAGCTCCTCCCGCTCGTAGCGCAGCGCGGCCGCCGAGGGGGAGGCCAAGCTCCAGGCGAGGAGGAGGGCGGCGAGGAGGACTTGGAGAACGGCTCGTCTCGTGCGCATGGCTCAGCGCCCTCCTTCGCTGATGGGGCCACTGGGCGGGCCCGCGGGCGGGCCCTGGGGCTTCCTCCCCTCGGTGGGGAGAGGAACCAGCACTCCCGTGACGCGCCCCCGGGCGCCGAGGTAGGTCTTCGCCGCCCGGACGACGTCGCCGGGCTTCACCTGCGCGAGGCTCGGGAGGTAGCTCTCCACCAGCCGCCAGTCCCCCGCCACCGCCGAGCGGCCGAGGAGCATGGCCCGGAAGAAGGGGCTGTCCATCGAGAAGACCGTCTGGGCCTCGATGCTGCGGAGGGCGCGGGCCATCTCGTCCTGGGGGACGCCCCCGCTGATCAGGCGGTCCACTTCCTCCTGGAGGACGCGCTCGACGTCCTCGGCCTTCTTGCCGGGAGCGGGCTGGGCGAAGAGATAGAAAAGCCCCGGGTCCACCGAGATGTAAGTGTAGTCGGCCCCGGCGCTCAGGGCGATCTGATCCTTGCGCACGAGCCGCTGGTGGAGGCGGCTGGTCTCTCCCCCGCCGAGGATGGCCTCGAGCATGGCCAGGGCGGGCCCGTCGGGGCTCTTCCAGTGGGGCGCGCGGTGGGCCATGGCGATGTAGGGCAGCTCCGCCTCCTTGCGGACGGTGACGCGGCGCGGCTCCTTGAGGGGCTCCTGGCGGAACTCGGGGCGCTTGGCGGGCGCGCGGGAGTGGACGGGGCCGAAGTGCTTCTCCAGCAGGCGGATGGCCTGGGAGGGCTCGAAGTCGCCCACGACGACGGCGATGGCGTTGGCCGGATCGTAGTGGCGCTTGTAGAAGGCGATCTGGTCCTCCGCGGTCAGGCCGCGGATGTCCTTCTCCCACCCGATGATCGGGTTGCGGTAGGGGTGGCGGGTATAGGCGGCCGCCTGGACCTGCTCGAAGAGGGAGCCGGTGGGAGAGTCGTCCGTCCGGGAGCGGCGCTCCTCCAGCACTACGTTCTTCTCGGGCTCGAACTCCGACTGCTTGATCTCGAGGTTCACCATGCGGTCCGCCTCCAGCTCCATGACGAGCTCGAGGCGGTCGGAGGCGATGCGCTCGTAGTAGGCCGTGTAGTCGTAGCTGGTGAAGGCGTTGTGGCTGCCGCCGTTGCGCTTGACGATGTTGCTGAACTCCTTGGGGCCGTGCTTCTTCGTGCCCCGGAACATCATGTGCTCGAGGAAGTGGGCGAGGCCGGTCTTGCCGGCTTCCTCTTCCCGGCTCCCCACCCGGTACCACACCTGGAAGACGACGGCCGGGGCGCGCCGGTCGGGAAGGAGGAGGGCCTGCATCCCGTTGGCGAGGCGGTGCTCGGTGACGTTCCAGGGGATGCGGAGGAGGGAGTCCCCGCCCCCTCCTCCCCCCGCCCAGGCGGTGCACACCAAAAGGACGGCGGCCATGCCCGAGAGCAGGCCTGTCATGCGGCGCATGCGTTCTCCCTCGTCTGCGAATCGGCGGCCCGGTGGCATCAAAGGCCCGGCATTCTCCAACGGATTCGGCCCGGAGGCAATTCCCCGGGATTGGGCAAAATGCCACACCCAAGAAGAGAGGCCGGAGGATGAGCCGCCGGGCGAGCCTTCCTCCACGGCGGAAAGCTCAATGCTGTCCCCTTGGCTGGTCGAGGGCCTCGGGGTTCACCACGTCCGGGGGGCGGCGGCCCGAGAGGAACTCCACGGCGCAGTGGACGGCGTGGCGGAGCGAGTTCTCGCAGGCGTCTTCCCCCAACCCGCCCATGTGCGGGGTGAGGACGACGTTGTCGAGCCCGAAGATGGGGTGGGGGAGCTTCATCGGCTCCTGGGGGAGCACGTCGAGCGCCGCTCCCTGGATGGTGCCGCGCTGGAGCTCCCCGGCGAGGGCGTCCACGTCCACCACGGGACCGCGCGAGGTGTTGATAAGGAAGGCGGTGGGCTTCATGCACCGGAGGGCGTCCCGGCCGATCATGCCCCGCGTGAGGTCCGTCAGGGGGACGTGGCAGCTGAGGTAGTCGGCGCGCCGGATCACTTCCTCCAGGGGCTTGTAGTAGACCCCCACCTCGGCGGCGAAGCGCTCGTCGCGGACCAGGTCGTTGGCGATGACCTCCATCCCGAAGGCCACGGCGCGGCGGGCGACCGCCTTGCCGACGTTCCCGAGGCCGATGATGCCCAGCGTCTTCCCCCCCAGGGGCGGGAGGGGGAGCCGGAGGGCGCCCCAGGCGCCCTGGCGGAGCCTCTTGTCGTGGTCGGAGATGCGCCGCGCGACCGAGAGCATGAGCCCGATGGCGTGCTCGGCCACCGAATCGGCGTTCTTTCCCGGGGCGTAGGTGACCACGACCCCGTGGCGGGTGGCGGCCTCGAGGTCGATGGTGTTCACTCCCACGCCCGTCCGGGCGATGAGCCGGAGGCTGTCCGCTGCGGCGAGGGTGCGCTCGTTGAAGGGGTCGTTGCTCGGCATGGCGACCACCACGCCGGGGAGCTTGCGGGTCATCTCCTCCTCGGTCGCGTCCCGGCCGTTCGAGTCGATGAAGACCTCCAGCCCCATGTCCTCCAGGGGCTTGAGGTAGCGCATGGGGTCCTTGAACCCGTGCATCCAGGTCGTCGTGATCCAGACAATTCCCTTGGCCACCGTCTCCTCCCGCGGTCAGGCCCTCCCCGGGGGCGCGGAGAGGGGCGGAGGGCCGGGCGGAGGCCCGGCCCGCTCGGGCGTCAGAACACTTCGTCTTCGGGGTTGTGGACCTCCCCCAGCCGCCGGAGCGAGGGGAGGGGCAGGCCTTCGTAGAGCGGCTTGAGCGTCTCGTTCGACTCGCCCAGGGCCAGGCCGTAGAGGCTGTTGCCCTGGCTGTCGCACTCGACGAGGAAGGGACCGAAGCCCTCGACCTCCAGCACCCACATGGCCTGGGCGATGCCCAGCTCCTCCAGCCAGTGGACCTCGCGGACGCCCTTGACGCCCCGGCCGTACTGGGCCCCGATGCCGTAGCCCACGGTGTTGAGGAAGACCGCCCCGAGCCGCTTGAAGTGCTTCTCGTAGACCTCGGGGGACATGCCTCCCTTCCCGATGACGAGGCGCACGCCGTACTGGTCCATCAGCATGGGCACGTGCTTCTCGAAGCGGAAGCTGGCCGTCGCCGTCACGGCGGCCACCTCCCACACCCCGGGGGCCTTCTCCGCGACGGCGGGGGAGCAGTGGAAGGTGACGTTGGTGAGGGAGGGGATGTCCACCGGGGGCGCGGCCTTCTCCTCGAAGAGCTTCTGGTAGAGGCCGTTCCGCCCGGTGAAGACCAGGCCGGTGAGGAAGACCACGTCCCCGATCTTGAGCCTGCCCAGGTCCTCCGCGCCGACCGGGGTGGTCAAGCGGTGCTCGTCCATCGGAAGGTCGGAGGTGTCTCCGGGGGTCATCGCGCCGTCCTCCGCCCTCAGCTCACCGTCTCGCGCCGGTAGTAGCCGGTGAACCAGAGGGGGTTCTCGCGGTAGTCCACGTTGCCGTCCGGGTGGATGCGCGCCGTCGCGCGCCGCAGGGCGAAGCACTGGTGGTGGATGGAGACGGGCATCCCGCCGGTGTGGGTGTAGGCCACCTCGACGTGGACGTCCAGCACCGCCCCCTCGCCCTTGAAGCCCATGGGCCCCAGGCCGGTCTTCTTGCCGATCTCGTGGAGCTCCTCCTCCAGCTCGGCCACGCCGGGGTCGGGGTTGCGGTCCCCCACGACCCGCAGGCAGGCGGCCTCCTTGGCGAGGCGGACGCAGACGTCCTTGGTCCCCCCGATTCCTACCCCCACGATGGCCGGCTGGCAGGAGAGGCCGCGCTTGAAGAACTCGCTGATCACGTCCAGGTAGAAGCGCTTGATGCCGGGGATGCCGTCTTGCGGGAAGAGCATCCGGTAGTCCCCCCCGAAGAGGCCCCCCTTCTGGAAGCAGGTGAGGTCGATCCAGTCCGCCTCGGGCTCCCAGGAGTAGTCCACCGTGGGGGCGTGGATGCCCACGTTGTTGTTGTAATCCTTGCGGGTCAGGGGATGGACGCGGTTGGGGCGCAGGGGGACCTTGCGAGTAGCCTCGGCCGTGCCCTCCCGCACCGCCCGCTCCAGGGCCACGAAGCCGCCCTCCACCCGGGCGTCGTTCCCGACCTTGGCGTAGAAGCGGGGGAGGCCGGTGTCGGCGCACATGGGCCGCTGGTCGTCCACCGCGGCCTTGTAGTTGTTCACGATCTCGAGGAGGACGAACTTGGAGAGCTTCTGGGTTTCCCGCCGGGCCAGGTCGCCGATGCTGCTCTCGACGTCCCTGGGGATGGCGATGGCGGCGCGCCGGTTGAGCTCGAAGGCGACCTCCCGGATGAGGCTGGCCCGGATGGCGGCGGCTTCGGTGGTCCGCATGGCGGTTCCCTCCTTGCCCCTCTAGGCGGCGGGGCGGCCGCTCCCCGGGGCGATCCCGCGCAGGACCGAGGCGGCCAGGGCTCGCGCGCCCTCGGCCAGCGCCCGGCGCTTCAGGGCCTGGATGGCGTCCGAGGGGCTGATGCCCTTGGGGCAGGCCTCGGTGCAGTTGAACTGGCTGTGGCAGCGCCAGGCGCCGTGCTCGCCGCAGACCTCGGCGAGTCGCTCCGCCCCCGCCCCGTCGCGGCTGTCGGCCACGAGGGTGAAGGCGCGGTTCAGGGCGGCGGGGCCGAGGTAGCCCGGATCGTGGCCCACCATGCCGCAGGCGGCGTAGCAGATGCCGCAGGTGATGCATTCGATGTGGGGCTCGATCCGCCGCCGCTCGGGGCTCTCGGGCGCGAGCCGGACGGGCTCGCGGGCCGCCTCCCCGGTGGGCTCGAGCCAGCCCCGGGCGCGCTTCATTTTGTCGAAGAATACCCCCATGTCCACCGCCAGGTCACGCAGCACCGGGAAGTGGGCGAGGGGCTCGAGGCGGACCTCCCCTCCCAGGCCCTCGACGAGGGTGCGGCAGGCCCAGCGCGGGCGGCCGTTCACCCGCAGGGCGCAGGTGCCGCACATCCCCACCCGGCAGGAGTACCGGTAGGAGAGGGAGGGCGCCTCCCCGCCCTGGATGGCCACCAGGGCGTCGAGCACGGTCATCCGGGGCCTCACGCCCACCCGGAAGCGATCGAAGCGCTCCTCCGGGTCGTCCGCCTCCCCGCCCCGCCGGATGTGGAAGACCGCCTCCGTCATCCCAGGAACCTCCAGTAGCCCCGGTGGAGGAAGGCGAGCCCGACGAAGAGGACGAGCCCCAGCGCCGAGAGGGCGGCCAGGAGCTTCCGCTGGTGGCGGGCCGGGAAGCCGAAGTCGGTCAGGAGCACTTTCACCCCGTGCATGGCGTGCCAGGTGACGCAGGCCAGCATGGTGACGCGGATCCAGTCCGCGTAGGGGTAGATGACGTGGATCGGGAAGAGGACGAGGATGGCCAGCGCCGAGAGCCGCTGGAAGACCCAGGCCCACATGCCGGGATACAAGGCGCGCCAGGCGGTCAGGTCCCACAGCGGGGGCCGGGCCGTCGGCCGGGGCGCGCGGGCGGAGTCCATCCCTCTCCTCAATCCACGGTGGAGGAGACGGGCGCGGGCCGCGCCGCCTCGGGCCGCAGCCGGGTGAACCGCACGGGGCGGCGCTCCATCCGGAAGCTCTCCCCCTCCTTCCGCATGAAGATGTTGTAGAGCCCCTCCGGGCGGGGATGGGGAGCGTCGTCCCGGAAGTGGCTCCCCCGGCTCTCGTCCCGCTCCAGGGCCGAGCGGGCGATGAGCTCCGCCGCCGCGAGCTGGTTCCGCACGTCGAGGACGTGCTGCCAGGCGAGGTTGTAGGCCTTGCCGCCCCCCGCCCGCGTCCGGGCGGCGCGCTCCCGGAGCGCCTCGACCTCCCCGATGGCCTCCTGGAGGCGCGCGCCCGTGCGCCGCAGGCCCACCTTCTCCCACATCAGGTCCTTCAGGGCCGCCCGGATGGGGTAGGGGGAGCCCTCACCGCCCAGGGCGGAGAGGGCCGCCTCCTCCGCCCGGCGCGCGGCGCCGGGGTCGAAGGGGAGGAGGGGGGCGCCCGCCGCCTCGGCGGCCATGGCCTCGCCCGCTATCTCCCCGAAGACCGTGGAGTTGGCCACCCCGTTCCCGCCGAGGCGGTTCGCGCCGTGGGTGCCGCCCGAGTCCTCCCCCGCGGCGAAGAGGCCGGGCAGGCCGGTGCGGCAGGCGGGGTCGATCTTCACCCCGCCCATCATGTAGTGGGCGGTCGGGGTGACCTCGACGGGGCCGCCGGCCAGGTCGTAGCCCAGGTCGCGGCAGCGCTCGGCCATGCCCTTGAAGTTCTTCCAGACGAACTCCCGCCCCAGGTGGCTCACGTCGATGAAGACCCCCCCGCGCCCGGTGCCGCGCCCCTCGAGAATCTCGGTGTAGCCCGCCCGCGCCACCACGTCCCGGGTGGAGCGCTCCATCCGCCCGGCATCGTAGCGCGCCATGTAGCGCTCGCCGAGGGCGTTCTTGAGGTGGCCCCCCGCCCCGCGCAGGCCCTCCTCCAGCAGGGTGCCGGTGATCTGGAGGCCCTCGCCCGTCAGGATGCCCGTCGGGTGGAACTGGACCATCTCCATGTCGCAGAACTCCGCCCCCGCCTCCCAGGCGATGGTCATGCCGTCGGTCGAGAGCTCCTGGGCGCAGGCGCTGATCCGGTAGAGGGTGGGCCCGCCCCCGGTGGCAAGGAGGGTGCACTTGGCGTTCACGGCCAGGAACTCGCCCGTGCGGATGTCGAGGAGGAGCGCCCCGGCGACGCGCTTCTCCCCCCCTCGCGCAGGCAGGAGGGCCACGGCCCGGTGCTCCTCCAGGACGGGCACTCCCCGGCGGGCGAGCTGCTCCGAGACGCGGTTGGTGATCTCGATACCGGTCAGGTCCCCCTTGTGGACGGTGCGGTCGAAGCTCTGGCCGGCGAAGGCCTTCTGGTGGATGGTGCCGTCCGGGTTGCGGTCGAAGAAGCAGCCGCAGACGGTCTCCAGGCGGCGGACGCAGTCCGGGGCGCGGCTCACCAGGGTCCAGGCCAGCTCCTGGTCGTTGATCCAGGCCCCGCCCTCCAGGGTGTCGAGGAAGTGGCTCCCGGCGGAGTCCCCGGGGGAGAGGGCGACGTTGTAGCCCCCCTGCACCATCCGGGTGCAGCCGCTCTTGCCGAAGAGCCCCTTGACCGCGACCAGGATATCGAGCTCCGGCGCGCGGTCGTGGGCGGCCAGCGCGGCCAGGAGGCCCGCGCCGCCCGAGCCGAGGATCAAGATGTCGGTCTTCCGCGTGCGCACGGGCGCCTCCCCAGGGGAAAGCCCGGATTTCTGAGCCTGTAGGGGCAGGATGCCACACGCTGGAGAGGAGGAACAACCGCGCCCCCCGCGGTTGACACCCCCTCCGCCCATCCCCTAGCTTGAGGCGCCGTTCATGCGGGATTCATTCCGGCAGCCGCGGCTGGGCCCGCTGGAGAGCCCTGATGATCCTGGACAAGTTCCGTTTGGGTGGGAAGGTGGCCCTCGTGACGGGGGCGGGCAGCGGCCTGGGCCAGGCCATGGCGCTCGCCCTGGCGGAGGCGGGGGCGGACGTGGCCGTCCTGGGCCGGCGGAAGGCGCTCGTCGAGGAGACCGCCAGGGAGATTGGCAAGCGCGGCCGCAAGGCCCTCGCGGCGGGGGCGGACGTCTCGAGGTCGGCCGAGGTGAAGTCCGCCGTGGAGAGGGCGGAGGAGGCACTCGGGCCGATCGACGTCCTGGTGAACGCCGCCGGCGTCTTCAACGGCGAGCCCACGGTCGAGCTCTCGGACGAGGCCTGGCGGCTCGTGATCGACGTGAACCTGACCGGCACCTTCATCGCCTCCAAGTCGGTCGGAGCGGGGATGGTGGTCCGGGGCCGGGGGAGCATCATCAACGTCGGCACCTTCCTCGGGGAGCGGGGCCAGCGGGCCGCCCGGGCCGCCTACAACGCGAGCAAGGCGGGGGTGGCGGCCTTCAGCCGGGCGCTCTCGGTCGAGTGGGGCCCCTACGGGGTGCGGGTGAACTGCATCTCCCCCGGCGCCCACCGCACCCCGATGACCGCCCCCGCCCTCGCGAACCCGGAGGCGGAGAAGTGGCTCAAGGGCAAGACCGTCCTGGGCCGGGTCGGGGAGCCAGGCGACATCATGGGGCTGTGCGTCTTCCTGGCCTCGGACGCCTCGGCCTACATCACGGGGGTGAACGTTTACGAGGACGGGGGCGGCTGGGTCTAGCATGGCCGCACTGGCCGCCATCATCTTCGACTTCGACGGCACCATCGCTGACACCGAGCGGCTCCACCTCGCGGCCTTCCAGCGCACCCTCTTGGAGGAGCTGGGGCTCGAATTGACGGGGGAGCAGTACACCGAGCGCTACCTGGCCTACGACGACCGGCGGCTGTTCGAGGCGCTCCTGCGCGACCGGGGGAGGACGGTCCCTCCGGCGGAGTTCAGGCGCCTGCTGGAGTCGAAGGCGGCGCATTACGAGCGGCTGGCCGGGAATCCCCCGCTCCTGCCGGGGGCGGTGGAGATGATCCGGAAGGCCTCGGCGCGGTGGCCCCTCGCCGTCGCGAGCGGGGCGCTGGGGCACGAGGTGCGCCCGGTGCTGGAGCGGGCGGGGCTCCTGGGGTGCTTCTCGGCCGTCGTGACGGCCGAGATGGTGTCGAGGGGGAAGCCCGACCCGGAGAGCTTCACCCTGGCGCTGGCCCGGCTGGGGCGGCGGCCCGGGGCGTGCCTGGCGGTGGAGGACTCGCTGGCCGGAGTGGCCGCCGCCCACTCGGCCGGGATGCGCGTGCTGGCGGTGACGACGAGCTTCGCGCGCGATCGGCTCGGGGAGGCGGATCGGGTCGTCGACTCGCTGGAGGAGGCCTCGGACCCGGAGGCGCTGGCCGCCTGGTTCACCTCGCTGCCCCCCCGCTGAGCGCAGGAGGGATCGGATGGCCATTCTCAAGGTGGCGCGGCTGGGGCATCCGGTGCTGCGCCAGGCGGCCCGCGCGCTGACCCCGGCGGAGCTCAAGAGCCCGGAGGTCCCCCGCCTGGTCGAGGACATGATCGAGACCATGGCGGAGTACGGCGGGGTGGGCCTCGCCGCCCCTCAGGTGCATTTCCCGCTGCGGATCTTCATCGTGCGGCCCAACCCGGAGGACGACGCCACCTTCCGGGTGGCGATCAACCCGGCGATCACCCCCCTGGGGGAGGAGAGAGGGGAGGACTGGGAGGGCTGCCTGAGCATCCCCGACCTGCACGGCCGGGTGCCGCGCTTCGCCCGCGTCAGGCTCGAGGCGCTGGACGCCCAAGGGAAGCGCTACGAGGAAGAGCTGGAGGGGTTCCCCGCCCGGGTGTGCCAGCACGAGTTCGACCACTTGGACGGGGTGGTGTTCCTGGACCGGATGAAGGACTTCTCGACGCTGACCTTCGGCGAGGAGTACCGCCGCTACTGGAGCGCGGCCGAGCCGGAGAAGAAGGAGGGCTGACCCGCCGCCTGAAGGCGCGGGTGCCTCCCTACTCCCAGTAGTCCGCCACGGCTCCCCTGGCTGGCTTCCCGCCGACGCCGCTGACGAACTCCTCATCCCCCTCCTGAGCCTGGGGAGGGACGAGGGGCACGCAACAGGCGTTGCACGTCGGGCCGCTCATGGACGTGCCTTCTCCGAAGACGTGCCCGCGGAATGTCCGTTTGCAGTTCGGGCAAATCCACACCGTTTGCTCTGCCATCGGTCGCCCCCTCCAGACGCTGCGCGAATCAGCGGCTTCATAAACTAGGGCTCCCCTATAGTATAGGACATGGATCCCGGAAGCGGCCAGCCCGGGATGCAAATTTTTCTTAACCGCTTTGAGTTCCGGGAGTTACATGCGGACGAAAAGGGGCCGGGGCTGGGTCTGATTTGCCGGGGCGGGGCGCCCCTCAGTCAGCCGGGAATCCCGATGGGGAGGGAAAATGGTGCCCAAGGCCGGACTCGAACCGACACGGGGTCGCCCCCACTAGCCCCTCAAGCTAGCGTGTCTACCAATTCCACCACTTGGGCGCGCGGCGTCAGGCCTGGAGAGGCCGGGTGGGATATTGCGACGCCCGCCGCCCGGCTGTCAACTTCGGCGGCCCCCTAGGAGGGCTTCGCCCGGGGGTTCAGCGCGTCGCGCAGCCCCTCGCCGAAGAGGTTGAAGGCGAGCACGACGACGAGGATGGCCATCCCCGGGATGTAGGTCAGCCAGGGGGCGTCGAAGAGGTACTTCTTCCCGTCCGCGAGGATGTTCCCCCAGGTGGCGTGGGGGGGAGGGACGCCGAACCCGAGGAAGCTCAACCCCGCCTCGGTGAGGATGGCGCTCGCGATCCCGATGGTGGCCGAGACCAGCACCGGCGCCAGCGAGTTGGGCACGAGGTGGAGGAAGATGAGCCGCGAGTCGTTCCCCCCGAGGGCCACCGCCGCCTCGATGAAGGGGCGCTCGCGCAGGGAGAGGATCTCCGCCCGCACGAAGCGCGCCGGTCCCACCCAGCCGGTGACGCCGATCACCACCATGATGTTCCAGATGCTGGGCGGCAGCAGGGCGATGACGGTCAGGATGAGGAAGAAGGTGGGGAAGGAGAGCTGCACGTCCACCAGCATGGTGAACATAATGTCCACCCGGGGCAGGCGCCAGCGCCGGATGAGGCGGTCGAGGCGGAAGCGAGCCGCCCCCCAGGCGCCCAGGGCCGCGGCCGTCAGGGCGGAGCCCCACGGCGGGGCGGCGCCGGCCGCGAGGGCGATCCCGCAGGCGGCGGCGAGCCCCAGCACCCCTCCCAGGAGGGCGGCCGCGCGGCCGTCGTCCTCGGCGCGGCTGCCCAGCTTGCCCCCGAAGGCCGCCATCCCGATGAGCGAGGCGGCCATCACCCACACCTCGGCCCCGGCGCCGCGCGTGGGGCCGAGCCCCCCGACCAGGGGAGCGAGGAGGGGACCCAGCGGGGAGAGGGCGAGCCCGAGGAGGAAGCCCAGCAAGGTTCCGTACAGATCGAGGCCCCCGCCCGGCCGCCTCCGCCAGGCGTCCCAGAGGCCCCCCAGCGCCGCCCCGGCGAGGGCGAAGGTCCCGAAGTCCCGCCAGAGGGCGAACCCCGCGATCGGGCCGGCCAGCGCCCCCAGGAGGGGCGCCCCCCCGGGCGCGCGCTCGCCGTAGAAGCCCGCGGCCCCCCCCATCACCACCCCCAGCACCACCGCGATCCCCACCGCCACGAAGCCCACCGAGAGGGAGACCGTCGCCCCCTCCAGCATCCGGGCGAAGACGTCCCGGCCCAGCTCGTCCGTCCCGAAGAGGTACATGCCCAGGCGGGGCCGGGCCTCGGGCGGGACGGCCCTCGGGTTCGGGGGGGCGAGGGGGGGCTTCAGCTTGTCGGGGAGGCGGACGACGCTCGGATTGAAGTGGGGCCTCTCGCCCGCGGTCCCCCACCACCCCAGGAGGGCGAGGGCGAGGAAGAGGACGAGGCAGACGCCCCCCGCCACGGCCATCCGGTCGGCGGCCAGGTTGCGGCGGACGCGCTGCCAGGGGGTGAGCTCCTCGCCGAGCTCGATGTCTTCCCCCGCGGGAGCCGCGGCGATCTCCGTCATAGCCGGATCCGGGGGTCCACGATGACGTAGAGGACGTCGGAGACGAAGGTGCCGGCGATGACCAGGACGGCGGCGATGAAGTTGAGGCTGATGATGATGGGGAAGTCCCGCGCCAGGATTGCCTCGTAGCCCATCCGCCCCATGCCCGGCCAGGCGAAGATGGTCTCGAAGATGACGGAGCCCCCGATGAGCCCCGGCAGGAGGAGGCCGAACATGGTGACGAAGGGCAGGGCCGCGTTCCGGAGGGCGTGGACGTAGTAGACCGTGTCCGAGGGCAGTCCCTTCGAGAGGGCGGTGCGGATGTAGTCGGAGTCGAGGACCTCGATCATCTGCCCGCGCACGTAGCGGGAGAGGAAGGCGATGCCCCCGGTCGCCCCCAGCAGGCTCGGCAGGACGAGGTGCCACAGCCGGTCGTTCACCTGGTAGATCGCCGGCGCGTTCTCCTGGCCGAAGGTGCGGATGCCCAAGACGGGAACCTCAAGGCCAGCTATGGTCAGGTGGAGAGCCGGCGTGGAAATCTCCAGGCCCATCAGGGCGAAGCGCATTTCGGGCAGGCCGATCGAAAACCCCTGCACCACGAGGACGATCAGAATGTATGACAGGAAGAAGCCTGGCACGGAGATGAGGAGATAGCTGAGGAATGTCGTCGCCTGGTCGAAGGCCCCCCTCCGGCGCAGGGCCGCCCCGACCCCCATCGGGAAGGCGAGGCACCAGGTGAGGATGGTCCCCACGATGAAGATGGGGAGGCTGTTCAGGAAGCGCTCCCAGATCTTCCCCATGACGGGCTGGTTGTCCTTGAAGCTCTTGAGCTCGCCGGTGAAGAACTTCTTGTAGAAGAGGTAGTACTGCTGGTGGAGCGGCTTGTCGAGGTCGAAGGCCGCGCGGTAGCGGGCGATGTCCTCCTTGCGGAAGCGGGGGTTGAGGGGGTCGATCTGGCTGGGCTCGCCCGGCGCGAGGTGGACGATGAGGAAGCTGATCACCGAGATGATGAAGAGCGTGATCATCTTGAAGAAGATCGAGCGGATGATGAAGGCTGCCACCGCCTAGCCCTCGAACCGGGGGACGGCGGGTAGCTTGAGCCACTTGTTGAAGTGGAAGGTGTAGTTGCCCGTCTTGGTCGCGGTGATCTTGCGGTAGCGCGTCCCCCCGCCCGGGCCCCGCTCGGCGATGGCGATCTTGCGGTCCAGCAGGCCCGTCGCCTTGCCCACGTAGAGGAAGGTGTAGGGCTGGTCCGCGTAGATGATGCGGTGGAGCTGGTGGGCGTAGGCCACCTGCTTCTTCAGGTCGTACTCCTGGCGGATCTTGATGATCAGGCGGTCGGCCTCGGGGTTGCTGTAGCCCACGAAGTTGAGCTGGCCGGGCCCGGCCTGGCTCGAGTGCCAGATCTGGTAGAGGTCCGGGTCGAGGCCCATCCGCCAGCCGAGGATCACGGCGTCGTAGTTCAGGGTGTTGATGTACTTCTGGATGAAGACGGCCCACTCGACCAGGTCCACCTTCACCTCGACCCCGATCTTCTTCCAGGCGTCCTGCACCGCCACGGCGATGGCCTTGCGCACCTCGTTACCGTGGTTGGTGACGAGGGTGAACTGGAGGGGCTTGCCGTCCTTCTGCATCACCCCGTTCACCTTCCGCCAGCCCGCCTCGCGGAGGAGGCGCTCGGCCCCCTCGGGGTCGTAGGGGAGGGGCTTGACGCTCTTGTCGTAGTGGTCGCTCTGCTTCACGAACGGGCCGGTGATGTCCTCCGCCTCGCCGTAGAGGAGGAACTCCTGGATCTGGCGGGTGTTGACGGCCATGGTGAGGGCCCGCCGCACCCGCACGTCGCCGAAGGGCGCGCGGCGGAGGTTGTAGCCGATGTAGGTGTAGCCGAAGGCGAGGCCCGAGAAGACCTGGAAGCGCGGGTCCTTGCGCAGCCGCTCGACCTGGTGGACGCCGGCCGTGTAGCTGTCCACCGTGCCGGAGTAGAAGGCGAGCTCCTGGGTGAGGGCGTCGGGGATGATGCGGGAGATGTACTCGGCGTACTCGGCGGGGCCCTCCCAGTACTTCTCGAAGCGCACGAGGCGGATGACCTCGTCCGAGCGCCACTCCTTGAAGCGGAAGGGCCCGGTGCCGACCGGGCTCCGGTTGAAGCCGCTGTCGCGCAGGGTGAACTTCGCCGGGTCGCGCTGCAGCCGGCGGGCCTCCTCGGCCAGGGCCTTCTCGTTCAGGAGGTGCTCGGGGAGCATGCCCATCCCCCAGGTGCCGAAGGCGGGGGAGTAGAGCCGCTTGTAAGTGACCCGCACGGTGTGGCGGTCCGGCGTCTCGACCCGCTTGACGGGCTCGTAGTCCGCCGTCCGGGGGGAGAGGTTGGCCGGGTTCATGATGGCGTCGTAGGTGAAGCGCACGTCCCTGGAGCTGAACTCCCGGCCGTCGTGGAAGAGGACGCCCTTCCGGAGGCGGAAGGTGATGACCGGGTTGTGCTCGGCGAGGGGGATCTCGGCCAGCGCCTGCTGGCGGGCCGGGCCCGGGAGGTCTCCCTTGAGGTAGGGGGCGGGGTCGGCGGCGAAGGCGCCGGCGCCGAGGAGGGCCTTGAGGCGGTCGAAGAGGTCCTGGTCCACCTCCTTCAGCGTGATCTTCACGCGCTCGGGATAGGCCACGGTGAAGGGGACCTGGTCGAAGCCCCGCTGGCCCCGCCTGGGGACGGCGAGGGAGCCCTTCTCCTCGGCCGGGGGGATGACCTCGGCCTTGGCGACGTTGCGCATCCATTCCGGCTGGCCGGCGGCCCGGGCGCGCTCGATGCGCTCCCTGAGCGCCTGGGCCGTGGGGCCGCCCGGCCGGGGGACGAAGTAGGCTTCCTCGTAGATCTCCCAGGAGGTGGCCAGCCGCCCCCGGTAGTTCAGGTTCTCGTCCCGGTCGATGAGGCCGTTGAACACCATGTCGGCGATGTCGCCGCTCGCGGCGTCCGTGAGGAGGACGGGGTTGAGGATCTGGGCGTCGCCGGTCGAGGCGTTGATGAACTGGCGCAGGCGGGCCTCGCTGCCCTTCACCTGATCGCTGAAGGTGGGGACCCAGAAATAGGACTGGAGGAGGAGCGCGCTGACGGCCAGGGGGACGAACAGGAGCAGCCGCTTGACCAACCGATCCCCTCCCTCCGAGGCGGCGGGCCGCCTCCCCCTCTAGGAGCCGGGCTTCTTCTCGACGGGCGCGGGCGGCGGCGTCAGCGGGGCGGGCTTCGCGGGCGCGCCGGCCTGGCCGGCCGGCCGCAGGGGGGCGGCGGGGACGATGGAGCCGGTGGAGGCGCGGGAGCCCATGTAGGTCAGCAGGAGGGAGGTGAGCATGAACAGGACGGCGGCCCCCGCCGTGAGCTTCCCGAGGAAGCTGGTCGGGCCCCGGGCGCCGAAGAGGGTCTGGCTCGACCCGCCGAAGGCGGCCCCGATGCCGGCGCCCTTGCCCGCCTGGAGGAGCACGATGAGGATCAAGGCGACGGCGACGGCGATGTGCACGATGGTCAGCAAGATGGTCATATCCGGACCTTACTCTCCCGCGGAGGCTATCGGGCGGTGAGGGCGGCGCCCACGATGGCCAGGAAATCCTCGCTCTTCAGGCTGGCGCCCCCGATGAGGCCCCCGTCGATGTCGGGCTGGGCGAACAGCTCGGCGGCGTTGTCGGGCTTCACGCTGCCCCCGTACAGGATACGCGTTTTCGCGGCCCAGTCCACCCCGTAGATTTCGCCCAGCCGGGAGCGGATGAAGGCGTGGACCTCCTGGGCCTGGGCGGGGGTGGCGGTGACGCCCGTCCCGATGGCCCAGATGGGCTCGTAGGCCACGATCAGTCCCTCCGGCGGGGAGGGGAAGGCCGCCAGGATGGACTCCCGGATCTGCCGCCCCACGTGGTCGAGCGTCTTCCCGGCCTGGCGGAGGGGCAGGGCCTCGCCCAGGCAGAGGATGGGGAGGAGGCCCCCCGCCAGGGCGGCCGAGGCTTTCCGGGCCACCAGGGCGTCCGCCTCGCCCAGGAGCTCCCGCCGCTCGCTGTGGCCGAGGATGACGTGGGTGGCCCCGGCGTCCTTGAGCATGGCGGCGCTCACCTCGCCGGTGAAGGCGCCGTCCTTCTCGGGGGAGCAGTCCTGCCCCGCCACCCCCAGGCCCGAGCCGGCGGCGGCCTCGGCCACCGCCGGGAGGGCCAGGTAGGGCGGGCCGAGCACCACCTCGGCGCGGCCCCTCGCCCCGCCCAGCCTCGCGACGCCCTCGGCGACGGCGCGGGCCAGGGCGCGCCCCTCGGCGATGCGCTTGTTCATCTTCCAGTTTCCGGCCACCAGGGGAAGGCGCATGCTCGTCTCCATCTCCCTCCGCGCGGGGAGGGCCGCCTAGTGCTTGTCCGTCAGCGAGGCGAGGCCGGGGAGCGCCTTGCCCTCGAGCAGCTCGAGGAAGGCCCCGCCGCCCGTGCTGATGTAGGAGATCCGCCGCGACTCGCCCGCCGCGTGGACGGCCACGTCGGTGTCCCCCCCGCCCACGATGGTGAGGGCGTAGGAGTTCGCCACGTGGCTCACCAGGGCGTAGGTGCCGCGGCTGAAGGCGTCCACCTCGAAGACCCCCATCGGGCCGTTCCAGATGATGGTCTTCGCGCCCTGGAGGGCCTCGGCGAAGAGGGTGGTGCTCGCCGGGCCGATGTCGAGCGCGTACCAGTCCTTGGGAACCTCCTGGGCCGGGACCACCTTGGTCTCGGCCGAGGCCTCGAACTTGTCCGCCACCACGTAGTCGCAGGGGAGGTAGATGCGCACCCCCCGCTCCTTGGCCTTCTGCATGATGGCCCGGGTGGTGTCGATGAGGTTGTCCTCCACCATGCTGTTGCCCATCTCGTAGCCCATGGCCTTCTGGAAGGTGCCGGCCATGCCGCCCCCGATGATGATCTTGTCCATCTTGGCGAGGAGGCGCTCGATGATCCCGATCTTGGTGCTCGCCTTGGCGCCGCCCAGGATGGCCACCACCGGCCGCATGGGGTTGTTCACCGCGCGGCTGAGGTAGTTGACCTCCTTCATCATGAGGTAGCCGGCGGCGGCGGGCTGGAGGAACTTGGTGATGGCGGACATGGAGGCGTGGTTGCGGTGGGCGTTGCCGAAGGCGTCGCTGATGTAGAGGTCGCCGAGGGAGGCGAGCTCGCGGGCGAAGCCGTCGTCGTTCTTCTCCTCGCCCTCGTGGAAGCGCAGGTTCTCGAGGACGAGGACGCTCCCCGGCTTCATCATTTCCACCGCCGCCTTCGTCTCCGGCCCGACGCAGTCCGGCGCGAGGGGGCAGTCCTTCTCCAGGAGCCGGCTGAGGCGCTTGGCGGCGGGGGCGAGGGAGTACTTGGGGTCCCGCCGGGCCCTGGGGCGGCCCAGGTGGGAGGCGACGAGCACCCTCACCCCCTCGTCCAGCAGGTAGTTGATGGTGGGCAGGACGGCGCGGATGCGGGTGTCGTCCGTGATGTTCCCCTGATCGTCCAGGGGGACGTTGAAGTCCACCCGCAGGATCACCCGCTTCCCGGCGACCTCCACGTCCTCGATGGTGAGCTTGGGAACGCCGTTCTCGATCGCGCTCGTGATGTTCCCCATCCGGTTCTCTCCCGCCGCCGCGGGACCGGCCTAGAGGCCCCGGCCCACTTTCCTGATCATCTCCACCATCCGGCAGGAGAAGCCCCACTCGTTGTCGTACCAGGCGAGCACCTTCACCATCCTCTTGTCCAGGACCTTGGTGGAGAGGCTGTCCACGATGGAGGAGGCGGCGGTGCCGATGAAGTCCACCGAGACGAGGGGCTCGTCCGTCACCTCCAGGATGCCCTTGAGCGCGCCGCCGGCGGCCTCCCGGAAGGCGGCGTTGACCTCCTCGGCCGTCACGTCCTTGTCCACCTCCGCCACCAGATCCACGACGGAGACGTCCTGGGTGGGCACGCGCATGGCCATGCCGTCGAGCTTCCCCTTGAGATCGGGGAGCACCAGGGCGACGGCCTTGGCCGCCCCCGTCGTCGTGGGGATCATGCTCACCGCCGCGGAGCGGGCCCGGCGCAGGTCCTCGTGGGGAAGGTCGAGGATGCGCTGGTCGTTCGTGTAGGAGTGGGTGGTGGTCATCAGGCCCCGGCGGATGCCGAACTTCTGATGGATGACCTTGGCCACCGGGGCGAGGCAGTTCGTGGTGCAGCTGGCGTTGGAGATGATGTTGTGCTTGGCGGGGTCGTACTTGTCGTCGTTGACGCCGAGGACGATGGTGATGTCCTCGTCCTTGGCGGGGGCGGAGATGATCACCTTCTTCGCGCCCGCCTTGAGGTGCTTCTCGGCGTCCGCGCGCTTGGTGAAGCGGCCCGTGCTCTCGACCACCACCTGGACCCCGAGCTGGCCCCAGGGGAGCTTCTCGGGGTCGCGCTCGGCGAGGACCTTGATGGACTTGCCGTTGACGACGAGCGCGCCTTCCTTCACCTCGACCTTGCCCGAGAAGCGGCCGTGCACGGAGTCGAACTTGAGAAGGTGGGCCAGGGTCTCGGGACTGGTGATGTCGTTGACGGCCACGAACTCGATGTCGGGGTCACCCACCCCGGCGCGGAAGAGGTTGCGCCCGATGCGGCCAAAACCGTTGATTCCGACCCGAATCGCCATGGTGAGGAATCCTCCATCCCCCGAAGACCGAAGCGCTCTTACCGCCACCGGAAGGGCCCTGCCGGAAAAAGGCGGGGGCCGGGAAGCCCCCCCTCGGGGAAATCGTATCGGATAATGGCCGATTATTCAATCTGGGAGCGGCGCGTCCGAAAGGGCCGGCACGAACAAAACGCCGGGAGCCGAGGCCTAGCCCACGAGGCGGCGCTCCAGCTCGGGCAGCACCCGCTCGACGGCTTCCGAGAGGGACTCGCTCAGCCACTGCTCGATCTGGCGGGTCTCGAAGAAGAGGTTGCTCTTCTTCGTGGGCTCGATCTGAATGGTCTTGGTGATGATGGTGCCGCTGCGGGGGGAGCCGGCGGTGATCTCCAGCCGGATGACGCTGGAGGCCTCACCCCGGGTGGCGTAGTCGGTGGCCGCGAACCACAGCTGGGTCACCCGGCCCGAGATGGCCAGATCCCCCTCCTGGGTCCGGAGGGCGCCGGGGGAGCCGTCCCAGCGCGACCGGTTGAGCCGGGTGCCGCGCTTGGCGAAGTAGCCCTCCACGACGCCGGTCAGCGCCCCGGCGACCCCCCCCCGGGGCTTGAAGCGGTCGGTCTCCCGGGTGAAGTGCACGCGCTCGCCCACGATCCCCTCCGGCTTCCCCTCGCGGGCGTCCCGGAACACCCCGATGGTCACCATCCGGGCGGTCGAGGGGGGGAGCTTCCCGAGAACGGGCGTGTATTGGAGGGAGACGGGGACCTCCTGGATCAACGGGCCTCCGCAGCCGGCGGCGGCGAAAAGAGAGGTGAGCAGAACGCTGGCCCGAAATGCCCGCATGACGATGGCTCCTGGCTGGAAGGTGAGGCGACGGCTCCCTGCCCCGAATATAGGGCCTGGGCCCGAAACGTCAAGGGTTGGAGCCGCGCGGGGGAATCCCTCCCGGCGGCGGGGCGGAGATGGGGGGCCGGGCTAGCTCTTCTGGGCGCGCAGCTTCCGGGTCTGCTCCGGGTCGTGGGGGTGATCGGGCGCCTTGCCGAGCCCGACGCCGAAGAGCTCCCGCGCCGCCTCGGGAGAGACGTAGCCGCGCAGGACGTCCAGGCGCACGGCCTCCGGGTCGCGCTCCTTCGGGTCGCCCCACCCTCCGCCGCCCGGCGTCTCGACCCGCAGGAGGCTCCCCCGGGCGAACGGGTGGGCGGAGGCCAGCGGGGGGAGGCCCTGGGCCTTCTTTTTTCCTTCGGTGAGCGTCAGGCGGCAGGGGCCGCCGGGCCGGCCGCCGCAGCCGCCCGCCGGGCCCCCCCCGCTGAGGGACACCCCGCTCGAGAGGCTGCCTTCTAGAAGGAGGCGGTACTCGCGGACCACCCCGAGGCCCCCGCGGCGGGCGCCCGCCCCGCCCGAGTCGCGCGCCAGCCCGGCCGACTCCACCCGCAGGGGGTAGCGGGCCTCGATCAGCTCGACGGGCAGGCCGCCGGTCCCGTTGATCGGGGGGACGGCCGAGCCCCCGTCTCCCAGGGGGGAGGCCCCCATCCCGGCCCCCAGGGCCTCGCGGAAGAGGTGGAAGGCGCCCCGGGTGTCCCGGCCGCCCAGGCTCCAGACGCGCAGATTGTCGAAGCCGGCGGGGGTCTTCCCTCCCGTGGCCCGGAAGAGGGCCTCGCCGAAGGCCGAGAGGAGTCGGCTCAGGGTGAGGACCCGGAGGCCCGCCGGGGCCGGGAAGCGCGGCGTCACCAGGGTGCCGGGGCCCGGCAGGCGCACCTCGATGGCCCGGCAGGCGCCGTCGTTGAGGGTGATGCCCTCCAGCCGGGCCGGGTCCGCCGCCAGCCGCATGAGGAGGGGGGAGACCAGCCGGGCCAGGAAGAGGCGGCCCTCGCCCTCGAGCGGGCAGTTGATGGGGCCCCGCGCCTGGGGCCCGGTGCCGCTCAGGTCGACGGCGAGGCCCTCGCCCTCGCGCTGGAGGGAGAGGCGGAGGAGGTGGGGGCCGGAGAAGCCGTCCGTCTCGAGCGCCGCCTCGGCCTCCCACTTCCCCTCCGGCAGGTTCGGGAGGAGCTCCCGCCGGAAGGCGAGCTCGCACTCCCGCAGGAGGTCGGCGAAGCAGGCGGTGAGCTGGTCCGCCCCGTAGCGGCGCACCAGGTCGCGGAGGCGGAGCGCCCCCACCCTCAGAGCGCCGAGCTGGGCTTCGAGGTCGTCCGCCAGCGCCTCGGGCCGCCGGCTGTTGCGCAGGAGGATGGCGCGCACGTCCGCGGCCGGCCCCTCCGCGCGGGGCCCCGCCGGGGTGGGTGCCGCCCAGGTCGTCGTGGCGGCCCCGCACCTGGAGGAAGGCGATGAGGCGCTCCCCGTCGAAGAGGGGCCGGGTGAGACGCAGGTCGGGCGCCTCGCCCAGCCCCGACGGGGGGAGGTAGGGGTCGTTGTGGAGGAAGACGTCCCCCGGGCGGATGTCCCCGGCGGGATGGGCCGAGAGGATCGGCAGCGGGCTCGCCCCCAGGACGCGCCCGGTCAGGGCCCGCCCGAAGCGGTCATAGAGGGCGGCCGAGAAGTCTCCGGCGTCCCGCAGCGAGGGGCTGCGCCAGACCCGCGCGAGGAGGTCCTCGACCTCCTCCTCGATGGCCCGCAGGGCCCCCGCGACGATTTCGCTCACGACGGGGTCGACGTTCATCCCCAGGCCGCTCCCACGCCGTGCCAGCCCGTGGGCCGGCCGGCGCGCTCTCTCTTCTCGAAGACGTCCGCCCGGAAGCGGATGACCAGGTTCCCGTACCGGTCCACCCGGGCCTCCTGGCGGGGGAAGACCACGGTGGTGCTCCCGAAGCTCTCCACCACGGCGGGCCCGGGGATGGAGTTCCCCTCCTTGAGGCGCTCGCGGTAGTAGACGGGGGTGTCCGCGAAGCCGCCCAGCTCCCGGAACCACACCAGGCGGGCCCCCTTGTAGGCCTCCTCGGGGCTCTCCTCCCCGGCGGGGATGAGGGGGAGGGTGGGGGGGTCGGTGAGGCCGATCCCGTTCACCCGGAGCTGGACGATCTCGGCCGGCCGGCGGCCCTTGTAGTTGTAGGTATAGCGCCGCTGGTAGAGGAGGTGGAACCGCTCGATGGCGGAGGCCGCCGCCGGGGGCGAGAGGTAGCCCGAGGGGAAGTCCACCTCGATCTCGTGGGCCTCCCCCTGGTAGCGCATGTCGGCCGTCCGCCGGAACACCCGGCGGTGGGGGGGCACCCCCTCGAGGGCGAGGCCCTCGTCCGCCTCCCGTTCCAGCCGCTCGAAGCCCCGCCCGAGCGCGTCGAGGTTCAGGCCCTCCTCGCTCTGGAGGTGGGGCAGGGCGTGGTCGTTCACCAGGTCCACGACTTCCAGGCCGAAGGCGCTCGTCATGCCCTCGAAGGGGGGGACGATGACGGTGCCGATCTCGAGGTACTCGGCCACCAGCCCCGCGGTGAGGGGGCCCGATCCGCCGAAGGCCATCAGGGCGAAGTCGCGCGGCGAGATGCCCCGCTGGACGGTGGCGCGCCGGACGGCGTGGGCCTGGTTCCAGGCCGCGATCTCGACCACGCCCGAGGCCATCTCCAGGGGGTCCATGCCGAAGGCCTGGGCGAGCTGGCGCATGGCCCGCATGGCGAGGGCCTTGTTGAGCTTCACCTCGCCCCCGGCCAGGTGGAGGGGGCTGCGGGCGAGGACGAGGTTGGCATCGGTGAGGGTGGGCTCCTCCCCCCCCTTCCCGTAGCAGACGGGGCCGGGGTCCGCCCCGGCGCTCCGGGGGCCGACGCGGAGCCTGCCCTCGGGGCTGCGCCAGGCGATGGAGCCCCCGCCCGTGCCGATGGTCACCACGTCCACCATGGGGAGGCGCAGGACGAACTCGTCGAGGTGGTGGCGCGAGGCGCGCTTGGTCTCCCCATCCTCGATGACCGAGATGTCGGTCGAGGTTCCGCCCCCGTCCAGGGTGATAAGGCGGCCGTGGCCCGAGAGGCGGCCCAGGTAGGCGGCCGAGAGGGCGCCCGCGGCGGGGCCGGAAAGCACCGTGCCGATGGGCTTTTTTGCCACCTCGCGGGCGGTCGAGACGCCCCCGTTGCTCTTCATGACGAGGAAGGGCACCTCCCCCAGCGCCTCCTCGATGCGGCCCGCGCTCCGGTCGAGGTAGGCCTTGATCCGGGGCTTGATGCAGGCATCGAGGAGGGTGGTGACGGCGCGCTCGTACTCCCCCGGCTCGGGGATGACCTCGTGGGAGACGCTCACGAAGCACTCGGGGAACTCCCGCGCGAAGGCGTCGCGCAGGAGGACCTCGTGGCCGGGGCTGGCGTAGGCGTGCAGGAGGCAGATGCCGACCGAGCCGATGCCCTGCTCCCGGAACCAGCGGGCGGCGGCGGCCGCTTCCTCGGGGGAGAGGGGCTGAAGGACCTCGCCCGCGGCCGAGATGCGCTCCCTCACCTCCCGCACCCGCTCCGGCGGGACGAGGGCCTCGGGGGGGACGCGCAGGAGAGGTGCCGCAAAGTGGGAACCGTTGCGCCCCGCGCCCGGGTTGCGGGCGCGCCCGAGCTCCAGGAGGTGGCGGAAGCCCGCCGTCACGACGAGGCCCAGGTTCTCGAAGCGGCGCTCGAGGATGGCGTTCGTGGCGACGGTGGTGCCGTGGAAGACGCCGGTCACCTCGCTCGGGCGGATCTTGGTCTCCTGGAGAATCTTGCGGATGCCCTGGATGAGGCCCACGCTGTAGTCGGAGGGCGTGGTGGGCGTCTTGGTGGTGAAGACCTGGCCGGTGTCGGAGCGCACGCCGACGACGTCGGTGAAGGTGCCACCGGTGTCGATGCCGATGCGGAAGCCTCGCTGCGGCGCCATGCGTCTCCTTGCGTCTCCCCCGGCGGCCCTCCCGGGCTGGGCGGGGAGGGTCTCCGCGGGGGGGCGGAAAATCCCCTCGCGGCGGCTCTTTTTCCCGTCCGGAGGGGGTGGTTCAGCCCTGGCCGGGTGCCTGCGGTTTATATCCCACTCGGCCATCCGGGAAAAGGCCCGGCGGGGAGGGGATTCCGGGAAGGCGGCCCTCCGGCGGCGGCGGGGAAAGAAAAAGGGGCCCCGCCTCTCGGCGGGGCCCCCTTCGTCTGTCGCTTGCTTCAGTGTGGCTTCGGTTGGTTGAGCCGGCGCTAGCGCCGCGTTAACTGCTACCTATCCACTGCTACAACCACTGCTGCGTCTCGGCTGCAACTCCTTGGTGCAGTGACTATCTCTTCTTCTTCGCGGCCTTCTTCTTTCCACCCTTCTTCTTCGCGGCCTTCTTCTTTGCGGCTTTCTTCGCCATCAGCATTCTCCCTTACCCGGGCGGGTGGTGCGTGAACCAGACAGCTTGGTGAAGCAAGCGACTACCAACCGCCACTCGAACGGAGGGGATGCATGGTTCCCTCATCCGGTGGAGTGAAACATGTACCTTGGAAAATTTATGCCAAGTCAAATCACATCGTCAAGATTTTTTTTGATTTTTTCGGCATTTTTCTGCGCGCGGAGGCCGGGGAGAGGGCGCGATCAGATCGCGCGCGCGCGTCGTCATCGTCCCTCCGGAAGCGGATGGAGGACGCGATCGGCGTGCGCGTGATGCGCAGAAACTACTTTCACTTCGCGGAAATTCGCGCGTGATGGCGGGAAGAATCGCGCGATCGGGGCGCGCGCGCATGAGAAGAAAGCGCGCCAGGTGTGCGATCCCAACACGTTGCTTGCTCCGGGGAGGCAAGGTTTCTCCCTCTTCCCTCGGGAGAGAGGGGCAATACCTGGCGAAGACCGGCCGAGGAAGGATGCGCCGGTGAACCGCCTGTTGGGAATTCACGGCCGTGAGGTCCGCGCCGGGAGCGCCTCTCCCCGAAAGCGAAGGCCC
>Ga0156328_1212_pt1 | contig 29963 bp, 29 predicted proteins | sample RifCSPlowO2_12_FD_107976 | JGI IMG/M metagenome (GOLD analysis project Ga0156328, IMG submission 107976) | Candidatus Tectomicrobia bacterium RIFCSPLOWO2_12_FULL_69_37 | reverse complement strand
GAGCGGGAGCGCGAGGCCCACATCGGGCGGCTGAGGGACCTGAACGGCCTCATCGCCCAGATCTCCGCCAGCCCCGGCCTGGACGAGGTGTTCCGCCACGTCGTCCGCTCGGCGGCGGATTTCCTCGGCGTGGACTTCGCCGTCCTCTTCACCGCGGAGAGCGGCAAGCTCGTCTACCGCGCCGACCACGGCGGCTGGCTCGCCGCGGGCGCGCCCGCGGCGGCGACCCCTGGAGGGGGCACCGATACGGTCTTCCGGTCGGGTGAGCCCGTCTTCATCGAGGATGTGACCCAGGTCCCCGCCTGGCGGAACCGGCCGTGGGCGGTCAAAACGGGTATCCAGACCTTCCTGGGAGTGCCGCTCAAGGCGGGGGGAAACATCATCGGCGTCCTCAGCACGATGTACCGCAAACGGCAGACATTCTCCCCGGAGGAGATCGACCTGCTCTCCCTCCTCGGGAACCACGCGGCCATCGCCATCGAGAAGGCCAGGCTTCACGAGGACATCCGGAAGGGGCTGGAGTTCTTCCGGAGCGTCCTCGACGCGAGCGGCGAGCCCATCGACGTGATCGACACGGAGGGCCGCATCCTGATGTGGAACCCCGCGGCGGAGGCCCTGTTCGGCTACCCGGCGGCGGAGGTCGTCGGGAAGACCTCGCGCGAGACGATCCTCCCCGAGGACCAGCGGGCCCAGCGGGACGAGATGGTTTCCCGGGCCATCGCGGGCGAGCAGATGAGCTACGAGACCTGGCGCCAGAAGAAGGACGGAACGCTCGTCCAGGTCCGCATCACGACCTCTCCCGTCCGGGACGCCGGCGGCAAGACGGTGGCCCGGACCGCCATCTTCCAGGACCTGACCGGGCAGAAGCGGGCCGAGCGGGAGCGCGAGGCCTACATCGAGCGGCTGAAGGCCCTCAACGGCCTCATCGCCCGGATCGCCGCCAGCCCCGGCCTGGACGTGGCGTTCCGGCACGTGGTGGACGCGGCGGGCTTCTTCGGCGCCGACTACGCCGTCCTGTTCACCGCGGAAAACGGGAATCTCATCTACCGCGCCGACCACGGCGGATGGGCCGAAGGGCGGGAATCCACCGAGCCGCATCTCCTCGGCGGCGCATACCGCGTCTACCAGACGGGCCAGCCATTCTGCACCGAGGACATCAGCAGCGACCCTCTCTGGCGCTCGATGAGCTGGGCCGCCGCCCAAGGCATCAAATCGTACCTGGGGGTCCCGCTCAAGCATGAAGGGGAAGTCGCCGGCGTCCTCGGCACCATGTACCGCGCGGCCCGCAAATTCTCGGATCAGGACATCGAGCTGCTCTCCCTCCTGGCGAACCACGCGGCCATCGCCATCGAGAAGGCCCGGCTCCACGAGGACATCCGGAAGGGGCTCGAGTTCTACCGGAGCGTCATCACCTCCAGCGTGGACCCCATCCTCACCCTCGACGCCCAGAACCGCATCCTGTCCTGGAACGAGGCCGCCGAGGAGCTGTTCGGCTTTTCGGCGGAGGAGGCGATCGGGAAGACGACGGACGAGACGTTCCTCCCCGAGAACGAAAGGGCCGCGAGGGACGCGGCGGTGGCCGAGGTCATGCGGGGCGGCAAGAACGTCCGCGAGACCGTGCGCCGGCGCAAGGACGGGAGGCTCATCCCCGTCCGCCTCACCTCCTCCCCCGTCCGGGACGCCGCCGGCGGCGTGGTGGCCCGGACCGCCGTCTTCCAGGACCTGACCGGGCAGAAGCGGGCGGAGCGGGAGCGCGAGGCCCACATCGGGCGGCTGAAGGCCCTGAACGGCCTCCTCTCCCAGATCTCCGCCAGCCTCCAGGTGGAGGAGGTGTTTTCCTTCGTCGCCCAGGCGGCGGTGGACATCCTGAATCTTTCCCTCGTGGACTTGCTCGTTCAAGACGACCAGGAAGACCTGGTGGCGAAGGCGCATATCGGCAAGCTGGCCCAAGCCATGAGCATGGAACGGATACCAAAAGGCCAGGGCCTCGCCGGCCTGGTCGTCCGCCGGGCCGAGCCCGTATATATCCGGGAGGTGGCCGAGTCGCCGGAATTCATCCGCAAGGAAGAGGCGCGGAGGCTCGGCATCGGCTCATTCCTGGGAATCCCGCTGAAAGTCCGGGGTGAAGTGATAGGCGTGCTGAACGGCATGACTGAGGGCGCGCGGGATTTCACCCAGGAAGAAATCGACCTGGCCATCTCCCTCGCCAACGGCGCCGCCACGGCCATCGCCAACGCCCAGGACCACGCCCGGCTCCAGGACACCATCGAGCAGCTCCAGCGGGGCCAGGCCATGCTCGTCCGGGCGGAGAAGCTCTCCACCATCGGCACCCTCACGGCGGGGGCGGCGCACGAGATCCTGAACCCGGCCAACATCATCGGCCTGCACGCCCAGCGGCTCATGTGGGAGAACGCGGAGGGGAGCAGCCCCCACCAGTCGGCCCAGGTCATCCTCCGCAACGTCGAGCGCATCAGCCGCATCTGCGAGGACCTGCGCCGCTTCTCCCGCGACGAGGCCGCCAAGCGGGACCCCTTCGACCCCGACGACACCCTGCGCCAGTGCATCCGGCCCCTGGAGAGCGAGCTGCGGCTGGCGAGCATCGAGGTGAGCGACAAGCTGGCCGGGAAGGCGCCCATCATCCTCGGCGACAAGAACCAGATCCTGCAGGTCTTCTTCAACCTCCTCCGCAACGCCAAGGACGCCATGCCCCAGGGCGGCACCCTGACGGTCGCCTCGCGGGAGGCGGCCGGGGACGGCGCGAGGTGGTGGGAGACGCGGGTGAGCGACACGGGGACCGGCATCCCCCCCGACACCCTCCCCCGCATCTTCGACCCCTTCTTCACCACCAAGACCGAGGACAAGGGGACGGGCCTGGGGCTCTCCGTCTCCTACGGCATCATCGAATCCCACGGCGGCAGGATCTGGGCCGAAAACAACCCCGAGCGGGGCGCGACGTTCTTCGTGTGGCTCCCCATCAAGGAGGAGGAGGATGGACAAGCAGCTTCCGCGCATTCTGGTGGTGGATGACGAAAGGGACGTCGTCGACTTCCTCGCCTCGGAGCTCGCGCGGCGGGAGTTCGCGGTGGAAACCGCCTTCTCCGGCGAGGAAGCCATCGAGAAGATGAAGGCGCACCGGCCCCACCTCTTGCTCCTGGACATCCGGATGCCGGGCATGGGGGGGATCGAGGTCCTCCGCCAGGCCAAGCAGATCGACCCCACCGTCGGGGTGATCATGGTGACCGCCGTCCACGAGGAGGACATCGCCAAGAGCGCCATGGCCCTCGGCGCCCACGACTACATCACCAAGCCCATCGACTTCAACTACCTGAACATGGTGGTGATGACCAAGATCATCCAAATGCTGGGGTAGCCCGCCGGCCTGTTCGAAGTCCGTAGGGGCGGGTTTGAAACCCGCCCCTACAGACGAATTGCACGGTCCGCAGGCGCGATAGGGTCCGTAGGGGCGTATTGCAATACGCCCCTACAAATGCGCCGGACGGGCTATCCCTTCCCCTCCTCTCCCCTGGGCGCGCCCGCCCGCCCCATTCTGCTATCCTGTCCGCGTTGCCTGACCGATCGGCCATCATCAAACGGGAGGCATGGATGGATTCCCTGGAGAACAGGACCGCCCTGGTGACGGGGGCGAGCCGCGGCATCGGCGAGGCGTGCGCCCTGGCCCTCGCGCGGGCGGGCTGCGCCGTCGCCGTGAACTACCGGGTGCGGGAGCGGGAGGCGGAGGGGGTCTGCGCCCGGATCCGCGCGCTGGGCGGGAAGGCCCTCCCCTTCCGGGCGGACGTCTCCCGGGCCGCCGAGGCCAGGGCCCTGGCCGGAGCCGTCCAGGCCGCCCTGGGGCCGATCGCCGTCCTCGTCAACAACGCGGGCGTCGCCCGCAAGCGCGCCCCGCTCGAGATCACCGAGGCGGACTGGGAGGAGGCCCTCGCGGTGAACCTCACCTCCGCCTTCCTCCTCAGCCGGGAGGTGCTGCCCGGGATGCGGGAGCGGCGCTGGGGCCGCATCGTCAACGTCTCCTCGGGCGCCGCCTACACCGGCGGCGCCGTGGGCCCCCACTACGTGGCCTCCAAGGCGGGGATGATCGGCCTCTCGCGCGCCTACGCCGCCGCCTTCGTGAAGGAGGGCATCACGGTGAACGCCGTCGCGCCCGTGGGCATCGAGACGGAGATGCAGACCCGGGACCTCGGCCACACCGCCCCGCGGGCGGCCATCGGGCGCTTCGGGACCCCGGAGGAGGTGGCCGAGGCCGTCCTCATGCTGGTCCGCAACGGCTACATCACCGGCCAGACGCTGCTCATCAACGCGGGCGGCTACATGACCTGAGCGGCTCCGGGGCGCGGTCCGCCCGGCATTCTTTTCTCCCGGGGGGATGCTCCGCGGCCGCCTGGCGGCCGGGTCTCATGATGATACGAAAAAATGTCAGGACCATCCGAGGAGTAACCGTAGCGCAAGAATCGTTTGCCACTATATTAGGAGGGAGATATCTGATTTTCGAACCGGCCCCGCTTTACATCGAAAGGCGGAAAAATTGACTGACGCCGCCGGGAACCAGCGCCTCTGCCGCTACGAATTCGACGACCCCCCGATATTGGTGGAGATTCCGGACCTCTCCCTGGTGATGCTGGAGCCGAAAAACATCAGCTGGGGGGGATTCGAGGTTCCCGAGGGAAAAATCGACACGCTGGGAGCCAAGGTGAATCCGGCCGGCCTGCTCCGCCATCCCGAGCCCGGCATGAGGGTGGACTGCGGCCTGGAGGTGATGGACCAAGACTTCCAGGGCCTGATGGCGGAAATCCCCTGGGTGGCCGCGGACAAGGAGAACCCCTCCGCCTGGACGTTCGGGCTGCGCATCGCCGTCCCCGAGGACCAGCTGGCCGGTTTCCGGAGCGCGATGAAGCGCTCGTTCTTCAAACTGCGCCCCGAAAAACTGCCGCAGCCGCGCGCCGGCTGACGCGCGGAAGGCCCGGCCCCGCCCTACTTCCTCACCCAGCAGGGATTCTCCTCGCCCTCCCTGAGGTGCTGGCACAACTCCACCACGAGCCCGCCCGAGGTGGCCGGCCCGGTGAAGGTGATGATCGCCCGGCGCGAGCCCGAGGCGCCCAGGGGGGCGGGACCGGAGCCATTCTGAAAATTCTCAAAATGCCGAAATATTCACAGAAATAGCGACCCGGATCACACTATGCGAAACCTTCCCCTTGGCCGGGCGGCCGGGCGGTGGGATAATGCGCCAAAGTCATCACATGCCCGGCGGGCGGGAAGATTTCCCGCGCCGCGTCTATTCAAAAGTTTATGCCAAGGGAGGAAGCGTCATGCGGCACCGTGGAGTGTTTCTGTCGGGTTTCTTGTTGGCCGCCCTTGCGATCGCCCCGGGCGTGGGCCGCGCCGCGACGCAGACCTGCATAGAGGGCAACAAGATAAATCTCAGGGCCAGCTACGGCCTGAACGTGGGGGCCTCCATCAGGATTAAGGGAGTTAGTGCCTCCGACGCATATTTTGTTTTCGCGAGAGCGGTGTTGTACCAATCAAAAAGCGGGAAATTCGTTTGGCTGTCCTGTGATTACGTTTTCAAGAGAAAGGACAATCATCAATATCTCACCACGTTGAACGATTTTCATGTCGGAAACTCAAAATTGGGGATCAGCAATAAATGCAAGCCGCGCTTCCCGGCCAACTGGACCACCTATACGGACAGCCGGGGTGAGATCATGAAAACCTGCATAAAGGAGAACCGGGGGCTCTGCGAGCTGGCCTGCTGAGGCCGCCGTCAGGACGCAAGGGGAAACGAGGGGGGCTCCGGCCCGCGCCGGAGTCCCCCGTTTTTTCCGGAGCGGGAAACGGGACTTGGCCAGCCGAGACGAACGAGCAGGAGCGCCCCGACCCGGCGGGAGCGGCGGAGGCGGAGGGTTGAAAATTTACTTTGGCCGCGGGAAGATAGGATGTCGGCGCGATGCAGGGGATGGCGGATGGAATACTACCGAGAGGCCGGGCCCCGTCTCTCCTTTGGCAGCCAGCCGGGAGAGGATGACCTCCGGCAGCTCGCCTCCAAGGGCGTCAAGACGATCCTCAACATCCGCCTGCCCGGCGAAGAGTCGGCGCTCCCCTTCGAGAGGGACCGCGAGCTTGCCGAGTCGCTCGGCATGGCGTACGTGAACATCCCCGTCAGCCGGGAAGAACTCACCGAAGCGGTCCTGCTGGAAGTCCACAGAACTCTCAGCGAAGCCAAGGAAAAGGGCCCTGTCTTCATGCACTGAAGAGAGGGCGAGCGGGCCGGGATATGCTCGCTATTTCATCTCGCGGAGGAGAGCGGCTGGAAAGCCGATCAAATCATCAAGACGGCGGAGGCGATCGGGTTCGACTGGAGAAGCAGCGGCCCCCTGGGGAAAACGTTCGAGGATTTCATCAACCGGCATTTCTGACCCCGGATTTCCCCTGCGGATTCCCGGTTTTCCCGCCTTTCATGCGGATGGCGGTTCATAATACAAGCGCTGAATCCTTCCTGCCGCCCGGTTGTGGCCTGCCCCCGGTTGCGGCGCCGCTCCGCCCGGGAGAAAAGGGGTTCCCGCCCTCGGCCGGAACCCCTTTGCGTTTTCTGGAGCGGGAAGCGGGATTTGAACCGTGGCGCCCGGTTTCCCAAAGAGCCAAGCGGGGCGTGGCCTTTTCCTCTTGAATCAACCGCTTGGGGAAAGCCGTTCATCCGAATCCGTAGGATTGAATCCCATCCCGTCCCGCCCCATCGTGCGGGCTTACGGCACGATAGCGGCACGGGGAAAACCCCTGCTCACCCTCCTTCCGGAGCGGGGCCGGGGCTCCGTTCTTTCGGAACACCATTCTCTCCCGGCGCCTGGGTTTCCCGTCCCAACTGGGTGGAATCGGACTCCAGAACCGAGCGCGCCATCTCCGCGAAGCGCACGAAGTAGGGCTCCATCGCGGCGGCGGCCACATCGGCGCAGAAGCCCAGCGCCCAGGCCAGTAGATGCCCCCGCAGGAAATCCCCTTGCGCCGCCTGAATCGCCAGGGCCCCTGATTCATCCGCCTTGTCCCACCGCCTGGCCTCTTCGGCCGCCAGATGGCTCATGAATTCGAACTCCACGGACAAGTGGTCAGGAAAGACATTCTTCTTCTCGTCCACTTGATAGCCGAAGCGGGCGTAGAAATCGGCCACGGCGACCGTGTGGTCGCCCCAGAAACGTCCCTCGCCACGCTGGACGGACTCGTTCGGCACCAAGTGCCTGCCGGGCCCCAGGAAAAGCCGCGTGAACTCGATTCCCAAGTCCTCGGCGAGTTTTTCCTCCGGAGTGTCGAGGAAAACAGGGCCGAATTCGAGGCCCGCCGCCGCTAGGTTCTGCCGGGTGTCCGCGCTGCGAAGCTGGCGGAGGGTGGCCCCCTTGGGCTCTTCGGCGAAAACAAGGGCCAGGAGGCGGTAGATCCGGGACCTGCTTTCCGCAAAATCCCTCATGCCGCCGGGGCCGCGCCCGCTCATGACCGCTCCTTCCATCGGACAGAGGGGCGGGACCGAAGACCCCGCCCCTCCGGGCACCCGCGGTTACGCCCGCTCGACCTTTACGACGGTGTCCATCCAGGCCAACTGCCCGCTGATGGGGTCGGGGTGGTTGGGGATGATCCAGTTGGGATGCGCGCCGTTGTCCTTCCACCAGATTTGCTCATCCTTCCGCTCCGGGAAGGGAGTCTTGCCGGAAGCGTAACGCCCGTAAGCCCAGTGGCCGCAGTGCATGCTGACGGCCACGGTACCGGGATGCACCCCCTCTGTCAGCCGCGCCTTGGTCTTCAGCTCCCCGACGGCGCTCCTGATCCGGATCTCGTCGCCGTTCTTGATGCCGCGCGCGGCGGCCGTCTTGGGGTTCAGCCAGGCGGGGTTGCTGTGGAAGATCTCGGTCAGCCACTTGCAGTTCTGGCTGCGGGAGTGGATCTGGGCGTTGACCTTGAAGGTGGTGAGGATGAGGTCCTCCGGCCCCATTTTCTTGTGCGCGGTGATGGGCAGGTAGCTCGGCAGCGCCGGGAAGCCCTTCTTCGCCAGGAACTCCGACTTGAGCTCAATCAGTCCGCTCTTGGGGATCTTGTCCGGCTTGAAGCCGGCATAGGCCTTTCCCTTCACCATCTGGCCCACGTACTGTTTGTCGGACTTGTAAGCGTCCCCGCCCTTGAAGATGACACCCGTCTTGGGATCGACCTTCGTCCCCTTGAGCGCCGCTGCGGAGAGCTCCTTAGCGTGCTTCTGGTATTCGACTTTGTTGTTCTGGACAAAAACGCCGTCGCGCCGGATGCGGTCAAACCCGCCCGCGTCCTTGAGGCCCGCGGTCTGGGCCGCCGCCTGGCGCATGTAGTCCTCGGAATCCTTCCAGGGCAGGAGCTTCGGCATGTCCTCCCCGATCCTCCGGGCGAGGTCCAGCAGCACGTCCTGGAAGGCCCGCGCCTCGCCCAGGGGCTTCACCACAGGCTGGCGGAGCGCAACGAAGGGGATGAGCGAGTAAGATGAGGGCGCCTCGGGATCCCACCGCTCCAGGTAGGTGGCGTCGGGCAGGATGAGGTCCGCCAGCTCGGTGCTCTCGCTCATGTAGGCGTCCACGGCCACATGGAAGGGGATGAGCGACTCGTCCTTGAGGACGGAGATGTTAAACGCCGCCTCCCCGTTCACGTAGGCCGGGTTATACACGTAGGTCATGTACATGTCGGGCCGCCCGTTCTTGCCGTCCTTGATCATGTGGAGCACGCGGTGGTTCACGTGGTGGGTCGGGTAGGCGATGTTCTCTCCGTCGATGATCTTCAGCCCCTTGGCCTTGACCTCGATCTTGGGGGACTTGGGCTTGCCCCAGCCGCCCTTGCGGTTCGTCAGCGTGCCCCCCTTCGCCTCGATGTTGCCCACGATGGCGTCGAGGAGCTTGGCGCACCGCTCGTTCATGGCGCCGTTCTCGTGGGCCACCAGCCCCCGGTAGGAGATCACGGTGGAGGGCCGGTTCTTGGCGAACTCGCGGGCGATGCGACGGATGGTGGCGGCGGGCACCCCACTTTCGACCTCGGCCTTCTCGGGGGTGTACTGGGCTAGGTGGGCCTTCAGTTCCGCGACGGTGACGTTCGTCCAGGTCTCGATGAAGTTCTTGTCGTGGAGGCCCTCCTGCATGATAACGTTGGCCATGGCCAGCGCCACCAAGCCGTCCGTCCCCGGCTTGACGGGGATCCACTCCGTTGACTTGGCCGCCGTGTTCGAGAGCCGGACATCGAAGGTGACGAGTTTCGCACCCTTCTCCATCCCTTCGACGATCCGCTGGGCGAAGTAGTTGTGGGAGGTGTGAGCTTCCAGCGGGTTCGAACCGAAGTTGAGCATGTACCGGGTGTTGGCCACATCGTTGATGTCGTAGTGGGCGCCCCAGGTGAGCTCCTGGCCGGTCCACTTGGCAACCTCGCAGATGGAGGTGTGGTTGCCGATGGTCTTCGTGCCGTAGGCGGCCAGGAAGGGTCCGGTGACCCAACCCGCCCGGTTACGGCCGTAGTGGAACATGAACTTCTCGGGGTGGCCCGCGTCCCGGAGCTTCTTGAGGCGGCCAGCCACCTCGCCCAGCGCCTCGTCCCAGGAAATCCTCTTCCACTTTCCCTCGCCTCGGGCCCCCACGCGGCGCATGGGGTAGAGGATGCGGTCGGGGTCGTAGACCTGGTTCACCCCCGCCTGCGCCTTAGAGCAGACGCGGCCGCGGTTGTTCGGATGAAGCGGGTTACCTTCGATCTTCATCAGCCGGCCACCCTCGACGTAGCCCACGATTCCGCAGACGGCCACGCACTGGAGGCAGCTACTGGGGACGCCAAGGCGCTTCTTGCCAGCCAAGGAGAAGCTGCTCCCCCCCTTGGCCAGCTCTTCCGAGTAGCTCAGAGTGGGTAGCGATCCACCGCCCGCCACGATGGCCCCCGCCGCCATGCCGAGCTTCATGAAGTCGCGACGCGAAAGGTTCATGGCCATCTCCCTAAGCGTTGAAGCTGGTCTGTTGTTCGATCTCGCGGGCCGTCCATTGACGGTGGCCCGGGATCAGCTTTTCGAACTTCTCCCGCGCGCCGTTCTTGAAGCCCGCGTAGTAGATGTTGGGCTTGGTGCCCATCCGCTCCTTGAGGACCTCGGATTTGCCTTTCACTTTCAGGCGCTTTCGGATCTCGCTGTCCGGGTCGTTCAGATCGCCGAAGGCGAGTGCCTCGGTGGGGCAGGTGTTCGCGCAGGCGGGCACGAGGCCTCGGTCCACGCGGTGGGAGCAGAAGGTGCACTTGACGAACTCGCCCCGGCCCTCGTCGAAGCTGATGTTGTGGTAGGGGCACGCGATCATGGAGGTCTTGAGGCTGGGGCTCTTGGGGTCCTTGATGAGGACCACGCCGTCCTCGCGCTGGATCATGGCGCCCCCGCTGGCCGCCACGCAGGGAGGGTTCGAGCATTGGTTGCACTGGTTGCGCAGGAAATAGCGCGTGGTGTTGGGGTATGCGCCGTCTTCGAGGTACTTGACGTGGGAGAGCCACACCCCGAGGGGCACCCCCATCTCCGATTTGCAGGCGACCGAGCAGGCATGGCAGCCGATGCATCGGTCCAGGTCGACGAGGAGCGCATAGCGTTTTTTGCTTGCCATCCCCCTACTCCTTCTTCATCGAATCGAGCCCTGTAATATGACGAGAGAGATTTCTCCCTGATGCGCCTTCGACTCAACGTGGGTTACAACGCGCTACCCACACATTCGCCGTTTGGCTTCACCCCTTCCAACTCTTTGGAAGAGCCGGTCTCTCTTTGCCCCGAACGCCCCTCTGGCTCGCTTCCTCCCGGCGGCCACTGGCAGCACTCGCCGTCATAAGCGGCCACATCGGCCACCGTGGTGTCGCGGAGGACGGCCTCGATCTTGGCCCGCTCCTCCTTCCAAAAGGCATGGGTGGGGCAGGAGTGCTCCGCGGTACATGCCGGAAGCCCCAGCATGCAGTACGGGAGGATATCCGGGCCGTCCATCGCATGGGCGACATCGAGAAGGGAGATCTCCTCCGCCGGCCGGGCCAGGTTGAACCCCCCCTGGTAGCCCCGCTTGCCACCGATCAGGCCATGGTCCTTGAGGATGTGAAGAAACTTGGAGAGATAGGGGAGCGGGATGCCCGTGCAGACGGAGATATCCTTGGCCACCATCAACTGAGGGTGGGTCTTGGCCAGGCAACTCAACGCCTGGATTGCGTAGCCCGCAGTCTGGGACAGAGAGAACATTGGAATCCTATTCCGGACCGACCAGTCCCAATATTGGACAAACAGACCTCCTGGTCAAGTATTTTCTTGACCCGCCGGTAAATTTATTGCACCTTGTAATTCTGACACTTACAGTGAATTTGAGTGCCAAAATAAATTTGAAAAACCTTTCTTCTATTCTTTATTCATCGAAAAGCCAATCCTGTTCTGGCCGGAAACTTTCCCGAATTTTACGCTGCGGCGCCATGAAGCGCTCGGTCCGCCTGATGCGCCCGGACGAAACCTCTCAGGCGGCGGCCAGCTGACGCCCGGCCCCAAGCAAGCAAAAGGGCTCCGGCCTTGGCCGGAGCCCCTCGTTTTTTCTGGAGCGGGAAACGGGATTTGAACCTTGGAGCCCGCCATCGAAAAAACCTAAGCGGGGCGTGGTCTTTTCCTCAGCTATCAACCGCTTGGGGAAAGACGTTCATCCGAAGCCGCAGGAACGAATCCCATCCTGTCTCGCCCCATCGTGCGGGCTTACGGCACGATAGCGGCACGGGGGAGGCGCAGATCCGCGCTGCTCCCTGCTGGGTTGAGTCTGTGGTAAAATGGAGTCGTTTTATCCAGGAGGCCGGGACGATGCTGAAAACGGCGAAGGAAGAGATTCGGGGCATTCTGGATCGCCTGCCGGATAACGCCTCCTTCGAGGACATCCAGTACCACATCTACGTCTGCCAGAAAGCCGCCAAGGGCCTGGAGGACGCCAGGGAGGGCCGGACGCTCACGCAGGCGGAGGTAGAGGAACGCCTGGCCCGATGGCTCGGGAAGTAGTCTGGGCCGGAACAGCCTTTAGCGACCTGGAATCCATCGCCGAATACATCGCCCGGGACTCCGCGCACTACGCCGCCTCCTTCGTCCAGGAGGTCATCGACGCCTCCCGGACGCTCTCGGAGTTCGCGGAGCGGGGCCAGAGGATTCCCGAATTCGGCGAGGAAACCCTGCGCGAGCTCCTGATTCGCTCCTACCGCCTCATCTACCAGATTGACGGCCAGAGGGTGCTGCGGACAACCTCTCCCAGTGGCAGCAGAGTCCGTCCTCGCCAGGGCTTCAGAACCACCGACCGAGTGCCCTGTTGACATCGTCGAAGGGTTCGTGAAAACGTGAGCAAAGAAGAATCTTAACCCGAATTTCCCAAAAGACAGTTCGGGAAATGCCGGATAAACTTATAAGCTGACTTTCGATGGAGACATATGAATGTCAGCACCAACGAGTAAAGGCACTCGCTTCACCAAGCTATCTCTGGAAAACTGGCGAAACTTTTCGAAGGTTGAAGCGAATCTTCAGCGGCGTGTTTTTCTCGTAGGCCCCAATGCGTGTGGCAAATCAAATTTACTAGACGTTTTCCGATTTCTCCAGGACGTCGTTTCGATTGGTGGCGGATTCCAAGAGGCGGCGAGGAGCCGTGGGGGTGTATCGCGGTTGCGATGCCTAGCCGCTCGGCGTTATCCCGAGATCTCAATCAGTGTGAACGTGGCAACCGAGGAAAATCTCACGGAATGGGAGTATGAACTCCGATTCAAACAAGACAATCGAGGAAGGCCGCTTATCACAAGGGAACGGGTAATTCAAAATTCGAATCTGATCCTCGAGCGGCCGAACGAAAGCGACCAGGGAGATCCCGAAAGGCTAAGCCAAACTTACCTTGAGCAAGTAAGTGCAAACCGAGAATTCCGTGATCTCGCCTCCTTTTTCGGTTCTGTCCGCTACTTGCACATCGTTCCCCACCTTGTAAGGGATCCCGATCGCTCCGCCGGAAAAAAAAATGACCCTTTCGGCGGAGATTTCATGGAGCAAATTGCACGCACGACAGAAAAAACCAGAAAAGGTCGGCTCAGCCAGATTCGAAGGGCTCTTGTTGTTGCCGTGCCGCAATTGAAAACCCTGGAGCTTTTTAGGGATACGCGAGGTACCCCTCACCTGCGCGGCAAGTATGAGCACTGGCGTCCCCAAGGTGCTTGGCAGACAGAATCGGATTTCTCTGATGGCACCCTTCGGCTGATAGGTTTGCTATGGGCTGTGCTCGATGGGTCAGGTCCCCTTCTGCTGGAGGAACCGGAGTTATCGCTTCACTCGGAAGTTGTAACCTTCCTTCCCCAAATGGTTGCCCGCATCCAGCGCCGCACAGGCCGCCAAATTTTAATGAGTACGCACTCGCCGGACCTCTTGAGCGATAGTGGAATCGGTTCAGATGAAATATTGCTTCTGCAACCGGATACAGAAGGCACTTCCGTTCGCGCTGCAAGCGAAATCGAGGAGGTCAAGAACCTTCTCGCAGGAGGATTGTCCCCCGCTGAGGCAGTAATCCCACAGACGCGTCCCAAGGACGCAAGTCAATTGCCTCTTTTCGGAGAGTAAGGTGTGAGTCCACGGCGCACTGCTGTTATCTCTTGTGCTGTGGAGGGTTCGCTTGACGAGGCTGTCCTTGTTCGTCTCATCAGAGACGTGGGGGGCACACCGGGACCAGTTTACGGCAGAAAAGGCAAAGCACTTCTTCGCCAGAAAATCCAAGGCTACAACAATGCGGCTCGCAGAACACCTTGGCTCGTCTTGGTGGATTTGGACCATGACGCTGAATGTGCTCCTCCATTTCGAGACGAATGGCTGCCGCGCCCCTCTCCTAATATGTGTTTTCGAATTGCCGTAAAGGAGATCGAGGCTTGGTTGCTGGCAGATCCAGGACACCTGGCTCGTTTCTTGGGCGTCCCACTCTCATCAGTGCCTCGGGGCTCCGAGCTCTTGGACTATCCCAAAGAAGTGATTGTCAACCTTGCAAGGAGATCACGGCGGCGGGAAATCCGGGAGGATATGGTTCCAAGGCAGGGAAGTGGCCTTTCAATTGGTCCTGCCTACTCTTCACGACTCATTGAGTTTAGCCAGACATTATGGCGACTCAGAGTAGCTGAACGGAATGCAGACAGTTTGCGGCGATGCCGATTGCGCATTACGGAACTTGTCCATCGACATAGCGCTCAGTGAGAATTCAACGACTTTTGCGGTTGCGTCATTATTCCCTGCGGCAGAAATACGCCACCGCCAGCGCCGCAGCGTCGAACATCGCCATCCGCTCGTCCTCGCTCATCCAGGGCTTCCGGAAGGGCGGGAGCCGAGGGGCAAGCTCTTCCTGGTAACGGTCGGCGAGGATCGAGGCGATCGGGTGCTTGCCCTGCGGTCGCCGGAAACAAAAGGGGTCCCGGCCTGGGCCGGGACCCCTCGATTCGCCTGGAGCGGGAAACGGGATTTGAACCCGCGACCCCTGCCTTGGCAAGGCAGTGCTCTACCGCTGAGCTATTCCCGCGCCGGTGCGCCCGCGCGCGCCGCCGGGGCGGCGCCCACGCGCGCGGCCCGTAAGCTTACCCGAGGCCTCCCGTTAGTCAAGCGGCGGGCCGTCACTTCTCGGTGTTGGGCGTGACCTCCCCGGCCTTCTTCAGGGCGGCCTCCATCACGTCGAGGGCCAAGGCCTTCTCGAAGGCGGGGGGGGCGCCCTTGTACTTCTTCATGTCCACGTTGAGCTGGTTCGTCGCGTCGATCACCTTGCGGGGCAGGCCGTTGTTGACGGTCCAGAGCCGCTCCTTCACCAAGACGTCGTAGGTCTGGTCGAAGATCTCCGGGTTCTTCTTGAACGCCGGGAAGGAGTGCTTGAGGGCGGTCGCCCGGAGGCCGGCCTTGTCCTTGTAGATGGCCCGCGTCGACTCCATGAGGCTCGCCGCGAAGGCGGCGAAGGCGTTCTTGCGGGCCTTCAGCTTCTCCTCGGAGGCGGTCATGGCGGCGTAGAGCTGGAGGGGGTCGGCCTTCCACAGGTTGGCGATGACCTTGATGTTCTTGTTCTTCAGCTGCGCCATCAGGACCTGCTCGACGTGGATGACGACGGCGTCCGCCTTGCCCTCGAGGAGGTAGGGCACCCGCGCGGGCGGGGCCGTCACGATGTAGTTCACGTCCGAGTCCTTGAGGCCGGCCATCTCCAGCACCCGCAGGATGCCCAGGTGGCTGTACCCCCCCCGCCCCTCGATGCCGACCGTGCGGCCCTTGAGCTTGGCGGGGGTGTCGATGTCGGGCGCCGCCGCCGCCTGCGCCTCGTTCAGGTGGCCGAAGGAGTGGAAGAGCTTCTGCCCGCTGCCGCCGGCGATGCCGATCAGGGCGAGGGAGCCGGGGATCCAGCCGGCGTCGAGGCCGCTCTGGGCGCTCACCACCGCCCGCTGGGCGGCCACGCCCCCGCGGAAATACTTGACCTCCACCTCGATCCCGTTCTTCTTGTAAATCCCCTTGTCCAGCGCATAGAGCACCGGCAGGTGGATCACGTTGGGCGGACTCACCGGCATGCCCACCACGATCTTCTCGGCGGCCCGGGCGGGCCCGGACGCCGGACCCAGAAGGACCGCCAGGAAGACAACCGCCGTCCAGAGTGCGCATCGCTTCATCGTTCGCCCCTCCATGTTTCCCGGAAATGCCCGCCCGCTAGCGCTCGTTCCTCGCCCGCCAGGAGGCGAAGCGGCTCTCGAAGAAATCCACCAGCTTCGTCAGGAGGATCCCGACGATCATGAGAAAGACGACGGGCGCCAGGCCCTTGTCCATCTCGAGGTTGCCGATGTAGTCCTGGCTCAGGGCGCCCAGCCCCGAGATGCTCATCAGGAACTCCGCCACCACCATGCCCACCAGGGCGCGCCCGCTGGCCATGCCCAGGCCCGCCACCAGGTAGGGGACGATCGAGGGGAAGATGAGGTCCCGCCAGCGCTGCCACTCGCTCGAGCAGAACGAGCGCGTCACCTCCAGGAGCATGGGGTCCACGTTCCGCACCCCGTGGTAGACGTTGATGATGACGGGCATGATGGCGAAGAAGACCACGATGGTCGTCTTCCCCGCGAAGTCCACCCCCAGCACCATCGCGATGGGGAACGCGAGGGCCACCACCGGTGTCGCGTAGAGCGCGTACACGAAGGTGTCCACCGCGTACTCGAACGTCCTCGAGCGCCCCATGAACATCCCCAGGGCGATGCCCAGCGGGATGGCGATGGCCAGCCCCGCGCCCAGGATCTGGGAGCTCTGATAGGCCGCCTTCATCATCTCGCCGCTGAACAGGAGCGAGAGGAAGGCGCTCGCGATCACGCTCGGATAGCTGAACGTCGAGGGCTTGATGATGCCCGTCCAGCCGAGCGCCTCCCAGGCCCCGAGCACCCCGAACAGGGAGACGGCCCGGACGTAGACGCGGGGCTCCCGCAGCGAAGCCAGCATGGGCGCGGCCTTCTGCTCCTTCGCCTCCGCCAGCGGCTTGGTCTCCGTCGTCACGGCTTGACCTCCATCCGGAGGCTCACACCGTCGGGGACCGGCCCGGGGTCCGAGTCGGGATGGCGGAGCGCCTCCCAGAGATAGTGGCGCATGGCCTGGAAGCGGTCGCTCGCGCGGATGGCCTCGATCTCCCGCCCCCGCCCGAAGCCGGTCTCCAGCTCGAAGCGGATGCGGCCCGGGCGCGGGCTCATCACCACCACCCGGTCCCCCACCAGGAGCGCCTCGTCGATGCTGTGAGTGATGAAGATCATGGACTTGGGCTCGACGTCGATGATGCGGAGGAGCTCCTCCTGGAGCAGCTCGCGCGTGAGGGCGTCGACCGCGCCGAAGGGCTCGTCCAGCAGGAGCACCGCGGCCTGGGTGGCCAGCGCCCGCGCGAGGCCCGCCCGCTGCTGCATCCCGCCCGAGAGCTCGGAGGGGTAGTGGTTCTCGAAGCCATCGAGCCCCACCAGGCCGATGTAGCGGCGCACGAGCCGGTCGATCTCCTCCGGCGGCCTCCCCTGGATGCGGAGGCCGTAGCCGATGTTCTGGTAGAGCCGCTTCCAGGGGAAGAGCCCGAAGTGCTGGAACACCATGGCCATCTCGGGCCGGGGGGCGGCCACCCGCTCGGAGCGGAAGACGACCTCTCCCTCATCGTAGGGGATGAGCCCGTTCACGATGCGCAGGAGCGTCGTCTTCCCGCACCCGCTCGGGCCCAGGACGGTGATGATCTCCTGGTGGCCCACGTCGAGGTGGATGCCGTCGAGGACGTGCAGGCTCCCGTAGCGCTTGTGGAGCCCCCGCAGGGAGAGGTTCGCCCGCCGCTCCTCCATCACCGCCGTCCGGCTCAAGACCGTCTCCAAGGGGGGCGGCGCCACGCGCCGCCGAGGGCGTGTTCGGAACCCCGGGATAAACCCGCGACCTTTCATCCGCGGGAGGGGCGGGCCCGCTCGAATCCCCCGGCCGGGCCCGCGGAAGTGGCTGGAATTTCAGCCCATTATTCCACCCCGCCCGGCCCAAGGCAACCCTGTGATTTCCGCAACGTTTCCGGGCGGGCGGCTATTCCTCCCCCACCACCGCGACGGCCTGAATCTCGATCATCATGTCGGGGTGGGCGAAGCCCGCCACCGTGATGAGGGCGCTCGCCGGGAAGCCGGCAGGGAAGTACTGCTTGCGCAGCTCCACGAAGCGGTCCCCGTGCCGCACGTCGAGGATGAAGACGGTCATGGTTACGATGTCCTGGAGCTTCCCGCCCGCGCGCTCGAGCGTCCGGCCGATGGCCCGGAGGCTGGCGTGCGCCTGGGCCTCGAAGTTCCCGGCGAGGGACTTGCCCTCCTCGTCCGCCCGCATCCCCACCCCCGCCAGCCAGACCGCCTTCCCCCCGCGCGTGACGACGGCGGGCGAAAAGGCGCGGTTCTCCTGCCAGGTCCCCTTCACATACTCCCGTGCCATGCGCCATCCCTCCTCGGTTCCGAGTTCACGTTCGCCCCCGGGGGAGCAGCGTCGAGACCGCCGCCCCCGCCCAGACGGCGAGGCCGAAGAACGCGTAGCTCGCGCCCAGGCCGAAGCGCCCCGCCAGCCAGCCCCCGATGAGGGGGGCGACGAAGGCCAGCCCGTCGCAGGCGTAGATGACCCCCACCGAGGAGGCCAGCACGTCTTCGTCGCAGAAATCCGCCGTCGCCGTGAGCACGATGGGGCTCACGAAGCTGACCAGCCCCGAGAGCGCCGCCAGGAGGATGAGGGCCGGCTCCCAGGGGGCGAGGGGCATGGCCAGTCCGAGGGCCCCCGTCACGGCGAGGGGGATGAAGAGCGCTGAGCGCGCCCCGAAGCGGTCGTAGAGGAACCCCATGACGGGCTTGGTCACCGCCCCCATCCCGAAGTAGAGCGAGACGGCCAGCCCGATGGCGGGCGTGCTCATCCCGGCCATCTGGGCCCCGAGGAGGGGGAGGAAGCCGATCATCCCCTTGGTGCCCATCCCCCGCAGGGTGTAGGTCGCGGCGAGCAGGACGACGCCGCGGTTGCGGAGCACCCGGCGGGTCCGCTCCCAGGAGCTCTCCCCGCGCCCCTCCCCTCCCCCGGCGGGCCTCCGCGGGCGGGGCCGGTCGGCGAAGCGCGCCCCCACGAGGGGGAGCAGGACCAGCGCGGGCAGGGCGAAGGCCGCGATCGAGGCCCGCCAGCCCGCGGCCGCCGCCAGCGCCGCCAGCCCCACCGGCATGATCCCCGTCCCGATGTTCCCCCCCAGGCTCTGGTAGGAGATGGCGAAGGCCCGGCTGGAGGCAAAGCGCTCGGCCGTGAGCGCGGTGCCGCAGGGGTGGTAGACGGTGTTCCCCGCCCCCGCGGCGAAGGCCAGGGCGAGGAGGGAGGCGAACGACCCCGTCCACCCCATCCCCACGAAGGCGGCGGCGGAGAGCCCCATCCCCGCGAGAAGGATCGTCTTCTTCCGCCCCGTCGCGTCGGCCAGCAGGGAGACCGGGTACTGGAAGAGGAGGACGGAGAGGCTGAAGGCGCTCAGCAGGGCGCCCGCCTCGACCGGCGAGAGGCGGAAGTCCGCCACGATGAGGGCGAGGACGGGCACGAGCATGTTGTTGAAGCCGTCGCTCAGCCCGTGGGTGACGCCGATGACGCCGAGGTCGAAGTAGTCGCTCCGCCGCCAGGGGGCCCGCCGGGGCGCGGCGCTCCCGCCCCCGGCCTGGCTCACCGCAGGTCCCGCCAGGCGGGGATTCTCCCGAAGCCGTCCGCCTCGATCACCGCCCGGCAGATGGCGCGCGAGACGGCCGCCGCCGCCGCCGCGCCCAGGTCGTCCAGGTTCGCCTGGCGATCCCCGCAGGCGAGGGCGAAGACCATGTCCCCGTCCACCGTGGTGTAGGAGGGCCGCACGGCGCGGATGAGGCCGTTCGCCGCCATCTGGGCCAGCTTGTGGGCCTCGGGCTTGGCGAGGCGCGCGTCGGTGGCCACGACGGCCAGGGTGGTGTTCTCCCCCGGCGAGGAGAAGCCCTGGGTGGGCCGCCCCCGCTCGCGGAGGTGGGCCTCGGTGTCGATCAGGCCCTTCGCCGGGGGCAGCGCCCGGGGGCCCGCGAGGATCTCCCCGGTGTCGGGGTCGTGCACCCCGCCGTAGGCGTTCACCACCGCCACCGCCCCCACCCTGGCTCCCCCCGGAAGGGCGAGGCCCGCCGTCCCCAGGCCCCCCTTCATCGCCTGCGGAAGCCCGAGGAGCTTCCCGACCGTCGCCCCCGTCCCAGCCCCCACGCTGCCCTGGGGGCCCTCGCCCGCGCGGGCGGCCTCGGAGGCCGCGCGGCCCATCCGGGCGTCCGGGCGCACCTTCCCGTCCCCGAGCCGGAGGTCGAAGAGCACGCCCGCCGCCACGGTGGGGACGGTGTAGCCCGCCGCCGGGAAGCCCCGGCCCCGCCCTTCGAGGAACTCCATGACGCCGTCCGCCGAGGCGAGGCCGAAGGCGCTCCCCCCGGTCAGGACGACGGCGTCCACGTTCCCGACCAGGTGCCCGGACCGCAGGGCGTCGGTCCCGCGCGTGGCGGTGGCGGTGCCGCGCAACTCGCAGGCCCCGGCCGTCCCCGGCGGGCAGAGGACGACGCTCACCCCGGTGAGGGCGCTCAGGTCCTGCGCGTGGCCCAGGAGGAAGCCGGGCACGCCGGTGATGCAGCCGCTGAGGCCTCGGGGCGCCAGGGCGGGATCTCCCGTCGAGAGGGGCGGACGCTCAGAGGACCGGCAGCTCTCCCGGCGCCCGGCCCGGCAGCTTCCCCGTCTTGAGGATGCTGTCGATGACGTGGCGGTACTGCTCGATGGGCACGGCGCCCACGAGCACCGCCTCGTCGTTCACCACGACCGAGGGGATGCCCGTGATGCCCTGCTGCACCGCCTGGGTGTACTCGGCGTGGGCCTGCTGGCGGTAGGTGCCGCTCTCCAGGGCGTCGCGGACGAGGGGCACGTCCGCCCCGCACTTTTCGGCCACGTCGAGGACGACGGCCTTGTCCGAGACGTTGCGGTTCTCGGTGAAGAAGGCCCGCAGCATGCCCAGGTGGAAGCGCTCCCAGGCCTCGGGCCCCTGGTTGCGGACGGCGATGCCCGCCTCGGCCGAGGGCAGCGAGCAGTCCGGGAACTTCTCCTTCCCCTCCCAGAGGCGGAAGTCGCCGGAGTCGGGGCCCGCGCCCGCCCGCGTCCAGCCCGCCCGTCGGTGCTCGTTGAAGACGGCGCCCGGGTCCGGCTCGGGCCGGAGCATGAAGACGCGGTACTGGATATCCACCTTCTCCCCGTACTCCTCCTTGATCTTCTTCAGGCGCACGGCCGAATTGAAGCACCAGGGTCAGAGGAAATCGCTGTACACCGTGAAGCGGACCGGCTCGTGGCTCATCATGACCTCCGTCGGTTGGCGTCCCTTCTCACTCCGCCCGCTCGAAGCGGACCCGCACGGGCAGCCCCTTGCCCGCCCCGAGCTCGCGGGCGGCGTTCCCCTCGGGCATGAAGATCTCCATGCGCGACCAGCTGTTGAGCTGGGCCCCGGCCTCGCCCGGGGGAACCGCGCCGTAGAACTCGCTCATCCCGCGGATCACCTTCCCGCACGCCTCGATGACGGGGATGAGGTTCTCCTCCATGCTGCCCGCCCGGCTCTCCCCCTCCCAGAAGGCGCTGGTGTCGATGTTGGTGATGAGGTTGCCGAAACGGTCCACGTAGATCACCTCGCCCCGGATGGAGCCGTCCTCCCCCACCACGGGCCGGGCGGTCTCGAGGCGGACCAGGTCTTCCGCCAGCGGGCCGAAGCTGTCGGTGGGCTCGCCGAGGGAGAGGTGGCCCGCCACGGGGGCGAAGACGTCCCGCCCGTGGAAGGTGGAGCTGACCTTCTCCAGGAAGTACTCGACCGTCCGCAGGTGGCGCGCCCAGAGGAAGGAGGGGTCGTCGTAGATGTAGGTGAAGGTACCGTTGTCCGGGCCGATGAAGAAGTAGTTATCGGTGGCCGCGAGGAGGCCGCGCCGGTCCCCGCCCACCCCCGGGTCCACCACCGCGACGTGGATGGCCCCCTTGGGGAAGTAGTGGTAGGCCGAGGCCAGCACCAGGGCCGCGGCGGTGACGTCGTAGGGCGGGATGGCGTGGCTGATGTCCACGATGTGGACCTCGGGGTTGGTGGCCAGGATCACTCCCTTCATCACCCCGACGTAGTGGTCGTCCAGCCCGAAGTCCGAGAGCAGGGTGATCACCGGGCGGGGGCTCACCTGGTCGTGGATGTCGGGGCCGCCCTCGTCGAAGGGATCGGGCCGGTTCTGGGTGCCGCTCACAGGGGGACCCCCCGGAGGCATTCCGCGCGGGCCGCCCGCCCCAGCGCCCGCCAGCCGGACGGCATGGGCTCGAGGCGCACCGGCAGGAGCCGGCCCCGCAGCGAATCCGGCCCCTCCAGCGCCGCGCGCAGGTAGTTGTCAGTCAAGCCGGTGAGGAGGCCCTCCCGCGTCCGGCCCCGCTCGAGGAGGACCTCGGCCCGGGTGCCGGCCTGGCCCGCCAGGTAGGCCGCCCACTTGCGCCGGCCCAGCTCCTGAAGGGCCCTCACCCTCCGGCGCAGTTCGCCCCCCGGCGGCCTGCCCGCCAGGGAAGCGGCCGGGGTCCCCCCGCGGGGAGAGTACGGGAAGACGTGGAGATAGGCGAGGGGGGCCTCCCTCACCCATTCCACGGTGCGCTCGAAGGCCGCCTCCGTCTCCCCCGGGAAGCCCACGATGAAGTCCGCCCCGAGGCAGACGCCCGGGATCTCCCCCGCCAGGCGCTCGAAGCGCCGGAAGCAAGCGGCCGCGCGGTAGTTGCGCCCCATGGCGAAGAGGACGCCGTCGTCCCCGCTCTGGACGGGGATGTGGAAGTGGCGGCAGAGGTGGGCGCCCTCCCCGGCCCCGCAGGCGCTCCGGGTGGCCACTCGGATGAGCTCGCGGGTGAGCTCGCCCGGCTCGACCGAGGAGAGCCGCAGCCGCCCCAGGCCCTCCACCCGCAGGAGGCGCTCGACCAAGCGGCTCAGGGTGGCGGGGGGCGAGAGGTCGCGCCCGTAGGCCCCGAGGTGAACCCCGGTCAGGACGATCTCGCGGTGGCCGGCCGCGATCAGCCGCAGCGCCTCCCCGGCGCAGGCCTCCGCGCCGAGGGAGCGGCTCCGCCCCCGGGCCTGGGTCGTCGCGCAGAAGGTGCACGCGAAGTCGCAGCCGTCCTGCACCTTGAGAAAGCCCCGGGTGCGGTCGGCGAAGGCGGGGAGGAAGCCGGCGCCGAAGGTGTCGGCCTCATCGAGGGCCTCCGCGCGCACCTCGGGGAGCCCTCCCTCCCCCCGGACGGGCCGCGCGAGGTGCTCGGCGAGGCGCAGCTTCTCCCCGTTCCCGAGGAGGAGGTCGGCCTCGGGGATGCGCATCGCCTCCCGGTTGGCCTGGACGGAGCAGCCAGCCAGCACCACCCGGCCCCCCCGGGGGGCGCGGCGGCGGGCGGCACGGGCGAGGCGGCGGCCCTCGCGGTCGGCCGCGGAGGTGACGGTGCAGGTGTTGATCACATAGACCTCGGCCTCCCCCTCGAAGGGAACCAGCTCGTAGCCCGCCGCGGCGCAGCGGTGGCGCATGGCGTCCCCCTCGGCCTGGTTGAGCTTGCAGCCCAGGCTCAAGAGGGCCAGGCGGGGGCGCGGGGAGGGGAGGGAGGCTTCCGGGCCGATGATCCACCTCCGGGGGACGGGGGAATTCAGGGAAAGACCCCGAAAATTCCTTAAATTCTAGGCTTCCGGCCTCTATCGGCGCAAGGGTGGCCGCGCTTGACCTGGGTTGAGCGGATTGATAGGGTAGCCCCGCCCGAGAAAGAGAGTGGGCCGCGCCCGCCCCGTGCCCCTCTCCGGGATGGATCCTCCCTCCCCTCGGCCTTTCGAGGGCGACATCCCTCATCCACGGCAGAAGCGGCGCCCAGGGGAGCGGATTCCTCCGGGCGGACCGGCTGAAAGCTGGACAACGGCCTGTGCGGCCCAACAAGGGGACGGAACGGTATGCGAGGGTTCGATTTCGCGGCCCCCACGACCATCCAGGGGGCCCTCAAGGCGGCCAAGGGCAAGAAATACCGCTTCATCGCCGGGGGCACGAACTTCCTCCCCGACCTCCGCCACATGCACGACGGGCTGCCCCAGCTCGTGATCGACCTCTCGCGGGTGGACGCCCTGCGGGGCGTCTCCCTGGCCAAGGGCGAGGTGCGGATGGGCGCCCTGACCACCATGACCGACTTTCTGGAGAACAAGATCATCCTCCGCGAGGCGCCCATCCTCGCCGCGATGTCGGCCAAGTTCGCGGGGCCCATCATCCGCAACCGGGCCACCGTGGCGGGCAACCTGATCGACGGCGGCCCGGCCGCCGACTCGGTGCCGCCGCTGCTGGCCCTCAAGGCCGTCGTCCGGCTCGCGGGGCCGGGCGGCAAGCGCGCCGTGCCCCTCGACGAGTTTTTCACCGGCTACCGCAGGACGGTCGTCAAGCCCGGCGAGATCATCACCGAGGTCGCCTTCCCCGCCCCGGGCAAGGGCCACAAGTGGGGCTACTACAAGCTCGCCCGGCGCAACGCCATGGCCATCACCGTCGTGGGCGCCGCCGCGGTGCTCAAGCTGAAGGGCGGCGCCTGCCGGGAGGCGGGAATCTCGCTCGGCTCGGTCAACCCGGCCCCCATCCGCTGCTACGAGGCCGAGAAGATCCTCGAGGGCAAAGCGGTCGGCCTGGCCCTGGCCCAGAAGGCGGCCGAGGCCTGCCGGGCGGCCTCCGCCCCCATCGACGACATCCGGGCCTCGGCCGAGTACCGCAAGCTCATGTGCGAAGTCCTGCCCCGGCGGCTCATCTGCCAGGCGCTCGGCATCCCCCTGGACCAAGGCTAAGCACCCGCTACCCGCGCTCGCCGTACACGGGAGACTCGATATCCATGGCCACCGCGACGAAGAAGAAGAAGGCCGCAGGTTCCGCGAAGAAGGCCCCGGCCAGGACCTCCAAGCGCGCCGCCGCCTACACGCCCCCGAAGAAGTTCCCCATCTCCTTCCGCGTCAACGGGAGCGAGGTCCGCGCGGAGGCGCCGGCCCACACCTCGCTGCTCTACCTCCTGCGCGACCTGGGCTTCACCGAGGTGAAGAACGGCTGCGAGGCGGGCGACTGCGGGGCCTGCACCGTCCTGCTGGACGGCGTGGCGGTGAACGCCTGCTGCGTCCTGGGGGTCCAGGCCGAGGGCCGCGAGATCACGACGGTCAAGGGCATCGGGACGGTCGAGAACCTCCATCCCATCCAGAAGAAATTCATCGAGCTCGGGGCCATCCAGTGCGGCTTCTGCACGCCCGGCATGATCGTGGCCGCCTACGAGCTCCTCGAGAAGAAGCCCAGGCCCAGCCGCGAGGAGATCAAGGCGGGCATCGCGGGCAACCTGTGCCGCTGCACGGGGTACGTCAAGATCATCGACGCCATCGAGGCCGCCGCCGGCGAGATGGCCTCCTCCAAGGGAAGGAAGTCGTGACCTCAAGCCAAGCGGGCGCCGCGAGGCGCAAGAAGCCGGAGGCGGATTTCACCACGGTCGACGCGGTGCAGGAGACGCTTAGGAACCAGGAGTACATCGCCGACCGGACGCTGGCGACGACACTCTTCCTCGCCGTGAAGCTCGAGAAGCCCCTCTTCCTCGAGGGCGAGGCGGGCGTGGGCAAGACGGAGCTGGCCAAGGTCCTCGCCAGCGCGCTCGACACCGAGCTCATCCGCCTCCAGTGCTACGAGGGCCTCGACTCGAACTCCGCCCTCTACGAGTGGAACTACGCCAAGCAGCTCCTCCACATCAAGATGGAGGAGGGCAACCAAGGCGACACCAAGAAGATCGAGCGCGACATCTTCAGCTCCGACTACCTGATCGAGCGCCCCCTGCTCCGGGCCCTCGTCCGCTCGAAGGAGCGGCCGGCCGTCCTGCTCATCGACGAGATCGACCGCTCGGACGAGGAGTTCGAGGCCTTCCTGCTCGAGATCCTCTCGGACTTCCAGATCACCATCCCCGAGATGGGCACCGTGAAGGCCGGGCGCCGGCCCGTCGTCGTCCTCACCTCGAACCGCACCCGCGAGATCCACGACGCCCTCAAGCGCCGCTGCCTCTACCTGTGGGTGGACTACCCCTCCTTCGAGAAGGAGGTGGAGATCATCCTCACCAAGGTCCCCGCCGCTCCGCGGCGGCTGGCCGAGCAGATCACCCGCTTCATGGGCCAGGCGCGCACCATGGACTTCTACAAGCGCCCCGGCGTCGCCGAGACGCTCGATTGGGCCCAGGCCCTCCTGGCCCTCCACCGCCAGGAGCTCGACCCGCAGTCCGTGCGCGAGACCCTGGGCTGCATCCTCAAGTACCAGGACGACATCAAGCGGGTCGAGGAGGACGGCCTCGACCGCCTCGTGGCCACGGCCCACATCTCCCCCGAGGTGTGAGCGCCCGCGGAGCCCTCCCATGGTGATGCGCCCCATCGTCGGCGGCACCCTCCCGCACCGGCGCGTGCGGGCCCCGGGCAAGGGCCTCCAGGGCGAGGTCGTCGGCTTCTGCCGCGTCCTCCGGCGGGCGGGGCTCAAGATCACCTCGGGCCGCATCATCGACCTCTTCCGCAGCTTCGACGTCCTGGACATCACCGACCTCCAGAACCTCTACATCGCCGGCAAGGCGAACCTCGTCTGCAGCCAGGAGGAGCAGGCCCTCTACGACGCCCTCTTCCGCCAGTACTGGTTCGACGAGCGGGCGAGCCGCTCCGAGGCCGACGACTCGGTGGAGATGGAGGCCCCCTTCGGCGACGAGGGCGAGGAGGGCTCGGCCCAGGAGGGCGGCAAGCCCTCCGACGAGGGGGAGGCCGAGGGCGAGGGGAAGGACCGGCCCGGCCTCCCCTCCGAGGAGGACAGCGACGCCGGCGCCGAGCCCGGCGAGCCGGGCGACGACGAGGAGGGCATCCCCTCCTACAGCCCCGCCGAGGTGCTCTCGAGCAAGGACTTCTCGACGTTCGAGGCCGACCAGGTGGCCGCGCTCCGGCGCATCATCGCCAAGCTCGTGCCCAAGCTGGCCACCAAGATCAGCCGCCGCAAGCGGCCCGACATGCGCTCCCAGGAGGTGGACCTCCGGCGCAGCGTCAAGCGCAGCATCCGCACCGGGGGCGAGGTGCTGCGCCTCTTCCGCCGCAAGCGGCGCATCCAGAAGACCCAGATCATCCTCCTCTGCGACGTCTCGGGCTCGATGGACAGCTACAGCCAGTTCCTCATCCAGTTCCTCTACAGCCTCCAGAACGAGATCAAGTCGCTGCGCACCTTCGTCTTCAGCACGCGCCTGACCGACGCCACCCCCTACCTCCGCCACAAGGACGTGAGCCAGGCGCTGCGGCGGCTCTCCCAGGAGGTGCACGACTGGAGCGGCGGCACCCAGATCGGCAACTGCCTCAAGACGTTCAACTTCGACTACGGCCGCGCCATCCTCAACAGCCGCACCATCGTCATCATCATCTCCGACGGCTGGGACCGCGGCGACACCGAGGTCCTCTCCCAGGAGATGGACCGCCTGCGGCGCAAGTGCTACCGCCTCATCTGGCTCAACCCGCTCCTCGGGAGCCCGGGCTACCGCCCCATCGACCGGGGCATGCGGACGGCCCTCCCCTTCTGCGACGAGTTCATGTCGGCCCACAACCTCGACAGCCTGGTCGAGATGACGGGCAAGATCGCCCGCATCTGACCCCCTTTCCAAAAACCGCTTCCCGCGCTATATACTCCGGCCCGTTGCGGGTCCCCCGGGGGCCCTTCACCAAATCGGGCGGGTCGCGCGCATGGCCAAGCTGCTGATCTTCACGGCGGACGACGGTTTCGCCGAGGCCCTCGGGCGGGCTCTCAGGCGCGAGGGCCACTTCTGCAAGGTGGTGGAGGACGAGGTCGCGGCCCTCCAAGAGTTGCGCGCCCGGGGCCTCTCCCTCGTCCTGCTGGACGACGCCCCGGCCCTGCCCACGATCAAGCGCCTCCGGGAGTGGACCCCCCTCCCCATCCTCCTGCTGGTCGACCCGAGCCGCCTCACCAGCCTGCCCACCCCCCTGGAGGCGGACGACACCCTCGTCAAGCCCATCCGGGAGGAGGAGCTTCTCTTCCGCGTGCGCAACCTCTGCGACCGGCGCCCCGCCGCCGGGGCCGGGGCCGAGGGCGGGACGGTGCGGGCCCAGGGCCTCCTCCTGGACGAGGACCGCTACGAAATCCGCCTGGACGGGGGCCTCATCGACCTCACCTACCGGGAGTTCGAGCTGCTCAAGCACCTGATGCACAACCCCGGCCGCGTCTTCGACCGCGAGCAGCTCCTGAACCTGGTCTGGGGGGTGGACTACATCGGGGGGCCGCGCACGGTGGACGTCCACATCCGCCGCATCCGGTCGAAAATCGAGACCGGGGGGCGCAGCTTCATCACCACCATCCGGGGCGTGGGCTACAAGTTCACCGGCGAGGTGGGCTAGCGGCGGAATCTCACGGCCATGCGCATGCGGGGATTCCCCGCCTCTGCGGCATCACCTGTCACCCATGTCCCCGGTCTGCTCTGTTACCTATGCGCCCGGTTTGGACCCCCCCCATCCCCTCCCCCTCGGGGAGAGGGGGGAGCGAGGCGCATGACCGGCATCCGCGGTTTGCCGCTCCTTGACGCGGACGACGTGTTGGGGCTGGGCGGCCAGCCCCCCGGTCGTTTTAACCCGTCCGAAACGCCTGCGTAATTTCCCCGAAACATCCCCTTCATAGCATCTCCCCCGTGGCGGGCGAGGCGGCATTCCACTTTTCGTCTCTCATGTCGTGGCCCAATTCACCGGAGGGAGGACAATGCGCAGATTTTCCTTGGCGGCCTTGGGTTTCGCCGCGGCGGGGGCCGCAGTGGGGCTGGCCGGAGCGGCATGGGCCCAGGACGCCGCGGCGCTCAAGAAGACCCTGGACGCGCTCCAGGCGTCGGCCGCTGACCTGAAGGTCGCCGCCGACACCATCTGGGTCCTGGTCACGGCGTTCCTGGTCTTCTGGATGAACGCGGGCTTCGCCATGGTCGAGACGGGGCTCTGCCGCTCGAAGAACGCCGTGGCCGTGCTCTACAAGAACTTCGCCGTTTTCGCGGCGTCATCCCTCGCCTTCTGGGCCGTCGGCTTCGCCATCATGTTCGGGAACGGCACCCCGCTCTTCGGCCTGAACGGCTGGTTCATCGGGGGGGCCGACAACAGCCCCGCGATGGGCGGCGCCTACAAGGGCGTCTTCAGCGCCCTGAACTGGACGGGCGTGCCCCTCTACGCCAAGTTCTTCTTCCAGCTCGTCTTCGCGGGCACCGCGGCCACCATCGTCTCGGGCTGCGTGGCCGAGCGCATCCACTTCGCCTCCTTCATGCTCTTCTCGTTCCTCCTCGTGGGCATCCTCTACCCCGTCGGGGGGCACTGGGTGTGGGGCGGCGGCTGGCTGGCCACGATGGGCATGCTGGACTTCGCGGGCTCGACCGTCGTCCACTCGATCGGCGGCTGGGCGGGGCTGGCGGGGATCATCATCCTGGGACCCCGCATCGGGAAGTACGGGCCCGACGGAAGGATGAACCCCATCCTCGGCCACCAGATGGGCTACGTGGCGCTGGGCGGCCTCATCCTCTGGCTCGGCTGGTTCGGGTTCAACCCGGGCAGCACCATGGCCGCGGCCCCGGCCGACATCGCCCGCATCGCCCTGACCACGAACATGGCGGCGGCGGCGGCGATCCTCACATCGAGCATCACCTCCCGCTACGCGTTCGGCAAGGCCGACCTCTCGATGAGCGTGAACGGCGCCCTGGCGGGCCTGGTGGCCATCACCGCCCCCTGCGCCTTCGTGACGCCGGCGGCCTCGGTGGTCATCGGCGCCATCGCGGGCGTGCTGGTCTGCTACTCGGTCCCCTTCTTCGACAAGATCAAGATCGACGACCCGGTCGGCGCCCTCTCGGTCCACCTGGTCTGCGGCATCTTCGGCACCCTGGCGGTGGGCATCTGGGCGAACCCCGCCTTCACCCCCGAGAAGGCGGCCGGCCTGCTGTGGGGCGGCGGCCTGAAGCTCTTCCTCACCCAGCTCACGGGCGCCGTGGCGGTCGGGGCCTTCGTGTTTATCGGCAGCCTCGTTATGTGGTATATCGTCCGTGCCGTGGTCGGGCTGAGGGTGGATCCCGAGGCCGAGCTGAGCGGGCTCGACCTGAGCGAGCACGGCATGGAGGCCTACGCGGCCGAGAAGATCGTGCGCTAGGCGCGGGGCAGCGCCGCGGAAGAACCTGAGAATGAGCCGGGCCGAGGGGGTTCCCAGGAAGGGGACCCCCTCGCTTGGCGCTCAGGGAGCCGGCGGGCCCGCCCCGGCGCGGAGAAGCCCGTGAGCGAGCCCATCGAGAACCGCGACAAGGAATTCGTCCTCAACCAGGCGCGCGAGCTCGACGTGCGCTTCATCCGCATGTGGTTCACCGA
>Ga0156328_1061_pt1 | contig 30120 bp, 24 predicted proteins | sample RifCSPlowO2_12_FD_107976 | JGI IMG/M metagenome (GOLD analysis project Ga0156328, IMG submission 107976) | Candidatus Tectomicrobia bacterium RIFCSPLOWO2_12_FULL_69_37 | reverse complement strand
AGACCCAGAACTTCACCGCCGTGGGCGACTCCATCACCCAGTGCCGCTTCACCGCCGAGCGCGGCTACGGCGCCATGATCAACGAGAAGTACGCCACCATGCTCAACATGGTCACCGGCTGGGACACCACCGCCGAGGAGCTGGAGCGGACGGGCGAGCGCATCGTCAACATCGAGCGCGCCTTCCAGGTGCGGGAGGGGGTGGACCGCTCCCGCGACATGCTCCCCCACCGGGTCATGCACGAGCCCATCCCCGAGGGGCCCCACAAGGGGATGCACTGCCCGCCCCAGGAGCTCGAAGCCATGAAGGACGAGTTCTACCGCCTCCGGGGCTGGAGCGAGCAGGGCGTCCCCACCGCCGCCACCCTCACGCGCCTGGGCCTCGAGGACGTGGCCGGGCAGATCGGCGCCAACGGCGCCCGCTAGACGCATCGGGGCAAAACGCCGGGGCGGGCCAGACGGCCCGCCCCGGTTCCATTTCCGCCGACCGCCTTCCTTCCACCCAGCTTTCCCTCTCTCTCCGCCAGGGCAATTTCTTCCGGTTCCTGGAGCGCCGGGGGCGTCCCGCGCGGGCAAGATCGCAATTAAAACTCGCTTTAAATCAATAACTTAAAAAATCCAGACCCATCGGCACGGACCTTGCTTTATGCCCCACGGGGGCCGCCCTGTGCGGGCGGCCGGCACCGGGGGCTACCCCCCCAGGCGAGGAGCGGACCATGAGCGTGTTTCCCGGGCTGTCGATCGGCGCCTCCTCGATGGAGAACGCGGCGAACGCCCTCCAGATCGTCGGCAACAACCTCGCCAACCTGAACACGCCCGGCTTCAAGCGGAGCCGGCCCATGCAGGCCAACGCCTTCTCCTCCCTGCTGACCGCCGGCTCGCCCGGCGACCAGATCGGCCACGGCGCCCTTCAGATCCAATCCCAGCGGGTGGTCACCCAGGGCTCGAACGAGCTGACCGGGATCGACACCGACGTGGCCATCGACGGCAAGGGATGGTTCATCGTCAAGGCCCCGGCCTCCACCGAGCTTCTCTACACCCGCGCGGGCAACTTCCGCCTGGACGAGAACCGCTTCCTGGTGGACCCGGGCGGAAAGCGGGTCCAGGGCTTCGCCGTCAGCCAAGGGGTGACCGGAAATACCCTCACCGACATCTCCGTCGCCTCCCTGGATTCGCTCGGCGCGCCCACCTCCCTCGTCCAGCTGAAGGGGAACCTCAACTCCTCCGCCGCCAGCCTCGGGGCTCCGCCCACCTTCACCTCGGGGGCCAAGAGGGACGAATTCATCGTCGTCCAGGGCCTCAACGATCAGATCGTCTTCCAGATGAACCAGGGCGGCCCGGCCATCACGGCGAGCCTCGTCGCCGACGGCGGGCTCGTCTCCGGCGCGAAGGTGACCGGGGCCGCCGTCGCGAGCGCCCTCAAGCAGGCGATCGAGGCCCAGAACGGGTTCATCGACATCTACGACGTCACCTACCACCAGCCGACCGACCGCTTCCGCATCCGGAGCGACTCGTCCAACGCCAACACCATCCGGTTCCTCCACGACGACACCGCCTCGACCGCCTCGGCCCTGATGGGCTTCGCCGCCTCCGCGTCGGAGAACATCGGCCCCACCGATGAAGAAGTGAGTGACCTCGGGGTGGCGTTCAACGTCATCGCTGGAGTCAACGACACCCTCTCCGCCCTCATCAACGGGACGCCGGCGAACATCACCGTCGCCGCCGGCAACTACACGGGCCAGGAGCTCGCCTACGCCATCGAGAGCGGCCTGCGGGCGGCGGCCGGGCAGAACGTGGGGGCCCAGGTCGTCTACAACGACGCGGAGGCGCTGGATAAGTTCGTCCTCAAGGGCCCGATCACCGGCGGGGCGCACACCATCGTCCAGCCCTCGAACACCGCGGCCCCCGCCATCGCCGTCCCCGCCACCCAGGTATCCGTGACGGGCGGCACCCTCGCGCCGACGACGAGCTTCGATACCGGCGCCGCGGCGGACGGCACGGGCTTCTTCGACATCAGCGACCCCTTCGTGACCAGCTCCTCCAGCACCGTGGTGCAGGTGGTGGACGGTCTGGGGAACCAGCACGCCCTCACCATCTTCCTCCGCAAGATCGGGGACAACACCTGGGAGTGGCACGGCGGCCTGAAGGGAGAGGATCTGACCGGCCCGACGCCGGACATCTTCTTCGAGGAGGTGGCCAGCGGCCTCGTCCGCTTCGACGAGCGGGGGAACCTGCTGACCGAGGCCACGACCCCCGGGACGGGCGTGTTCAATTTCGACGCGAGCGGCGGGGGAGCCGTCCCGCCGGCGAACCAGGTCGTCAACTTCGACTTCGGCGACTCCATCCTGACCGAGGGCGGGACCGGCCTGGCCGGCATCTCCCAGTTCGAGTCCTCCACCCTGCCGAGCTCCCAGGGGGGCCGCGGGGTGAACGTCCTCACCCTGACGACCGTCCTCGCCGACGGGGTGCCGGGCGGCTCCTTCGTCGGGTTCCGGATCGGGGACGACGGCTTCATCCGCATCGACTTCTCCAACGGGCGGAACGAAGCCATCGCCCGGCTGACCCTCGCCGTCTTCCCCGCGGAGGACGAGCTGACCGCCATCTCGAACAACCTCTTCCGGGCCACGAGCGTCGCCGGCACGCCCGTCGTCACCGGCCCGCTCACGAACGGGGCCGGCCGGCTCCTGGCGCGGAACCTCGAGCGCTCGAACGTCGAAAACACCGAGCAGTTCGGCGAGATGATCCTCCAGCAGCAGGCCTACCAGGCGAACGCCCGCGTCATCACGGCCGCGAACGACCTGCTCGAATCCCTCATCAACATCGTCTAGCGGCGGAAAGGGACCGGCCGGCGGCTCAGGAGGCGGGGTGCTTCTCCACCAGCCGGCGGGCGATCACGAGGCGCTGGATGTCGTTCGTGCCCTCGCCCACCTGGAGCAGGATGGCGTCGCGGTAGTAACGCTCGATCGGAAGCTCCTTGATGTAGCCGTAGCCCCCGTGGATGTGGATGGCCCACTCCGAGGCGCGCTGGGCCGCGTCGGTGGCGAAGAGCTTGGCCATCCCCGCCTCGAGGTCGCAGCGCCGGCCCGAGTCCTTGAGGCGCGCGGCGTGGTAGGTGAGCTGGCGCGCCGCCTCGAGCGAGGTGGCCATGTCGGCGAGCTTGATCTGGATCGCCTGGTGCTCGGCGATGGGCTTGCCCATGGTGCGGCGCTGCTGGGCGTAGCGGACCGAGTCCTCGAAGCAGGCCCGGTGGATCCCCAGCGCCCGGGAGGCCACCTGGATGCGCCCCATCTCGAGCGAGGCCATGAGCTGCTGGAAGCCTCGGTTCTCCTCCCCGATGAGGCAGGAGGCCGGCACCGCGCAGTTCTCGAAGACCAGCTCCCCCGTCCGGACGCCCTTGTAGCCCAGCTTGTCGAGGTGGCGGCTCACCCGGAAGCCGGGGAGGTCCCGGCCCATGAGGAGACAGCTGATCCCCCGGTGGGGCTTGTCCGCCGCGGGGTTGGTGCGCACCATCACGCCGAAGTGGGTGCCCTTCTCGCTGTTGGTGATAAACATCTTGGAGCCGTTGACGATGTAGCCCGTCCCCTCGCGGCGGGCCGAGGTGCGCAGCGCCGCCACGTCGGAGCCGCCGTCCGCCTCGGTGATGCCGATGCCGCAGCGCATCTCCCCGCGCGCCATCCGGGGGAGCCACTCCCGCCGCTGGTCCTCGTTCCCGAAGCGGTTGAGCATCCAGGCGACCATCGAGTGGCTGCCGATCACCCCCGTCAGGCTCATCCAGCCCCGCGCCAGCTCCTCGGTGAGGATGACGAGGCCCATCGCGTCCATCCCCGCCCCGCCGTAGGCCTCGGGCACCAGCGCCCCGAAGTAGCCCAGCTCCTTCATCCGGTCCACGAGGGGCTGGGGGTACTCGTCCGCGTGCTCGAAGCGGCTGGCGGAGGGGATGACCTCCTGCTGGACGAACTGGCGCACCCCCGCCTCGAGCGCGCGCTGGAACTCGGTCAGCTGCCCGTCCATCCCCTTTACTCCTCCGCTACATAAGAGAGAGGCCCTTCGGCGCCTCCGGGATGAGGAGCCGCTCCACCGCCTCCCCGCGCTCCAGGTGCGACCGGACGATCTCCTCCGCGTCCTCCGCCCGCACCCCCCCGTACCACACGTTGTCGGGCATCACGCACACCACCGCGCCGTTCTCGCAGGCGTCCAGGCAGGTGCTCCCCAGCACCCGCGCCCGCCCCTTGAGGCCCCGCTCCTCGACCAGCACCTTGAGCCGCTCCCGCAGGGCGAGGGAGCCGCAGTCCGCGCAGCAGCCCTTCGGATGGCCAGACTCCCGCTGGTTCTGGCACACGAGCAGGTAGCGCTTCTTCCGGAACATGCTCTCTCCCCCGGCCGCAGCCCTGGATGGAGCGAGGCTAGCACATCGCCCCTGGGCGGAAAACCGCCCCCCCGATCCACCCGCCCCCCCTCCAATGATAAGATGCCCCCCGGCCCGGACGCCGAGGAGCGCGCATGACCGATTCCGCCGAAACGCCCACCTTCAGCCTCGGGGAGCCCCGGGAGGATGCGCCGCGCCGCGTCATCCTCTTCGCCACCTGCCTCGTGGACCACTTCTTCCCCGGGGTGGGAGAGGCGTCGGTCTACCTGCTGGAAAAATCGGGGGCCGAGGTGGACTTCCCCGAGGGCCTCACCTGCTGCGGCCTCCCTCACTTCAACAACGGCTTCCGCGGGGAGGCCCGCAAGGTGCTCGAGCCCCAGCTCGCGCTCCTGGAGGGGGACGCCCCCATCGTGGTCCCCTCGGGCTCGTGCGGCTGGATGCTCAGGTGCGTCCTCCCCACCCTCTTCCCGGACGACCCCTGGAAGCGCGAGCGGGCCGAGCGGGCCGCCTCCCGCGTCCTGGAGCTCTCCCAGTACCTCGGCCGCTACGCCCCGGGGGAGCCGAGCGTCCGCCTGCCCGGCAAGACCGTCTACCACGACTCCTGCCACCTTCTCCGGGGGCTCGGGGAGCGGGAGGCCCCGCGCCGCCTGCTCGGCCTCGCCGCCGAGCGGCGCGAGGAGCTGCCCGGCTGCGACCGCTGCTGCGGCTTCGGGGGCTCCTTCGCCGTCAAGTATCCCGAAATCTCGTGCGCCATGCTGGAGCAGAAGCTCCAGGCCGCCGAGGGCGCAGGGGCCGACTGGCTCGTCGCGGCGGACGCGGGCTGCATGCTCCAGATCGGGGGCGGGCTCGCCCGCCGGGGCTCGCGGGTGCGGCTCCTCCACCTGGCCCAGGCCCTCGCCGGCCCGGGCGCGCCCGGCTGGCCCGGGGAGCCGGAAGGGCAGAAGGCGTGACCTCCCCCTTCAACCGGCGCGCCCGCCTCGCCCTGGCCGATCCCCGTCTCCAGCAAGCCCTCCAGGGGGGGACGGGCCGGTTCGGGGAGATGCGCCTCAAGGCCTTCGAGTCCGCCGCCGCCCCCCTCGCCCTGCGCGCCAAGGCCCGCGAGATCCGCCGCCGCACCTTCGACGACATCGGCCGCCACCTCGACACCCTCCTCGCGAACCTCCGCCGGTCGGGGGTGGAGGTGCACGCCGCCCCCGACGCCGAGGCGGCCCGGCGCATCATCGCCGGCATCTGCCGCCGCAGCGGGGCCAAGCTCGCGGTCAAGAGCAAGTCCATGGCCTCGGAGGAGATCCACCTGAACGGGGCGCTGGAGAAGGCGGGGGTGCGCCCGGTCGAGACGGACCTCGGGGAGTGGATCCTCCAGCTCGCCGGGGAGACCCCCAGCCACCTTGTGGCCCCGGCCCTCCACAAGACGCTGGACCAGGTGGTGGACCTGTTCCGGCGCAAGGTGGACCCCGGCGCCGGGCGCGACCCGGAGGCCCTCACCGCCCTCGCCCGCCGGGCGCTGCGCCAGGAGTTCCTCACGGCCGAGGTCGGGATCAGCGGGGTCAACTTCGCCATCGCCGAGACGGGCACCCTCTGCCTCGTCACGAACGAGGGGAACGGCCGCCTCGTCACCACCCTGCCCCGGGTGCACATCGCCCTCATGGGCTTCGAGAAGGTGGTCCCCACGGTGGAGGAGGCCCTGACCCTCCTCGCCGTCCTCCCGCGCAGCGGCACGGGCCAGAAGATCACGAGCTACTTCACCATGGTGAGCGGGCCCCGGCGGCCCGGAGAGGCGGACGGCCCCGAGGAGATGCACCTCGTCCTCCTCGACAACGGGCGCTCGCGCCACCTGGGGGGGCCCTTCCAGGAGGCCTTCCACTGCATCCGCTGCGGGGCCTGCCAGAACGCCTGCCCGGTCTTCCAGACGGTCGGGGGCCACGCCTACGACTCGGTCTACGGCGGGCCCATCGGGGCCATCCTGAGCCCGATGTTCCGGGGGCTGGAGGCCGCAGGCGAGCCGGCCGCGGCGTCGAGCCTGTGCGGGGCCTGCCAGGAGGCCTGCCCGGTGCTGGTGGACATCCCCCGGATGCTCATCGAGATGCGCGGGGCGCGGGTGGCCGCCCGGACGGTCCCCCGCGCCGAGGCCCTCGCCTTCCGCGCGGCGGCCTGGGCCATGCGCCGCCCGGCGCTGTGGGAGTTCTCGTTCCGGGCGCTCGCGCAGCTGGGGCGCCTCCTCCCCCGGGCGGGGCGGCTGGGCTGGCTGCCGGGAGCGGCGGGGGCCTGGGCCAAGGGGCGGGAGCTGCCCCTCCCCGCCCGAAGGAGCTTCCGCGACCGCTGGCGGGAGCGCCAGCGAGGGCGCCGGCCGGCCCCCGTTTCCTCCCCGGCGGCTCAAGAGAGGACGCCGGAGGAGATGGTGGAACGCCTACGGCGGCAGGCCGCCCTGGGCCACGGCCTCGCCCACGGGCATATCGCCTCCCCGCCGGACGTGCTGCCCGAAGTGGACATCCCCGACCCCGCGGCGCGCTTCCAGCAGGAGCTCGAAGCGGTGGGCGGGAAGGTCTTCCGCCCGGCCTCCTCGGAGGAAGCCAAGGCGCACATCCTCGATCTCGCCGGGCGCTGGCCGGGCCGGCCCGTGGCGGTGAGCGGGGGGCTCCCCCTCCCCGCCGGGGAGTGGCTCAGGGAGGCGGGCTTCGAGGTGCTTCCCCCCTCCGATGCGGGGGACGGCCGCGAGCGGCTGGCGGCGGCGGGCCTGGGGGTGACGGGCTGCGCCTGGGCCGCCGCCGAGACGGGGACGCTCGTCCTGCCGAGCGGGGGGGGCTCCCCCCGCCTCCACTCCCTCCTCCCCGAGGCCCACCTGGCGCTGGTGAGGGAGGAGGACGTCGTGCCCCACCTCTCGGCCCTGGGGCCCCGCCTCCGCGAGAGGATCGCCCGGGAGGGGCCCAGCTGCGTCTCCCTCATCACCGGGCCCAGCCGCTCGGCCGACATCGCCCTCACCCTCATCCGGGGCGTCCACGGCCCCCGGGAGGTCTTCGCCCTCCTCCTGCCGCGGGGCCTCGCCTAGGGGCGGCCGCCCGCCTCTACAGATCCGCAGGGGCACGGCGCGATCAGGAATCCGCAGGGGCGTTCAAATGAACGCCCCTGCAAACTGCTTTCGCCGCACGCGTCCGTAGGGGCGGGTTTGACTTCGGCGAGCTCAGCCGAGCCGAAACCCGCCCCTGCAAATTCTTCCGGCCCCCAAACGAAAGCGCCCCCGGGCCCGAGGCCCGGGGGCGCCTGCTGCGGATGCGGCGCGCGACTAGATGTCGTAGTAGAGGGCGAACTCGTGGGGGTGGGGCCGCAGCCGGACGGCGTCCACCTCCATCTCGCGCTTGTAGGCGATCCAGGTCTCGATCAGGTCCTTGGTGAAGACGTCCCCCTTGAGAAGCCAGTCGTGGTCCTTCTCCAGCAAGTCGAGCACGGCGTCGAGGCTGCCCGGGGTCTGCTGGACCTTGGCCTTCTCCTCGGGCTCGAGGTCGTAGAGGTTCTTGTCGATGGGGCTGGGGGGGAGGATCTTGTTCTGGACCCCGTCGAGGCCCGCCATGAGCATTGCGGCGAAGGCCAGGTAGGGGTTGCAGGAGGCGTCCGGGCAGCGCAGCTCGACGCGCTTGGACTTCTCGCTGTGGGAGTACATCGGGATGCGGACGCAGGCGCTGCGGTTGCGGCAGCTGTAGATGAGGTTGATGGGGGCCTCGTAGCCGGGCACGAGGCGGCGGTAGCTGTTCGTCGTGGGGTTGGTGAGGGCGAGCAGCGCCGGGGCGTGGTGCAGGAGGCCGCCGATGTAGTAGAGGGCTGTCTGGCTCAGGTCGCCGTAGGAGCCCGCGCGGAAGAACACGTTCTTGCCGCCCTTCCAGATGCTCTGGTGGACGTGCATGCCGGAGCCGTTGTCCTTGAAGATCGGCTTGGGCATGAAGGTGGCCGTCTTGCCGTGGCGCCGCGCCACGTTCTTGACCACGTACTTGTACTTGATCAGCTTGTCGGCCATGACCACCAGCGAGTCGAACTTCATGTCGATCTCGCACTGGCCGGCGGTGGCCACCTCGTGGTGGTGGACCTCAATCTCGACGCCCATGTCCTCCATGAGCATGGCCATCTCGGAGCGGATGTCCTGGAGGGTGTCCGAGGGCGGGACGGGGAAGTAGCCCTCCTTGTAGCGCACCTTGTAGCCGAGGTTCTTCCCCTCCTCGCTGCCGGTGTTCCAGGCGGCCTCGACGGAGTCCACTTCGTAGAAGGCGTGGTTCTCGGCCTGGTTGTAGCGGACGCTGTCGAAGACGAAGAACTCCGCCTCGGGGCCGAAGTAGGCGACGTCGCCGATGCCGGTCGACTTCAGGTAGCGCTCCGCCTTGATGGCGATGTGGCGCGGGTCGCGGGTGTAGAGCTGGAGCGTGACCGGGTCCTTGACGTCGCAGAGGAGGATCAGGGTCGGCACCTCGAGGAAGGGGTCGACGAAGGCCGTCTTGGGGTCCGGCATCAGGAGCATGTCGCTCTCCTGGATGGCCTGGAACCCGCGGATGCTGGACCCGTCGAAGCCCACGCCCTCCTTGAAGGTGTCCTCCTCGAGGGTGTGGATCAGGGACGAGAAGTGCTGCCACATCCCGGGCATGTCGCAGAAGCGGTAGTCCACCATCTTCGCCCCGCTGTCCTTCGCCAGCTTGAGGACATCCGCCGGCGTCTTGGTCCCGGTGGCCGCGCCCGTTGCTCCTTTCTTCTTCGCTCCGCTCGCCATGTTGCTGACCCCTCCCTGCTGAGATTGAACGGATGAAGTACGATCCGGCTCCGTCGAAATTGGGACGCCCGCCTGTTGCCCTATGCAACCACGCTCTGAGGACTGCCCTCGCCCAGGAGCGAGGTGAGAAGATCGCACAGCTCCCGGAGGCGCGCGGCGTCCTCGATCTTGCGCCCCCCGGCGTCGGTGACGTAGAAGGCGTCCACGGCGCGGGGCCCCTCCGTCGAGATCTTGGCCCGCGAGATCGAGACCCCCTCGTCGGCGAGGGCGCGCGCGATGCGGGCCAGCAGCCCGTGGCGGTCCGGCGTGATCACCTCCAGCACCGTGGCGTCCTCGCTGGCCATGAGGTCGAACCCGACGACGGTGGGGAGGTCGAAGTGGACCCGCTGCTTGAGCCGCAGGAAGCGGCGGTTCCCGCCCAGCACCTCGTCCAGCGATGACCGCCCGGCGAGGAGGTCGTCCATCACCCCGCGGAAGCGCTCCCAAGTCCCGGGGTCCGCGGCCACCTTGTCCTCCGCGTCCACGACCTGGAAGCTGTCCACCACGAGGCCGTCCGCCCGGGTGTAGACCTTGGCGTCCAGGATGCTCAGGTCGAAGGCCGCCAGCGTGCCCGCGATCATGGCGAAGAGCCCCAGGCGGTCGCGGCACACGAGGGTCAAGAGGGTGTTCCCCAGGCGGCGGCGGTGGGTCACGTCCACCACGCAGGAGAGGCCGCCGGCCTCGAGCTTCTGCCCCAGCTGGATGTGGCGGAGGATTTCCTGGGGGGGCGTCCCCGCGCGGTAGCGCTCGGGCATCCCCTCCACGTGCCGGCGGATGAGGTCTCCCTCCACCCGGCTGGCCGCGGCCCGCGCCTCGAGGATGACCTGCCCGCTCACCTCGTCGGTCTGCCGCCTGCGGTGGAGCGCCTCGCCCGACTCCAGGAGCCGCAGCGTCTTGCGGAAGAGCTCCTGGTGGAGCATCCCCCGCCACTCGTTCCAGATCCCCGGAGCCACCGAGGTCACGTCGGCGTAGGTGAGGAGGTAGAGCATCTGGAGCTGCTCGGCCGTCCCCACCTTCTCCGCGAAGCGCTCGACCAGGGCCGGGTCCTCGAGGTCGCGCCGCTCCGCCGTGTAGCACATCTCCATGTGATTGACCACCAGGAACTCGATCACCCTCCCCTCGTCGGCGGGGATGCCCAGGCGGGGGATGATCTCGGGGAGCGCCGCCGCGCTCTTGTGGACGTGGCGGGGCCCTCTCGCCTTGCCGATGTCGTGGAAGAGGAGCGCGAGCCTCAGGATGTGCGTGCGCTCCATGTCGCGGTGGATGTGCGCCAGGCTCTGGAGCGGCAGCTCCTTGGTGTAGGCCAGCCGGTCGAGGGAGGCCTGCGTGAGCAGGGTGTGCTCGTCGGCCGTGTAGCGGTGGTAGTGGTCGTACTGGACGAAGCAGGTGAGGGGCTCGAACTCCGGGATGTAGCGCCCCAGGAGGCCCAGGGCGTGCATCTCGTGGAGGACGCGGGCCACCCCCGCCTTCCCTTGCAGGATGCGGAAGAAGCTCTCGCGCACCTCGGCGGAGGTGCGGAAGCGCTCGTCCACCGTGTCGAGGTTGCGCCGCACGAAGGCCCGCAGCTCGGGCGAGAGGCGGCAGCCGAAGCGGTACTGGGCCTCGAACACCCCCATGAGGCCCTGGGGCCGGCCGAGGACCGCCTCGCCGCCGTCCTGGAGGACGAGGGTGTGGAACTCCTGGAGGGCCAGCCCCCCTTCGATGGGCTCCAGCCGGGGGCGGCGGTTCACCCAGCGGCGCTGCCTGAGCTGGTCCTCGAGCACCTCGAAGAAGTCCCGGCAGAAGGTGTGGAGGGAGCGGGCGCGCATGAAGTAGTCGCGCATCATGTTCTCGCCCGCCAATGCGCTCTCGGTGTCCTCGTAGCCCAGGGCCGGGGCGGCCTCGGCCTGGGCGTCGAAGGTCAGCATGTCGTTCTTCGCCCCCGCCAGGATGTGGAGCTGGGCCCGCAGCCGGAGCAGGAAGTCGTAGGCCTCGCGGGCCCCCCGGCACTCCTCCCCGGGGATCCACCCCCGCTTCGCGATGTCGTCGAAGCCCTTGGCCCCGAAGGCCCGGCTCAGCCACAGGACGGATTGGAAGTCCCGCAGCCCCCCGGCGCTCTCCTTCACGTTGGGCTCCTGGACGTAGACCGAGGGGTCCCAGGAGCGGTAGCGCTCCGCCCGCTCGGCCAGGCGCCGCTTCAGGTGGGAACTCTTCCCCAGCCGTTCGAGATGGGAGCCGAAGCGCCGGGAGAAGTCGGCTTGGACCGCCCGGCTCCCCGCCACCAGCCTGTGCTCGAGCATCGAGGTCTCGCTCTGGTAGTCGTCCCGCGCGATGCGCAGGCACTCGGCGATGGTCCGGGCGCTGTGGCCGATGGTCAGCCCGGCATCCCACAGCAGGTAGAGCACGGCGCGCACGAAGCGGCTCACCCCGGCCGAGCGCTTCGGCAGGACGAAGAGCAGGTCGATGTCGGAGGCGGGCGAGAGCTCACCCCGGCCGTAGCCCCCGATGGCGAGCAGGGCGCAGGAGGGCCCCTCACCGCCCCCGGGGGCCGAGGGCTCCTCGGCCCGGACGGCGTGCTCCCACACCTGCTTGAGGATGGCGTCCATCAGGGAGGCCCGGGCGGCGCACAGCGCCAGCCCGCCCGCCCCCTCCCGGTGGGCTTCCACGATGAGGCCTCCCCCCGCCGCGTGCTGATCCTTCAGCTGGCGGAGAAAGGCGCTCCGCTCCCACCGGCCCGCCGCGGGAACCGCTTCGATGAGGTCGCGGGTGAGCTGGGCTAGGAGCTGGAGGGATTGGGCCATGGAGAAAGCGGCTAGATTGCTTCCTCGCCGTGCTCGCCGGTCCGGATCCGGAGCACATCCTCGACGGGAAGGACGAAAAGCTTCCCGTCCCCGATCTTCTCCGTCCGCGCCGCCTTCATGATGGTGTCCACGATACTCTTGACCTTGCTGTCCTCGGCCAGAATCTCGAGCTTGATCTTGGGCAGGAAGTCAACGACATACTCACTGCCCCGGTAGAGCTCGGTATGGCCCTTCTGCCGGCCGAAGCCCTTGACCTCGGACACCGTCATGCCGGCAACCCCGACAGCCCCCAGCGCCTCTTTCACCTCGTCCATCTTGAAGGGCTTGATGATGGCCACGATCAGTCGCATGCGCTTGTCTCCCGTAACGAGGTTTGCACCCGGGATTGGATGGAGTCCGGCCCGACTATAGCACGCCCCCGATCCAGGTCAATCGAGGCTCATCCCCGGCCCCACCCGGGTCGGCTCACCTCTTCTACCCAGGCATTGTTTCAAGGGTGTTACACCATTGTTTCTTCACCATTAATTCAAGGGTTTGCCGCCCACGTCCCGGCTCCGGCTTGCATCCGCCCCGGGAATTCCCTAGACTTGCCCGTCCGCGCCGGGCGGGCGCCCCCGAAGGCCCCCGCGCCGGACCGAGAGTCCCTCAAAGAGGCCCAACCGCCATGCAATGCACCATCCTCGGCTCACCGATCGACTGCCACTTCGCCGCCAAGGGGACGAACGGCCAGAACGCCTGCGGCTACAACGGCTCCAGCTGCGTGACCGTGGCGGAGGAATGCCTCAACGGGGACGACGGCAAGGCCTGCACCCACATCGCCGAGCTTCCGAAGGGGAAATTCTGCACCAAGTTCCCCAACCCCGCGAACCGCTGGGAGCGCGGCCGCTGCCCCCTGGCCACCCACATCAAGGTGGACTTCGAGGCGCCCCTGGAAAAGAAGCTCAACCCCCTGAAGGCTTCGAAGCGCGCCGCGCGCGGCGCCTGATCCCCCCGCCAGCCACCCTCCGGGCCCGGGCCTCCCGGGCCCGTTCCTTTTGGGCTCCTAAGCGAGCCCCAGGGCCAGCGCACCGGCCAGGATCAGGTGCAGGTCCACGGCCGCCTCGGCGAGCCCGCCGTGCCCCAGCACCCTCTTCTTGAAGAGCCACAGAGAGAGGCCGGAGTAGGCCACCGGCGCCAGCATGGCCCAGCCGATGGGGGCCGCCAGGTATCCGTTCGCCAGCCCCGCCCAGATGAGGACGGCGAGGGCGGACAGGACCACCCCCAGCAGGGCCTCGGTCTGCTCCTTGCCGAGCACGATGGGGAGGGTGCGCTTGCCCACGATGCGGTCCCCCTGGATGTCGCGCAGCTCGACCAGGCCCACCCGGAAGAGGACGAGGCCGAACACGAAGAGCGCGGCCACCACGCCCGCCGGCCCCGCCCGGCCCGGGAACGCCACCGCGGGGAGCAGGGCCAGGGCCACCGTCCAGCCCGCCGTCACCACCAGGATCTTGGAGGGGGGGAAATGCAGCACCCGGCCCACCTTGAGCGCCCGCGGCTCCATGCGGAGGCTGAAGAACACCCCGAGCACGAGCCCGGCCGCGAGGATGAGGGCCGCCACGGGGGAGACCCAGGCGCCCAGCCCGAGGGCGCTCAGGCCCGCCAGGAGGCTCGCCCCGTAGAGAAGCCCGCGGTGGCGCTCGTAGAACATGGCCCGGTTGGGCTCGTTGTAGCGGTCCGCCCTGAAGCTGGTGCAGCGGTTCAGGGTGTGGAGGCAGAAGAGGTACAGGGCGGCCACCGCCACCAGCGTCCCGCTGAGGGGATACCCGCCCAAGGCCTGGGCTGCCACCGCCCCCAGGGCCGCCGTCAGCATGAGGAGCACGTTCGCCCGCGAGAGGACCTTGAGCCCTTGGGAGAGCCGGTCCCTCGCCCCCGCGCGCGGATCGGGTATCGCCTCGATGCGGTTCACCACCCGGCGGATCATCCAGTCCGGCGTGGAGGCCCCGGCGGTCACCCCGATGCGCTTGAACCGCTGGACGAACGCGGGGTCGATCTCCTGCTCGGTCTCGATCAGGACGGCCTCGGCCCCCGCGTCGCGGGCCACCTCGGCCAGCCGGTTGGTGTTGCCACTGTTGCGCCCGCCGACGACCACCATGAGGTCCACCTCCGGGGCGAGCTTGCGCACCTCCTCCTGGCGCACCTCGGTGGCGTCGCAGATGGTGTTGAACATCTGGGCCTGGGGGTACCTGGCCTGGAGGGCCTCCACCACGTGGCCCCACTCGCCCATGTTGATGGTGGTCTGGGCGACGACCACGACCTCGCCCTCGACCGGGGGGAGCTTCTCCACGTCCTCCAGGCAGGTCACCAGGCAGCTTCCCGCCTCGGCGTAGCCCGTGTGGCCCTCCACCTCGGGGTGGCCCTTCTCGCCGATGATGATCGTGAAGGCGCCCTGGCGGGAGTGCTTGCGGATGATCCCGTGCACCTTGGCCACGAGCGGGCAGGTGGCGTCCCGGATGGTGGCGCCCGAGCCGCGCAGGCGCTCGCGCACCTGGGGCGAGATGCCGTGGGCCCGGATGACGAGGAGGCCGCCGCTCCCGGGGCCGCCCGCCGGGTCGGAGACGTGGACGTTCTTCTCCCGCAGGAGGTCGACGGTCTGGGGGTTGTGGATGAGGGGGCCGTGGGTGAACACGGGCCCGCGGGCCTCGTTGGCCGTGTCCAGGGCGATGTCGAGCGCCCGCTCGACCCCCCAGCAGAAACCGGCGGTCTTGGCGAGTTTCACCCTCAAATTTCAGCTCCTTCGGGGCGCGGCATCGGGCCGGCGGACTCGGCTGCCCGCCCAGGAGTCTAACCTCCCCCGGCGGCCTCCGCAACGGATCCCGCCGAAATCGGACTCAACCCCCCGGCGGCGGGAAACGCGCCTCGGCGATGGGAACGCCCGGCGGGTCCAGGTTCAGGATCCGGATGGTCATCCCCTTGGGATCGAGCACCGCCTCGGCGTAGGACCGGGGCCAGCTGAAGCGCCTCGCGCCGCAGCTCCCCGGGTTGAGGAAGACGGCCCCTTCCCGCCCGACGCACAGGGGCTCGTGGGTGTGGCCGAACACCACGAGGTCCGCTCCCTCCCGGGCCAGGAGATCCCGGACCTCCCCCGAGGGCCCTCCCCGCTCCCAGACGACGTGCTGGACGAGGATGCGCCAGCCGCTCACCTCCACCCGAGCCCTCGCCGGCGCCAGGGAGGAGGGGTCCACGTTCCCCGCCACCACCGCGAGGGGGGCCAGCGCCTCCAGCTCGGGGATGATGGTCCCGGAGCCCACGTCCCCCGCGTGGATGATGCGGTCCGCCTTCCGGCAAGCGCGGAGCACCTCCCCGGGCAGCCGCCCGTGGGTGTCGGAGAGGACCACCACCTGCGACCGCGCCACGCGGGCCCCCTAGCGCCCGCGCCCGAGGCGGCCCGCCAGCCGCAGCGCCAGGCGCAGGAGGTCCGCCGCGCGGCGGAGGAGGAACCACCCCCGCAGGGCGGGCCGGTAGCCGGGGTAGATCTGGGCCATCACCTCGTGCCGGGGGAAGGCGGCCTCCCGCAGCAGGCCGAGCTTGGCCCAGAGGCCCTCCTGGCTCGAGAGCCAGAGCAGGTTGGCGATCGGGGGGCGCTCCCACTCCTCCTTCTCCCCCCTCAGGCGGGTGCTCCGGCCCGCGAGGGAGAGGAGCAGCCGGTCGAGCGCGCCGGGCCGCACCTCCATCAGCGCCCCGCGCACGCCGGGGGGCAGATCGAGGGGGGGCGCGCCGAACTCCCCCCCGCCGAGCGCGCCCAGGGACCGGAGCGCATAGGCGAGCGGCCGGAGCAGCCCCCGCGCCCGCGCCCGGGAGAGGACGGCCCCCCAGTCCAGGCCCGCCTCGCTGCGCAGGAGGGCCTCCAGGTCGGTGAACCAGATGCCCGGCTCGAGGTTGTGCTTCATGAGGTGGGCGCACAGGATGAGCAGATGATCCTCGGGGGCGGGCACCCGGAAGGGCTCCCCCTGCGGCGCGGGGCGGGACCGGGCCCAGACGGCCTCCTCCTCCCCCCGGCCGCCCTCCCTGCCCGCCTGGGCCCGGGCCTCCACCCGCTCGTCGCCGATCACGTTGCGGTGCAGCTCCACGACGAAGCGGTCCCGCTCCCAGGTGGCGTCGTACCCCCCCTCCGAGACCCGGTAGCCGTGATCCGCGAGGACGTGCCGGGCCGCCTCCCACTCCCCGGAGGTGCGCACCACCCAGTCCGAGTCGTCCGCCGGGCGCAGCCCCGGATTGCCGTAGACGAGGCCCTTGAGGGCGGCGCCCTTGATGAGGAGGACGGCCACTCCCCCCGCCCGAAGCGCCGGGCCCAGGCGCCTGAGCTCGGCCTCGTCCTGGACGGCCTCCAGGGCGATTCGGCGGTACTCCTTCTGGAGCTTGGCGGGCGGCTCCACCCCTGCGCCGCGCAGGTGATGGCAGAGGACTCCCGCCGTCCACCGGAAGAGGGTTTCCTCGATCACCCCCTCCCATTCGGCGGGAGAGGCCTCGCGGGCGGCCCGGGCGAGGAGGTCCAGCTCCCCCGGCTCCAGCCGGAAGCGCGAATCGAGGGCAAGAAGGACCTCCCTGGGGCAAATTGCCGCTCCCATCGCTCCCGAATCCCCGTCCCGCCTCGCCATCCCCCTGGCTCCCATCGCTCCCCGGATTCATCTCCCGGGACAGGCATTTTCCCCCGATTTCCGGAGAAAACCGGAGTGCACCCCGCCCAAAATGTGACCTAGTTCATAGATCCGACAAAAATGAGGGGTTTCCCCAACCCCCGGGATTATAAGGAAGTTGTCAGGGCGGCGGGGAATGACGTATCTTAGTTAGAGGGAATGGCTTGTCCGCAAGCCGCCGGCAGCCAGACGCGGGAGAAGGCCGTGAGCGATATCTCCAATCCTTCCACGGAGCAGCCCCAGGGCGGCACGGGCCAGCCCCAGGGCCAGACGCGCCGCGAGTTCATCCGCAAGGTCCTCCTGACGACGGCCTATGTGGCGCCCGCCATCGTCTCGCTCTCGGTGACGGGGATGGCTTCGGCGGCTTCGCAAGGCGGAGATTCGCGGCGCGGCGGGGGAAGCCCCATGAGCCCGATGAGCCCCATGATGCGGATGATGAGCCCGATGGAAATGGAGACGATGATGTCGATGGGCAACCCCGGGAATATCTGGAAATAAGCCCGTCCCCCATTCTTTTTTTCCTTCCCGCTTCCATGGCGCCGCCTCCGGGCGGCGTTGCCGTTTCAGCTCCTGAGAATGCCCGCCACAAAGCGCAGGGCGTGCCGCTCGGCTGGGAAATCCTCCGGGAAGGCCGCGCGGACCCTGGCCGCGATCTCGCCCTGGGTGAGCCGCCCGTCCGCGCAGCCGAGGACGAAGCGCATGATCTCCTGGCGCCGCCCAGGCTGGGGGATCTTCTCCGCCGAGCGGTCCGCCAGGGACTCAAGGCGGAGGGGAAGCCCGGCGAAGGTGTTCCCCTCGTAGGCCCTCCCCCCGGCCTCGGCCCCCCACTTCCACCACACATGGCCGCCCTCCCGTTCGGGGATGCCCTGGAGGGACCAGCGCACGGCGCCCCCCGCCTCGACGGGGAGGGCCTCGGGGAGGGTGAAGATCTCCTGCTCGTAGACCGTCTCGTCCGCGCCCGGGGTGTTGTCGAGCCAGACCCCCTCGGCCAGCTCCAGCCGGAACCAGGCGCAGAGGGCGTGGACGCTCCCCGTCCGCCGGGCCGCGTCCTCCCAGCTTCCGCTCAGATCGTAGGCCTCCCCCGGCTCGCCCAGCCGGTAGCGGCGCAGCAGACGGGGCGCGGTCACGAGCGCCTCGGGCATGCACCGGCCCTTGTGGGCGGAGTTCAGGAGCCATCCCGCGAGCGGCCGGTAGTCCAGCCCCTTGAGGTGCTCCGCCTCCCGGCGCCAGCGGGCGATGCTCCCCCAGCTCTCGGGCACCTCGACCAGGGCGCCCCAGACCTCGGCCGCGGAGGGGATCCAGCCTCCCCCGGGCGCGAGGAGGCGCGCGGCCGCGTCGCGCACCACGGGGGCGAGCCCCCCGCCCAGGAAGGCGCTGTTGAAGTCCTCGAAGATGATCCAGTCCGCCCGTTCGGGGAGGGCGGCGTCGAGGGAGTTTTCGCGGATCACCCGGAGCCGGTCCCCAAAACCCTGGCGGCGGGCGAGCTCCTCCAGGGCGCCGGCCACCGAGTCCTCGATAGCGTAGACGCGGGCGGCCCCCGCTTGGCAGGCGAAGAAGCTGTAGGTGCCCAGCCCCGCCCCCACCTCCACGACCACGTTCCCCGGCCGCACGCGCTGCGCGATCGCCCGGCGGAAGGCCTCGATGCGGGCCGGGTCGTCGAGCATCCAGGCGTACTCGGTGAGCTTCACCGCCCGCTCCCCTCCCCGGCCGGGCACCGCTCCAGCCCCAGGTGCTCGCGCAGCGCCTCCCAGGCCTCGCCCGGATGGACGGCGCTCAGGCGGTAGTTCCGCCCCAGCTCCGCCAGGCGGATCATGGTGCCCACCCCGGCGGCCGCGCCGTACCACCGGAGGTTGCTCTGCTGCCTGAGCATGTCCTCCACCGCCGCCCGCGCCCCCACCTCCTCCAGGAGGGGCGGCCCGCTCTCCTGCCGCTGGAGGCAGACGATGCGGTCCACGGACGCCGTGGCGGGGATCTCCGGAGAGCCGAGGAACGCCGGGTCCATGAACCACCGCGGCGCGTAGCCGCTCCCTTGGAGCAGGCACTGGGTCCGCTCCCGGCAGAGGCGCTCGAGCGCGGGGTCGCCCCTCACCGTGTCCTCCCGCACCACGAGGTTCCGGGGGAAGGGCCGGAGCTCCAGGCTCGCGGGCTCCACCAGGACGGTCTCATCCGTCATGAACTGGTAGCCCCGTAGCAGAAGATGAAGGGCGAGGGTGGACTTCCCGCTGTGGGAGTCGCCGATGAGGAGGATCGCCCGGTCCCCGCGCGCGACCGCCGCGGCGTGGATGTGGAGGCAGGCGTCGGCGTAGCTGAGCACCGTCTCGAAGAACCACTCGTCCAGCCACCAGAAGAGGTCGCTCCACTCCTCTCCCTCGAAGACCTTGCCCTTCCCCGCCTGGCGCACCTCGTAGCCCGGGCCCGCGCGCGCGACCTCCATGAGCGCATCGGGAGGGGCGGCGGGAGGCTCCTGGCTCCGGGAGAAGAAGAGGGGCCGAAGGGGCTCGACCGCGGGGGCGGGGCCGGTGACGCGGAGGCGGAAGCCGTACAGGCGGACCTGGAGGGACGCGAGGGGTTCGGCGCTCATCCGGGCCTCTGGGCGGCCTCCCCGTCCGGGGGGAGGAGGAGGCCCTCCCTGCGGAAGCCCTCCACCGCGTCCAGGACATCCCTCAGCAGGTCCCGCCCGCCCGCGCCCGGGAACGCCTGCATGCTCTCGGCGATCTCGGCCAGCGACAGCCGCCCGTCCAGGCAGTCCCACACGTAGGCGGCGGAGGAGTTCAGGGAGTGGACCTTCTCCGTAAGGGGATCGTAGAGGATGAAACCGTCGTCCACCTCGCGGCAGAGCACCTCGCCTCGGGTGCGGGGCTTCTCCCGGTCCGGGTCGCTCATGTCATCTTCCCCCAATACCGGCCAAAGCTGCATGTTACCTCAACCGGCGGGCGATGCCATTCGGGTGGGCACAAAACCGATGGTGGGCCATGCCTCGCCCCGTCTCCCCAGGGGAGAGGGGATGGGGGCCACCTCAAAAATCGGAGATTTTTGGGGTGGCGGTGCCCGCCACCGCTCCGGAAGAAGGGAAAACCATCGGCGACCCATCTTCCCTCACCCCGGCCCTCTCCCAGAGGGCGAGGGAGGATCGGGCAGCCTGGCCGGTGAGCCGGGCCCGATGCAGAGGCAGAGCCGGGCGCCGGACGGAGCGGAGGGCTCAGCGGTCCTTGCCCCCGCCGAGGTAGGCCGACGCGCGCGGCAGGAGCCCCTCCGGCAGGAACTCCAAGCTGGCCGCGAAGGCGTCGAAGGCGGGGAGGCCCGCCTCGAAGGCGAGGGCGTGGTCGACGTAGTAGAGCTCGTAGAGTTTCCCCCCCCGGAGGAAGACGATGACCTTGCCCCGGTAGCTCCCCGTGTATGCGGGCGTCAGGCGCTCGGCGCGGTAGCGCCTCTCCTCGCGCACCTCCTCGGGGGTCCGGGGGCCGGCGAAGGGCTGGTACTGCTCGATGGCCTCGCGCTCGAGCTCGCGGGCGCGCGCCGTGGGGCGGCGCCCCATGCTGCCGCTCAGGTGGAACTCCCCCCGCTCGATCCCCTTCACCCGCCCGAGCTGGACGGCGCGGTCCAGGGGGGCGAAGCGCCCCCCCGACACCGCCCGCATGTCGGTGTGGGGGGTGGCCAGCATCCGGCGGTAGATGTGGCGGATCTCGTCGAGGAAGGACGCCTCCGTGCCGTAGTGGCGCGGCACCACCTGCAAGGAGACCACCCCGCCGGTGTGGGGATTGTCGTAGTAGAGGACCGAGGTGGAGGGATCGTTCAGGGCCAGGAGGTTGGCCACGTCCGGGGTGCGGCGCCAGGGGTCGGCCGGCAGGGGGCGTATCTGGAAGGCGTGGCGGAAGGAGACGAACCTCTCCTCCCCTTGCTGGGCGGCGCAGCCGGCAAGCCACAGGACGGCGAGGGCCGCCCATGCCGCGCGCCCGATGCGCCTCCCCATGCCCGCGCTCACCCGCCGCGCTCCCTTCTCCGGCTCAGCGCGAGGCGGCCGGCTCCGTGCGTTGCGGGAGGCTTTCCTCCCGGAAGAAGGCGTCCGCCCCGCCCTGGCCGGCGTCGGCGTACTGGGTGGGGGCCGTGCCCTGGACGAAGACGTCGAAGCCTGCCTTGCGGGTCGCCCGCGTGGCGAGGAGACCCGTCTCCTTGTCCACCCGGACGAACTCCACGCCGGGCGGGGGGACGAAATCCTTGACGGGCATCTCGCGGCCCGCCGCCTGGAAGAAGTCCACGAAGATCGGCACCGCGTTCTTCCCCCCCGTCTCCCCGTAGCCCATCGGCTGGGGGAGGTCGAAGCCGAGCCAGACGCCGGCCACGAGGTCGGGCGTGAAGCCGATGAACCAGTTGTCGCGGAACTCGTTGGTCGTGCCCGTCTTGCCGGCCAGCGGGCGCCCCAGCACGGCCGCGCCCCGGGCGGTGCCGCCCTCGACCACGCTCTTGAGCATGTGGGTGACGACGTAGGCCACCTCGGGCCGGATGGCCGGCTCGGGCTGATCCCGGTGGCGGTAGATCACGCGCCCCGCGCCGTCCTCGACCCGCTCGATGGCGTAGGGGGCCCGGTGGACCCCGCCGGCCGCGAAGACGGAGTAGGCGGCCACCATCTCCTGGAGGGTGACGGCCGAGGCCCCCAGCGCGCTCGAGAGGGTGGGCGAGATCTCGCTGCGGATGCCCAGGCTGCGGGCGAACCCGATGAGGCGGCTCATCCCCAGCGCCCCCATGAGGCGGACGCTCGCCGTGTTGCGGCTCTCGGCGAGGGCCTCCCGCAAGCTCAGCCGCCCGGAGAAACCGCGGTTGTAGTTCTCGGGCTTCCAGACGCGGCCCCCGCCCTCCATGACGATGGGGGCGTCCAGCACGGAGTCCACGGGGGTGAAGCCCATGTCCACCGCCGCCGCGTAGACGATGGGCTTGAAGGAGCTCCCCGGCTGGCGCAGGGCCTGGACCGCCCGGTTGAACTTGCTCTGGCCGAAGTCCACCCCGCCCGCCATGGCGCGGACGGCGCCCGTCCGCACGTCCAAGGCCAGCAGCGCCGCCTCGGGCCCGCTCCAGCCCGGCTCCTTCGCGCGCTCGGGCCAGCGGCGGGCGACGAGCTTCTCGACCCCCCGGCGGACGGCAGCCTCGGCCGCCTCCTGGGCGTCGAGGCGCAGCGTGGTGTGCACCCGCAGGCCGCCCCGGTAGAGCACCTCCGAGCCGTACGTCTCCTCGAGCTGGCGCCGCACGTGCTCGAGGAAGTGCCCGCCGATCCGGATGGGCTCCGGCGCCCGGAGCTCGAGCGGGCTCCGGGCGAGGCGTTCGGACTCGCCGGCCTCCAGGTAGCCCGCCGCCTCCATCCGCCAGAGCACGTGGGCCCGGCGCTCCAGGGAGGGGCCCGGGTTGTCGAAGGGCCTGAAGCGGCCCGGCGCCTGGATGAGCCCGGCGAGGAGGGCGGCCTCGGGCACGGTGAGGTCCGGGGCGTCCTTGTTGAAGTAGGTGCGGGCCGCCGCGGCCACGCCGTAGGCGCCCCGGCCGAAGTACACCTGGTTGAGGTAGCGCTCGAGGATCTGGTCCTTCGTCAGGGCCATCTCCAGGCGGACCGAGGCGATGGCCTCGATGATCTTCCGCTTGAGGCTCCTCTCGCGCTGCTGGGTGAGCAGGCGCACCAGCTGCTGGGTGATGGTCGAGGCGCCCTCTGAGATCCCGCCCGAGCGCAGGTTGGCGAGGGCCGCCCGCAGGATGCCCTGGGGGTCCACGCCCCAGTGCCGGTAGAAGCGCTCGTCCTCGACCGCGACGGCGGCCTGGCGCATGGCGGGGGCGATCTGGGAGAGGGGGAGGAGCCTGCGCTGCTCGGCCGCGAAGCCGCCGACCAGGCGGCCCCCGGCGTCGTAAACGAGGGTGGTGAGGCTGGGCCGGTGGTCCAGGATGGAGCCGGAGGAGGGGATGTCGCCGCTGACCCAGGCCAGCACCCCGAGGGCCGCGATGACCGGGAGGCCGAAGAGGACGAAGGCGGTCCAGGCGAGGCGGACGGCCCGGCGGGCCTTCTTCTTGAGCGTGGAGCCAATGAAGAAGGCGTACGGGGCGAAGGCGCGCCGCTTCCCCAGCATCGCTACCCCCCTACGGCGCCGGCCGGGGCGGCGCTAGCTGCGCTCGATGCGGCGCTCGGCCTCGTGGAGGACGGACCGCAGCTCGTTGATCCGGGCGTTGGCCCGGTCGAGCACCTCCCGCTCCCCGGAGAGGGCCTCGTACTTGGCCCGCACGTCCTCGACGAGGAGGCCCAGATCCTTCACCCGGGCCTCGACGTGGACCACCTTGTCGAGCTGCTCGGCCACCTTGCCGCCGCGCTCCTCGACCTGCTGGAAAATCTCGCGCAGCTCGTCGATCTGGAGCTCGATGTCCTTGAGCGTCTGGCGGTCGCTCACCAGGTCGCGGATGTGGGTGTGGATCTCCTTCACCGAGAGCTTGAGGGCGCTCAGCTCCTCGTGGGCGGCGGCCACCTCGGACTTGTTCCGGATGAGCTGCTGGAGGCTGCCCTCGAGGCCCTCCGCCTGGTGCTCGAGCACGGAGAGGCGCTTCTCGACCTGGGAGACCAGCTCCTCTTCCTGGGCCAGGTGGTCGGTGTGCTGCTGGACCTGGGCGGCCATGACGCGGATCTGGTCCACCTCGCCCTCGATCTCGCGCAGGCGCACGCGCAGGGTGTCCATCCGCGCCTCGCCGGCCTGGAGCTCGCGCAGGCTCTCGTCCATCTTGGTGAGGAAGGCCTTCACCTCCTCCATGGTGCGGTGGGCCTCGCGCGTGCTGGCCAGGTGGGCCTGGCCCTGCTCGTAGGACTCGCTGAACTGGGCGATGAGGTGCTGGAGGCGCTTCTCCTGGGCCTCGATGCCGGCGCGCTCCTTGGTGACGTCGAGGATGCGCTCCTCCACCTGGTCCACGAGGTGGTGGAGCTGGTCGAGGCGGCCCTCGACGCGGTCCACGTACTCCCCGCGCCGCTGGAGCTTGTCGATCTTGAGGTCGGCCTCCTCGATGAAGTACTGGAGCGCCTCGAGGCGTTTCTCCATCCGCTCGACCTCGCCCCGGCGCTCGAGCTGCTTCTCGATGCGGTCGTCGAGCTGGACGATGTTCGAGGTGAGGTCGCGGACCCGGTCCTCGACGTGGTCCACCAGCCGCTGGCGCTTCTCCACCTCCTCGAGCTTCCGGCCGAGCTCCTCGGCGATGGCGCGGATCTGGGCCGCCCGCTCCTCGGCCTGGGCGGCCACCTTGAGGCCCTCGGGGATGCGGCTGAGCCGCTCCTCGAGCTCCCGGGCCATGGTCTGCGACTCCTGGATCATGCGCCGCAGCGTCGCCGACTCGTCCAGCTCGCGCTTGAGGCGCTCGGCCCGCCGCTCGACCTCGTTGGCGAGGTAGTCGCGCAGGGACTGCACCTGCTCCCACACCTCGCCCACCTCGCGGCGCTCGCCCCGCACGCGGTCGATCTCGCGGTCGAGCTTGGAGGTCTGCTCCTCCAGCATGCGGATGCGCTCGCTCGTGCGGCGCAGGGCCTCGTTCTTGGCCAGGATGTTCTGGCTCTCGATGCGGACGCTCTCGAGGGCGGGCTTCACCTGGTCGAGCTCGCCGCGGAGGGCCTCCACCTGGGAGACCCGCTCCATGAGGGCGTTCAGGCCCTGCTCCATCTCGTTCAGGGAGCGGCGGAAGTTGGTGCTGCGCTTGGCGAAGTTCTCGAAGACGACCTTCTCGCGGTCCACCTGCTGGAGCTTCTCGTCGAAGTCGCGGGAAAAGTCGGTGAGCTGGGCGACCTTGCCGTTGGCGTCCTCGATGAGCTCGCGGAGGCGGAAGGCCTCCTGGATGTTCGCCCGCACGCCCTCGTAGAGGCTCTCGAGCTTGGCGACGCTCTTCTCGGTGCGCTTGACGAGCTTGTTCTCCTCCTGGAGGTTCTTGATCTTCGACTCCATCTCCCACAGGAGGACGTTGAGCTTCCCGGCCTCCTCGTTCGACTTCTCGACGATCTCGCGCTGCTGCTGGAGGCTCCGCGTCTTCGCCATCACGTGCTCGGAGAGCACGTTGAGGGAGTCGATGTCCATCTTGGTCTTGCGGATGAAATCCTCGAACTGGTTGAGGTGGCGCTCGGACTCGGAGATCCGCCCGTCCAGCCGGCTCAGGGAGTCGGCCTGGCGCTCCGCCTGGCCCACCTTGGACTCGAGCGAGGCGAGGCGGCCCTCCACGTCCTCCAGCGAGTTCCGCTTGGAGGCCACCTCCTCCATCTTCAGGTTGACGAACTCCACCAGCTTCTCGAGCCGCTGGCGCTCCTCCGCCGAGGCGGAGATGAGCTGGGCGAGGCGATCCTCCTCGGAGGAGTACCGATCGGCGGAGGTGATGGGGATGTCGTTCATCGAAGGGTCCTCCAACCCGGGCCGACTCCTGGCCCCAAGGCCCGCGCCGAAGCGCCTCGAGACTGCTGACCCAGCGGGGCGACGGAAGTATCCCCCAAAAGGTATCGGAACCGGGCGAACCCGTCAACGAACCGCTCCGCCCCCCCCTCCCCACGCCCCCCCGGGGCGGGAACCCCAGGCGATTCCGGCCAAAATCAGCCCCCCGGCGGCCGCCCGGGCCGGGCTCAGGGGCTCGGCCAGGAGCCACCAGGCCAGGGCCGCGGCCGCCACCGGCTCCCCCAGGATGGCGAGCGCCACCCGGCCCGGGGGCAGGTGAGCCAGGGCGTAGTTGACGGCCGTGTGGCCGATGAGGGTGGGCCCGGCCGTCAGGGCGGCCAGCAGGAGCCAGGTTCCGGGGGAGTAGCCCGCCAGTGGCTGGCCCGCCCCCCAGGCCCAGCCCGCCAGGAGGAGGCCGCTCAGGCCGTAGCATAGGGTGATGTAGGGAAGGAGGGGCACCCGCCCCCGCAGCCTCCGCCCGCAGAGAAGATAGGCCGAGGCCAGGACGGCCCCCCCGAGCGCCAGGAGGTTCCCCCAGGCGCTCCCCTCCCAGGCCCGGGCGTCCGTCCAGGCCAGCAGGACGCCCCCCGCGAAGGTGCAGGCCACCCCGGCCCAGAAGGAGGGCCTCTCCCTCTCCCCCAGGAGGAGCCAGCCCCCCAGCCCGGCGAAGACGGGGTTGGTCGTCACCAGCACCACCGAGCTCGCCACCGAGGTGTGGCGCAGCGACTCGATCCAGAGGGCGAAGTGGAGGGCCAGGAAGACGGCCGAGGCGGCCCACAGGGCCCGCTCCCGGGGGGCGAGGAGGCGCCACTGGGCGCGGACCGCCCCCGCCGCGAAGGGGAGCAGGCAGAGGGCCCCCCCCGCCATCCGCCAGGCCGCGATGGAGAGCGGCGGCGCGTCCGCCAGGCGGATGAGGATGGCCGACCAGCCGAGGGCCGCGACACCGGCCGCCAGCCACCCGTACACCCGCAGGGGGGAGGCGCCGCTCAAGGGAGCGTTTCCAGGAACGCCGCGATGGCCTCCCCCGCCCGGGCGGGCTGCTCGAGCATGAGCATGTGGCCCGCCGCCTCGACCATCTCAAGGCGGGCGCCGGGGATGTTCCCGGCCAGGAAGTGAGAGTATTTCGGCGGGGTCAGGGCGTCGCTCTCGCCGCACAGGACGAGGGTGGGGAGCTCGATCTCCCCGAGCCGGCCCATCACGTCGAAGGCGTCGCAGGCCCGGAAGTCCCCCTCCATGACCTCCGGCCGGCAGGCGAGCAGCTCGCGCCGGCCTTCCTCCGCCAAGACGGGCGGCGCACCTGGAGCGAACAAGTGACCCACGATGGAGGCCACCGTGCGCGCGAAGTCCGCCCGGACCCCCTGGAGGATGGACTCGTGCACCCGCAGCCGGGCGCCGGTTCCGAGAAGGACAAGTCCCCCGAGCGCGCGGGGCTTGGCGAGGGCGCAGGCGAGGGCGATCCCCCCGCCCATGGAATGGCCCGCCAGGACGGGCTGCCGCAGCCCCTGGACCTCCAGGAAGCGGAGAACGTGGCCCGCGTACTCCTCGATCCGGCCGCAGCCAAGCCCTCCGGAGCGCCCGTGCCCGGGGAGGTCCAGCGCCAGCGCGCGTCTGCCCCGCCGGACGAGGTGGAGGGTCAGGCGGGCCCAGCCCTCGCGGGTCCCCCCCGCGCCGTGGACGAAGACCACCGCCGGGGAGGCTTCCGCCGGTCCCGATTCGAGGAAGCAGAGGCGCCGCCCGGAATTTTCGAACGTCCCCTCCACCGGCTGGCGCAAGGAGGCATCCTCTCGTGGGGCAGGACCGCTCCGGGGGCATTCCGGCGAGCTGCCCGCTGACGCACACCGCATTTTTTCCTCCATCCCCCGCCGGGGGATGGGCAGGGGCGGGGGAACGCCAGCCCCGCATCCTTCCCTCCCCCCAGCCCCCTCCCGGAGGGAGGGGGAGCCGATGCCATTGGAGGGGAAGCCCTACATGCAGGTTGCAGGAGCGCTCCGGGGCGGCGGAGGGAGCCTAGAGCGAGCGGTCGATGGCGGCCTTGAGGTCAGCCTTGGAGCGCACGCCCACGATCTGCTCGACCGGCTTGCCCCCCTTGAAGAGGATGAGGGTGGGGATGCCGCGAATACCGTACTTGGTCGGCGTGGCCGGGTTGTCGTCGATGTTCACCTTGCCCACGCGGATCTTGCCCTCGTACTCGGAGGCGAGAGCCTCCACCGCCGGGGCGATCATCTTGCACGGCGCGCACCACTCGGCCCAGAAGTCCACCAGCGTGGGGACCGCCGAGCCGAGAACGTCGGTCTCAAAGGACTGGTCGCTGAACTCCAACACCTTCCCTGCCATTAGGCTTCCTCCGGCACCAGGGGATCCGGGCGGCAATCGGATTCGCGAAGGAGCGCCGTCCCCGCGCGAAAGACCCCGCCATTCTTCTACAGCCGGGGCGCGGGGACAAGCCCGCCCTATCCCTTCCGGTCCAGGAAGCGGGGATCATACACCCGGCTGGGCCGGTAGGCGTCCATGGCCTTGCCCACCCGGCCCAGCGAGGAGAAGCTCCCCCGCACCTCCCGGCGCCGCTTGTCCACGCCGAGGGCGATCTCGGCCTCGATGCGCTGGATCTCCCCGATCTTCTCGCGGATTCCGTCCACCCGCCGCTGGAGGTCCGCCCGCCGGGCGTCCTCCCCCTCCCCGCCCCGGAGGCGCTCCCACAGGGGGGCCGCCTGGGCCGCCCGCTCGTCCAGGCGGCGGAGGAGGCCCTCCTTCTCGGCCAGGACCGCGTCGAGGCCGTCGAGGCCCGGCAGGGCGAGGCAGCGGAGCTCCCGGCCGCAGAGCTCCCGCAGGCGCTCGAAGAGCTCCCCGTCCTCCTCCGCGCGGCGGAGGAGGGCCTGGGCGACGTCTTCCCCGCCTGCCGCGGGCACCATGGCTGCCTCCCGGTCCGGGCCGGGGCGGCTGCGCCTCCCGCCCGGCTCCGCCAGGGGATCATCCCCGGATCCGGCCGGATCATCAACCGCCCCGGGGACGGAGGCCGGAAGCCCCCGCGGCGGCGGGCGCGGATTGCGTTCCGGGCGCGATTTCGCTAGCGTGCGGGCCAACGCCGCCGAGAGGAGCCTAAGCCAGCGGGCCCCCGCCCCTCCGCCCTCCCATTCCTCCGATCCGGGCCCTGCCCATGACCGAGCCCAGCCGAGCGAAGCGCGGGGAGAGGGAGCGGCCCGCCGTCCCGCGCTACGGCCGCAGGATCCTCCTGGCCGAGGACTCCCCCGTCAACCAGATGGTGGCCAAGAAGCTGCTGGGCATCTTCGGCTGCGAGGCGGAGGTGGCCGAGCGCGGCGAGGACGCCCTGGCCCTCTGGGAAAAGGGCGGCTTCGACCTCGTCTTCCTCGACTGCCGCATGCCCGGCATGGACGGCTACGAGGTGGCCCGGGCCATCCGGGCCCGGGAGGGAGGGGGCCGCGTCCCCATCGTCGCCCTGACGGCCGAGACCACGCTCGACGAGCGCAAGTGGTGCCTCGACGCGGGGATGGACGATTTCCTGCCCAAGCCCATCACGGCGGACGCCCTGGGCGCCATCCTCTCCCGCTGGCTCAGCCTCCCCGCCGGTGCCGCCCCGCCCCCCCCCGCCGCCCCCGCCCGGGCCGAGGAGCCGGCCCTGCGCCTCGAAACCCTGGCCTCCTTCATCGGGATGGGAGGCGATTCGGAGGGAGGGGAGGTCCTCGATAGCATGGTCCAGCTCTTCCTCTCCCTCACCCCGCCGAAGATCGCCTCCCTGCGCGAGGCGGCCGCCCGGGGGGACGGCCCGGCCGCCGGGGAGGTGGCCCACTCCCTCAAGAGCTCCTGCTACGCCATGGGGGCCTGGCGGATGGGGGACCTCTGCGACCGCCTGGAGCGGATGGGGGGCGAGGGCGCGCTCGGGGAGGCCCCCGCCCTGGTCGAGTCCCTGGAGCGGGAGTTCGCCCGGGCGCGCGAGGAACTGGCCCGGAAGCCGTGGAGGAAGTGAGGGGGGGCCATTGCCCCGCCGGCGCGGCCGGCTATTCCACGTCAGAGCCCGAGGGAAACGAGCAGGAGAAAGAAGGGGATGACGGAAGTGAAGGGAGGGTGAAGAAGCCGCAAGAACCCCCAAGGAACCAAATGGGAACAGTAGGTTAGCCCTGGGAACTATTCGGGGTCGGCGGGATGATATTGCCTCCATTCTGATCGGTTTTCTGGCGGTAACTCATTATATTTTTCGCGGCGATTACCCAGTTGACAAAGAATACTCGTTAGCCTATATTGTCCCTAGAAGATAAATCAACCCTTAGCGAGGATATGAAGCCGTGAGCGCAAATCAGCCGTCCATCATTGAGATTTTCGAGCGGTTCAACACTGAGGAAAAGTGCATCGCCCATTTCGAGCGCATCCGTTGGCCCGAAGGGGTTGAGTGCCCCAAGTGCCAGGGCAAGCGCATTTCGCAGTTTCAGGCGAAGGGAAAAACCGGGAAGGTGCGCTACCTGTACGAGTGCATGGGTTGCTCGTACCAGTTCTCCGTCACCGTGGGAACCATCTTCCACGATTCGCACCTGTCCCTCACCAAATGGTTTCTCGCCATCTATATGATTTGTTCGGCAAAAAAAGGCGTGAGCGCGAAGCAGTTAGAGCGCGAGCTTCAAATCAATTACAAAACCGCGTGGTACATGGCGCACAGAATCCGCCTCGCTATGCAGGAAGATGAGGAGTTCTGCGAGAAGTTCTCCGGGATCGTCGAAGTTGACGAGACTTATGTAGGTGGCAAGCGATCAGGGAAACGCGGGCGCGGAAGCGCCAATAAAGTTCCCGTAATCGGGATGAAAGAGCGGACCAGCGGGAAGGTGCGCTTGAAAGCGTTGAGGGATGTTTCATCTACTACCCTCAAACGGTTCATCAAGGGCGGGGTTGAGATCGGTGCTGAGGTCCATACCGATGAGTTCCCCTCTTACCTCTGGCTCGATTCCTCCGGCTTCACCCATAAGGCCGTGAAACACGCCGAAACCTACGTTGACGGAAACGTGCATACCAACGGGGTTGAGAATGTGTGGTCCCTGTTCAAGCGGGGCATCGTGGGCGTGTACCACAAGGTCTCGGCCAAGTACCTGCCCCTC
>Ga0156328_1159_pt1 | contig 30460 bp, 35 predicted proteins | sample RifCSPlowO2_12_FD_107976 | JGI IMG/M metagenome (GOLD analysis project Ga0156328, IMG submission 107976) | Candidatus Tectomicrobia bacterium RIFCSPLOWO2_12_FULL_69_37 | reverse complement strand
AGCTTCGAGGAGAAAAGCGGGGGCGTGCTGGTGCGCCTGAACCTGGCGGGGGTGCCCGCGGGGGCGCACGGCTTCCACATCCACGAGAAGGGGGACTGCTCCTCCGCGGACGGGCTGAGCGCGGGCGGGCACTTCAACCCCCTCAAGGCGCCCCACGGGGGGCCCGGGGACGTGAAGCGCCACGCGGGGGACCTGGGCAACGTGACGGCGGACGCCTCGGGCGCGGTGAAGCGCGAGAGCCTCTTCGCGGGCTTCACCCTGGGACGGGGCCCTACCTCGGCCCTCGGGAAGGCGGTCGTCCTCCATGCGAATCCGGACGACCTCAAGAGCCAGCCCACCGGGGACGCGGGCGGGCGCATCGCGTGCGGGATCGTCGAGGCGGCGAAGTAGGGGGCGGATGATGGAGGTGGACCGCTTCGACCACGTCGTCTTCACGGCGCGGGACGTGGAGCGCACCTGCGAGTTCTACGCGCGCGTCCTCGGGATGGAGAAGGTCGTCTTCGACGGCGGCCGGGTGGCGCTCCGCTTCGGGCGCCACAAGATCAACCTCCACCAGGCGGGCCGGGAGTACCAGCCCCGGGCGGCCCAGGCCCTCCCCGGCACCCAGGACCTCTGCTTCGTCACCCGGGTGCCCCTCGCCGAGGCGATAGCCCACGTGCGCGCCTGCGGGGTGGGGATCGAGCTGGGGCCGGTGCGCAAGAGCGGGGCGCTGGGGGACATCCAGTCCTTTTACTTCCGCGACCCGGACGGGAACCTCGTCGAGGTGTCGAACTACCCCGAGGGGGCGGCCTGACCTCCGGGGGCCGGCCGGCCCCCGGAGGATTCTTCCTCCCGAGCTACTTCACCACGATATCCCACGGATGCAGCTGCTCGTCGTGCCGCGGGGTGAACTCGATCCGCTTGTTCACGCCGAAGACGTCGTGGAGCCGGTAGAGGACCTTGAACATCGCCAGGTCCTTCATCATGTCGGAGACCTTCTCGAAGGCGATCTGCTGCTCCTTCGGGTCCTCCATGGCCGCCGCCTTGTCCACCGCCTCGTCGAACTCCTTGAAGCAGACGCCGCTCCAGGCCCCCTGGCAGGTGGAGGTGCCGCGGAGGAGGAAGCTGGAGTCGCCGGTGGAGTTCCCGAAGGACTGGAAGTAGATGGAGGGGGTTTTGTTTTTCCCCTCCACGTAGGTGTTGAAGCTCCGGCGGAACATGGAGAAGGGCTGCGGGATGCAGCGGACGTCGAGGCCCACCTTCTGGAGCATCCCCGTCGCCGCCTCGCAGGCCTGGCGGTCGAAGGGGGAGTTCCCCTCCGGGCTGATGAAGTCCACCTTGAAGCCCTTCTCGTGGCCCGCCTCCTTCAAGAGCTGCTTGGCCTTCGCCGGGTCGTAGCCGTACCACTTCTTGCTCTCGTTGTAGCCGAACTGGGTCCAGGGGTGGAACATCTGGTGGGCCGGGTCGGCGTAGCCCGCGAGGAAGGTCTTGTAAATGGCCTCGGCGTTGATGGCGTAGTTGACGGCTTGCCTCACGCGCACGTCCGCGAAGGGTCCTCCCTGCGTCGTGAAGATGCCGATGTAGACGGTCCGGACGGAGGACTTGGAGACGACGTCAAGCTTGGGGTCCTGCTTGATCTGGGGGATGAAGTGGGGGAGCACCTTGTGGGCGATGTCGATCTCCCCGGCCTGGAGCGCCTTCACGCGCGTGGTGGCCTCGGCGATGGGGCGCATGATGACGGTCTTGGGCCGGTTGGGGTACCTGTCGTTCCCCCACCAGGTGGGGTTGGCCTCGAACTCGTAGCGCTGGCCCTTGGTCCACCGCTTGAGGACATAGGCCCCGCCCGAGGTGAGGCTGCGGGAGAACTCCTCCTTCTTCTTCCCTTTGTTCGACAGGGAGATGACCTCCACCCAGTTCCCGAGGCGCCGGATGAGGCCGTTGTCCGGCACCTTCATCTTGAAGATGAACTCGCGCTCGTTGATGATCTCGATTTCGTCGAAGTCCTTCCAGTAGGCCCGCTGGTAGCTCTTGTTCTCGGGGTCCACGATCCGGCCCATGGAGTACTTGACGGCCTCGGAGGTGACCGGAGTCCCGTCCGTGAACTTGGCGTTGCGGAGGGTGAACTTCATCCGCTTCGAGTCCAGCCGCTCGTACTTCTCGGCCAGCCAGGGGACCACTTTCCCCTGCTTGGCGTCTTGGATAATCAGCAGGTCCGACGCCCAGGGCCAGACCATGGCGCCGATGAAGCTGGAGTAGACGTGGGGGTCCATCGTCTCGGGCTCGCCGTTGATGGCGATGGTGACGGTGCCCCGGGGCGCGGCCTGCGCCATGGGGGCCCACAGGAGAGCGAGGGAGAGGAACAACGCGACGGCCAGGCGGTTCCGCATGGGAGGTCCTCCCGTACGAAGGAGAGAAAGGTGAGGATGGGGCTTGACGCCCGGATCGTCCCATAGGACTTGGCCCGGGTCAAAAGGGCGCGGTTTCAAGAAGTGGAACGGGAGCCGGGTGGCCGGAAAAAGATTGCGCCGTGGCCGCTCACTCCTCCCGGCGGAGCTCCTCCTTGAGGAAGTGGCCCAGTGCCCGGACGCTGCTCTCCCGGGTGGCCGAGCCCTCCGGGTGGCAGAGGATCTCATCGTCCATCCGCGCGCGGCCCACGGCGATGCGCCGGCCGCCGGGGGTGACGTCGTCGAAGAGGGGGAAGGCGAAGAGGTTCGCGGCGTCCGGGTCGCGGAGGGCGATCCTCTAGAAACCACCTCCCCAATACCTCCCCCCCTGAGGGGGGAAGGAAAATCCGCCCCCTTCATGGGGGGAGGGAGCGCCGAAGGCGCGATGGGGGGTGGGTGTGGTGAAGGTGCTCTCCTCCATCCTGGCGACCCTCAGGAGACGCTCGTGCCGGGCCTCAGCCCGCGCGCCGGGGTGAGGGGGGCGGGGCGCTCCTCCTTGATCACCACCGTGCCGGCGATCTTGTCGTGCCAGGCTTGGGCGTCCCGGTCCCAGATGGCCCAGAGGTAGCCCAGCCCGAGGAAGAAGCTGCTGAGGGTGTTCTTCATCACGCTGCGCAGCAGCATGCGCCAGAAGCCGACCGGCTCCCCCGTCATCTTGTTCACCACCCGCTCCCCGAGCAGCCACTTGCCCGGCGTCAGGCCGCGCCGCATGAACAGCAGGAGCGCAACGGCGTAGATCAGCGTGGCCAGCCAGGCCCAGCTCGCGGGGGGATCGTCGAAGGGGGTCCGGCGGTAGGGGGCGGCGAGCAGGTAGGCGGTCGCGGGCACGAGGACGCTCAGGATAGAGTCCAGCATGTCGGCGGCGAAGCGCCGCAGGATGCTCGCCTTGGCCCCCGCCTCCGCCTTGGGGAGGAACGCCTCGCACCACATGCAGAAGAGGCGATCGGGCACGATCTCCTTCGCGCAGCGCGGGCACTCCATGAAGCCCTCCCTCCCGGGGAATCTGGCCTCCACCCGGCGATCACTCTAGCATTCTTGGCGGGTCCGCGCAGGGAGCGGGAGCGGCGCCTCTCATGGCGGGTTTTCCCCGGGCCGGCGGAGCTCGAAGAGGAGCACTTCCTTCTCCCCGCCCCGGGCGGGCGCGGGGTGGGTGCCCCGGCCCGCGCGGCGGAAGCCCGCTTTCTCCAGCACCCGGACGGAGGCGGGGTTGCCGGGGAAGACGAGGGCTTCGATCCGCTCCACTCCCAGGGCCGAGAGGGCGAGATCGGCGAGGGCGGCCGCCGCCTCGGTGGCGTATCCCCGCCCCCACCATTCCCGCCCGAGCCAGTAGCCCAGCGCCGGGGGCTTGCCGGAGGGGTCCGTCTCGAGCGTGATGCAACCGATGAGGCGGCCGTCCTCTTTCCGCTCGATGGCCAGCGCCAGCGCGAGCCCATAGGCCTGGCAGGTGCGGACGCCGGCGATCCACTTCTCCGCCCCGCCCTCGGGGTAGGGGTGGGGGATGCGCCCGGTCTGGCGGGCGACCTCCCAGTCCGAGACGAGGGGGGTGATGGCGGGAGCGTCCGCGGGCGCGACCGGCCGCAGGCGCAGCCGCTCCGTATCCAGGAAGGTGAAGGTGGCGAAGGCGGGGAAAAGCACGGGCCGCCTAGCCGAAGACCTCGATCTCCGGCTCCTTCTCCCCCGAGTAGACGGCCTTCACCTTCCTCAGGTCGTCCAGCACCAGCCGCTTGTCGTTTGGGTTCCGCAGCAGGTAGGCCGGGTGGTAGGTTGCCAGGCAGGGGATGCCCTGGTAGCGCCCGAACTTCCCCCGCAGCTTGCCGATGGGCGTCTTGGTCCGGAGCAGCCACTGGGCGGCAAACTTGCCGAGCGCCACGATGAGCCTCGGGCGGATGGCGGCCAGCTGCTTCATCAGGTAGGGCTCGCAGCAGGCGATCTCGTCCGGCTCCGGGTTGCGGTTGCCGGGGGGGCGGCACTTGAGGATGTTGCAGATGTAGACCTCCCCGCGAGGCACCTCGATGACGTTCTCGATCATCTTGGTGAGCATCTGGCCCGCCCGGCCCACGAAGGGGATGCCCTGGGCGTCCTCGTCCGCCCCGGGCGCCTCCCCCACGAAGACGAGCTTGGCGGCGGGGTTCCCCACCCCGAAGACGAGGTTCGTCCGCCCGGCCCCGAGCTTGCAGCGCAGGCACCCCTCCACCGCCCGGGCGACCTCCTCGAGCGTCATCTCGGCCCCGGGGTCGAAGGGCAGGGGCGGAGGGGCGAAGCCGGCCGTCCTGCGCGCGGCGGCGGCGAGGAGGGAGCTCTGGGGCGCATCCATCATCGGGAGAAGGCCCGGCTGGGCCGCCGCGGGCGGCGCCTGCGGCCGGGTTGAAGCCTGCGGCCGGGTTGAAGCCTGCGGAGGGGGAGATTCCTTCACGAGCGGAGGGACTTCTGTGCCCGGCGGATAAAGCGCGGGCGCGGCGGCGGGCGGAGCGGACACCGGGATCACGGCCGCGGCAGAAGGCCGGGAGGGCCGGGCGGCCAGGGAGACGTACTGCACCCCCGCCGCGCGGAGGCTCTTCACGTGTCCGAGCAGGGCCCGGGCGATCTCGTCGCACTCCGACATGGCGTCACCGGAAGCCGGGCGGGGGGATCATGGATCGTGAGTTATGTTTAGCAAAAGTCCCGAAATGTGGAAAGTGCAATGGATAGATTCCTTGGCATAATTTTCGTCGATGGATTCTAGGCTTTTCTTGCCGTGAATCAACTTGTTTGCGTTATCGATGATTTCTGCTGCTGTTTCAATTATAGAAAACTCGTTGGGTAATAATTCACGACTGATTTTTTTGAAATAAGGGATGAGCTTTTCGTCTTTTCCGCGCGAAAAATATGGTTGCCTTCTCTCAATTTCTTCCAACACCATCTCTAGAACGGACCTACAGAGAATGATTGATGCTCCCCATTGGCCGAGGACGAACAGAGATCGCGTTATTTCAGCAGCGGAAGCCAGTATGGGATCAATATTGCCATGGATTAAAATGGGAGAGATTTTGATCTTCCTTTCCAGGTAATCGTTGCCAGTTGGAATTTTGGCTTCATCGAATATTTCCCACATGATTTCTGGGTCAAAATTTTCGTTCTTGTAGGTGTCTTCAAAGAACCCCTCTACCAAAGATTCCAAGAAGTCGTCTTTGGTGATGACAGCCTGAATTTTTGGTTCCATATTTTGGAACACGAGATTCGCTCGCTCCTCGTAAAGTTCTTCAACTAGATTGTGTATTTTTGTCCTGTGTTCCAAAATTTCCTTGATACTTTCCGAAATTGGTATTTGGTACGGAATTTCTACCAGGCCCTTGTCTGATAGGAGCAGTCTGACGTTAGTTAATGCTTTCGCGGCGCCCCTTAAATGTTCTTCATATCGCTCTCTTATTTCGTTTGTCATTTTATCGGGGTGCCCAAAGTTTTCCCGAAATTTGATAGCCGCTTTCTGGGTTTTCTCGAGTACATAAATTTTCTTTTTAAGTTTTTCTAAATAGCCTGACATCATCGTTTCCTATAATTTTTGTGGGTTTTCCACATTTCGGCGAGCCGGTCGAGGATGGCCGAGGCGAGGGCGTCCTTCGGGAGGCGGGGGAGGGCCTCTTCCTCGCCGGAGGCGCCGATGAGGATGGCCGTGGCCGAGTCCGCCCCCATGGCGTCCTCGGGGCCGGAGACCAGGTTCGCCACGATGAGGTCGAGCCCCTTGCGGCGGAGCTTGTCCTTGGCGTTCTTCGTCAAATCCCCGGTCTCAGCGGCGAAGCCGACGAGGAGGCGCTTGCCCTTCTTCTTCCCCATCTCGGCCAGGATGTCCGCCGTGCGCTCGAGCGTGAGGGTGAGGGGGCCCTCCTTCTTCTTCTGCTTGTGGACGGTGGCGCGGGCCGGGCGGTAGTCCGAGACGGCGGCGGCCATGATCCCGGCGTGGGCGTCCTTCCAGGCGGCGAGGACGGCCTCGCGCATCTCCGCCGCGGACTCGACGCGCATCGTCCTGAGGCCGGGCGGGCCGGGGAGGCCCGCCGGGCCGCTCACGAGCGTCACCTCGGCCCCGCGCGCGGCGGCGGCGGCGGCCAGGGCGTAGCCCATCTTCCCGCTCGAGCGGTTGGTGAGGTAGCGCACGGCGTCCCACCTCTCCCGGGTGGGCCCGGCGGAGACGACGAGCCGCATCCCGGCCAGGTCGTGCGGGGGGGCAAGGAAGCGTAGCACCTCCGCGAGAATCGCCTCCGGCTCGGGCATCCGGCCCGATCCCTCGCCTTCCTCGGCCCGGGCCATCCGGCCCACCCCCGGTTCCATCACGAAGTGGCCCCTCTCCTTGAGCTTCCGCACGTTCTCCTGCACGGCGGGGCTCGCCCACATCCGAGGGTTCATGGCGGGGGCCACGAGGGCGGGGGGCCGGGCCGAGAGGAGGAGGGTGGAGAGGAAGTCGTCCCCGATCCCGCCGGCGAACTTGCCGATGAGGTTGGCCGTCGCGGGGGCGACGACGACCAAGTCGGCATGGCCGGTGAGCGAGATGTGGGGCATGTCGCCCGGGTGCGAGGCCCCCTCGATGGGGAACATCCGAGAGATGGGGGTGCGCCCCGTCAGTACTTCGAAGGAGAGGGGCTGGACGAAGGCCAAGGCGCTCCGGGTGAGGACGGCCTGGACCTCGGCCCCCAGGAGGGTGAGCTGGCGGGCGAGGTCGATGGCCTTGTAGGCCGCGATCCCGCCCGAGACGCCCAGCACGATCCGCTTGCCCGCGAGGGCCCCGCTCATGCGCCGCCCCCCGCTTTCCCCCGGTGGCCGTTGATGATGGCGGCGAGCTCCCGGTAGGCCGCGTCCAGGTCCTCGTTCACGATGACGTGATCGTAGAGGCTGCGCTGGGCCATCTCCTCCTCGGCGCGCGCGAGGCGGCGCAGGATGCGGTCCTCGGTCTCCGCCCCCCGCTTGCGGAGGCGGCTGGCGAGCTCCTCCAGCGAGGGCGGCATGATGAAGACGAGGGTGGCGTCGGGGCGGCGGCGCTTCACCTGGAGGGCGCCCTGCACGTCCAGGTCCATGATGACGTCCTCGCCCGCCTCCAGGCGCCTATCCACGGCGTCGGCGGGGGTCCCGTAGTGGTCCCCGAACACCTCGGCCCACTCGAGGAAGCCGTTCCGCTTGATGCGGGCGTGGAACTCGTCCGGGTTGAGGAAGAAATAGTGGACGCCCTCTTTCTCGTAGTGGCGGGGCGGGCGGGTGGTGGCGCTGACCGAGTGCCAGATGCCGGGGACCTCGCGCACCGCCCGATCGATGAGGGAGGACTTCCCCGCGCCGGACGGGGCCGAGAGGACGAAGATGTGGCCGCGGCGCGCGCTCATTCGACGTTCTGCACCTGCTCGCGGATCCGCTCGATGGCGCTCTTGAGGTCCACGGCCCGCTGGGTGAGGGGAAGGTCCCCCGACTTCGAGGCGACGGTGTTCGCCTCGCGGTTCATCTCCTGGACGAGGAAGTCGAGCTTACGCCCCGCGGGCCCCGGGGCGGCCAGCATCCCGCGGAACTGGGCGATGTGGCTGGCCAGCCGGCTCAGCTCCTCGCTGATGTCCCCGCGCTCGGCGGCGTAGATGAGCTCCTGCTCCAGCCGGCCCGCGTCCAGGGCGAGGCCCTCGGCGAGCTTGAGCAGCCGCTCGCGCAGCCGCGCCTGGATGGCCTCGCGCGCCTCGGGCACCCGCCCGCGGATCTCGGCGCAGATGCGCTCCACCTCGCCCAGGTGGCCGAGGAGGTCCCGGTCGAGGGCCCCCCCCTCCCGGCGGCGCATCCCCGCGAGGGATTCGAGGGCCTCCCCGAGGGCTCCGAGCAGGGGCCCGCGCAGCTCCTCCTCGGCGAAGGAGGGTTCCTGGGGCCGCAGGGCGTCCCGGAAGGCGGCGAGGAGGGGGAGGTCCACCTCGCCCGGCAGGCCCAGTTCCCGGCCCAGCGCCCGGAGGGAGTCCACGAAGGCGCGGGCGGCCGCGGGGTCGAGGGCGGGGGCGCCGTTGGCGCTCTCGTCCAGGCGGAGGTAAACGTCGAAGCGGCCCCGGGCGAAACGGGCCTTGATGGCTTCCCGGACCTCGCCTTCCAGCGGGAGCGACCACCGCGGCCCCCGGACCGATGCCTCAAGGAAGCGGTGGTTGACCGAGCGGGCCTCCACCGTCAGGGTGCCCCCCCGCAGGGGCCGCTGGCCCGATCCGTAACCCGTCATGCTCTCGGTGGTCACCGTCGCCTCCATGCGGCTTAACGCCGCTATCAAAAAAGATTACAGTAAGTTCCATAGAGAGCCCTGTCAATTTGCGGCCCCGCCGCCCGGCCCCTTCGAGCCCATGGACGCCTTCGTTCTCCAAGCCATCGCCCGCGAGCTGGATGCGGCCCTCCGGGGCGGCCGCCTGGAAAAGGCCGCCCAGGCGGACCCTTTCACCTTCGTGCTCACGTTTTCTTGCCGGGACAGGCGGGCCCGGCGGCTCCTCCTGAGCGGGGGCCTCTCCCACCCCAGGCTCCATCTGACAGAGGGGAACCCGCCCGCCCAGGCCGAGCCGGGCGATTTCCTCAGGAGCCTGCGCAAGCACCTTGCGGGCTGCCGGCTGACCCGGGCGGCGGCGGGGGAGTGGGAGCGCGTGGTTCAGCTCTCCTTCGAGCGTCCGGGCGGGGACGCCTACGCCCTCCTGGCCGAGGTGATGGGCCGCTGGAGCAACCTCGTCCTCGTGGAGGGGAAGACGGGCGTCATCCTCGACGCCCTGCGCCTCTCCACCGGGGAAGCGAACCCCGCGCGCCCCATCGAGCGGGGCGCCGCCTACCGCCTGCCCCCCGCCCAGAAGAAGCGCGCGCCGGACGCGATCGGAGAGGAGGAGTTTCTCGGCCTGCTCGCCGGAGCGGGGTCGAAGAATGGGGACCCGGACGAGCGGGCGCGCTGGCTGGTGCGCACCTTCGGGGGGCTGAGTCCGGCCGTGGCCGCCGAGGTCGCGGGGCGCGCGGGCGAGGACCCCCGCTCGCTCTGGGAGGCCTTCGCCTGGGCGGTGGGGTGCTACCGCGGGGGCGGCTTCCGCCCCGCGCTCCTCCTCGATCCGCAGGGTGCCCCGGCGGGGCTGAGCGCCCTCGAAGTCCGTGCCCTGCCCCCGGAGCGGGTCCGGCCCTGGCCCTCCATGAACGAGGCGGCGGACGCGTTTTACCGCGAGACGGCGGGAGGGGCTACCCTCGCGGCGGAGCGGGCGGCCCTCGCGGGGAGGGTGCGGGGCCACCTCAGGCGGACCGGGCGCAACCTCGCCGCCGTGGAAGGGGACCTGCGCCAGGCCGAGGAGGCCGAAGACTGCCGCCTCAAGGGGGACCTCCTGCTCCGGCACCTGGAGGATGCGGTGGAGGGCGCGCCGAGCGTGCAGGTCGAGCACGGGGGGGAGCGGGTGGAGATCGCGCTCGACCCGCGCTTCTCGCCTTCGGAGAACGCCCAGCGCTACTTCCGGCGCTACAAGAAGCTCAAGCGGCTCCTCGGCGCGGGCGGGAGGCGCCGCCAGGCGCTGGAGGGCGAGCGCGCCTTCCTGGAGGAGCTGCTCTACGATGCGGAGGAGGCCGAGGGCCCCGAGGCCCTGGCCGGGGTGCTCCAGGCCCTCGCGGAGGGAGGGTTCGGCCGGAGGGAAGCGTCCCCTCCCAAGCGGAAGCGGGGAAGAGCGGCCGCCGCGCCCGCCCGCCCCTATCGGCGCTTCCTCTCGCCGGGCGGCTGGGAGATCTTCGTCGGCAAGAGCGCCCTGGGGAACGAGGCGCTGCTGCGCCGGGTGGGACGGGCGGGGGACACCTGGCTTCACGCCCAGGGACTGCCGGGCAGCCACGTGCTCCTGCGCGCGGCGGGGGAGCCCGGGGAGGAGGCCCTCCGCCAGGCCGCGGCCCTCGCCGCCTTCCACAGCCGGGGGCGGCACGACAGCCGGGTGCGGGTGGACTGCCTTCCGGTCGAGCGGCTTCGCCGCCCCCGGGGGGGGAGGCCCGGCCAGGTGATCTTCACGGGCCAGCGGACCCTCCTGGCCTCTCCCGAGGAGGGGGAGCGCTTGCTGAAGGAGCTGCGGGAGCCGGATGGGTAGCGAGAGGAGGGGTGGATGAAGAAGTCCATGTGGCGGCGGGCCGGCGCCCTTTTGCTCCTTGGGGCGCTCGCCGGCTGCGCGGGCTATGAGTGGCGGAAAGAGGGAACGACCCGGGAGCAGCGGATGCGCGACGAGGAGCTCTGCGAGCGCCACGCCCAGTCGATCCGGCGGCAGGTCCCTGCCGGGATGATCTGGGGCCCATCCGGTGCCCGCGAGTATTACGGTCCGCCGCCCGGGGAGGAGGGCGAGGTCACCCAGCGCTTCGTCTCGTGCATGGAAGCCCGCGGCTACCGCCGGCTGGAGAAATAGGGGAGCCCCCCGGCAAGCGTTCTCCCGTTCCCGCCATCGTGCCGGGCTCTTTTTTCCCTGAAATTTTTGGCTTTGCCGGGCGCAAAAGGCCATTATTGTGATATATTATTCCGCATAGCAAGGGATTTGGCCTCCGGATCTCCCGCCCGCGCCATGAGGGCGGCTGCCCATTTTACACGTGCGTAGGGGGCGGGGCGTAGGGGCGTGAATTCGGCGCGGAACCGCGCGCCGGTGTGTCGGCTCAGGAGGGCAGCCGGCGCGGGGGAGGTGGCGCGCTTCCCGCGGCGGCTGCGAACGCCCGGAGGAGGGAGCGCCATGATCAAGGATGGAAGTATCACGGCAAACGGATGGCTTTTCGTGGTCCTGCTCGTCTTGACCGTCACCACACCCATCAACCCGTTCATCGCCCACCGGTATCTTCCGCTCGTCTGGTACGCCGGGATGGGAGTTTTCGGCCTCTGGCTGCTGGCGCGGGTGACGCGAGAGGAGGACGGACGATGAACTGGAGCTCGCCGTACTACATCTTCGGGTGGCTCATCGTCTATCTCATCATCACGGCCTGGGTCGCGTGGAAGTACAGCACCGGGATCGAGACCGAGGAGGACTACTACGTCGCGGGCCGCAGCGTCGGCCCCTTCGCCAACACGATGTCCATCGTGGCCACCATCGCCTCGGGGGGCATCTACCTGGGCACGGTGGGCTTCTTCTACGACCACGGGGTGAACTTCCTGGGCTACGGCTTCGCCTACATATTGATGGTCTTCGGCCTCTGGTTCGTGGGCAGGCGCCTGTGGCCCGTGGGCAAGAAGTTCAACTACTCCACCCCCCAGGATTTCTACGGGGACTTCTACCAGAGCGAGTTCCTGCGCCTGTTCGGGGCGGTGGGGAGCATCATCTTCCTCATCCCCTACTACGCCTCGAACGCCGTCGCCATGGGGGCCATCCTGGAGCGGTTCGCCGGATTGCCCTACGTTTGGGGGGTGTGGCTCTTGGTGGTGTTCACGGTGATCTACACCACCTACGGAGGGATGCGGGCGGTCATCTACACCGACGTCCTGCAAGGTGTCCTCCTCCTCATCTTCGGCATCGTGGCCACGTTCGCCATCCTGAACGCCGTGGGGGGCTACACGGCGCTCATGGACGCGCTGCCCGCGAAGCAGACGGTCCCCTCCTCCAACTGGCCCGCCTATGGGCTCTTCCTCGGCTGGGTGGTGTTCATGTTCTCCCACCCCCTCACCCTCTCCGACCGCATGACGCGCATGTACACCATCCGGGACCTGGGCGCCTTCCGCACGAACGTCCTCCTCACCGGCGGGGCGATCCTCATGATGGTCCTGATCTTCGCCCTGCTGGGAATGGCGAGCTACAAGCTCGTGGGTCCCGGCATGAAGCCGAACGACGAGGCCATCCTCCAGGCGGTTCTCCGGCACGCGCCCTGGCTCATGGCCTTGTTCGTGGTGGTGGTCTGGGCCTGCGGCATGTCCACCATGGACTCGGGGCTCGTGGGGGCGGACGCGATGCTCTCCAAGGACATCATCCGACGCTACATCAAGCCGGACATCTCCGACGCGCAGCTCATCCGGATCGGGAGGTGGGCCATGATTGTCTTCGGCCTCCTCGCCGCCTGGATCGCCCTTCAGCGCCCGGCCGGCATCTGGGCGCTCGTCCGGCTGGTCGTGATGTTCCACATGCAGTTCCTTCCCATGCTGATCTTGGGGCTCTACTGGAGGCGGGCCTCCAAGCTGGGGGCCGAGGTGGGCTGGGCCGCGGGGGTGCTGATCGGGACCTACTACACGTTCTGGGCGTCGGGTCCGCCCCCCATCAACGTGGGCGGGGCGCCCGGGCCGGGCTTCTTCGCCCTGCTCGTCAACCTGGTGCTGTTCGTGGTGATCTCGTACCTCTCCTCGCCCGTCCCGGCGGCGAACCGGGCCAAGTTCGAGGAGGCGTGGAAATAGGGGCTTCTGCTTGAGGCGTTCTCCCCCCGCGGCCGCCCCGCCCTCCCGGGCGGCCGCGGGGGCTTTTTTGTTGCGTGAGGAGCGCGCGCTGGCTGGCCGCCCTACATGAACCTCGCCAGCACCTGGTTGGCGAGCAGGGTGCCCCGGGGGGTGAGGCGGAGGGTTCCGTTCCCGCGCTCGAGGAGGCCCCCGCCGCGCAACTCCTCGAAGAGGGGGCCGAACCGCTCCTCCGGGTCCGCCCCGCAGGCGCGGGCGACCTCGCCGAGGGAGACGCCCTCCTTCAGCCGGAGCCCCAGCATGAGGGCCTCGCCGAGCGCCTTGGCCGCATCCTCGATGATTTCCTCGCCGGCGGTGGGGTTGTCCGCGCGCGCCTGGTAGGCGTCGGGCCGGGCGTGGTTCCACAAGCGCTTCCGCCCGATGAAGGAGTGGGCCCCGGCCCCCAGGCCGAGGTACTCGCCGCGCCGCCAGTAGTTGAGGTTGTGGCGGCAGCGGCGGCCGGGCCGGGCGAAGTTGCTGATCTCGTAGCGCTCGTATCCCGCCCGGGCGAGGAGGCGGTCGCGCAGCCGCCACATGGCGAGGGCGGTCTCCTCGTCCGGCAGCCCGCGCAGCTCCCCCCGGCTGTGCAGCGCGTGGAAGGCGGTGCCGGGCTCGATGGTGAGCTCGTAGGCGGAGAGATGCTCGGGCCCCAGCGCGAGGGCGGACTCGATGTCCGCGCGGGCGGCCTCCGCGGTCTGGAAGGGGATGCCGAACATGAGGTCGAGCGAGATGTTCCCGAAGCCCGCCTCCCGGGCCGCGCGGAAAGCGGCGCGGGCCTCCTCCCCGGTGTGAACCCGGTCCAGGCGCCGCAAAGCCTCGTCGTCGAACGACTGGACCCCGATGCTGATCCGGTTCACCCCGGCCCCGCCGAGGGCGGCGAAGCGCGCCGCGTCGGCGGCTCCCGGGTTCGCCTCCACGGTGACCTCGGCGCCGGGCGCGAGGCGGAAGCGGCCGCGGAGGGCCTCGAGGATCCGGGCGTTTTCCTCCGGCGGCATGAGGGAGGGCGTGCCCCCGCCGAAGAAGACCGTCTCGACCGGCCTCCCCTCCAGGCCGAGGGCGCGGCAGCGGCCCTCGAGTTCGCGCAGGAGCGCGTCCACGTAGCGGGGGGCCCAGTCCTCCCCGGCCCGCCCGAGGGCGATGAGGCCCTCGACCGCGTAGGAGTTGAAGTCGCAGTAGCCGCACTTGGCGAGGCAGAAGGGGATGTGGACGTAGATCGAAAGCGCCCGCACGCTCTCCGTTTTCTCTTCGGGCTCGGCCCCGTGTCTCATCCGGGCGTCCTTCTTCGTGTGCGGCATGGATTTCGGAACTCCTTGATTTTTCTCCCGTCCCACCTCCCGGCCGGCCGCGGGGGCCGCGGGCATGGACCAGGGAGGCGGACCTGCTATATTGCCTGATTCTCGTTCGCTGCCGTCAAAGAGTAGCCGGGGAGCAACGGCGTTGCCGATTACGCATCTTACCACCGAGGAACGCTACCGGGTCATCAGCCGGGTGGGCCATGTGCTCAACTCGAGCCTGGACCTGAACGTGGTGCTGCCTCGCCTGGCGCAGGAGCTCAAGGCCATCTTCCCGCTGGACCATGTGGCGCTCTGCATCATCAACCCGGACGGGAAGACGTACAGCTGGACCAACATCACGACCGACGAGGGCGGGGTCTCCCTCCCCGAGGAGAACGTCCCCCTCGAGGGGGGCACCCTCGGCTGGCTCATCGAGCACCGGAGCGACGCGCGGTACGCCATCTACGAGGATCTCGAGCGCGAGCGGCCCTTCGCGGAGGACGAGATCGTGTTCAAGCGGGGCATCCGCAGCGGCATCCGGGTGCCCCTCGAGATCGACAACAGGGTGTTCGGCGAGCTGGCGGTGGCCAGCCTGACCCCCCGCCGCTTCACCGGGGAGATGGCGCAGTTCCTGGCCGACCTCGCGCCTTCCATCGCCACCGCCGTGGCCAACGCGCGCGCCTACGCCCAGCTCGAGGCGAGCCGGCAGGACCTCTACCACGAGACGGTCCTCCTGCGCGACGAGCTGCGCGAGCTGCACAACTTCGAGGAGCTCATCGGCACGAGCGGAGCCATCCTCAAGGTGCAGGACCTGATTCGCCGGGCGGCGCCCACCGAGGCAACGGTGCTCATCCTCGGCGAGACGGGCACGGGCAAGGAACTCATCGCGCGGGCCACCCACAACCTGAGCCCACGGCGCGGCCGGGTGCTGGTGAAGGTGAACTGCGCCGCCCTTCAGGACACCCTTCTCCTGAGCGAGCTCTTCGGCCACGAGAAGGGCTCTTTTACGGGCGCGGTGGAGCGCAAGGTCGGCCGCTTCGAGCTGGCCCACAAGGGGACTATCTTTCTCGATGAGATCGGCGAGCTGCCTCCCGAGGCCCAGGTGAAGGTGCTCCGCGTGATGCAGGAGCGGGAGTTCGAGCGGGTGGGCGGGACGCGGACCGTTCAAGTGGACACGCGCATCATCGCCGCCACCAACCGCGACCTCGAGGCGGAAGTGCGGGCCGGGCGCTTCAGGACCGACCTTTTCTTCCGCCTGAACGTCATCCCCATTCGAGTGCCCCCGTTGCGGGAGCGAAAGGAAGACATCCCGCTCCTCGTCGAGCATTTCATCCGCCGGCACGGCCCCCGCCTGAACCGCCGGATCAAGGCCGTAGACCCCAGAGACCTCGACCGCTTCATGCGCTACGACTGGCCGGGCAACATCCGGGAGCTGGAAAACGTGGTGGAGCGGGGGCTGGTGCTGGGCTCGGGGGAGGTGCTGCGCTTCGACAAGCAACTGATCGGCGAGGCCCCCGACGAGGTGGTGCAGGAGGAGGGGAGGGAGGTCCTCACCACCCTGGAAGAGTACGAGCGGCAGTACATCCTCCGCGTGCTGGAGCGCACAGGGGGCGTGGTCTCGGGCGAGCGAGGGGCGGCCCGCGTCCTGGGCATGAAGCCCACTACTCTCCAGTCCCGAATGAAGAAGCTCGGCATCCGGGCCCAGCGCAAGTTCCGCGAGGTGAACGAGCGGATGGCAGGGTAGAGCCACCGTTGTCTCCGGCGCCGGGGTTCCCGGTCGGCTTCGCCACACGGCTCTCAATTTCCATTCAGGAATTCCCTTCCCGGTTCACCCCAATAATTTTTGCGAAATGTCGTAATTATTCTTCATGTCGTGTCAGAATTGTGTGTCCGCTTTGCCTTCCCAGAAAGGCATGATCGTATAATATATTTGGAAACAATGGTTTGTATATTTATGAGTGTTGGCATGTGGATTGCTCTTTAGGGGGGCGATAGGAAGGGGGGCTCTACGGGGCCTCGCCGCTTGGGATGGTGTCAGCTTGGCGTCTGAGGATGTCTTTGGGAAAGAAAGGAGAAAGTGTGGTGAGGTTTCTAATCAATTCGCTGGTTCTCGTGCTTCCGGTCGTGGCGCTGTGGGTCATCTTCTGGGGGCGGATGGAGAAGTTGGATTCCGCCCCCCGTCCCTACCGGGAAGGCGAGGTGCGACCCTGGGAGCGGGAGGCGGAGGAGCGCGCCGAGCGGCGCCGCGTCAACGCCATGATGGAAGAGGAGCTCATGCGGCGGGCCGCTTGAGGAGAGCGTCATGGATTTCGTGATTGCGGTGGTCGTTTTGGGTCTTCCGGCGATGGCGTATCTGCTCCTTTTCTCGGAGCGCCGGGCCGTCCCTCCTCGCCCCGAGGAGAACTTCATGCGCCGGGCCGCTTAGCAGAGGAGGCGCATCCATGTCCTGGCTGATGATGGCTTTGTTCATTGCAGTGTTCATTGCGCTGGCGATCCTCACGGGCGGGAGCGGCGAGAGCTACCCCTCCGACGCCCGCCGGAGAATGCGGGAGCGCCAAGCGCACGGCGGGTTCCCGCCCGAGAGCTGGGAAGTCTACTAAGGGCCGCGGAGAGAACGCGCCCATTCGGTCAGGAGGCCGAGAGAAGCCATGTATACCCGAGTGATGATTCCCCTGGACGGCTCCCGGGCCGCCGAAGCTGCCGTGAAGGAAGCCATCCGCATGGCCCCGGCCATCCGGTCCGTGCATCTGCTGATGGTGGACGAGCCCATCCGCGGCGCCATCCGCCTGGATGGCTACGTCATGTACGTGGACCAGTGGTTCAAGGTCCGCCGCGAGATGGCGGAGGACTACCTCCGTCCCCTCGCGGAGGAGCTGAAGAGAGCGGGGATGGAGGTGACCCAGTCCGTGCAGTTCGGCGAGGCGGGGGCTTCCATCGTCAAGGCCGCCGGGAACCTCAGGGTGGAGCTCATCCTCCTGGGCGGCGAGGAGGGGGGCTGGTTCCGGCGCCCGACGGGGCTGGCCGGCCTGGCGCCCCGGCTCAGCCGCCGGGTGAAGGCCGCCGTCATGACGGTGCAGGAAACCGCCGCCGAGGCCCCGGCGCCGAAGGTGCCCGTCACCAAGGCCGCCTAGGCCGGATTCGAGTCCTGCCGCGGCCACCTCACAGGCCGCGCTTTCATGCCTCCCTCCCCGGCGTCCACGCCATCCGGCACCGGACGCCGGGGAGGGATTCCTCTCTTCTGAGATCCAGCCCGCCCTCTCCCGTGTGCTAGGATAGCCCCTCCCCCACCCAAGCGGAGCGCGGAGGACGGGATGCGGCTCGCCATTCTTTGCCGGGACGCCGGGCTCTACAGCGTGCGGCGCATGGCCGAGGCGGCGCGGGTGCGCGGGCACGCGGCGCAGATCCTCGATCCCTACCTCTTCCTCCTGGGCATCCGCGGGCGGAGGCTCTCCCTGAGCTACGCTGGCGAGCCCTTCGCCGGGGCCGACCTCTTCCTGCCCCGGCTGGGGGCCGGCATCTCCGAGCACTCCCTCGCCCTGATCCGCCACCTCGACGCGGCGGGCTTCCGCGTCATCAATTCACCATCCGCCATCGAGGTCGCGCGGGACAAGCTGCGCACCCTCCAGCTCCTCGCGGGCCATGGGCTGCCGGTCCCCCGCACCGCCTTCGCTCCCGATCCCGCCCGGCTCGACGAGGCGCTGCGGGCCGTGGGAGGACCTCCGGCCGTCCTGAAGCCCCCCCGCGGCACCCAGGGGAAGGGGGTCATCCTCGCGGCCGACCGGGAGCAGGCCCGGGCGGCGGCCGAGTATATGTGGGGCCTCGAGCGCGAGGTGCTCGTTCAGGAGTACGTCCCGAAAGGAAGGAAGGGGGAGCTGCGCCTCCTCGTGGCCGGGGGCGAGGTCATCGGTGCGGTCCGCCGCCGGGCGGCGCGGGGGGAGTTCCGCTCGAATCTCCACCAGGGGGGCAGCGTCGCCCGCGCCCGGCCCTCCCGGGAGGCCCGCGCCCTGGCCCTGCGGGCGGCGGCGCTCTGCGGCCTCGAAATCGCCGGGGTGGATTTTGTGCATTCCCCGCGCGGCTTCCTGGTGCTGGAGGTGAACGCGGCGCCGGGCTTCGAGGGGGTCGAGCGCGCCGGCGGAGGGGACGTCGCCTCTCGCGTCATCGCCTACCTGGAAGGCCGCCTCGCCTCAGGCTGAGTTTGCCGGGCCCGGCGGGCGGCACCTATAATCGCCGGGCGCGGCGCGATGGGCCGCGCCGGTTCCTTGGGCGAGGGATGGGGATGTCCGGCATCGATTCCGTCTGCGCGCGGGCCCGGGAGGCCGCGCTGGCGCTGGCTCCCCTATCCGGGGATGTCCGGAACGCGGCCCTACTCGCCATGGCCCGGGCCGTCGAGGGGAGCGCGGCCGCCATCCTCTCCGCCAACGCCGGGGACGTGGAAGCTGCCCGGGAGCAGGTGGCCCGGGGGGAGCTGACCCTCCCCCTCCTCAAGCGCCTGGAGCTCGACGAGGCCAAGGTGCGCCAGATGGCTGAGGGGGTGCGCACCGTGGCCGCCCTGCCCGATCCGGTGGGCCGGGTCACCCTGAGCACCCTCCTGGACGAGGGGCTCCGGCTCCGGCGCGTCACCTGCCCGATCGGAGTGGTCGCCGCCGTCTTCGAGTCGCGGCCGGACGCCCTGGTCCAGATCGCTTCCCTCTGCCTCAAGTCGGGCAACGCCGCCATCCTCAAGGGGGGGCGGGAAGCCGCCCGCACCAACCGCGCCCTGGCGGCCCTCCTGACCGAGGCCCTCGCCCGCCAGGACGGGGTGCCCCGGGCCGCCCTCCAGCTCCTCGAGGCCCGGGAGGAGGTGGAGGCGCTCCTCTCCCGGGACGATGCCATCGACCTCATCGTCCCCCGGGGGAGCAACGAGTTCGTCCGCCACATCAAGTCGCGCTCCCGCATCCCCGTGCTGGGCCACGCGGACGGCATCTGCCACCTCTACGTGGACCGGGCGGCCGACCTCGATATGGCGGTCGCCCTCGCGGTCGACGCCAAGACGCAGTACGTGGCGGTGTGCAACGCTATCGAGACTCTACTCGTCCACCGTGAGATCGCCGCCGGCTTCTTGCCCCGGGCGGCGAAGGCTTTGAGGGAGAAGGGGGTGGAGCTGCGCGGCTGCGAGCGCACCCGGGCCGTCCTCAGGGACGCCGTCCCGGCCACCGAGGAGGATTGGGAGACCGAGTACCTCGACCTCGTCCTCTCCGTCCGGGTGGTGGAGGGCCTGGAGGAGGCCATCGCCCACATCAACCGCTACGGCTCCCGCCACACCGACGCCATCGTGACGGGGGACGCCGGGGCGGCCCGCGTCTTCATGGAGCGGGTGGACGCGGCCAGCGTGATGTGGAACGCCTCCACCCGGTTCGCGGACGGCTACCGCTACGGATTCGGCGCGGAGGTGGGGATCGCCACCGACAAGATTCACGCCCGGGGCCCGGTGGGCCTGGAGGGCCTGGTCATCTACAAGTACCAGATCGCGGGCGAGGGCCACTGCGTCGCCGAGTACGACGGGGCGGGCGCGCGCCCCTTCCTGCACCGCCCCATGCCGCTGGGGCCGGACGCGAGGTAAGAGCCGCTTCGCCGCCGCGCCCCCCTCCAAATTCGGGGAGCGCCCGGCGTCCGCCCTGTGCTAGCATGGAGCGTCCACCCCGCCCTGTTCCGCCCCCCCCCGAGAGTGACCCCCTGGCAGGGGAGCGCCGCATGACCATATTCCCCAAGGGAACGAGAAGGAAAGCCGGCCTGGCGCCGGGCAGCCTCGTCCAGATGGCCGAGAAGAAGATAGAACACACGGTCATCCGGGCCCTGGACTACGCCCGGGACACCCTGGACGAGCGGGAGATGCTGGACCCGGAGGAGTGCCGGGCCTTCAAGGACTCGCCCGCCATGACCTGGATCCGGGTGGAGGGCATCCACGAAACCGATGTGCTCCGGAAGCTCGGGGGGGTCTTCGGGATCCATTCCCTGGTCCTGGAGGACATCCTCCACGCTGAGCAGCGTCCCAAGGTGGAGGATTACGACGATTACCTCTACGTCGTCCTGAAGGTCCTCCTCTACGACGGCGATGAAAAGCGCGTCTCGGTCGAGCAGATCAGCATCGTCCTGGGGCGCAACTTCGTCCTCACCTTCGAGGAGAAGGACCGCGGGCTGTTCACCCCCATCATCAAGCGAATCCGCGAGTCCAAGGGCCGGTTCCGCAGCCGGGGGGTGGATTACCTGTTTTACGCCCTCGTGGATGTGATCGTGGACCACTATTTCGTCGTGCTTGAGCATCTCGGGGAGGACGTCGAGGAGCTGGAAGAGGAGGTGATCGAGAACCCCACGCCCGAGGTCATGCGGCGGATCTTCGACGCCCGGGTGAACATGCTTGTCATGCGCCGGGCGCTCTACCCCCTGCGCGACCTGACGAACCTCCTCGTGCGGGAGGACTTCGCCTTGATCGGGGAGGAGGTGGAAGTCTACTTCCGGGACGTGTACGACCACGCCATCCAGCTCATCGAGACGGTTGAGGTCTCGCGCGACATGGTGCAGAACATGGCGGACCTCTACCTCTCGGTCATCAACAACCGGATGAACGAGATCATGAAGGTCTTGACCCTCATCGCTACCATCTTCATCCCCTTGACCTTCATCGCGAGCATCTACGGCATGAATTTCAAGCACATGCCCGAGCTCGAGTGGCCGGGAGCGTACTTCGCCGTCCTGGGGGCGATGGGGGCGGTGGGGCTCACCATGCTTATCCAATTCAAGCGGCGGGGCTGGTTCTGACCGCCGGCTTCCCTTCCATTTTCGGACTCTATCGTCCAGAATGACATGGCCCGCCTCATCCTGTAGGATGGGGGTCCGGTTCGGCCCACCCCTGCACCAGCCTGCAAGGCGGGGTTTTCCCCCATGAATCCCTGGCCACGCGGCGGACGCTTACTTTCCCATGAAGGAGACAGGCAGATGAGCACCGACCAAGGCTTGATGGGCGTCGATTGGGAATCCCGGCTCGATTTCGCGCGCCTGCGGAGGGAGCGGCTCCAGCGGGCCAAGGACGCCTTGACGAAGTCGGACGTGGACGTCCTCTTCGTCTTCCGCACCGAGGACTGCCGCTACCTTACGGGCTTCCGCTCCCACCTCCACCCGACAGCCTCGCTCGGGATGGGGGTGTGCGTCCTGGCCAAGGGCAAGGAGCCCTTCCTCTTCAGCATGGACCACGACCACGTCCGCGCCCGGATGACTTGGCTCGCCCCCGAGCAGATCCAGGAGCGGGCGAACTTCCGGGACCTGGTCGGGGTGCAGAAGTGGGCGGACAAGGTGAAGGGTCTCCTCGGCGGCAATCTCGACGGCAAGCGCATCGGGGTGGATCTCTGGAGCCCCGGGATCGAGGCGAACCTCAAGAAGTCCTTCCCCAAGTCCGAATTCGTGGACGGCTATGCCGTGATGTGCAAGGCCAAGATAATCAAGACCCCGGACGAGATCACCTGCCTCAAGGTGGCCACCGTGATGACTGAGGCGGCCATGGACCGGGCGATCGATTTCCTGCGGCCGGGGGTGCGCGAGTGCGAGGTGCTGGCCGTCGCCTGGCAGACGATGACCGCCCTCGGCAGCGAATGGACGCAGTGCGCCAACATCGTCTGCTCGGGCCCCTACACCGCCCCCTACCGGCGCTTCACCTCGGACCGCCTCATCCGCAAGGGCGACCCCGTCATCATCGACATCGGGGGCTGCTTCAACGGCTACTGGGGGGACTTCACCCGCACCTGGATCTGCGGGGACATCGCCCCGACCCCGGAGCAGATCGACTGGCACCAGCGGTGCTACAACTCGGTCTGGAATTCCTGCGCGGAGTGCAAGCCGGGCAAGACCACCCTGGACGTCTACAAGGCCGCCGAGCCCTACATCCTCGACAGCCTGGGCCACGGCTCGGGGACCAACCCCTGGGAGCTCCCCTACTTCAGCCCCGCCGCCTACGACGACCCGATGAAGCTCGAGCCCGGCATGACGGCGAACCTCGAGCCCTACGCGGGCAAGCCCGGGGTCGGCGGGTTCCGGCTGGAGAACAACGTGGTGGTCACCACCGGCGAGCCGGACATCTATACGCCCTACCCCTACGACGAGCGGCTCGTGAAGGACCTGCACCGGCTCGACACGTCCACGGGGAGAACGCGCCGCTAGCCCGCGCTCCGCTCGGCCGTCCGGACGGCGGCCAGGAAGGCGGCGAGGGCGAAGGCGATCGTGACCAGGAGGGAGACCTCCAGGCCCGGCAGGCCGGTCACTGCCTCGGGGCGGCTCAGGTAGAGCGTCCGGCGCAGGGCGGCCACGCCGTATGTGAGGGGGTTGATCCGCATCAGGAGCGCCAGGATCGGGTGGGCCCCCTCCGCTGGGAAGACGGCCCCCGAGAGCAGCCACAGGGGCAGCAGCGCGAGGTTCATGATCGAGTGCAGGCCCTGGGTGGAGTCGATCCGCCAGGCGAAGAGCAGCCCCAGGCTCGTCAGGGCGAAGCCCATCAGGGCCATCACCGCCACCGCGGCCAGGGCGCCCGCAGCCGAGAGGGGCACCCCCGCCAGGGGGGCGGCGGCCAGCAGCAGCACCCCCTGAAGGAGCCCCAGGGTGGTGCCCCCCAGCGCCTGGCCGAGCACGATGGCCGGGCGGGGCACCGGGGCCGCCAGCACCCCCTGGAGGAAGCGCTGCTTGCGGTCCTCCATCACCGAGAAGGTGGAGAAGATGGCGGTGAAGAGCACCACCATCGCCAAGATGCCGGTGAAGAAGTACTCGGTATAGCCACCCGCGCCGTTCCCCGCCGGCGAGCGGAAGGAGTGGCCGAAGCCGCTCCCCAGCACCAGCCAGAAGAGCAGGGGCTGCCCGAAGGCGCCGATGATGCGGCTGCGCTGCCGCAGGAAGCGCACAATCTCGCGCTGCCAGAGCGTCAGGGCCGGGAGCAGGAAGTTGTTCACGCCGCGCCCTCCTTGGGGGAGGCGTCGAAGCGGCGGCCGGTCCGGCGGACGAAGACGTCCTCCAGGGTGGGCCGGCCGAAGGTGATGGAGCGCACCTCCGCCGCGAAAGCCTCGATCACCTGGGGGAGCAGGGCGTGCGCGCCCGGGCGCTCCACCCGGAGCCCCCCGTCGAGCAGGAGCGATTCCCAGCCGAAGCGCTCGCGGAGCCGCTCGCGCAGGGCGGCCGGGTCGCCCGTCTGGATCAGGATCACTTCCCCCCCCACGCTCCCCTTGAGCTCCTCGGGGCTCCCCAGGGCGACCAGGCGCCCCTCGTGCAGAATGCCCACCCGGTCGCACCGCTCCGCCTCCTCCATGAGATGGGTGGTGAGCACCACCGTGGTCCCCCGCTCCCGGCGGAGGCGCTCGAGCTCGGCCCCGAAGTCGAGCCGGGCGGCCGGGTCGAGGCCCGCCGTGGGCTCGTCGAGGAGGAGGAGGTCCGGCCCCGGCAGGAGGGCCTTGGCCAGCTCGAGCCGCCGCTGCATGCCGCCCGAGAGGGTCTCGGCCAGCTCCCCCGCCCGGGCGGCGAGGCCGAAGCGCTCGAGCTGGGCCGCGGCGGCCGCGCGCAGCGCCGCCCCCCGCATCCCGAACAGCCGGCCGTGGTGGATGAGGTTCTCCAGGCACGTGAGCTTGGGGTCGATGCCGGGCTGCTGGAAGACGACGCCGAGGCGCCGGCGGGCCTCGGCGGGCGACTCGGCGAGGGAGAGGCCGAAGACGCGCGCGCTTCCCCCGTCCGGCCGGAGCAGGGTGGCGAGGATGCGGAAGAGGGTGGTCTTCCCTCCGCCGTTCGGACCGAGGAGGGCGAAGGTTTCCCCTTGGCGCACCCGGAAGCTCACCCCGGCGAGGGCGACCCGCTCCCCGAAGGAGCGGCGCAGGCCCTCCACTTCAAGCGCGGGCACCTCGAGCGCGGGCGCGCCGATCACGGCGGTCCTCATGGCCCCTCCGGCCGCGGGTAGGGCGGGGAGATAAAATGGTCCACGTTCAGCCAGAGGCTTCGCGCGTAGCGGAAGAAGACGAGGGGGAAGGCCGCGCCCGCAGCGGGCCAGACGGCGAGCTGCACCGCCAGGGAGGGGGCGGCCAGCCAGTCGAGGGCGAAGAAGCCGCCCAGGCAGAGGACCACCGTCGCGGCGTAGTTGATGTAGATGGCGCCGATGAAGTAGCCGGCCTCGCGCTCGAGGGGGCAGCCGCAGCGGGGGCAGGCCGGGTGCATCCGGAAGGGCCCGGTGAAGAGGGGCTCCCGGCGGCAGGCCGGGCAGCGGAGGAGAAGGCCGTTCCTCACGGCGCCGAGGAACCCTCTCATGGCGCTGGGTAGATCTGGTAGAGGAGGAGGTAGACCACGACGCCCGTGACCGAGACGTAGAGCCAGATGGGGAAGGTCCAGCGCGCCAAGCGGCGGTGGCGCGCGAACTCCCCGCGCCAGGCGAGCCGCAGGGTGAGGACGGCGAGCACCGGCACCGCCGCCGCGAGGAGGGTGTGGGAGATCAGGACGGCGAAGTACACGGGGCGGATCCAGCCCTGGCCCGTGAAGCGCACCGAGCCCACGTGGTAGTGGTAGACGAGGTAAGAGACGAGAAATAGGATCGAGACCGCGAAGGCCGCCAGCATGAGCGCCCGGTGCCGGCGCACGCGCAGGGCGCGGATCTCCAGGTAGCCCGCAATGAGGAGGATGGCGGCCAGCGCGTTCAGCGCCGCGTTGAGGGTGGGAAGCCGGCTGACGGAGAGCAACAGGGTCTCCCCGGGCGGCGCCGCGCCGCCCGCGGTTCCAGCGGCTGCCTAGAAGTCCGGCAAGGTCATGAGCACGACGAACACGCACAGGATGAGCGGGATCATCGCGATGTAGCCTAGGGCCACCTTCTCGAACCGCAGGTGCATGAAGTACATGGCCACCAGGGCCGCCTTGGTTACCGCCATGACGACCAGCAGGAAGCCCTTGAGCAGGTGGGGATAGGACGGCCCCGCCGACGGGTAGCCGGCCGCGATCTCCAGGATGGTCAGGAGCAGCAGCCACCAGAAGATGGCCATGTAGTTCACGTGCTGCGAATGGCTGTGGGCCATGTGTCCGCGCTCCAGTCTACAGGAGATAGACGAAGGTGAAGACCAGGATCCAGACCAGGTCGACGAAGTGCCAATACAGCCCGGCGATCTCGACCGCGTTGTGGCTGTGGGCCGAATAGGCGCCCTTGCTGCCCTGCCAGGCGATGATCGAGAGGTAGATGACCCCGCCCGTCACGTGCATGCCGTGGAAGCCGGTGATCAGGAAGAACGTCGTCCCGAACTGGGCCGCCCCCCACTTGTTCTGGGTGAGGCCCAGCCCCTCGTGGATGAGGTGGGTCCACTCGTAGGCTTGCATGCCGAGGAAGAGGACGCCTCCCAGGACGGTCAGCCCGAGGAACTTGACGAGGCTCTTCTGGTCTCCCCGCTTGATGGCGTCGAGGCCCTTCACCATCGTCACGCTGCTGCAGATGAGCAGGAAGGTCATGAAGGCCGTCAGGCCGATGCCCAGGACGCCGGCGGGCACGGGCCAGTTCTTGCTCGTGCCCCGCATGATGGCGTAGCCCGCGAGCAGGGTGCCGAACGACATGGCGTCGCCCGCCAGGAAGACCCACATGCCGAGCTTGCCCCAGCTTTCCGGGGTGAGGGGAGTCTCGGCGGGTTCGGCGGCGTGTGCGGCGGCTGCTTGGCTCAAGTCGCCCTCTCCTCTCCTACGCGTTGTGCCCGCGCCGGCCGCTCCGGCGCCGGCGGTGGGAAATCACGAGCGCCCCGGCGATCGTCCCGGCGACGGCGAAGGGCATGCCCGTGAGGAAGGTCAAGCTCCAGAAGTAGCCCGGGTCCCCGTCCAGCCCGCAGACGGCGCACGCCGCGGCGATCCCGGGGAACCCTAAAACAAGCGCGCCCGCCATCAATGCGGGCAGATGGTGCAAGGATTTCAAGGGTTTTTCCTCCGCGCGCCCAATATGCCATCGGCTACCCGTGGTGTCAACGAAAACCCTCCCGCGATCATACCAGATAGACCAGGACGAAGAGCACCGGCCACAGTCCCACGACGAGGTGCCAGTACATCCCGCAGGGCACCACCGCGCCGCGCTGCTCGGGGGTGTAGGCGCCCAGGGCCGCCCGGGCGATGATCCCCAGCAGCCAGGCCACCCCGCAGAGGACGTGGAACCCGTGAGCCCCGATGATGGTGTAGAAGGTCGAGGCGTACACCCCGGAGGAGGCCGTCAGGCCGAAGCTCAGCAGGCGCGCCCACTCGAAGCCCTGGATCAGCAGAAAGAGCGTCCCCAGCCCGCCGGTCGCCCCCAGGAGGCGCAGGAGCTGCCCCCTGTCCCCCCGCCGCAGGGCCCGCTGGGCCTGGATCATGGTCCAGCTGCTCGCGAGGAGGAAGAGGGTGTTCACGGCCGTGATGCCTACCGGCAGGCGGGGCTGGAAAGGAGGGGGCCAGGGCCGTCCGCTGAAGCGGAAGACGAGGAACGCCCCGATGAGGCCCGCGAAGAACATGATCTCGGCCGCGATGATGACGATCATGGCGAGCTGGGCGTTGCTGAAGAAGGGCACCCCGGCTTCGGGCGCCCCGCCCGGGCTGTCCCCGCCGCCGCCCTGGGCCGGCGGCTCCGGCGGGGGAGGCGGGGGAGGGAAGGCCTCCTCGCGGTGCGTCTTGGGCGAGTCGGCGACGGGCATGGCCATGCGGGGTCCCCTGTCGATGATGGCGCGTCCGGGAAGCTATTTCCAGGCGGCCACGGCCACCCAGAAGGCGGTCATGGCCCCGATGCCCAAAAGGAGAAGGAGGCCGAGGCGCCGGTTCCGCATCTGGACTCGGGCCTGCCCCTCCATTCTCGTCAAAACCCCCTTGGGTCGAGCGCCATGACCAGCAGCGCCAGGGGAAGGTACGCCAGCGAGGCGTAGAACACGCGCCGCGCGGAAGCCGGGGTCCGCTCCCTGGCCATGTGAACCGCGCAGACCAGGTAGCTCAGCCCGAGGAACAGCGAGACGAAGAAATAGACCGCTCCCGCCAGCCCGATGAGGGAGGGCATCATCCCGGCGGGCAGGAGGGCGAGGCAATAGCTCACCGCCTGCCGGCCCGTGCTCCGCCCATCGGGCTCGTCCACCGGGAGGAGGCGGATGCCCGCCTCCTGGAACTCCTCCCGGTAGAGCATCCCGATGGCCAGGGCGTGGGGGATCTGCCAGATGAAGAGGATGGTGAAGAGGACGAAGGCCTCCAGCGAGAGTCCTCCCGTGGCCCCCGCCCAGCCAATGACCGGCGGCAGCGCCCCCGGGAAGGCTCCCACCACGCTGTTGAGCGGGGTGACACGCTTGAGCGGAGTGTAGAGCAGGAGGTAGCACGCGCTGGCCATCCCCGTCAGCAGGCCGGCGAGGGGGTTCGCGAAGAGGCTGAGGTAGAAAATCCCGCCGAGCGAGAGGGCGGCCCCGAAGACGAGGGCGTCGTTGCGCATGAGGCGGCCCCCCGGGATGGGGCGGGTGCGGGTGCGCTCCATCCGGGCGTCCACGTCCTCCTCGGCCACCTGGTTGAGGGCCAGGGTGCCGCCCGTGGAGAGGGCGGTGCCGATGAGGGTGTGGAAGAGGCCCTGGAGGCCGAGCCCTTCGCGCGAGGCGAGATAGTAGCCGGCCGCCGTGGCCATCAGCACCATGGGGACGAGCCGGGGCTTGGTCAGGGAGAGGTAGTCCGCGAGGCGGCGGGAGATCGCACCCTTGCGGATCCCGATCGCGGCGCCGCGGAGGCTCATCATGCCGCCGCCTGCCCCGGGAGGGCGCCGCCTCGGGCGGGCTCGGGCGCGGCGGGCTGGAGGCGCCGCAGCCAGATGGCCAGCACGAGGGCCGCCGCGAAGAGGAGGGAGCCTCCCGCCACGTGGGCGGCGCCGAGGGCCGCCACGGCCGCGTAGGGGAGCAGCGGGTCGGCCCACTCGGTGTATTTCCCGACAAACGCGCCTGCCCCGAGGAGGACCTGGACCACGAGGAGGATCCACACGAGATTCGCCGCGCGGAGCACGGCGGGGTGGCTCCCGCACTCGCGGATGGCTCGACCCGCCGCCCACAGTGCGGCGGCGGCCGCGACCACGGCGAACGTCAGGTGGAGCTCGGCCCCCTCGCCGGTGTGGCGGAGGTAGGCGCCCAGGGCGGTCTGGAGGTAGAGGGCCCCGGCGGCGAGGGCGGCCAGCCTCGCCAGCGGCGGGCCGGCGGCGAAAGAGAGGTCTCCCCCGCTCCGGGTCCATGCCCGCGAGGTGAAGAGCGCGATGCCCGCCATCAGGCCGAAGAAGAGCTGGGCGGTGCAGGCGTGGAGGACCGCGAGGTCGAGCTTCAGGAGCACCACCCGCATTCCGCCGAGCACGCCCTGGAGGACCACCAGCGCCAGGGCAGCCACCCCGAGGGCTCGCAGCCACCTGCGCCCGTCGCGCCAGAGGATGGAGCCCGCGGTAAGGATGGTGAGGATGCCCACCACCGAGCCCATCAGCCGGTGGGAGTGCTCCACCAGGACTCCCCCCGCCATCCTGGAGAGGGGGAAGGAGAACATGTCGTGGCCGAAGGTGGTGGGCCAGTCCGGCACGGCGAGGCCCGCCCCCAGGCTGGTCACCAGCGCGCCGGCCACGATGAGGAGCAGGGTGGCGCAGAGGGTGAGCAGGGCCAGGCGGTGGGGCCAACCGCCTCCCTCGGAGGGGACGCTGGGACCCGCGTGCGGCATGGGAGCTTCTCCGGCTCGCGTCGGCCTAGTGGGAGGCGGCCGCTGCCTGGGCCGACAGCGGCTTCGTCTGGGGCGCCCAGTCCGCGCTTTCGTCGGGCACGCTGTACTCGTAGGGCCCGCGCTGGACGATGGGCAGGGCGGGCCCGAAGTTCCCGTGGGGGGCCGGGGTGGGGGCCACCCACTCGAGCGTGCTCGCGTCCCAGGGGTTCTGCGCCGCCGCGCGGCCCATCTCGCCCATGTTCTTGGCGAGGTAGCGGAAAACCCAGGCGATGACGGCGAGGGCGATCAACCCGGCCACGGTCCGCGCGCCCCCCCCGGCCGGGGCCTTGGGCATCAGCCCCACGGCGGCCACCAGCACCACCCGGTAGGCGACCAAGCCGCACGCCAGGGCCGCGGCGGCCTGGGCGAGGGCGCGGAACCACCGGGCGTTCCAGCGGAAGATGCTTCCCAGGAAGTTGAACACGAAGGGGATCTGCCCCAGCCCCAGGCCCAGCGCGCCCAGGGTGATGAGGACGTTGACGGGCTGTATGTCCTTGAGGAAGTCATACTGCATCGGGTTGTAGATGCGGCGCATGTGGCCGCCCACCCCGATGATGTGCATGGGGAAGAAGGCCAGGTTGAAGAAGATGAAGGTCAGCCAGAAGTGGACCCTCCCCAGGGCGTCGTCCATGTGCTTGTTGAACATCTTGGGGAACCAGTAGTGGACCCCCCCGAAGATGGCGAACATGCTGCCGCCGAAGATCACGTAGTGGAAGTGGGCCACGATGAAGTAGGTGTCGTGGATGTAGATGTCCACCACGTTCGATGCCATGAAGATGCCGCTGAGGCCCCCGATCACGAACAGGATGACGAACGAGAGGGCGTGCATCATCGGGACGGTGAAGCGGATGGAGCCGCCCCACAGGGTGCCCAGCCAGTTGAACGTCTTGATGGCCGAGGGGATGGCGATGACCAGGGTGGTCATCATGAAGGCCGAGCCCAGGTAGGGGCTCATCCCCGACTGGAACATGTGGTGGCCCCACACGAGCCAGGAGAGGAAGGCGATGGAGCACATGGAGTAGACCATCGCCCGGTAGCCGAAGATGGGCTTGCGGCTGAAGACGCTCAGGAGGTCGGAGGCGATCCCCATCCCCGGTAGGATGAGGATGTACACCTCGGGGTGCCCGAAGTACCAGAACAGGTGCTGCCAGAGCAGGGGCTCGCCCCCCTGGGCCGGGTTGAAGAAGGTGGTGCCGAACACCCGGTCGAAGAACATCAGGGCCACCGCCGAGCCGAGGACGGGGAGGGCCAGCAGGCTCAGGATCGCCGTGATGAAGAGGGACCAGACGGCCAGCGGCATCCGGAACCAGGTCATTCCCGCCGTGCGCATGTTGATCACGGTGGTGATGTAGTTGACCGCGCCCATGAGCGAGGAGAGGCTCAGCACGAAGAGGCTGAGCGCCCAGAGGTTCTGGCCCCAGCCCACGCCGGTGTACTTCTCCACGGTGGAGAGGGGGGCGTAGCCCGTCCACCCGCTCGCGGCGTGCCCTCCCTCGACCTGGAAGCCCGCCATCATGATCGCCCCCCCCAGCACCGCCGCCCAGAAGGAAAGCATGTTGAGGACGGGGAAGGCCATGTCCCGCGCGCCGATCATGAGCGGGATGAGGAAGTTCCCGAAGCAGCCGACCAGGATGGGCATCACCACCATGAAGACCATGATGGTGGCGTGCATC
>Ga0156328_1028_pt1 | contig 30499 bp, 26 predicted proteins | sample RifCSPlowO2_12_FD_107976 | JGI IMG/M metagenome (GOLD analysis project Ga0156328, IMG submission 107976) | Candidatus Tectomicrobia bacterium RIFCSPLOWO2_12_FULL_69_37 | reverse complement strand
GTGGGATGACTGGGGGGGCGGGGCATGAGGGGGAGTTCACGATGAAGGGGAGGAGGAGGGGAGGAAGAACCACGGTGCAGTCCAAAGGTGTTGCACCGAGTGCCGATGATTGTAGTTGTTTGCTCGTACCTCTCTATCTCAAGGTCAAGATTGCAGAATTTCGATGCCCCATATATATCCGGGAAGAGCGTCAAATGATTTATGTTCATGCGATTCAGCGAGCGAAGCGCTAGGTCTCGGTCCTTGTTTGGTATCGTCACTTTTATTAGGATGTACTCATTGTTTGGTCCCCTATAGTGTTGCTTTATCCAAGATTCGAGATCGACGCCATCCGGAGTGCGAGTGAATGCACCTGCCTGATTAACAAGACGTGGATTGTCGTCGGCGAGGGGACGGAAGAATTCAGTTATGGGAGGTCGACCCTTGCCCTTATATTCTTTAACTATTTCATTGGACTTATTGATTAAAAAGTTGGGAGTTACAGCGTAGATTGCGCGGTTCTGGGTCTGATTCGGACCCTTCGGCCAGAACGCAAAATAGGCTGCGGCATAAGGTGAACTTGTCCAATCCAGCAACGGAGAGGCAAGGCCGTGGTGTTGACCGAGGGCCCACCAGTCGTTCTCTTCGGGGAGTATGTTTGGATTCGGACCTCTTCTCCCACGGACCGCGTACTTGAATTTATCAATGTGCCTCTTGCGGAGAGATAATTGCTTTTCTGCGGAATAGCGCTTGAGGACCCGGTCCAGCGTGGGTTCCAAAAGCCAGTTGTCGCACCTGTGCCCTCGCCAAACATAGTGTCGAAAGTCGAGCATCTCCTGATAGACGAAGTCATTAAAATACCTCCAAGAGAGCACACGAATTTCGCCGACGCCATTTTTTATGCCTAACTTTTGCCAGCGAGACCGACGAGCCAAAGTTCTGCCCCTTTCACCGTCTAACTCTTGATTAAATGGTTTCCAAATCGAGCCATTATAGCGCAGCACTGTTATTTTGATACAAAATCTGCCTTGGGATTGCCCCCCATCCCGCGTTTTGACGTAATTTGATCACCGCCTCCCCCCCCACGTCCCATATTCCCCCTCCGAACCGCCCATTTTCCCCCCATCGCCACGGCCCCGCGGGCCGGGTATGATGGGAGGGCGGGGCTGCGGCCCCTTTCCCGCCGGCAGAGGACGGGCCATGACCGAGCTGGTGTTTCTCGTCGAGGAGGACCCCGAGGGCGGCTTCACGGCACGCGGGGGGGGGGAGAGCATCTTCACCCAGGGCGAGACGCTGGATGCCCTGCGGGAGAACGTGCGCGACGCCGTCCTCTGCCACTTCGAGCGGCCCGAGGCGCGGCCCAAGGTGCTGCGGCTGGAGAGGATTTAGGCCGGATTGTCCGTAGGGGCGAGGCATGCCTCGCCCCTACAAAGGCATAAGGCCCCCCGCCCGTCATTCTGAGGCCCGCAGGGCCGAAGAATCTGCTTTTCGAGGTAAGAAGCAGATTCCTCCCGCCTTCGCGAAGCCCGCGCTTCGGCGGGCGAAGGAACGGCGCTGCGCTCGGAATGACTCCACAGCAAGCCCTTTGCCAGCCCCCCCGCAAAAAATCCCCCCCCATCCCGCCGCATGAGGGAATTTGCCGTCGTTTGAGGTAAGTACCCTCCCTCCCCCGCGCCCTATATTCCCCTCCTGAGCGGGCAAGAGCGCCCGCCGACACGGGAAAGGTGCGCCCATGGGCGGGAAGCGGGGGAGGGATCGCCGGAGGCGGAAGCGGCGGCCGGGGACGATCCGGGGCACGGCCGGGGAGCCGCTGGCCCGGGAATGCCTGGAGAACGGGGGCACGCTGCAGGAGGCTTCCCGCGTAATTGCGGATAATGCCGGGTACTTTCCCAGTTCAAGCGCGATGAGCCGCTACTGGCAGTCGGTGCGGGCGGAGGCTGAGCAGGTCCGCCAGTTGGGGCTGTGGGCGGCGGCCCTGGTGCGGGACGAGAATGCTTATCCGGGGTGCGACCTGACGGTGCTGGCCCGGAAGCTCTTCATGTTCCGGGCGCTGGAGGCGGTGCGCAAGCTGCCGGAAGACGCCTTCGAGGAGGTGTCGGCGGACCGCCTGTCGCTCATCCTCTCGCGGCTGGAGCGGTCGGCGGCGCAGACGGACCACAACCGGGTGGAGTCCACGGATTACTATCTCCTTGCGCGCGACCGCATGATGGCGGAGTGGACGGAGATTCTGTACGGGAAGCCGGAGTTGCAGGCGAAGCTGCGCGAGGCGGTGGACGAAGACCGGACGAAGAAGGCGCGGGAGCACAACCCCGAGGTGCCGGCCCCGCGCGCGCCGGAGGGCGGCGGTCCGCCGGCGCCCTCTGCCTCCCTTCCCGCCCCCGGCGATGGCGCGGAAGGCGGCCTTTCTTGACACCCCATCCCCGGGCCGATAGGTTCGGGCCCTCAATCCTTCTCATCGGGGAAAGGGGGGCGGCATGGCTGTCGGCGATCCGGCTGAGAGCAAGAACTTCAGGCTGCTGGGCCACGACCCCAGGGCGGCGTGGGGCGGGGGGAGCCTGGTCGAGGTGAAAAAGGGCTTCGCCTACGTGGGGGCGGTGGGCACCTCGGGCTACGACGGCCCGGAGGGCTTCACGGTGCACGACGTCTCGGACCCGCGGAAGCCCCGGACCATCAAGGAAGTGAAGGCGCCTCCCGGGGTGCACATGCACAAGGTGCGCATCGTGGGGGAGGACCTCCTCTACGTGAACGCCGAGCGCCTGAAGACCGAGGAGGGGAAGCGGGCCAAGGCGGGCATTTACATCTACGACATCCGCCGGCCGGCCGAGATCAGGGAGGCGGGCTTCTACCCGCTGCCGGGGAACGGGCCGCACCGCTTCGGGGTGGACAACGCGAACCACCTCGCCTTCTTCCCGAACGCGGCCGAGGGCTGGCGCAACCGGGTGATCTGGACGGTGGACATCCGCGACCCGCTGAAGCCCGAGGTCATCAGCGTCTGGGGCCCGCCGGGGATGGACCTCAAGCTCAACCTCCCCTACCGGGAGCCCGACCATCCGGACCGGGTGTGGCAGGCCCACGGGCCGCCCGTCATCCGGGGGGACCGGATGTTCTGCGGCTTCTGGGGGGGCGGGATGGTGATCGCGGACGTGACCGACCTGGCCCGCCCGAAGTTCGTGAGCCAGCTCACCTGGGCGCCTCCCTTCGCGGGCTCGACCCACACCGTCTGGCCCATCGGGGAGAAGCCCTACTGCGTCGTGACGGACGAGGGGCGCGACCGCCAGAACTTCCCGGACAGCCAGTTCATGTGGGTGATGGACATCCGGGAGGAGGCGAAGCCCATCCCGGTCGCCACCTTCATGCCGGACCGGGAGCGCTTCCTCCACCGGGGCCAGCGCTACGGGGCGCACAACATCCTGGAGGACATCCCGGCCGCGGGGCCCTGGGCTAATCTCGTGTTCCTCACCTACTTCAACGCGGGGCTCAGGGCGGTGGACGTGTCGGACCCCTTCCACCCCAAGGAGACGGGCCACTTCGTCCCCGCCTGCGACTTCGGGAAGGCGGTCGTCCAGTCGAACGACATCGGCAAGGACGAGCACGGCCGCCTCTACCTCATCGACCGCAACGGGGCCGGGATGCACATCCTGGAGTACACGGGATGAGGGAGGATCTTGTAGGGGCGGGGCTTGTCCCCGCCCTTATGAGGGCAGCCACAAGGGCTGCCCCTACATCCCTCCCCCCAACCCCCTCCCGGCGGGAGGGGGAGCCGGGGCCGCACGACCGGCCAGTTTAGACTTCATGGGTGGAGCCGCGGACGCAGACGACCCCCGGGGGAGACCCCGGGGGTTCCGGCCCTCAGCCCTTCACCGCCCCCATGGTGAAGCCCGTGACGAAGCGGTCCACGAAGAAGTTGTAGAGGAGGGCGACGGGCACGCTGGAGATGAAGCAGCCGGCCATCAGGGAGCCCCAGAAGTACACGTCGCCGTGCACCAGGAAGGTGGGCACCCCCACGCTCACCGTCATATTCCGCACGGCGGTGATGAAGGTGATGGCGTAGACGAACTCCTGCATGACGAGGGTGAGGGTGAAGATGACGGTCGTCAGGATGCCCGCCACCGAGATGGGGATCACGACCTTCACGAAGGCGCCGAAGCGGCTCAGGCCGTCGATCATGGCGGCCTCCTCCAAGTCCTTGGGGATGGCCTTGAAGAAGCCCATGAGGAGCCAGGTGGAGAAGGGGATGGTGAAGGAGGGGTAGACCAGCACCAGGGACCACAGCGAATCCTGGAGGCCGAGGTCGCCGATGATCCGGGACATCGGGATGAAGAGGAGGGTGGGGGGCACCAGGTAGGTCAGGAAAATGCCGATGCCCAGGTGCTCGCCCGTCCGCCCCATGACCCGGGCCAGGGCGTAGCCCGCCGGGACGGCCAGGAGGAGGGTGATGGCCACCACCAGCACGCCCACGAACAGGGTGTTCCAGATCCACTGCCCGAACAGGGTGTCGTGGAAGAGCACCTTCAGGTGCTCGAGGGTGGGCGGCTCGTTGAGGAGGAAGGGGTTGTTGCCCCGCTTGAGGAGGTCCGGGGTGCTCTTGAAGGTGGTGATGAGCATCCAGTAGAAGGGGAAGGCGCTGAAGATCGTGAACAGGGCGATGATGCCGTAGCTCCCCGCCCGCCCCGCCCGGCCCTTGGCGGTTCCCTCCGCGGCCATCTCAGACCACCTCTGCGCGCCGGGCCACCCGCAGGAAGCCGATGGCGACGGCGAGCAGCATGGGGAAGAGGAAGAGCGCGATCGCGGCGCCCTCGGCGATGTCCCCCCCCTGGATGCCGGTGAAGAAGGCGAGGGTGGAGAGCACCTGGGTGGTGTCGTAGGGGCCGCCCCTCGTAAGGACGAAGATGACGATCATGTCGGTGAAGGCGAACACGAGCCCGAAGAGCCCCGCCACCAGCATGATGGGGCGGATGAGGGGCACGGTGATCTGGGTGAGGTGGCGCCAGTAGCCGGCCCCGTCCACCAGGGCGGCGTCGTGGATGTCCTGGGGGATGGAGCTCAGCCCGGCCAGGAGGATGACGGTGGCGAGGGGCAGGATGCGCCAGACGTGCACGGCGATGACCGAGCCCATGGCCAGGTAGGGGATGCCGAGCCACATGTACCAGCCCTGGGGGGTGATGAGCCCGAGGGCTTCCAGGGCCCAGTTGAGGACGCTGTAGGTGGAGTCGAAGATCCAGAGCCACCCGATGGTGCCGAGCGAGATGGGAGCGACCCAGGGGAGGAGGAGCAGGAAGCGGATGAACCACTTGCCCCGGAATTCCCGGAGGAGGGCGAGCGCGAGCGCGGTCCCGAACACGATGACCAGGATCTGGGAGACGATGGCGAAGACGAAGGTGTTCACGATGGAGGTCTGGAAGTTCGAGGTGCCCGCCACGGCGATGAAGTTCTTGAGCCCCACGAAGCGCATCGTGCGGTCGCCCATGGAGATGTCGCTGACGCTGTAGTAGAGGGCCAGGAGGAAGGGGATGCCCACCACCAAGACGATGAAGAGGACGGCGGGGCCGATCATCAGGGGCCCCAGCCACTCCGGCCGGTCGAGGAGGCCGCCCAGGCTCTTGGCCGGGGCCTGGGAGGAGGCGCCGCGCTCGGGGGTGGCCATGCTGTCCCTCACAGCGCCCGCGGGGCGGCCCGGAGGCCGGTGTGGGGGTCGAAGAACTTGAACTCCTTCTCGGGCAGGGCGAACTCGTGGCGCTCGCCCGGCTGCATGAACACCGAGATGTTGGAGGGCAGCTTGGAGATGACGCGGTGGCCCCCGAGCTTGCCCTCCGTCACCGCGTAGACCAGCCGGTCCGAGCCCAGGTACTCCAGCCGGGTGACGCGGCAGGGGAGGGAGAGGAGGGCATCGCCCTTCCCGTAGACCTCGCGGGGGAGGAAATTCTCGGGGCGGAAGCCCAGGGAGTACTCGGGCGTCTCGATGAGGTTCATGGGCGGCGAGCCCAGGAAGGTGGCCACGAATGTGTCGGCGGGGTTGTGGTAGACCTCCTGGGGGGTGCCCAGTTGGCGCACCCTTCCGGCGTCCATGACGGCGATCCGGTGGCCCAGGCCCATCGCCTCCACCTGGTCGTGGGTGACGTAGATGGTGGTGGTGGCCACCTGGCGCTGGAACTGCTGGAGCTCGTCGCGGGCCGAGGTGCGCAGCTTGGCGTCGAGGTTGGAGAGGGGCTCGTCGAGGAGGAAGACGGCCGGCTCCCGCACCAGGGCGCGCGCGAGGGCCACCCGCTGGCGCTCGCCGCCCGAGAGCTCGCGGGGCTTGCGGTGGAGGAGGTGGCCGATGCCCAGCATCGAGGCCGACTTCTCGATGCGCTTCCCCTGCTCCTCCCGGGCCATGCCCTGGGCCTTCAGGGGGAAGGCGATGTTCTTGGCGACCGTCATGTGGGGGTAGAGCGCGTAGCTCTGGAAGACCATGGCGATCTTCCGGGCCCGGGGCGGGAGGGCGGTGACCACCTGGCCCCCGATGACGATGTCGCCCGAGCTGGGTTGCTCGAGGCCGGCGATCATGCGAAGCAGGGTCGTCTTGCCGCAGCCCGAGGGGCCGAGCAGGACGAGGAACTCCCCCTCGTTGGTGGCGAGGTTCACCCCGTCCACCGCCTTCACGTCGCCGAACATCTTCAGGACGTCCCGAGTCTCAACGATGGCCATTCGATTCCCGCGTCTCCGGCCGGGCGCGCCCGGTGTGCGATCAACAGGCAGGGAGGCCCTGGGGGTCCAGGGCCTCCCTGCGGTGGAGTCTACCGTAACCGTCCGTCGCTGTCGCGCTTCGGGCTAGATGAGCCCCTTCTGCTTCCACTTCGCGAAGATGCGCTTGGCGGCGGTGTCCGCCTCCTTGAGCGCGTCCTCGGGGGTGGATTTCCCGCTGGCGGTCTTCGCGAACATGACGTTCAGCACCCAGGTGCCGAAGAGCTCGTCGATCGCCGCGGTGGAGTAGCCCGGGTAGCCCACGTTCGTGGCCCAGTTGAGCACGTCGTCGAGCACCTTGTACTTGTCGGGCGGGTGGGCCTTGGGGTCGTTGGAGATGAGCTTCGTGAGGTCGGGCACCGTCTTGGGGAAGCAGGGGAAGTCGTAGAACTCGCCCGCCACGAAGGCGTCCCGGAAGCTCGTCGTGTAGTCGACGAGGAACTTCTTGGCGCCGTCGATGTTCTGGGCGAACTTCCACACGACGTAGCACTGCATCACGTGCTCGAGCCCGATGGCCCGCGTCGGCCCCTGGAGGGCCTTGGTGAGCTGGATGAGCTTCGAGATCTGGGGGTTGTCCTTCTCTGCGGTGCGGGTGATGGAGATGGCGTTGAGGGCCAGCGAGATCTTGCCCGCGATCATGGCCCGGTTGTTGGAGGCGGCGTCCCAGGTGAAAACCTCGGCCGTCATGGCCTCCTGGTACAGGGCCTTGACGAACTTGAGGGTCTCGAGCGTGTTCTTGGAGTTGAGCGTGAGGTTGCCGTTCGCGTCCTGCTCGTGGGCCCCGAAGGCGTACATGATGGTGCGCATGGCCATGCCGGTGTCGATCTCGTTGGCGAGGCCGATGCCGATCGGGTTGTTGAATTCCTTCTTGAGCCGGGCGCCAGCCTTGCGCACGTCATCCCAGGTCTTGGGGCCGTTGGGCATGCCGACCTTCCCGAACAGGTCCTGACGGTAGTTCACCGGGTCGGGCGTGAACGACGGCGAGAAGGCGAAGTACTTCTTGGTCTTGGGGTTGTAGGTGCTCTTGACCCCCAGGTCGATGGGCTTGCCGACCTTCCCCTCGAGCTCGGCGTAGACGTCCTTCAGGTCCACCGTCTGCTCCTCGAAGGTCGGGGGCGGCCAGTTGAAGAGGAACAGGTCGTGGCCCCGCTGGGCCGAAACCTCGGCGGCGGCCCGGGCGTTGATGCCCGCGACGCCGATGTTGTCCACGGTCACCTCGGTGTCGTTCTTCTTTCCCCACTCCACGGCGAACTTCTTGTTGAACCACACGTCGTAGGGAGGCACGAAGTGGACCCACTGGAGGATCCGGAGCTTCTTCGAGGCCGCGCCCGACCGGCCAGGGATGATGATGTTCGCCCCGATGCTGGTCGCCGCCGCCGCGGTGCCCGCCGCCTTCATGAACTGCCGCCTGCTGACGCCGCCTTTCCTCTTTTTCGTCTCAGCCATGGCAACCCTCCTCTTACTTCCCACTCTTGCCACTTCGCCTGTCCGCCCCGGGCCGGAGGCTGGGACGCAGGCGCTGCATTCCCTCTCGGGGGGCGAAAGCGTGCCTTCGCGCGCGTTGCCTTTCCGGAGTCCCGCTCAGATGGGGTTGACGATATACCCGGGCCCTGGCCGCGTCAATTCCGAGTATTCCGGTTTTTGGATTTCATTCCGTATTCTAGGCTCTTTCCGGCTCAGCGGCGGGCCTGGGGGGGTCACCGGCCCGCCTCCCCGGCGAGCGCCCGCCCGAGGCGCTCTCTTCGCTCCCGGAGGCCGCCCACCCTCCCGAAGAAGGCGGGTACGATCTCCTGGTAGCGCGCATAGGCGGAGCCGTAGCGCCGCAGCAGGTCGCGCTCCTCGAACGTGTGGGCGATGAAGATATAGCCCGTGAGCAGGGCGGCGAAGAGGACGTTGTAGAGCGAGTAGGCGGGCTGGGCCCAGATCCAGATGAGCGTCGCGGTGTTCAGGGGATGGCGCACCCAGAGATAAGGGCCCCCGCACGCAAGCGGCTCGGGCGCCTGGACCGCGGCTGGAAGACCGGGCGGGGCGGCCGGCTCCCTGCGGACCCATCGGCGGATCTGGCTCAGACCCAGGAACTCGGCCGTGCGCAGCTGCCGGAAGGCGAGGAATGCCAGGGCCGCCGCCCCGGCCTTGAGGAGATAGGGAAGATGCCGAAGCGGCTCCGGAAGGGCCGCGAAGGGCACGTCCCCGGCCAGGGAGCCCGGGAGGAGCCACAGCCACACGAGGAAAGCCGCAGCGATCAGGTTGTAGAGGAGCCGGTAGGCGCCGGCGCAGAGCGCGGGGCCGAGCATGCGCTCCGCCCCGCGCTTCGCGCCCTCGCGCGCGAGCAGGCTGTGGACGGCCCCGAAGACGGTCCAGGCCAGGGCGATGGCCAGGGCTCCCCCGAGCGTGGCTTGCACGAAGAGCTACTTCTTTTTCCCGCTCTTCGCGGGAACCGCCTTGGGCGCCCCCTTCGGGGGCTTCGCCTGGGCGGCCCAGTGGCGGGCCACCTCGGCCTGGGTGGCGAACCAGACGTCCCCCTTGTCCAGCATGCGGCGGATGAGCCGCTCGAGCATCCGCATCCGGTGGCGCTGGCCGATGGCCTGGGGGTGGCACATGAAGTTGATGTAGCCTCCCTCTTCGTAGGTCCCCTCGAACTCCTCGGCCCAGATGGAATGGACGGATTCCGCGTCACGGATGCCGTGCCCGAACGGGGGGTTGCCGCTGTAGCCGAAGAAGATGAAGTCGTCGAGCGACCACTTGGTGGGCAGTTCGATGAGGCCGCAGGGATGGTAGTAGGGCCAGTCGTCGTCCATCAGGTTCGAATGATAGAGGAGGCCGTGCTTCTTGAGCAGTTCCATGGTGTGGGCGCTCGGGTCGCAGGACGGGGTGCGTGAGCCCACGGGTTTTCGCCCCATGAAGCGCTCGAGGATGCCTAGCGCCCTCACCAGCAGCTCCTCCTCCCGCTCCCGGTCGGCCAGAAGATAGGGCTTCTCGTGCAAGTGGCCGTGGTGGCCAATCTCGTGCCCGGCGCGGAGGATGTCCTCCGTTATCCTCGGCCAGCGCTCGGCCGTCCAGCTCGGGAGGTAAAAGGTGCCAGGGAGCCCGTACTTCTTGAGCAGGGCGAGGATGCGGGGCACCCCCACCTTGGGCCCGTAGGCCCCCATCGCCATGTGGATCGGGCGGTGGGCCAGGGAGGGATCGCGCGCGATCCAGAGGCTCTCGCCGTCCACATCGAAGGTGAGGCACACCGCGCAGCGCGCCCCGTTCTTCCAGCGGATCTTGGGCATCGGCTCTCCTCCCGGACCGCCTATCCGGCGCGCCCGGCCAGTGTGATGAGGGCGCGGGCGAGGACGTCGCACCCGCGGGCCGCGTCCTCCCAGGATGCGTCCTCGATCTCGGTGTGACTCTTCCCCCCCGTGCAGGGGATGAAGATCATGGCCGCAGGGCCCAGCTCGGCCGTGTAGCGGGCATCGTGCCCGGCGGCGCTCCACATGCGCCGGAAGGTGTAGCCTGCCTCGCGGCAGGCCCCCGCCACCGCCCCCACCGCCTCGGGGTGAAAAGGCAGGGCGGTGGAGCCCCCGACCTCCTCCACCGACACTTCGAGCTTCTCTCCGCGCGCGGCATCTTCGACGGTTTCCATCACCATCTCCCGGGCGCGGCGCATGAGGCCCTCGTCGCTGTGGCGGAAGTCCACCGAGAAGGCCGCCCGATCGGGGATGACGTTGATGGCGTTCGGGGAGACGGACATCTCCCCCACCGTGGCCACCATGTCCGGATGGAGCTTTCCCGGAATCTCCCGGATGGCGGCGATGGCGCGCGCCGCCCCGACGAGGGCGTCCCGCCGCATGGACATGGGGGTGGGGCCGGCGTGGTCGCGCTCGCCCTTCATGGTGACCCGCAGCCAGACGATCCCGACGATGCCCTCCACGGCGCCCACCTGGACGCCCTCGCTCTCCAGGACCGGTCCCTGCTCGATGTGGAGCTCCAGGTAGCCCCCCAGGGGGCGGGGACGGCAGGGCACCGGACCCCGGTAGCCGATGCGCTCCAGCTCCTCGCCGAAGCGCTTGCCCTCGCCGTCCCGGCGCGCGTAGGCCCAGTCGCGGCCGTATTTCCCGCAGAAAACCCCGCTGCCCAGCATGGCCGGGGGGAAACGGGGGCCCTCCTCGTTCGTCCAGTTCACGACCTCGATTGGCCGCCGGGTGAGGATGCCCCGGTCGTTCAAGCTGCGCGCCACCTCCAGGGCGGCCAGCACGCCGAGGGCGCCGTCGAAGCGGCCCCCGAAGGGGACCGAGTCGAGGTGGCTGCCCAGCATGGCGGCGGGCGAACATGTTGCCCATGTCGTCCACCGCCACGGCGAGCCCCGCCTCCTTGCACCACGTGGCGAACAGATCGCGCGCCTCGCGATCGGCGTCCGAGAGGGTGAGGCGGTGCACCCCGCCGCCGGGCGTCGCGCCGACGCGGGCCATCTCTTCCATAGTCCGCCGAAGGCGGCCGGGGTCGATCATCAAGGCGGGAGATCCCTCCTCATTACTTTCTTGCCGATGTGCGGCCATTCGTATCCCGGGACGGCGCCCGAGTCAAGAAAAAGGGGCCTCAGGGCTGAGGCTTCAGGCCCAGCACCTTGCGGTAGATGGCCCTCACCCGCTGGGCGTGGCGCTCGTAGTCGGCGAGGAGCTTCGCCCGGGAGCTTCCCTCCTCGTCGTCCGCGTAGCCCAGCCGCCGCGCGAGCATCTCCATCCCCTCGGGGGTGGAGGGGAAGGTGTGCAGCGGCTGGGCCCGGGCGATGCGCAGCCGGTTTTCCACCTGGCGGAGGAAGCGGTAGGCGCCGAAGAGGGCCTCCGCGTCTTCTCCATCGATCAGGCGGGTGTTCCGCAAGGCGCGGAGGGCCTCGAAGGTCTCGGGGCGGCGGATGGAAGGGTTCTCCCTCCCGTGGGAGATAAGGAGGTACTGGACCAGGAACTCGATGTCGGTCAGCCCGCCGTGCCCGAGCTTGAGATCGATCTCGCCCTCGGCCTCGTGCGTCAGCTCGCGCTCCATCCGGAGGCGCATGTGGTCCACCTCGGACGCGAGGCTGGGGGGGGCGGGCCGCTCGTAGACGAATCCATGGGCCAGCTCCATGAAGCGCCGGGAGAGTTCGGGCGAGCCCGCGACAGGCCGGGCACGGCAGAGGGCCTGCCGCTCCCAGGTCTCCGCCCGGTCGCGGAAGTAGGCTTCGTACACCTCGAAGGGAGCCACGATGGCCCCCTTCTGGCCCTCGGGGCGGAGTCTGAGGTCGATTTCGTAGGCGCGCTCGCCCAGGGCTGGCGCGGAGAGGCCGTCCCGCAAGGAAGTGGCCAGCCGCAGGAAGAACTCGTGGTTGGACAACGCTCCCCGCGCGGCGGATTTTCCATTGGCTTTGCCGTCCGTCCCGCCGGTGCGGCTGTAGACGAAGAGGAGGTCGAGGTCGGAGCCGAAATTCATCTCCCGGCTTCCCAGCTTGCCCAGCCCGATGACGGAGAAGCCGGCGGGCCCCCCGTTCTCCTCGATCGGGTTCCCGTGGAGGGCGAGGAGTTCCTCGGAGGCGATCCGGAGGCCCACCGCCAGGACCGCCTCGGCCAGCACGGTGAGGTTTCCCATGGTCTGGTGGATGTCGGCTTCCCCAAGGATGCTCCGCAGGCCGATGGCCAGTTCCTCCCCGCGCTTGGCGGCACAGAGCCGGGCGAACCGTTGGGTGGAGTCCGATCCCCGGAAGGCCTCGGCTGAAAGCTCCGCCCTCTGCGTCTCGAGGGGCTTGGAGGAGGTGAGGGCCTCGGCCTGGAAGATGGAGTCGAGGAGGCCCGGCTGGGCGAGGAGGATCTCGGTCAGGTAGTCGCTCGATCCGAAGAGGCGCAGCAGCGCCTCGAGGATGTTCTCCTGCTGGATCAGGAGGGTGAAGACTCCCTCCCGGCCGCCGCCCTTCTCAACGAAGCGGCTGAGGTTCACGACGGCCTGGTCCGGGTCCGGAAGGTCGAGGGAGAGGAAGAGCAAGCGGGGGAGGAGGGCGTCGAAGAGACGCTTGGCCCGCGCGCTCACACGCGCGAACGGCTCGCCGTTCCGCAGCAAGCGCAGGTGGGCGCTGGCCGCCGCGGGGTCGGCGAAGTTGTAGGGCGCTAGGTCGGAGGGGGAGAGGGAGTCTTCGAGCGTCTCGGCGGCGGCAGGGGCCTCCTCCGTGGGTGCGGGCTGGTCCGCTCCTTCGGGGGCGTCGCCCTTCCGGAAGAGGTTCTGGAAGACGCGGGAAACCTGCTCTTGGTGGTTCTTCAGGGCGGCGGCGAAGGCTTCCCTCTCGCGGGCGCTCTCCGTCCGCTGGAACCCCATCTTCCGCGCCAGGATGGTCAGGGCGTGGGGTTCGGAGGGGAGGTCGTGGGTCTGGAGGCCGTGGGTCATTTGGACGCGGTGCTCGACGTCGCGGAGGAAGACGTAGGCCGCGGCCAGAGCGGCGCAGTCGCCCATTGGCAGGAGGCCCAGAGCCTCCACGACGGAGAGGGCTTCCAGCGTGCTGGGAGTGCGGAGGAAGGTTTCCTTGCCGCCGTAGATGAGCTGGAAGGACTGGGCGATGAACTCGATCTCGCGGATGCCCCCCTCGCCGAGCTTGATGTTGGGGGCGCGCCGCCCGGCGGCTGCGATCTGGGAGTTGATGCGGTCCTTGATGTGTCCGATCTCGTCCAGGGCGCTGAGGTCGAGGGTGCGGCGGTAGATGAAAGGACGGATCATGTCGAGGAAGGCCTGGCCCAGAGCGGGGGAGCCGGCCGAGGGGCGGGCCTTGATCAGGGCCTGGCGCTCCCAGGTCTCCCCCCACGACTCGTAGTACACCTCGCAGCTCCGCAGGGAGTAGACGAGCGCGCCCTGGCCGCCCTCGGGCCGGAGGCGGGTGTCCACGCGGAAGACGTGGCCCTCCTCGGTGTTCTCCGCCATGAGGGCGATCACCCGGCGGGCGAGCCGGGCGTGGAACTCGTGGTTCGATATCTTCTCCTTGCCCCTCCCGCCGCGGGTGCCCCCCTCGTCCGTGGTGTAGACGAAGATGAGGTCGATGTCCGAGCTGAAGTTGAGCTCGAGCCCCCCGAGCTTGCCCAGCCCGACGATGGTGAACTCGCAAGGGCGCCAGCGGCCGTCCCTCCCCCGCCAGCGGGGCTTGCCGTAGAGGGGTTCGAGTTCCGCCCGCGCGACGCGCACCGAGGCCTCCAGGCAGGCGTCCGCCAGATGTGAGAGGGAGAGAGTGGTCCGCCGCACGTCGGCTAGGCGCATTAGGTCGCGCAGGCCGATCCGCAGGTACTCCCGCTGGCGGAAGCGCCGCAGGGCATCGGCCGGCCCGCCGCGCGCCTGCCGGACCCAGCGCCAGAGTTCGGACGCCATGGCGGGCTTGCTCCGCTCCTCGTGGAGGGTGGAAGGGCGGAGGAGCCAGTCGAGGAAGTCGGGGTGGCGGAGGACGGTGTCGGTGAGGAACTGGCTTCCTCCGGCCAGGGTGAAGAGGGCGGCGCGCCGCTCGGGGTAGCGGCGGAGCAACCGGAGGAGGGCGTCCGGGTCCACGCGGCTCTCGAGGATGCGTTCGAAATTGGAGAGGGCGCGCTCGGGCTCGAAGGTCTCACCCAGGGCCGAGAGCAGCTGGACGAGGAAGCCCCGGTCGTTCCGCGGGAAGGCGGGGTGCAGGGCCAGGGACTGGAGGTTGCGGCAGGCCCGCCCCGGGTCGATCACCCCGATAGAGTCCAGCAGGTCGGCGGCCATGGGGGAGGGCGCCCCGCCCGCGAGCAGCCGCTCGACGTGCTCGACTCCGGGGTGGTCCTGGATGGCCTGGGTCAAGGCGGGCCTCCCGGCGGGCTATGGAGCGGGGGTGACGGGTCCGGCTTCCGGCGCGGCGGCCGCCCGCTGGGCGGCGGCGCTCCGCATCAGGAGGAGAAGAAGCGGGTAGGAGAGAAGCACCAATCCGCCGGTGAACCAGAATACGGCCCCCGGGCCAAGGGCATCCGCCAGGACGCCGCAGGACAGGGAGCCCGCACCCACGAAGACCTGGTTCGTCGTGAAGATCAAGCCCACAACGCTGCCGCCGAGGCTGCGGGGGGAGACCTCAATGCCCAGGGCGAAGACGACCGAGCGCGTGGAGATGAAGAAGGCTCCCAGGACCGCCAGCAGGAGGAGCAGGACCGCGCTGCCGCCCCAGGCGGGGATGAAGAGGAGAATCAGCCCGCCCACGATGATCCCGGTGAACAGGATGCGCTGGCGCGGGATGCGGTCGGAGAGATAGCCCATCAGGGTCTCGGGCAGGATGGAAGCCGAGGTGAAGACTCCCAGGGCGATTCCCACCCAGCCGGCGCTCGCCCCCAGCTCGCGAACCAGGAAGAAGGGAAGGAACGTGATGACGATGTTCTGCGTCAGCGTCCGGACGCCGGAGGTGAAGCAGACGGCCAAAAGCTCGGGATTCCGGAGGAGGGAGTCGCGCACTTGGCGCAGCCAGTCCAGAGCCGAGGTGTCGGGCGCGCCCTTCTCGATTGCTTGGGCTCCCGGCTGTATGGAGGGTAGCCAGAGGGCGAGCATGACGGAGACGGCGAGTAGAGGGAGCATGTTCCAGAGGATCACCTGCCGCCAGTTCATGACGAGGAGCAGGTAGCCTGCCACCACCGGCGCGATCGACTGGCCTAGGCTGGCGCCGGTGCCGTGAATGCCGAAGGCGAAGCCTTTCCGGTCCCGGAAGATCTCTCCCAGCAGGCCCATGGAGGGGGGATGCCAGGTCTGGCCGGCTAGGCCGCTCGCCCAGTAGATGGGAGCGAGGACGGCGAATCCTGGGGCGAAAGCTATCCCGCCGTAGAGAAGGGCGATGCCAGCCAGGCAGAAGATCAGCATCGCACGGCCGCTGCCCAGGCGGTCGGTGGCCCAGCCGGAGCCCGCGCTGCTGAAGGCGCCGAAGACCGCCCGGCCCGTGACCAGGACCCCCACTTGGGTGAGACTGAATCCGAGGTCTTGCGCCAGGAAGGGCATCAACGGGCCCATGAGGCCCAGGTACCAGTGCTCGAAGGCATGACCCGTCGTCAGAAGGGCCAAGAGCCCGCCGCGTTTCACACCTATCTCCTCGCGATCCGGCCCTTTCACGGGCTCGGGGACGGGAATCCTACCATGTGGGCCATCGGGCGGAAAAATGTAGGCGGAGGTCCTAAGCCAGCCCTCAAAATGAGGGGAGAGATCGTGCGGAATATGGCTTATTATTATAATTTTATTTTCAGTAGGTTCGGCTTGGGAAAAAGACAAAAAGCCCTTGAAAAATTCTTGTCCATGACCCAACCTACTGGTAGGATAAGTACCTAATCCGACAAACCGTTCCACGGAGAGTAGCGGGATGGCGTTTCGTGATCGGTTGCAGACGGTCAGGAAGACCCGGCTCTACGAGGGGATCGTCTCCCAGATCACCTCACTTATCCTAGAGGGCGATCTCAAGGTGGGCGACCGGCTCCCCTCCGAGCGCGAGCTCTGCGAGCGCTTCGGCGTGGGAAGGAACTCCGTCCGCGAGGCGGTGCGCGCGTTGGAGTCGGCCAATCTTGTGGCCACGCGCCACGGGGACGGCACCTTCGTCGTGGCGAGCCCGGAATCCCTGGTGCCTGTCCTGTCGGAGAAGCTCTCCTCCGAGGGGGAGAGCGGCCTGCGGCTGCTCTTCGAGGCGCGGCGCCTTCTCGAACCCCAGATCGCGGCCCTGGCGGCCCAACGCGCCACCGAAGGGGAGATGGAGAAGCTAGCCGTCATCCTCGGGCGCCAGCGGGCGGAGATCCGCCAGGGGCGCTCAGGCATGGATGAGGACACGGCCTTCCACCTCGGACTGGCCGAGGCCGCCAAGAACGATTTCCTGCTCCGCCTCGTCGGGGTGCTGCTCAACTCCTTGAAGGAGCTGCGCGAGCGCTCCATCCGGGAGAATGTGGGCCGCCTCCGCTCCCTGCAGGGCCATGAGGAGATTCTCGAGGCCGTTCGGGCGCGCGAGGGCAAGAAGGCAGTTTCAAGAATGATCAGCCACCTCCTCGCGATCGAGGGGCGCGAGATCGGCGGCTTCGCCGAGGAGGAGGAGACAGAGACGGCGGACGCCCGGTCGGGTTGACGGGCCGCCGCTCATGCGAGCTTCTGCTGCGCGGGGAGCGCGGCGGGGAAGTCGGCCGGCTCGGCGAAAAGATTCCTTTCAACGTGCCATCAAGGGAGGGATTGCCGACACCGTGCGAATCGTGCCCCGGGGAAGGTCCGGGCGACGGACATTGGCAGATGGATTAAGGACGGGGTAGGGGCGCCGGCCCCCATCCCCGGGAACTGAAACCCCACAATGGGAGGCAGCGGATGTGAGTGTCATCTCCTTCGAGATTGTCTACCGCGGGATATACCAGAAGACGCTGGCGAACAAGATCTCCCGGACGCTCGTGCTGGCGGCGGTGAAGGAGGGGAAGCAGGGCATCTCCTTCGGCCGCTACAGCGACTCGCCCGAGCGCAACGGGATCCCGGCGAAACTCTTCGGCTACATCGCCGACAACAGCGAGGAGCTGCAGGCGGTCGCGGCCAAGTACGAACCCAAGCAGGTGGACGTCTCCATCTGCGTGGACGACACCATGTGCAAGGGGGTTGAGTCCTGGGCGTGGTACGGCCTCCAGCCCATCACCGCCGTGACCAAGCCGGGCGGCACCCTCATCGTCACCTCGAACTACAAGACCGACGACCTCGTCAAGCACATCCACCGCCGGGGCACGCCCTACAAGCTCGCCATCGTCCCGGGCGGGGCCAGCATGGCCGGCCTGTGGGTGTACAAGAACGACGGCACCGACGCCCGCGTTCTCGGCGCGGCGCTCAAGGCCGAGCCCAGCATCTGCTCGATGGCCTCGCTCGAGCAGGCCATCCGCGAGAACATCGGCGGCGACGCCCACATCGAGGCCGCGCGGGCCAGCTTCGAGGACACCCGCTCCGACGAGGTCAAGCCCGGCCAGGGCAATACCGAGGTGCCCTTCACCTTCCAGCTCCTCAAGTGGACTGAGATGCGCGAGGGCGTCGTCATCGACGGCGTTGGCGGCCACAACAACTACCGCGACCTGGAGGGCGGCTACGAGCCGGGCCGCAACGAGGTCTTCAAGAAGTGGTCCACGCGGACGATGCGGCCCGTGGTGGCGTTCGACAAGTGCACCAAGTGCACCCTCTGCTGGATCGCATGCCCGGACACCGTCTTCGACGTGACGCCGGACGGCTACTTCGACGCCAACATGGAGGCCTGCTGCGGCTGCGGCGTCTGCGAGGCCATCTGCCCGGTCAGTGACTGCATCACCATGGTCAACGAGGTGGTCTTCGAGGACCGCGGCAGCCAGTACCTCATGTGGAAGAAGGACGCTCAGGCCTACCAGGGCTATCTCACCGACAAGCGGAAGAAGGGCAAGGTCGAGAAGCGGTTCCCCATCACCGGCTTAGCGGCGGCTTTCTCCGGGGCCGGCCTCGATGGCGGCCACAACCTGAATTCGGCGAAGGCCAAGTCCGTGAAGGACTTCAAATAGGAGCCTAGAGAAATGGCAACGGCAGCTCAGCAAGCGGGTGTGGGGGTTCAGCTCCTCACCGGAAGCGAGGTGATGGCGAACGTCGTCCGGCTCGCCGACGTGGACGTGATCACCGCCTATCCGATCCGCCCCTACGACACCGTCATGCAGTACGTCTCGCGCTTCATCTCCAACGGGGAATTCGACGCCGACTACATCCCCGCCGAGAGCGAGCACGGCCAGTTCGAGATCGTCAAGCACGCCTGCGCCTGCGGCGCGCGCGTGTTCACCGGCTCAAGCGGCGTGGGCTGGCTCTACGCCATGGAGCCCCTCGCCGTGACGGCGGGCCTTCGGCTCCCGATGGTGGCCCTGGTGGGCTGCCGGGCGCTGGACGACCCGGGCGCCTTCGGCACCGAGCACAACGACGCCATGCTCGTGCGCGACCTGGGCTGGCTGATCACTTTCCCCGACGCCGCGCAAGAAGTCGTCGAGCTGGGCCTGCTGGCCTACCGCGTGGCCGAGGACCCGAAGGTGTTCCTCCCCTGCGCGATCGCCATGGACGGCGCCTTCCTCACCCACAGCCAGGCGACGGTGCGGCTCCCGAGCCAGGAGCAGGTCAAGAAGTTCCTCCCCCCCTACAACCGCGGGGACATGTTGCTCCACCCGGACAACCCCATCACCATCGCCCCTCAGGCGAACGAGGACTGGCTCATGGAGGTCCGCCGCCAGAGCAGCGAGGCGGCCAAGCGGGCCTACACCGTGCTCAAGGACGCGCACAAGGACTTCTGCCGGATCTTCGGCGAGAGTACCAACCCCTTCCTCGACGAGTACATGACCGAGGACGCCGACGTCGTGCTGTGCGGCCTGGGTACCCTCAGCCTTCCCGTGAAGGTGGCCATCCGCGAGATGCGCAAGGAGGGCAAGAAGGTCGGCTTAGTGCGCTTGAAATGGTTCCGTCCGTTCCCGACCGAGGAACTCCGGGCCTCGCTCTCGCGCTTCAAGGCGGTAGGCGTGGTGGACCGCGACTATTCATTCGGCTCGCCGTTCCACGGCGGCATTCTGCTCAACGAGGTGAAGGCGGCCCTCTACGGGCTGGACAAGCAGCCTCGTGTGAAGGGCTTCGTGTGCGGCCTGGGCGGCCGCGAAGTTCTGCTCGAGAACGTCAAGCACATGGCCGACGAGATCCTAGCCATCGCCAAGAGCGGAAAGGCCGACACTCAGGTCGAGTGGATCGGCGTGAGGGGGTAGACATATGAGCGGCGAAACCCTGTATCAGATCGGCACGCAGCAGCTCCCCCTCATGGGGAAGGTAAACGCGATTCCTCAGAAAGCGGTCGAGGAGTACTACACCAGCGGCCACCGCACCTGCCAGGGCTGCGAGAGCGCCCTCATCATGCGCCTCATGGCCAAGGCGGCCGGCCCGCGCACCATCATCCTCGGCAGCACCGGGTGCATGTACGTGGCCAACACCACCTACTACAGCACCCCCTGGGTCGTGCCCTGGATGCACACCCAGCTCGGCTCCTGCGGCTCGGCGGCCACGGGGACCGCGGCGGCGCTCCGCGCGCTCATGCGCAAGGGGAAGATGAAGCAGGAGCCCATCAACGTCATCTCCTTCTGCGGCGACGGGGGCGGCGTCGACATGGGCGTCGCGGGCATTTCGGCCGCGCTCATGCACGCCGAGTACAACCACCTGATCATCTGCTACGACAACGAGTCCTACGCGAACACCGACATCCAGATCTCCGGCGCCTCCCCCTGGGGCGCGAACACCACCTTCACCCCGCCGGGCAAGAAGTTCCGCATCATGCACACCCGGTGGAAGAAGAACATCGCCGCCCTCTACGCGGTGGGCCACACCAGGTGCAACTACGTGGCCACGGGCGACGCCTCCTTCCCGGCCGACCTGATCGACAAGGTCCGCAAGGGCCTGGCCACGCCGGGGCCGGCGTTCATCCACACCCTCGACCCCTGCCCGAAGGGCTGGGACTACGATCCCTTCTACTCCCACAAGTTGGGCGAGCTGGCGGTCGAGACCGGCCTCTTCCCGTTGTGGGAGATGACGAACGGCGAGCTGACCTACACTGGCATCTCCGCGCGCCTGGTGTACGGCAACCGCAAGCGCCGCCCCGTGCGCGAGTACCTCGAGGCGCAGGGCCGCTTCCACCACTTCACGGAAGAGGACTACGCCTACTTCCAGGGCGAAGTGGACAAGATGTGGGACAACTGGTCCATGCCCGGCGTCATTCCCTTCAAGTTGGGCGAGGATCCGGCCAAGAAGAAGAAGTAAGGTCCGTTCGGCGGCGAGAAGGGACGGGGCCCGCGAGGGCTCCGTTCTTTTTCGCCGCCCGACGTTTGATAGAAGGAAAGACATGGAAGAAGCGATGAGTGGAGAGATCAGAGAAGAGCAACGGGGCCGCGACGGCGCCGCGATGATGCACGTCCCGGAGGGCCCTTTCCTCATGGGCTCGGACATCGGGAACCAAGATGAGCACCCCCAGCGCGAGGTCGCGCTCCCGGGCTTCTGGATTGACAAGTACTGCGTCACGAACGCGCAGTACCGCCGCTTTCTTGAGGAGACGGAGGGTGCCTTCAAGGCGCCCCCCTCCTTCGCCCGCGACGATTTCGTGGGGCCCCGTCAGCCCGTGGTGAGCGTGAGCTGGGAGGAGGCCTCCGCCTACGCTCGCTGGGCGGGCAAGCGCCTGCCCACCGAGGCCGAGTGGGAGAAGGCCGCCCGGGGCCTGGACGGCCGCACATACCCTTGGGGGAACGCGCTGCCCACCTACGAGGTCGCCCATTACGCCGGGGCGGAGACTCAATGCCCGCTGGATGTGGATGCGCACGCGGGCGCGGCCTCGCCCTCCGGATGCGTCCAGATGGCAGGCAACGTCTTCGAGTGGGTGGGTGACTGGTTTGATGCGTTCTACTACCGCTACGCCCCGGCCGAGAACCCCCGGGGACCGGAGTTTCCCTCCTTCGAGGTGGCCGTCCCCAGCATCGCGGTGTTTGCTGTCCCGGGCGGGGGAAACCTCGCCCTGGGGGAGGCGAAGAAGGGCGAGCGGTTCGAGATCCTGGGCCGCGAGAAGAACACCTTCAAGATTCGTTTCGGCGGCGCCGAGGGCTGGCTCCCCCGCAAGGCGGGCTACGCCTGGACGGCCCGGGCGGTGCGGGGCTGCGGCTGGGACTACATCGAGGACAACCTGCGCTGCACGGCCCGGGAGGGCTTCGAGCCCTGGTACAAGAACTTCAACCTGGGCTTCCGATGCGCTATGGTCGCCTGAGCCCTCAGGCCAGCTTAGGGGGGTGATAAAGCTGGCGCGCTGCTCCTCCGGCCGCGCCCGGGGGAGAGGTTTCGCTCGCCGGCGAGCCGGACGCCGAGGGCCACTCCCTCGCTTGTGCCTTCTGCTAGAATCCCTCCTGCTTGGGCGTCCGCTCCGGGAAAGGTGCCCCCCGTGTCCTCCGCCGCTCTCACGCTGAGCGCCGCCGCGTGGTTCTGGGCTTTCCTGCCCATCCTCGCCCTCATGCTCTCGATGCTCGCCCTGCGGTGGGGGGCCAAGAAAGCGGGGCCCTTCGGCCTGGCCGTGGCCCTCCTGGCCGCCTGGGCGCGCTTCGGCGCCGACGCGGACGTGCTCTCGAACGCCCTCCTGCGGGGTTTTCTCATGAGCCTCCCCGTGCTCTACATCATCATCCCCGCGCTCGTCCTCTACCACGTGGCCGACGCCGCGGGCGGCATCCGCAACATCGGCTGGAGCGTCTCGGAGATGACGAAGAACCACATCCTCCAGCTCATGATCCTGGCCTTCGGCTTCACCACCTTCCTCCAAGGGGTGGCGGGCTTCGGCGTCCCGGTCGCGGTGGTAGCGCCCCTCCTCGTGGGCATCGGATACCCCCCGGTCGAGGCGGTCGCGGCCGCCCTCATCGGGCACGCCTGGTCGGTGAGCATGGGGGACATGGCCAGCAGCTTCCAGGCCCTCCTCTCGGTGACCCATCTGCCCCCCCACGAGCTGGGGGTGCAGGTCGCCCTCCTGCTGGGGGCGGCGGGCCTGGCCGCGGCGGTCTCGATCGCTCACCTGCACGCTGGCTGGAGCGCGGTGGCGCGGTGGCCGGCCGTGGTAGGCGTGCTGGCCGTAGTGACGACGGCCGCCCAGGCCTTTCTGGCCTGGATGGACCTGTGGATCGTCGCCTCCTTCGGGGCGGGAATGCTCTGCCTCCTCACGGGCTTCGGGATGGCTCGTCTGGCCCGCTACCAGGGCCCCTCCCGCCCCGCCACGATGCCCCCCAAGCCCGAGGCCCGGAGGGTCCGCACGGCCCTTCCCCCCGAGGGCGCCCGGCGGATGAGCTTCCACCTCGCCTTCGCCCCCTATTATTCCCTGATCGGGGTGGTGAGCCTCGCGACCTTCATCCCCGCTGTCCACGACGCCCTCCACGCCTGGAGGCTCCAAGTGGTCCTTGAGGAGACGGTCACCCGGCTCGGCGTCTCGACCCCCCGCCAGGTCTGGCGCCTTGCGCCCCTGGGCCACCCGGGGGCGCTCCTCCTCTACACCGCTTTCACGGGATGGCTCTTCTACCGCCTGAACGGCCGCTGGCCCGGGCGGCAAGCGGGGCTCTTCCGCCGGACGTTCGATGAGGCTTACCCAACCTCAGTGGGCATCCTCTCCATGGTGGCGCTCGCCTCGGTGATGACCGCCTCGGGGATGGTCGGTGTCCTCGCCGACGGGGCCGCCGCGGTGACGGGACGCGTCTTCCCCTTTGTCTCCCCCCTGGTGGGGCTCCTGGGCTGCTTCGTCACGGGGAGCAACACCAACTCGAACATCCTCTTCGGGGCCTTCCAGGCGGAGGTGGGGGAGCTGATCGGGGTGCAGCCGGTGCTCCTGGCGGCGGCCCAGAGCGCCGGGGGCTCGCTGGGCAGCATGGTGGCCCCGGCCAAGGTGCTGGTGGGCTGCGCCACGGCGGGGCTGGGGGGGAGGGAGGGGGAAGTCTTCCGGCGCGTGGCGGGCTATTGCGCCGTCCAGGTGTGCCTGATTGGGTTCCTCGCCTGGTGGTTGAGCTAGTCACTCGGGCTCGGTCGCCCCGTTCCCCTCGAACTCGCGGACGGCCCGGCGCAGGTAGGCGGGCACGCGGATGGGCTCCCCCGTGCTCTCCTGGACGATGACGTAGACGGTCCGCGCCGAGGCCAGGAGCCTCCCGCTCGCGCGCTCGTAGAGCTCGAAGGCCATCCGGAAGCTCGTGTTGCCGATTTCGGGAACTCTGGCGTAGGTGTCGATGAACTCGTCGAAGCGGGCCGGGGCCTTGAACTGGAGGTGGGCCTCGGCGATCACGATGTCGTACCCCTGGCCCCGCATGAGGGAGTAGGGGACCCCGATGTCGCGCAGGTAGTCCATCTGGGCAGTGTCCACGTAGAGCAGGTAGTTGGCGTTGAAGACCACCCCCTGGAGGTCCGTCTCGCCGAAGCGGACGCGGAACTCGGTCCGGTAGCGGAACTCTTCCCTGGGCACGCGGCTTCTCCCGAAGGTTTATCCTCTGCCAAGGGTCCGTTATAATGCCAAAAAAGCCGGAGCGGAAACCCGTGCGCCCCGGAAGTACGGCCCGCCGAGGAGAGAACCCCAGATGATCAGCGTCGAAGAGGCCCAGGAGGCCATCCTTTCGCGCATCCAGCCCCTGGGCCGGACCCGGGTGCCCATCGTCGAGGCCCTGGGGCGCGTCCTTGCGGAGGACGTGCGCTCCCCCCGGGACATCCCCCCCTGGCCCAACTCCGCCATGGACGGCTACGCCGTCCGGGCCCAGGACGTGGCCCAGGCGTCGAAGGAGCGCCCGGCCACCCTCCGGGTGGTGGAGGAAGTGCGCGCCGGCTTTGAGGCCAAGCGCGCCCTGGGGCCGGGCGAGGCCATCCGCATCATGACGGGGGCGCCCATCCCCCGGGGGGCGGACGCCGTCGTCCTGGTCGAGGAGACCGAGAAGGCGGGCAGGGACGAGGTGCGCATCTTCCTCGCCGTCCCCCCGGGCGAGGCCGTCCGCGCGGCGGGGGAGGACGTGAGGGAGGGGGCCACGGTGTTCTCCGCCGGCGTGCGGCTGAACGCCGCGGCGGTGGGCATGCTGGCGAACCTGGGGCGGCCGACGGTCCATGTCTACCAGAAGCCCCGGGTGGCCATCCTCTCCACCGGGGATGAGCTGCTCGACCTGGGCGAGACCCCCAAGGCGGGCCAGATCTTCAACTCCAACTCCTACGCCTTGGCCGCCCAAGTGATCGAGGCGGGGGGAGATCCCGTCCCGCTCGGCATCGCGCGGGACAACGCCGAGGACCTCGAGCGCCACCTGCGCGAGGGCCTGAGCGCCGACCTCGTCGTGACGAGCGGCGGGGTCTCGGTCGGGGACTTCGACCTGGTGAAGGGTATCCTCGGGGGGCTAGGGAGCGAGATGCACTTCTGGCGGGTGCGCATGAAGCCGGGCAAGCCCATGGCTTTCGGTACCCTCCAGGGGAAGCCAGTATTCGGCCTGCCGGGGAACCCCGTCTCCACCATGGTGAGCTTCGAGCTCTTCGTGCGCCCCTCCCTCCTCAAGATGCAGGGCTGGAGCCGCCTCTTCCGTTCCCGGGTGGAGGCCCGGCTGCTTCACCCGATGCGCAAGAGCCCGGAGCGGCGGCACTACGTCCGGTCGGTGGCAGCGCGCCGGGAGGAAGAGTGGACGGTCCAGGCGGTCGAGGCCCAGGGGTCGAACATCCTCCACTCGATGGTCCGGGCCAACGCCCTGGTCGTATTCCCCGAGTTCGAGACCAAGCTCGAGGCTGGTGCCAAGGTCCAGGCCCTCCTGCTGGAAGAGGGCTCCGCTCTCGCGGCTGCGCCCGAGCAGGTGACGGGGGCGGGGGCCCTGGTCTCGGCCCGGTGATGGGATCGGCGGCGCGCTTCCCGTTCCCGGCGGCCATCCTGGCGGGGGGCCGGAGCCAGCGGATGGGACGCGACAAGTTCCTCCTCCCCCTGGGCGGAGAGCCGGTCATCCGCCGGGTGGCGCGCCTGCTCGGAAGCGTGTTTTCCCGGGTGTTCGTCGTGGCCGCCCGGGCGCGCCCGTTCGAGGAGCTGGGTTTCGAGGCGGCGGAGGATCTGTTACCGGGGAACGACTCCCTGGGGGGGCTCCACGCGGCGGTCTCCCGCGCTGGCGCCCCGCACGTGTTCGTCGCCGGGTGCGACATGCCTTTCCTCCAGCTTTCGCTCCTGCGGGGCCTGGCCTCACGGGCGGCGGAGGCGGACGTGGTGATCCCCCTCCGGGAGGGCTACCCGGAGCCGCTCTGCGCGGTTTACGGCCGGGCCTGCGAGCCGGCCATACGCGGGCGCATCGAGGCGGGCCGGCTGAAGATGGTCGGCTTCCACGAGGAGGTGCGGGTGGTCCGGGTGGAGGAGGCGGAGTGGCGGGCCTGGGACCCGGAGGGCCTCTCCTTCCGCAACCTCAACACGCCGGAGGACTATGCCTGGGCTTTGGACGCGGTGGCCGGGGAGGAGGAGGGCGGGGATGCCGGCTGAGGATCAGCTGAAAAGGCTGGGGCTCGCGCTGCCCGCCGCCCCCGCTCCGGTGGGGGCCTATGTGCCCTATGTGGAGGCGCGGGGACTCTTGTTCATCTCGGGCCAGATCCCCTTGCGGGAGGGGAGGCTCATCCACCGGGGGAAAGTGGGAGCAGAGGTGGCCCTCCCGGAGGCCCAGGCGTGCGCCCGGACGTGCTTCCTGAACGCCCTGGCCCAGGCCAAGGCGGCCCTGGGGAGCCTGGACCGGGTGAAGCGGGTGGTCCGGATGACGGGCTTCGTAGCCTCGGCGCCGGACTTCACGGATCAGGCCGCCGTCATGAACGGGGCGTCCGAGTGCGCGGCGGGGGTCTTCGGGGAGGCCGGAAAGCATGCCCGCGTGGCCGTAGGGGTGGCGGAGCTCCCGCTGGGGGCCCCGGTCGAACTTGAAGTCATAATTGAGGTTATATAGTTCAAATCGTTGATATATGGATAAAAATGAGTTTGAAATACTTGCCATAGAGCACCTGGACTCCCTCTACCGGGGAGCGCTCCGGCTCACGAGGAGCCCGGACGACGCCCAGGACCTGGTGCAGGAGGTCTACGTCCGGGCGCTGCGCTTCCACGCCCAGTTCCAGGCGGGCACCAACCTCAAGGCCTGGCTTTTCAAGATCCTGAAGAACACCTTCATCAACCAGTACCGCAAGAGCGCCCGGACTCCGGAAGCCGTCGACCTCGACGACCCCGAAATGGCCCGGTTCGCCGCGGAAAATCCTCTCGTCCCACCCGCCTCCTCGGGGCCCGAGGCGGAGGTCCTGAACCGGCTGCTGGCCGAGGACCTCCAGAAGGCCCTCGGGGTTCTGCCCGAGATCTTCCAGCGGGTGGTGGTCCTCTCGGACGTGGAAGGGTTCTCCTACCGGGAGATCGCCGATATCGAGGGGTGCCCGCTCGGGACGGTAATGTCCCGGCTGCACCGGGCCCGGCGGATGCTCCGGGCCAAGTTGCTGAAATATGTGGAGGAAAAGTGAGGTTTTTTGACGAAACCAGTCGAAGCGGGAAATGAATCAAGGAGTTGGACTGTTTGCAGAGTAGGGACGCCGTCGAGTGGGGAGTTTTGACGTGGAAGAGAAGCCGAGGCTCGCGAAAGAAGAGATCCTCCGATTGATAGGCCCTTATCTCGACGATGAACTCGGGGTCAAGGATGCCCTGGAGGTCGAAGCCTGCATCGCCCGGGACCCGGAATGCCGGGCCGAGTTCGAGCGCCTGGCCGCCCTCAAGCGGGCCCTCCGGGAGCGCCTTGGAGGGACGCGCGCCCCCGACCTGCTCCGGAAACGGGTCGAAAAGGCCCTCCGCGCCGAGCGCCGCCGCCAGCGCCGCTGGCTGCCGGCCGCCCTCTCGGCCGCGGCGGCCCTGGTCCTGGCGGTGGGGGGATGGACGGCGTACCAGCGGGCGATGATGCTCCCCTCCCAGCTTGTGGCCGACACCCTGATGATCTACCGGGTGGAGCGGCAGAACCCGCTGGACCTTAAGTCGGGCGACGTTCGCACCGTGGGGCTCTGGCTGAGCGAGCGCTTCCAGCAGAACGTCATGCCCATGAACCTCGTGAAGGGGGACCTCATGGGGGTCCGTCTGTGCCCCTTCGGGGGGCAGAGGGGGGCCTACCTCCGCTTCATGGTCGGGGGCCGGAACGCCGGCCTCTTCATCAGCGAGAGCAAGGGGATGCCCTACGAGCTCCCCATGATCCCCAGCGTCCGCTTCGGGGGGCTGGAGATCTTCGAGGCGAGGAAGGACGGCTTCCATCTCGCCTACTGGAAGACAGGCATGTGGTTCTACGCCCTGGTGATCGAGGATATGCACGAGCCGGACATGCTCCCCCGCATCCTCGCCCCCCCCACCGCCTCGTTCTAGGCGCCTCCCCCGAGCCAATCCGGCCTGGACCCCCCGGGCCCGGCGGGGGTCATTTTCGTTCCGCTCCGGGCCGGAGGGAGGTATAATGGGCCCGGTGGTTTCAGCCCCGAAATGAACGCCTACCGGTGAGGGAGTCGAATGTCGCCCCGCAAGCTCTTGCTCCTTTTCGTGCTGCTTCCCTTTCTCGCGGCGGCGGCTCCCAGCCCTGACGCCGACATTACGCTCCTCCGCCGGATGGAGGAGGTCTTCGCCTCCGTGGCGGAGCGGGTGAAGCCCACCGTGGTGAGCATCCGCTCCGAGCGGCTGCGCGCCGCTCCGGGCCGGCCAGAGGGCGAAGGGGGAGAAACCCCTCCCCATCCCGAGATCCCCCGCTTCGCCACGGGCTCGGGGATCGTCATCTCCCCCGACGGGTACATCCTGACCAACAACCACGTCGTGGCGGAGGCCGACTCCCTCATCGTCCGCCTCTCGGACAACACCCCGCACCGGGCCAAGGTGGTGGGGACCGACCCCTACACCGACCTCGCCCTGCTCAAGGTCGAGGCTGGCCGGCCCATCCCCTCGGCCAAGCTGGGCAACAGTGACTTGGTGAAGGTGGGGCAGTGGTCCATCGCGGTGGGGGATCCCTTCGGCATCGCCCGCACCTTTACCGTGGGAGTGGTGAGCGGCATCGGCCGCTCGGGCGTGGGCGTGGCCCGCTACGAGTACTTCATCCAGACCGACGCGGCCATCAACCGGGGGAACAGCGGCGGGCCGCTCTTGAACATCGACGGCGAGGTCATCGGCATCAACACCGCCATACCGTCCCCCGGCAGCGGCCTGGGCTTCTCCATCCCGATCAACATGGCCAAGGACGTGATCACCCACCTGCGCAGCTCGGGCCAGTTCCTGCGGGGGTATCTCGGGGTGACGATCCAGCCCGTCGGGGACGACATGGTCCACATCCTGGGCCTGCCGCGATCCGAGGGCGCCCTGGTGGGCTCCCTGCTGCCCGATGGGCCCGCCAAGAAAGCGGGGATCGAGGTGGGCGACGTCATCGTGGGCCTCGACGGCAAGCCGATCCTCGACACCTCCCACCTCCAGCGGCTCGTCGGCTGGACCCCGCCCGGCAAGGCGGTGAAGGTCGAGGTGGTGCGCTACGGCCAGCGCCGGAACCTGGAGATCACCCTCGCGGTGCTCCCGGCCGAGGCCCGGCCCCGGGCCCAGGCCCCGGCCCCCCAGAAGCTGGAGAACGGGGCCTACGGGATGAAGCTCGAGAACCTCACCCCCGAGCTGATGAAGCAGAACCAGCTCGAGTCGAGGGAGGGCGTCCTGATCCGCGAGGTGGAGAGCGGGAGCCGGGCCTTCCACGACGGCCTCCGCCCCGGGATGGTCATCCGCGAGCTCATCTACCGCTCCTCCCGGGCAGGGACGCCGCCCGTCCGGACCGGCATCCGCAGCCTGGAAGACCTGGAGAAGCTCCTTCAAGACCTGCCCTCCGGGACCGACGTGATCGCCCGGCTGGTGCGCGGCACCAACCAGGGAGAGCGCTCCTTCTTCACCGTGCTCCACAGCCTGCGCGGGAAGTAGCCCGGCTGCCTTCCCCCGCCGCCGCCCGCGGCGCGCCGCCCGCGAGGTCAGCTTGAGCCCGACCATCCTCCAGATCGGCCCCTTCGCGCTGCGCTGGTACGGGCTGATGTACGTCCTCGCCGTCGTCGTCGGCGCTTGGCTCGTCAACCGCGAGGCCGAGCGCACCCAGCTCCCCATCACCTTCGACGAAATCATGAACTTCGGCATCCTCGTGATGTTCGCCGGCATCGCGGGGGGCCGCGCCTACTACGTCGCCTTCAACTGGGATTACTACGGCAAGCACCCGTGGGAGATCGTCCAGCTCTGGCAGGGCGGCCTCGCCATCCACGGGGGACTCGTTGCGGGCGTCCTCGCGGGCTGGCTCTACCTCCGGCGCCACCCCGTCCCCATGTGGCCCTTCGCCGACGCCGTCGCCCCCGCCGTCATGCTCGGCCAGGTCTTCGGCCGCTTCGGGAACTTCATGAACGGGGACGCCCACGGGGTGCCCACGGATCTCCCCTGGGGCATTGTCTTCCCCCCCGCGGGCATCGCGGGCCGCCAGTTCCCCGCCCAGCCGCTGCACCCCGTCATGCTCTACGAGCTTGCGCTGAACCTCCTCTTCTTCCTCGCGATGACGCGCCTCAGGCTCAGGCCCCACCGCCCCGGTTTCATCTTCTGCCTCTACTTCGTCTTCTACGCCCTGAGCCGCGCCGCCGTGACCGGCTTCCGCGCCGACGACCTCTGGCTCGGCCCCGTCCGCGCCCCCTACGTCGCGTGCGCGGTCATGATTATCATCTTCGGCTTCATCATCTGGCGCTGGCGGCTCTGGGAGGTGAAGGCCTAGGTCTCTGCCGCTCGATTTTTTTCGGTGGGAATTCCTGGAAAGCTATAGAACTTTCATTTTTCCCCCGCCGGCCGCCGCCTCTCTCCAGGAGGCAGGGCATTTTTTTCGTGTGAATTCGCGTTAAAATGATGGAAATTGCATTTTGTCCTTCCCGGCGGGAAAGCCCGGCATTTTTTCTTGCCGGAACGTCCCGGAAAACCCCAGACACCCACGGCACCCTGGCAAGGCCATTTTTTTTCGGCGGGAAATCCCGTGAAAGCAGTGGAAATTGCATTCTTCATATTACTGTAACCCCTCTATCTGCAGGGGCGGCTTCAACTCGCCTCTACAAACGAGGCGGGCACGCCCTTGCCAGGGGGGAAGATACCTCCCGGCGGCGGGATAGTTCTTACCTCAAATTCCCTCATGTTCCGGATGGGTGGGGGAAGATTTGTCTGTAGGGGCGACCGGCCGGTCGCCCCTACAAATCCTGGAGGATGGCAGGGTCAGAACGCCGCCTCCAATTTCCGCCTGAGGTAGCCGCTCATCAGGTCCACCGC